>Ga0307972_1000957_pt1 | contig 15565 bp, 7 predicted proteins | sample OrgLakmetagen780_FD_201848 | JGI IMG/M metagenome (GOLD analysis project Ga0307972, IMG submission 201848) | Saline water microbial communities from Organic Lake, Antarctica - #780 | ecosystem: Environmental > Aquatic > Non-marine Saline and Alkaline > Saline | place: Antarctica: Organic Lake...
GTCGCCTTCCTCACGAAGCTGGTATGCCTCTTCTACGATAGCATTGAGGTCGAGCTGCAATTCTTCTTCTTTCCGGCTCTTCTGGCCCTCGATGATGGTAGCCAGGGTATCCGGCAAGGTGCGCTCATCCGACGCGGAGATATCGAATGCGAGGTGCACGAGCTTGCGCCATGCATCCATCTCCCGCTTGCCGGCGCCATTGCGTAGGGGTAGCAGGCTGTAACGTCCGGCCTTCTTGTCATAGGGCTGGTTGGTGAACAGGCGCTCCAGAATGGTCTTCGGGTCACTCAGCGGCTCACCGCCCATCTCACGCAGTACCGTCTTCACTCCCTGCAGGGTCATGCTCTCGATCGGAGCGCCAATCCCACCATTAGTGTCGGCGTCGACATCCCAGAACAGCGGTTCGAGTTTCGCATAAGGGCAAGGCACCACCAGGCGGGCGTATTCCATCTTGTCGGTGGCGCCGCCACGATGCAGGACAATACAGAAGTCGCCGTGAGGGTTCTCGGCTTCAAGTATGATGAAGGCGCGGTCTTCCGGGAAGTAATAGCGAAAGCTCGCCATCCCGTCATAGAGATTGCCGTTAGTACCCCGAAAGTTGAACTTGCTGCCGCAGTTTCGGAAGTTCACCTCCGGCAGAAGGAAAAGCTTCAGGGCGTTGAGCATGGAGGTCTTGCCCAGGTTGTTCTCGCCGAAAAGCGCGGTGTGCTGATCGATGCGGATCTGGGTGTATGCATAGGCCGCACTGTTGACGAAGACCAGTTGCTTGAACCGGAAGGTATCAAAGGTATCAAAGCCCAGATTCATCGGGTGGCCTCCGAAGTTGACAGGGGTAGAAGGTAGGTTTCCTGTTCGAGGTGCTTACCCGTAGTGCGGATCAGGCCACCTACATGAGCGCAAGGCGGTGAACGGCGTGTGTGAGTGGCTAACTGCTGGCGCTGCTTCATGTTGAGTTCTCGCGTGGAAGCACTCAGGCGCTCCCGAAGATCCGCTGGTGCAAGAAAATAGAGGGGAGGAAGGTCTCCCCGCTGGTGAAGCGTGTCACACATGCGGATGCCACCAGGGTCGGGATCGAACAGGCAGCCGATTTCCTGGTACTGCTGGAAAAAAGGGGTAAGCAGGATGTTCGTGATGCTGTTACCACTGCCGTAGAGGATATCGGCCTCCTGCCAGGCCGGACTTAGCCCACAGGCAGGGAGAAGTGACAGCGTGCCGTCAAGGCTCAGGAAGTTCTCAAGGTTCTCCACGATGACCAGCCGGGCGGCAGGGGTGCTCCCCAATGGTGCGGTGATCTCGCCTTGATCGTTCACCATGACAACCTGAGGGTGTGGCTGGCGGGCGCTACGGACAGTGACCATGGCGCCGCTGACGCGAGCGCCGTGGCTATTGCCCAGGCTGGACTGGTCAATCCGGGGAACCTCGTGGCGTTCCTCTGCCATACGTTGCCACTGTACCAGGAGGTCTTGATTCACCCCCAGGTATCTGACCAGGTCGCGACGGACATGCAACCGAGTGGCGCTGGCAAGCAGCTGATCGATGTCCAGCGCGAACTGGTCTGCGGCCTGATGCAGTCTAGGCTCAGACAGGGCTTCTTCTCGAGATAGTTTACCGACGTAGCCCAACAGCTGGCTCCGCGAAATGCGACGTGCCACCATTTTACTCCTGCGAAGTTTGATGATATGCCAGACCTTAATTCATGGGAATACTCTAGTCAGGCACCTTATCCAACGGAAGATACAGAGTGTAGCCCCATGACAACTTCAGGGTTGGTCCTGATCGGGCACTGAACCGCCGTCGCCAGATGACGCTCGATTAATCGAAGACTTTGACACAATCGGGTTCAAAGAATGCTCTTTCGAGCAACGCATTGCGCATCCGCACCGTGTCATCGGTAAATATCACTACGGCAAGGTCAGACAATGCCCGGGAGCAGCAGACATAGAACAAGCGTCGTGTTCGATCGATGACTGAGTCTTTTCCAGCAGCAGCGTTAGCGCGATCTCTATCCGAGGGTTCCGTAACACCGAAATACTTGCCGTAGGAGAATGTGTTTGTTTGTCCCTCCTGATCGTCAACTACCACGATAACCTTTTCGAACTCGGCTCCCTTGATGCCTTGCTGCGTGGCAAAGGGAGACAACTTCTCAATGTACTTCCTATATCCCCATAGCTCCGAAGCATCGCATTGCATGAAGCGCAACCCGGCGTTGTCAGGCGCCGGTTCACCAATTGGATTGGCCGTTTCAGAATAGACACCGATCAACCTGATATAACGCTCATCGAACGCCATCAGCCCTTTATCACTTATAAAACGCGCAATATCACCAGTGGTAACGCCGCTATCGGCTTGCAACATTACTACCAGCTCATCGACCTGCTCTCGCAGATCGTTCAGCAGGCCGGCAGTGTTTCCAACGGCCAGAGCATCAGGCTGCAAACGAGGACAATGTTTTCGAAGAAGGCGCATAAGCTCGAACTCCCGCCCTTCGATCCGCGCAAGGACCAAAGGCAAGATGTAGGCGGTATAAGGACGCACTACCCATGCTGTTCCATCAATCAAACCGGTGCTCAAGTCCTCTGGAGATTTGTCATTGAGTGCGCCATAAAGACTTGGAAACCCCAGTCGAGTTGCCGCCATCCGGTGCACCAACACCAACATCCGTAACGCATCCTCGTCGTTTTCTTCCAGCCAGTTTTCGTCGCCATCCTGGTCGACCAGCCATCGACGCGCCTCTTCCAGTCGCTCCTGTCTTCGATCATCAGCAGGTAGAATCAATACCCTTGCAGACCCTTCGACAGCAACCTCTCCCTCGTTTGCTGCAACGTGACGTCCCCGTATTTGCTGAAGCCCGTCGTCTTCCGCCCTGATTCGATTAATGACACGAAGCACGGCTTGTGGGCATCTGAAATTTTCGGGTTTGTTAAGTGTTTCCCATCCCGCTTCTGGTGGTATCGGACCCGCACCTTGCATGTAAATTTTTTGTACCGGATCACCGAAAAAACCAAGGCAAAAGCCAAGGGGAAATGCACGCGCCACCTGGCGCAAAGCATCTACAAAGGCCGGTTCAGTATCCTGGCTTTCGTCGACGAAGATGATCGGAAAGCGCTGTGTCAAAACGGTCTGCATCAGTGGGTATCCTGCGATAAATTCTGGTCCTATCTTCAGGATATCGCTATGGCCGAGAACACCATTCGAATAGTCACTGCCCGTTCCGTATCGGAAATTCTTGACCGAATCGATTTCGGTGAGTTGACGACGATAGCGCTCGATTTTTTCAGCGGCTTGGACTTTCGTTGCTTCTCTAGTTCGTGGTTTTTCGATCTTTTCTTGTTCCTCGGAGATCTTCTCTTCCAGCCGTTTCCTGACCCACTCCCGAAGATTGTTTTGAAAGGGCTTGATAATGGCCCACAGGAAACTATGGATTGTGGAAACATGGAACAACTCGTCGTTCCCCACGTCACCCCGAATTTCTTCGACGGCTACTTCTGTGTAGGTGATGCAAGCAATTTTCTGCCCGTTGCGGCGCAAAACAGGTCCCTGGGTACGTTCGATCTGCGCAAGAGCTTTGACCAGCGATGTTGTCTTGCCTGAACCGGCACCTGCAACCATCACAAAATGTCGATTGCCGTCACTGACAAGCCGCTGGTGAAGCATTGTGTCGGTTTCTGTATTGGGTTTGCCGATGCGGCTTGTCATCTGCCCTCACCTTCTTGCTGGCCATCGTCATCAACCGCTACACCAAGCACAGCTTCAAGCCACTGTAGACCCTCAGCAATATAGCGAGGGACATTCCAGGCCTCCGGGTCTTTGGCGAGCAACGCAAGCGCGAAATCCGTTTTCTTGTAGCCCGAGTTGTGAACCTTCTCGTGAAGCCGCTTTGCGAGATGTTCAAGATTTTGCGGTTTGGGCACCCGCAGTCTCAGGTCAGCATTGGCGGCTTCCTGCGTCCAATTAAGATTATCGAAGGCGAAGGCAACCTCGAGCGTCCGACCGGCGCGCTGCAATTGCTCGTCGTTATGTGTCAAATCGACCGTGCAAGGATAGGTGACACGAATCGCCCCCAATCCAGAGAGGTCAGCGGGGATAGTCTTCCCCGCCGCATCCATGGCCAGGAGCTCATCGATCCTATTTCTTCCGGGCAGCCACCGGGCAAGCATCTGGTTCGAGGTCACGGCATCCGGCGTTTCCGGTACACAGGTACTGCCCGCCGCATCTCCATCATCATCGGCGTCAGCACCATCTTTATCGGCTCGCCCGTTCACGCTGTCTAAATCAGTAACAACCAATGTCGTAATTCCGAGGAACTCAATGAGTTCCCGGAACAGGTGAGCGTAAGCACCGCCGATTTCGAGTACGCAAAGGTAGCAGGACCTCAAACCAGGTGCTGCTTTGGCGATCATTAGCGGCATAACCAGTCGTTCAACATTGCCCTCGACGAGCACTGCCGCGTCCGCGAAGAAGAGATCGCAGTGAGTTAGCTTCAAGTACCGCTCCAGGAAGTCACAGCTTGGGCTGCCCGTGATACGGTAAAACTCGGATAAGTTAAGGACCTTCGATGCCTGCCCCACTCCAGAACCTTCACGCCGGAAGTAGCGAATGGGCTGGAAGCCACGCTCATAAAGAATATGCGGTGAGTGCGTGGACAGCGCTAATTGAGTGTGAAAGCCATCAGGCGTGTCATCTTCTGCCGCCAGGATCTCCATAACCTTGCTGATGAAAACTTGCTGCAACTGAGCGTGCATATGGGCTTCGGGCTCTTCAACAAAAACCAGATGCAGGGGCGGTCGCTTCTCTTCTGTCCCAAGCCACTGGGCATTTAGATCGAGCAGTTCGACGACCATATAGATGAGGTTTTTGAAACCTAGACCATTGTATTTGTCGGGGAGAGTCAGCCCCTCGTCATTCAGAGCATAATGAACATGGGCACCGTCCTGACTGTTCATTACTGTCGCCGGATTCAGTGCCGATTTGATCATCAGACGTGGGTTGGTCAATCCAGGATATCCGAGTTGCGCCAGGCGACCGAGGGTATCCGAAAATACATTTTCAAGATGCTGATTGAGCAGTGTCTCGGATTCTGCGAGAGCCCTAATCGCATTGTAATCGTCGCCATGGCGCTCTAAATTTCTTTGATAATAGCGACTGAGGTGTCGGGAAAGCTCCTCGGACCGGCTGCCTCCCTCACTATCTGAAAGATGGCGTTGTGCGTGCAGGAAATCGACCTTGATTAACGAATTGACAATATCCTTCCCTGTGCGCCCCTGATCCCGCAGCAACTCTTGCGGTTCGTAACCTTCGTTCGGTTCCAGATCATCGTTAAACTGGGTCTCATCAAGGACAAAGTATTTGAATTCATATTCTTTCTGGATTTGCTCTTCCAGAAACTCACGCAACGACCTCGGCGGAGCAATATATGGATCTTTGTCCTCTGCCCTGTTCAAACCAGCGACCGCGTCTTGGGCTTTCGCATGCCTTTCACGAAAGCGCGCCAACGTTTCGTCTTCGTTACGTGGTCCGAACGCAATGCGGACACCAACCTTGGCCCCCTGCCAATGAAGGTTTGGGAGAAGGTCAATTACCCGGTGAAGATCCGCCTGCTCAACTCCGAACCAAAGGTCAATGGACAAAATGGGGAGGGAAACTCCCTCCTGCTCAGCCTCAAAAGCGTCAACGTCTTTCCAGCGGCTTGCGCTGATGTCGTGAAAGCTGAAACGGTCCCGGGCACCACCGATAAAGAAGTGCATTGCATGTGCAACAGACGTCTTGCCGCTGTTATTCGCCCCTACAAAGATCGAGATTTCACGATCCAGATCGATTTTAACATCCGCAAGGCGGCGGTAATTTCTTAGCCTGATCGTGCTTAGGTGCATCCCTTTCCCCAATCATAGAGTCCATTAAGTGAGATAGTTCGCGGAACCGCTCAACATCATTTTTTACTGAAGCCTAGCAAACAGCTTATCGAGATACGACTGGCCTCCGTCCTCCATAAACAACACATGTCGATTCTCCAGCTCACCTTTCTGAGTCGGGTCTCCCACATTCAGCAAATCCGAAAACTTGGTCGGTGACAGCACGAAAGCATTCAGGGTCAGAGGCGGCTCGCCAGGCTTGGCCTGTGCGGAAAGGGTTTGCTCCAGCGATTTCACTTCCTTATAGAGCCCGAGCTTGGGATGCGAAAGATCCAGGTTGCGTAGTCCTTTAGGATCAACAAAAGACAGCCACTGCTGCCCAGTCGCCTCGTCTACCAACCACAACAAGAAATCCGGATAGAAGTTACCGGCGAGCGCAAAACCGAGCCCCTTCTTTTCACTATCCGCATTGCGCAGCAAGTACAGGCTACGGGCCCCAATCACTTCCTTACCCTCTGGCGACCGATAATACTTTTCCAGATCCTGAACAAACTGCCACTCGCTGGGTGCATCAAAGCCCAGGGGTCGAAGTTTCAGTGGCACTGCATCCTTGTCCTCCAGCGCGAGCAATGGGTAATACAAGTGGCGATCAAAACTGATGGCCACCATATGTGGAGCATTCCATTGGCTTGCTTCGCCGATTTTTCCATCGGCCACCAACTGTTTCAGCACCTCCAGTTTTTTGATGTACTCCAGCCCGTCATCTGTATTGTCGATTTCAAACTGATAAAGCTTGAGCATCGACCCATGATCCTCGTCGATATGGGCGATATCGTAGAACTGGCCTTCATAGCCTTTCTTCAAAGCGTTATAGAAACGGTCGGTGTAATCAATCAGCAGGCGAATCAGAATGTCTTCCTGCTTATTAACATCGCCAAAGCTTCGCACCGCCAGTTCTGCCGCTGGGATGAACAGGGTGTACCAGTCAGCTGTGCCTGAACAGAAATCAATGAGCTTCTGGCGATCCAGTCGCAGGTTGCTCCAGCTGCGCTGAATTTTGTAATCCTGTAATGCCAAGTAAATACGATCCCAGTTAAACAGAGCAAACAGATCACCACTGAGCTTACCCTTGTGGCGTGCCTCTGTGGTTACCAGATTACCCGAGCTGCGCTCTGTACTGAGAGCTTCCACGCGGGGATACAAATCCAGGACCACATGAGGACTTTTAATCCGACTCTCAAACTCAGCCGGGACCTCGTAGAGCCAGGGGTAATGCGTGCGTTTGAAGCCAAGCTTCTGGTTATCCTTGTAACCGTCTTTCAGCGCCAGGGTCTTCAGCTTGCCTGCTGGCAAGTTCGCCCGTGTGGGGAAGTCCAGCTCCAGAATCTCGTCACTGGGCGTAATCCCTTCCTCGCGCAAATAATCTTTGAACGCTGCCATATAGCTGGCGCGCACACCGAAAACGTTGAGTGTTTCCAGCTTTTCCAGGTGTACGCCCTTAGGGCGTTCCTGCGGAGTGGTGCGCTTGAGCGAAAAGTTCTTACCTTTGAGTCGCACACCGCGACCGAACAACTGGATGATTTGCGAGCCTTCACCCTGCCCCATGTTCAACAATCCCATGGTAGACACTCGCCAACTGCTCCAGCCTTCAGTGAATTTTCGCGAACCGATCAACACATTAAGATCGCTCTCTTTAGTGTTCAATGTGCCAAACAACGCACCGCCAAAGTCATCACGATCAGTATCGAACGCCTCCTCATCCTCTGCCTGACCAAAGAACTTGCTGTCATCACCGATGTTGATCAGTCCAAATGGCTCTTCACCGCCGACCCGCAAAGCCAGTTCGCCTTTGCTGCTTTTGATGTTAACCAGCTTTAGGCGCTGTCGTGATGGGGCATTAAATACTCGCTGAAGAATATCGGCATAGAGAGCATCCACTTTGTCCGAAAAGCCCATTAGGGGCGTAAAGCGACCTTTGAAAATATTATTTCCTTTGGCGTCCAGAATCTGCGCTTTATCAGCAACCAAATCCGCCAGCCAGACCTTAATCTGCGCATCATTGTTCAAGAAGTCAGCCAGAAACCTCACCACTTCCAGAATATCCGACTCTTCGCCGGACACGGTGTTGCCGACGAACACCCAAAGTGGCTTTTCGATATTGAAATCGCTCAGCTTGTCGTGGTGGTTATTCCATAGCCATAGCTGTTGGTAGAAGGCCAGCAGACACGCAGTGAAGTATTTGGCCGCATTGTCTTCCTGCTCGTAGGCCTCGCCGTTCATATTCAGAATCAGCGATTCTTTCCCGTAACCGTCTTCATAAAAGAACTTGTAGGAATAATCGAACAGAATGCATTTGGCGTAGCTCTCTCTGGTCGCCGTCACCCTGGCTAGACGCTTCTCTTCTTGGCTCAGTGCCAGTTGCGCGACTTGGCCATCGTCCAGCTTTCTAAGATTAGTCGTGCCAAATAGCATCTTTGCACGCTTTTTCTGAATCTCCAGCTCAGCCATTTCGACTGTATAGCCTTTGGCAACGGCCTGCCCGAAGGTCGCTGAATACTCGAACGCAAAGCCCCCCTGCACTAAGGCATTGCGACGCCGCATCCATGCCGTGGCGTCTTTACCGGTACCACGATGGCCCTCATCCACCAGAACTAAATTATTGCCCTCAAAGGCTTCGACTGCGACGGTTTTGTCGCCCATTTCGTCGCCCAGCTTGTTAATGTCGATGACCTCGACCATGCCGGGGTACTTCAGCGTTTGATTCTTATTAAAGAGCTGCGCCGGGAATCCAGACAACTTGAGCTCTTCCAGATGCTGCCGTGACAGCCCCTCATTGGGTGTTAGAAGAATAATCTTGTCCGGATGGCTATCTGCGTGGCCTGCTTGAAAGTAATTTAGGTACTGTTTGATGTTGACGTGTAATAGCAGTGTTTTGCCACTGCCCGTAGCGTTCCAAAACGCCACCTTGTTCAGGTCATCCGCCGTAAAATCGCGGAAAGGTTCAGAACCTTTTTCTTCCCGATAGCGAGCCATTTGCTCGTTTACACCATCGAGCAAAGCCTGTCGTTTGTTGAAGTACCAATCCAGGTAGATTTCACTGAACAGCAGTGATAAATACTGAAAGTACTTCATCTGCAGTTCATGGCCTTCCAGCTTGTTTCGCCCGACAGTGATGGCTTGCCAGTAACCGACGATGTTCAGGTCATATCGGCGAAGATCCGCCTCGGCAATCAGATTGGGGTTGAACAGGCCGCGCATCAGCTCATGAAAAAACTTGCTCTGGCCATCATCATCAATACCTTCATGCCGGTCATCACCCAGGCGTAGTTTCAAGCCCGCCAGCTTTTCAGTGTTGAAGAAGGTCAACATCCAACGGTTAAGGACCAGTTCTTGGTGGAAGCTGCGTTTCTGTTTATTTTTGCTCACTCCGCATCCCCCTGGCGCAACTGAGTAGCTCGCACCGAGTTCACCCGATAGGCCTCGGAGATGACAGCGTCCAGATGGTAGAACCCCGTCAGACAACGCTTACCATCAGAGGCAGTTATTCGGAAATCCCGAATAACTGCCTCTTCTTGTAGATCATTGTCCTGAACAATGTTTTTTGGGTGTTCATTGATGGTTGGTACCGAGACACCAAACAGCTCTGCCATCTGTTTTTGCGTCAGCCATAGGCTTTCATCATGCCGCCCGGCTTCCAGTCGCAGACGACCATCCTTGCCAGGGTAGATAACCAGCTCACCGGTCATCTTTGGATCTGTAATCGGGGTAGATTCCTGGTCAGCCATTACACATCCTCCACCGAGAACATGCGCTCCAGAAATTCCGGATCGATCTGGCGCAACTTCAACACACGAGTCGCTCCGCCCTCCTCAGCAGTCTGGGTCAGCACCGTGGGAATGTTGTGATCACCGTTGATATACACCACATCGAATTCATTGTCGGCCGGGTTGATGGCCAGCTTTTCGCACAGACGAGTGACACCTTCATAACCCAGCACATCGCAATCGCGCCATAACACCAAGCAGCTCTCACCGCCAGGAAGAGTGCCGGTTACGGTGACGAAACCTCGCTCCGGCTGAGCATCCATGTGTTTTACATGCAGGCCAATCAGGTAGTTGAATGTTTCCACCAAGTCGACTTTGGTTTCCTCGGAGGCACCCGCTGAATCAACCGCGATGTTCATCTTGTAATCAAAGGGGTTTTTGAAATCGTCTACAGACAGTATCGATCCCCGACTTTCTACATCCAGCATATAGTGCAGCAAGTAATCGTCTTTAGCTGTTTGATCAAGCAGGCCCAGGGTCTGGTTCTGTTTAGCATCACGACGCAGCTGTAGGTTGTTCAGAGTGTCTTCGTAGCTTTCCAGCTTGAGGACTTTAAAACAGTGGGATACGCCAGTTTCAGGAGCGGTAGGCTTGCCGCCTTTCCAGCCGGAAGAATAGACGGCTTTTTGAATGCGTGGCTTAGTTACGGTCTCAAAGTAATCACCTTGATCAACCATTATGTAACGTCGAGACCCACTGTCTAGTCGATTCATTTCGATTACAGCATGTCCAGTTGTTCCTGATCCCGCGAAATAGTCAAGAACGACTCTTTCCTTATCTTTTCCAGCTCCGGTTGTTCTCAGACTGTCCATAACGGCAAACACTGACTTGGGAAATGAGAAACGATGCGTTTCGCCAAACATTGCCGCTAGTAAATTCGTTCCATATGCTGCTGCAGACATTTTTGAGGAATCCCAAATTGTCTGAGGCAGGAGACCTTCAGGATTGATACGCCACTTACGATAGACAGCGGGATTGCCTTTAGAGTCGGGTTTGACGATAAGGTGCTCTAAGTTCTTCTGCGCTGTATCTGCACCAAAATCCCAGATTCTCTCCCTACCTTTCTCATCAATTGGAAACAAGACTGTTTCATCAGACGTAGAGCTCTCGAGGACATCCCAATCTCGTCGATTATTATCCCAATCCATCTTAGGGATACGAATATTCTGGCCGTTAACATAGATCGGATAAAACTGTCGCGGTCGTTCAGTGCGGTAAGTATTACCACCCCCATGTTTGCGGAAGTTAGTCCACTCAAACGCCCCTATTTCATCAAACTCCTTATAGCGGGCCTTTTGGGCTTCAGAGTGCTCCAACCTACCAACATTCGTTTTTTCTGGGTTCCCGAAGAACAATGCATACTCATGACACGTCGAGAAACCTACGGTGCCTGTGCGTCCGGCTGGATTGTTCTTGATTACTACAACGCCGAGCGCAGGCTGACGCAGCTCCTCAAGCATAACTTGCAAGCGGTGCATTTCCACATCATCGATGGTGACACACGTAATCGCCGTATCTTTCTCGAGCCGACGACTTGCAGCCATTCGATCAGAAATCAGTGACAGCCAACTGGAATCTTTAAATCCATTCTTATAAATAATCGGGGCAGCGTCTGTGTTGTATGGAGGGTCAATGTAAACATCCGTTACCGAATCATTGAATTGCTCACCGATCAAGCGCAATGCTTGAAAATTATCTCCATTGATGAGCAGTCCATCTAAACCTGAATCAAGTCCATCGATACTCGACAATATTTTCTGCACCACACCGACATCATACAGGCTCGTATCAAGCATTAAATAAGGATTTGCCTCTAAATCATTTACCGACCCAGGTGCACTACCATTCCAAATCCCAAGCTTTTCCCATTGCTCCCATTGCCGTTCATTCGCAGCAATCTCGGGATAAAAATCTTCTGGCACCCGATCCAGAGTGATGCAGTAGTGACTCGAAACCACAAATTTCTTTTTCAGCCAAAGCCGCTTCTGGAAGTCTTCCAGCTGCGCCAGAAAGTCGGTCAGCTCCAGCGCAATTGCGCGCAGGCACTGGATCATGCGAAGATTTTTTTCAATATCAGCAAAGGCGCCGGCATTCTGCAAATCATCAAGATGCATAACTTCATTCTTGACATAAAAATCCAGCTCCCGACGCAGAAAACGGCCCAAGTCCTTGTGGATGAAGTAGTCAGCGGTATTCTTGGTCGTGTAGTCGCTTAGATGCTTTTCCAACAGGGTTCGCTGGGGATTCTTTTCAGTAGGAGCACGGTTAGCTAGATCCAGCCAGCGCGCCTTTACCTCCTCGTCATCCAACACCACGTCCACGGCTTGTTTAACCAATGTTTCCTGTTTAGTGCCTTTGGACTTAGGTGCGTATTCAAAACGAATAACCAGTTCTTGGCCATCTTCACCAACGATTTCCTCGACTGGGATCAAATCCTCTTCGTACTCATCGCCCTGATCGTCAGTACGAATAACTGTCTTTGGCTGAACTAGCGCGAAGCGGCGCTCCTTATCGTTGTCCTTGCGGTTGTCTTTGGCGGTATCTGCTGAGACTAAGCGGAAGTGCACCGTGCGGCCGTCTTCCAGCTTGAAGTTGTAGTTGGAGAAGTTTTCACCGCTCTTGGTGTAATACTGATCTTTGTTGGCCCAGTGCAGCATGACTTCTTCCCCGGCATAGGGAATAGCGTAGGTATCCCCCTTGTACCGACGCTGGCTGATGAAGTCGCCGTTATCGTAGTAGCGCGAGAAAAAGGCCAGCAGATGCGAGAAGACAGCGTTCTCGTGCTCAGATGCACCGGCACTGTATCCGGCCAACTGCTTGCGCAACTCTTGCACCTTTGGCACGTTGTCAGGGTCGATTCCGTCAGCGGTGTACTGCTCTTCTTTTTCCTTCAGCTCACGGACGACCTGCTCACGCTGGGCTTCATTGCCGCTGACAAGTGCAGTTTGAACTTTTTCAGGCAGGCGCTTCTCCAGGTACTCATTAATTTCATCGGCACGGGCATTGAGAATTCGATAGATACCAAAATCTAGCTCCGGGCGGTCAATCTGGAAGATCTCGCGCAACTTGGCAACGAGTTCCTGGAATTTAGCGTTATTCATTGCGCTCATGTTTCAAGCCTTAAAGGTTATTTCCCTGGGTAACTTGCCGGGGGTGTTACACCACTTGCCAGCGAAGGGTGAAGAGGGTGTTGGTTTCGGTCTTTTCCTGCAAACGTTGCTGCAGGGATTCAATAAGTTGATCGCGCTGGTCGATGATTTCATCCTCCACGGCAAAGATCTCCTGCCGTTGGCGGCGCTGCTGTTTTTCCAGTGCTGAAATCTCCTGCTGGATACCAGACTGTTCTTGGAGAGTCGCGGCCTTACGCGCATCGCGTTTGAGTTGTGTGATTCGTGCCTTTGTATTCCTCAGCGCTTCCTCTGCGGCCACCAGCTTGTCTTCCGCCCACTTTTCCAGCCTGTCGCGTTCATCATTGAACAGGCGCTGATTGATTTCGAGGATGTTCGCGATAGCCGCAGCAATATGACGATCACTGTTAGCGTTTAATTCAGCAGGGGGCTGATCGGTCAGTCTTTCCGGTTGGCCCTGGGCCTCAACGGCCATGAGCTTTTTACAGGCCTCTTGGTCAAGAACGCGTCCATCATCGGTCAGACCAGAAAATAGCAGCTCGTCAGTGGTTTCAAACGCAGTCACTTCAAGTCTGTCCAGGCGCAGCCATCCAGCCTTTCCAATCAGGCTTTCGATTTGGCTGATCTTGCTGCCATGGGCACTATAATTGAAAACGAGTTCAGCTGCCGGTGTCGGAGACGCCAAGCTGGTTTCCAGTGTCCATTCACCCAAAGGGTGACTGAGGCGGTAAGCATGGGCAAGCATGTCTGGCTGAGCCGCGCCACGAATCAGTTGGTAGCGACCAGGAGCGATTGGTGGGCTGATCCCGGCTGGAGACTGCTTCAGCGCAAAGGCATAGCAGGCATGATCAAAGCGTGCTTGCTTTTCCAATGCAAATCGCGTCGCACCCCAGAACCATCGACCCAATTTATCGAGGCGCGCTTCTGCTTCATCCAGGCGTAACTTGAGGCGGTCGTGAACATCTTCATCGAAGTTTTCCAGCAGTTGGCTCTGAGTATCTTGAATCCGATCGTTGATCGCTTCTTCCAACTCGGTCTGCAACATATTGAAGGCTTGCTCGATATCGTCCGGATGACGGCAGGTCTCATATATGGTGAGAATTCGCTTTTCAAAGTCGATACCGCTTTCGATGCCCCTAGCACTTCGTCTGATGCACCGAAAACGCCGGAGAACAGATTGAACTTCTCAGACAACAACTCTAATACGCGCTGATCCGCCTGATTTCGGGTATTGAGAAAGTTGATGACGACGACATCATAGCGCTGACCATAACGGTGGCAGCGGCCAATACGCTGTTCTACCCGCTGGGGGTTCCATGGCAGGTCATAATTGATGACCAGCGCGCAAAATTGCAGGTTGACCCCTTCCGCAGCGGCTTCTGTGGCAATCATGATATCGGCGCCGGTTCCATCATCCTTACGGAAATGGTCAATCAGGGCAGTACGTCGATCGACCTGAGGCGAACCGGTCACCCGGTCCGTGCCCTGATGCTCAGCCAGCCATTGCTGATAGATCAGCGTGGTGTCTGGATGATTATTCGTTCCACTAAAAATCGCCAGTGTGCCCTCATAGCCGTTCATCGCCAGAAATTGGTAGAGATACTCTTGAGTGCGCTTGGATTCAGTGAAAATGATGGCTTTGCGAGGAGCTCCCAGCTCGACCATGTTGTTGAAACCGTGCTTGAGGGCCGTAAGCAATGACTGGGCTTTGGTATCACCACTCAGGCCCTGGGCTAGCGCGATGATCTCATTTAACTCAACAAGCTCTTGTCGTATCGCCTGTTTTTTTTGCTCTGGCCCTCGGGTTACCAGATCACTGACAGCTATTTCACCTGCGTCTGCGTTTTCAGCCTCGCGGTTCTCTTCCTGGTCTTCCTCAAGGTAGTCGGTTTCAAGGTCATCGTCTTCGACCCACTGTTCAATCAAATTAATTTTCTCGGCGTCAGCCTCGTCAATCAACATCTGCTCCAGCCTCGCACAGATAGTTGCGAGCGTTGCCAGGATTGCGGGCGTACTGGATGCGAGCAGCTTTCGAAGAATCAACCCGGTTAGGTGACGCTGGCGCTTAGGCAGGGCATATGACTCCTCCCGCAACAGAAAAGCCGAAATACGTTCATAAACAGCCTGCTCTTCATCCGTAGGATTAAATGGCTGGGTCAGCGCCTTGCGTTCAGTGTACTGAATGTACTCCAACACATCTTTACGGAGCGTTCGTTGAGTAAAGCCGGCCAACCGACCGCGTAAATCCTCGAGCCCACCCGGATTATTCACGTACTGCTTACGGAAAGCCTTTTCATCACCGAACAGATGTTCGTCAATCAAGGTTGATAGGCCATACAGTTCCATGAGGGAGTTTTGCAGTGGCGTCGCCGTGAGCAGGAGTTTTTTGCGACCTTCTAATGCCCGGCGCAATGCTTGCCCGGTCCGATTGCTGGGACGATGAGCATTGCGCAGCTTGTGTGCCTCATCTATAACCACCACATCCCAAGGCACAGCCCGCAGCTCCCCTTCCAGACGGGCCGCAAACTGATACGACATAATAATGACGGTTTTGCCTGCTAACCGCTGAAGGGTATCCAGGGCACTTCCGGCGGACTGCTTGCGGAGCGCCACAGCATCCAGGACGGTCGTTGGAACAGCAAACTTTTCCAGCAACTCTTGCGCCCATTGTTTGCGCAGACTGGCTGGTGCAATGATCAACAGTTTGCGGCGGCGCTCTGCCCACAGCTGGCACACGACCAAGGCCGCTTCAATGGTTTTTCCC
>Ga0307972_1000960_pt1 | contig 15522 bp, 12 predicted proteins | sample OrgLakmetagen780_FD_201848 | JGI IMG/M metagenome (GOLD analysis project Ga0307972, IMG submission 201848) | Saline water microbial communities from Organic Lake, Antarctica - #780 | ecosystem: Environmental > Aquatic > Non-marine Saline and Alkaline > Saline | place: Antarctica: Organic Lake...
TACACGGCTGCACCTGACGGTGACCTATCACAAAATTGGCCGCACGGTGGCCGAGGTCGAGATAGCTTGGGAAGTCAAAGAAGATCTGACGAAAGTAAAAGATGAACTGGATCGGCCTAAGGTGGGCCGAAAAGCGCGACGGGATGGCACAGCGGAAACGCCCGTGACGGCCTTCCCTGACTTTGGAAGCGTCAAGGACAGCCAGCCATGGGACCGGATCGCACGGGACAATGCGCCGCGCATTGACGGGCGGCATGTGCCAGACCTGCGCAAGCTGGCCGATACGTTCCGCAAGTGGTGCGGTGAGAAGTCGATCCCGTTGGATGGTTCTTCTATCGAGAAAACCTTCACGACATGGTGCAAGAGCTATTCAGCGCGATAGACCGTTCAAAAACGGTGGTTTTTGGTGCGGTTTTGGCAAGAACTTAGACAGAACCTATTGCTGCGGGATTCAGGCTCAATGTTAAAATTAGTTGACACTAAGTAGTGTTCACTTAGCGTGCATAAATTCAAAAATGGCCCCAATAACTAATGGATTTTCAATGAAATATACTTTCCTTCTGGCAGCGTTGTTGCTGACAACAGCCTGCGCAAAGCGCGCAGATTCAGTTGCACCTGCGAACATACCAGTCAGCGCTGTTTCCTGTGATCAGCGTGCAGACGTGACAAGACGAGTAGCAGAATTATCAGCGCGGCAAAACCAAACCGCAACCAATGATACGGTTGGTGTTTTGCTGATCGGCGTTCCAACATCTTCCCTGAATGGGAAAGATGTTGAAACTGATCTAGCAATTGCAAAGGGACAATTGTTGGCCATCGAACAACGCTGCGGATAAACATTGCGCGCACCCTCAACTTAATTTTGTGGAGGGTGCGCGACCAAGTATGAATATTGGCAGGTGTTCCAAAAACGCTCCTTTTTGACACGCCCGTAAAACACCCCGATTTCCGCTGTCAAAAACCCCTCCCAAAACCTAAGTAGTTCTGGAACGTTTTTGAAAGGGTCCAGCGGTGATCATTGGCTACGCACGCGTCTCGACAGAAGAACAGCATCTTGATGCTCAGACCTCAGCTCTGGAGGCGGCTGGCGCTGAACGCATCTTTGCAGAGAAAATCTCCGGCACCAAAAAATCCCGCCCTGAGCTGGACCGTATGGTTGAACAACTGCGGGACGGTGATGTTGTCGTCGTGACCAAGTACGACCGGCTAAGCCGGTCACTACAAGACCTCCTGAGCATCGTTGAGGCCGTCCGAGCTCAAGGTGCTGGGTTCCGGTCACTGGCTGAGGACATCGACACCACGACGCCAGCAGGGCGGCTGGTGTTTCATGTGTTTGCCTCCATCGCTCAGTTTGAGCGTGAGCGGATATCTGAGAGAACCAAAGAAGGCCTTACCGCCGCCCGCAAGAGAGGGCGTATTGGTGGTCGGCCCCCTGCCCTTTCTGCGGAGCGTTGTGCTGAGGTGGCGCGTATGCGGGATCAAGAAGGCCGTGGCATTGCAGAGCTGGCACGTCTGTTCGAGGTCAGCCCAAGCACCATCAGGCGGGCTTAACAATTTAACTAGACCCCCTGCCCTCTTTGACAGGTCATGCGAATGTGGCATGGTGGTGTTAGAAACTGGGGTAACACCAGTGCTAAACACCGATACTACCCCTACTAGGGTGAACAAGGAACACAGGCATGACACTATCAGCAAACCAAGCCTCTAAAGAGGCGGGGAAAACCAAGAAAACAATACTTGATTCTATAAAATCAAAGCGCATGAGCGCATCGAAGAATGACAAAGGGCATTGGGAGATTGATCCCGCTGAACTTTTCAGGGTGTTTCCCAAAACCAGTGCAACACCACCACTAAACACCACCACTACACCCCCTATGGAAAACCATGAAAACCGCATTAAAATCGCAGAGTTAGAGGCCGAAGTTAAAGCGCTTAAGCGGGAGGTTGAGCGGACGGACATTGAACGTGAAAGAGAGCGTGAAAACCTGTCTCAACACATCGAAGATATGCGCAAAGCCATGGCGCAACTAACGGATCAAAGAGCAGGGCAGGGGGGGCGACGGTGGTTTGGCTTGCTGCCCGCAAGGTAGCCAATGATCGCTGCTGCTGTTGTTCTTTCAAAAACCTTCAACAACGGCTTTGATTTTGAACGAGGTTTATGGTGGCGGAAAATGGGGGCTGCGGCCTACGCTCCACAAACGAGCATTTGTTGAACGGGCGTGAATGGTGGCTGTGTGGACGAAGGGTATGTTCGCTGCGAGAATTACTCGGACAAATCCAAGCCGCCGGGAGAACCTATCTGCCATAGGCGCTTATTTGTAAACTTTGACGATCTATCAAACATTAAAAGAGGCGGATAATTGAAGACAGCCGAGAGAGAACAAAGAATTTTCGCCCTAGATACGAGGCTCCGCATAGAGGGATTCGTATTTCGATGTTTGGCGGTTGCGGCTCCGTATCTGAATGATGAGGACAAAGTTGGATGGAAGGTCGCAGATGCATTAAAATTTCTACAGTCTGAAATTGATCCACACTTTCTTAAGGGCAGACAAGTAGCGATATCTCCGCAGATTCCAGATGCTGAGAATCCAACAGATGACGACTATAAAAAACTTGATTGGTCTACACCGGTTTCCGAACCAGATGTTAACCTTCGTAAGCTCAATCAACATTGGCAAAGCATGGGGCAGTTGCTGCATCAGGACTTGCAAAACACAGGGTTCGATGTCGAAAGGGCAAGAAGGCGGATTGATGCAGCAAGCAAATTTTGTGATGCCTTGACCACTGGGTCACTTTTTGTATTTTCGAACATTCAGACGATAGAACGTACCTGTTCCAAAGGACATATCACTAAGCGAAACGCGGCGCGTCTGAAGGCGGGTCAGATCATTCCTTGCATGAACCACCAATGCAGAAGTGTTTTTATAGTTGAACGCACTGACCCGCTCATCTGGAAAGAATTTTATCTCCAAATCACGTGTGACGACTGTAGCTCAATAAATTCTTACCCGCTTAGGCATCTAATCGGCCTTTCTTACTGGGAAAAAGCTTCAGTTCCCTGCCTCAACGAAAATTGTGACAGTCAGATAATAGTCCAGTGGGTTCTTAGCAAAGCTGTTCGCAACGAAGGTAACAGAGTGAAAACGCTATGACTCTGAAGCCCCCACCACCACAATCTGGGGAATCCGGACTCATTAGTTTTAGAGAAGCCGTGAAGCTATACGAGAGTTCGCTCACTAATAGATGGTCACGCGAGTTCCACCGAAAGGAACTTGCCAGATGGCATAAGTTATACACCACACTAGCATCTAAGCGCGATTTTGGCAGCGTGTCCGCAACCCATTTCACAAACGTCGCAACACTCTGTAGCGATCTTCTAGCCGAGTATGGACCGGAGCCACCTCCAAAAAAGCGCACTAAAAAGACGTTTGCCCCTACGCCCCTAATTTATCCAGATTTTCCTGATGAGATCAGGCATAGGCTGCATTTTCTGGAGGGGCCGCAACAGCGACGACAACGCGCTATAGATATGTTAGACGCCGCCGCCTTTGTGTCGCGCCAAACATCCGGAACCGGGCGCGTGCTCGTGTCGGTAGGAGTTGCCGCTAACCAAGTCAGGTTATTTGTGCATCTGATTGAGACACTTGGTGGCGGTTTACGGAGCGACTTAAAGAAAGCGGGTTTTGATATCGGCTGGGTGCATAGACCTGAGGGAATACCGCAGGGCGCACAATGGACACAAACCCCTATAGATCCAAGCCTGCCCATTGCCCGCATCTGGGACGACCTTCATCACGCCAGCCGTTATGACTGGCAGGCCCAAGCTCTAGCTGCGAACCCTCACTCTGATAACACGCATGTTCTACCAACGGACTTCCCCCACGATTCCGCCAATATCCCCTATGACCCGGAAACAAGCTGGCAACAGATTCTAAAGCTGACTGAAGCAAACAACCTTCAAGAGGCCGCAGAGCTTGTGGATTCTATACCTGGCAGGGATAGAGAAAATCTTTTTGACGAAGTTATCTATCTGCGTTTTTTAACCGGTAAAAAGATAAGAGCAGATGACATCCGGTTGATCGTTCGAAAATATGCTGAAAGCTCCCTAATTTCTGGCCGATTGTTGGACGAATTTGATGATTTCCTTAGCTATGTGGACCGATCTTTAGAGGAAAACCTGCCTGTTCTGGAAAATTTATCATTGCTGGGCCCCAACTTTGGACAGGATATGATCCCCCCACGGCCCCCAGCATCTGATTGGCCAGCATACAAGGCTCACATTGCTAGCTTTGGGACATCATCTACCAATCCCAAAGGGCGCATTTTTTCTATTAATATAGATGTTGGCAAAGATAACTGCGTAAGGTTTTTCGCCAACTATATGATTGAGGCTGATAACTCTTTCCGTCGAGACCGCTCCATTCCAGAAATTGGGAGGGGCTGGGTCTCAGAGGTTGCACTTCTTGACCTTGTTCGGACGATATGGCCATCAGCCATCCACCAGTGGCGACCTAGCTTTCTTGGGATGCAGTCCATCGACATATATGTTCGAGAGATTAATCTTGCTATTGAGTACCAAGGACAGCAGCACTACGAGCCTGTTGACCTGTTTGGTGGAGAGGAAGGGTTCCTACTCGCGAAAGCGCGGGACGAAAAGAAGAGAGCCTTGCTGAACGCCAACAAAGTGCTCCTTCTAGAGTGGCCTTATGATGTCCAGATCACAAAAGTGGAGCTGGTGAACCGCATTGCGGAAATGGGAATTGCTGTTCCAGTAGCCATAACATCTCCCTCCTAGAAAAAATTTAGAGATCAAACCTGCCGTTCGCCTTGCCTGCACAGTCTTTTAAAAACGATGACCGATTATTGAAATCACCCTTACCGCTCGATCCCATGCCCTCGGTCGCGATGGGCTTCCCGCTCGATCTCCTGCTGGCGTTCCAACTCTTTCACCCGTTCCTGTTCTTGCGCGGCCTCCTGCGCGGTGTGCCGTTCTTCGGCCTCGCGGCCCTCGCGCAACGCGGCTGCACGATCCGCCAGACCCTCACGATCAACGCCCTCCGCTGCCTCGCGCAGACGTGCTGCCAAATCCTGCGGGGCATCCCGTTCCGGCACATCGACACCCTGTTCCTTTTCACGGCCCTGCCGCGCCTCCCATGCGTCCCGCAACCGCGTGGCAAGGTCGGGTTCTTCCTCGCGACCGTCACGTCCTCCGGCCAGCGCCAGCTCGGCTTGCCCAGACCCCAGACGGTCCATGACGCGCTCCGCCGCACGGTCCAGCCAATCACGGACCTGTCCGGTCAGTTCCTGCACCACCTGCCGGACCTCGGCGGCACGGTCTTTGACCTCATGCCAGACGCGCACGGCGGCAACCTCGATGCCGCGCTCCTTGAGCTGCCACGCCCCAAGGGAAAGCTGGGGCAGGGGTGGGCGGTCCAGCGACATGGCCCGCACGGTCTCGTGCAGCTCCGCGCCCTCGTCGCCGCGTTCCCGTGCCGCCGATGCCAGCTCAAGCGCCTCGTCGCGCTGCGCCACCAGTGTGCGATGATCCACACGGTCCTCAAGGCCGGCCCGCTCAAGGGCCGCATTGCTGTCCCGCGCCCATGCCTCGCGCCAACCCTCAAGAACCTCGACCTTGTTCCAGTCACGGTTCTTGGTGGTAAACCCGTCTGCATCCACCTCACGGGTGGTCAGCAGAATGTGGGCGTGGTGGTTGCGCTCGTCGCCCGCGCGCCCCGGCGCGTGCAGGGCGATGTCAGCCACCATGCCACGGTCTACGAACTGCGCCTGTGCATAGTCGCGGACCAGGGCGACACGCTGCGCATGGGTCAGCTCGTCGGGCAGGGCCACACGGACCTCGCGGGCGACCTGGCTGTTCTTGCGGGTCTCGGATTCCTCGACGCGGTTCCACAGCTCGGATCGGTCGAAGACCCAATCCGGCGCGTGATCCGGCGCGAGGATTTCGGTGTGATCGACACCGCCCCGCGCCGCGTAGTCGAAGACAAGCCCGGTGCGGCGGTCTTCGATCCGCTCGGCCACGCGGTAGGCGGACGCCGCCGTGGCGCTGCGGCCCTGACTGCGGGAAATCATCGTTGCGCGTAAATGATAGATCGCCATTCGGGAGCTGTACTTTGCTTAGGGGTTAAGGGGAAACGCTAGTCTCCCCTACCCACACAAACGCACAGCGTTTGTATAAGTGGGCACTTCGTGTCTTGCTCTCTACATCTGTCGTAGCCTAAAAGCAACTCAAGACGGTGGAAAAGGAGATCAGAATGGCGCGGACAATAGATCAGCAGATTGCGACAACACAGGCAAAGCTGGCCCGCCTTAAAACACGCGCCAAAGCCAGTGAGACCCGCCGGAAAATCATCGTCGGGGCCATCGTGACCAATGCCGCTTTGAAAGACCCCAAGATTGCGCGATGGATGGCGGCAACCCTGCGCAAGAACGCCACCCGTGAAGTCGATCAGAAAGAGCTGGTCGGCCTTCTGGATGAACTGGATCAAGCAGCGGCCAAGGCGGATCAGACATGAGCAAGGATCCGTTTCAGGAACTGGTCGATGAGCTGACGGCCCTTCGTCGCAGCATCGAGCATATTGCCCGCACCAGTCTCGACAAAGACGAGGCTAAGAAGCTGAACCAGATCGTGACGGCAGCAGTCCTGAAAATGGCAAAGGCAGCCGAGAATGCGCCGGGGGAAATTCAGGGGGCCTTGGAAGCTGACCGCGACCAGATGGCCCGCAGCGCCACACAGGCCGCAACCAGGGCCGCTGAGAGCGCCATGGCGGGAATCCGGCATGACCTCGACAATGAGCGCGCGAAACTCTCACAGGCCGCCGGAGAGGCCCGTAGGGAGGCCTGGCGCTGGTTTGGCGGGTTCTGGGTGTGGTTGGTCGCTATGCTCGCCACAGGGGCCGTTATTGGGGTGCTGGCAATGGCTTTGATACAAGGGCGAGGCGATGCCCGCGAGTTCGGGCAATATCCGCGCATCTACTGCAACCCGGCGGGCGGTGAGGATTTGACCAATACAGCTGGTCGAGAAGGCTGCATGTTCTGGTACGATTGATCAGTCAGGCCATTCTTCGGCGTCGATGATCTTTCGCAGTGATGCCATTGCGGCCTCATGGCTGACCGTCCGGCCCGCCTCTACATCCGCAAGCCCACGCTTGATCCCTTCGATAATAGCCTCCTCTGACTTGAGATGGGGCGCTGTCGGGGTGTTAGCTGTCATTTCGTCGGCTCCCACGGATTGATGATCTGAACGCCTGTTGGCTCGAAGTCGGCAACATTGCGTGTGACGATGGGCATGGCGTGGGTAATCCCTGTCGCGGCGATGAGGGCGTCCCGGTCACTACGGGGGTCAGGAACATGCAAAGCCGCACAGCAAAGCGCCACGGGTCCGTCCACGGGCAAGATACGTCCCTCGAATACCGGAAGCACCCGGTCAGCCATCCAAGCCCTCAAGACGGCGCCCTGTGCGCTGTCACGCCGTTCCATCTGCCTGACGCCCATCTCAAGTTCCAGAAGCGTGATGGCGGACAGAAAGAGCGCTGACGGGTCTTGGTCCTCGGCCCACGCAACGACATTGGCATCCGCTTTGCCTGCTCTTGCCTTGCGCAGCTCGGACACCACGTTCGTATCGAGAATGAACATCAGGACAGATCAGCGGGGCGCGTGAGGTCACGCAATCGACCCGGCTCAAAAGCAACGTCTGCCGCTTCCGGGTCGGCCAGCAAATCAAGAATGCTTTCCTGCGGTCCCGTAAGCCGTCTGTATGCTTCGATGCTCAGCAGCACATGCGCAGGTTTACCCCGGTCCGTGATGAACACAGGCCCTTCCTGCGCAGCTCGTTTTGCACCGCTGGCGTCTTGGTTGAACGTCCGGCTGTTGATCGTTGTCATTCCCATGGTTCACATCCTTCTAAGCACCTTAATGTAGAAACGTAGCTACAAATAGTGAGAATGTCAATCTGGCTCAACGATCACCACACGTCCGAAGGTTTCGATTAGGTCACTGGCTGCACATCAAGCGCCAAAATCATCCAAACATATTTACCAAAAAAACGCGCAGCGCCTTTCTTGTTCTAAGTGTTCTATAAGTTCAGGGAGTTATTATTCTTATATTTCAAATACCTACGAGGTTATAAGTGAGGAATCCAGACTGAAAGGTGAGGAATCCAGACTGAAAGGTGAGGAATCCAGACTGAAAAGTGAGGAATCCAGACTAAATCACGAATTGACAGGTGAAAATTACACCACTAAATAATTCACTTATGGGAAAGACAACGCAAGTGGCTGCTGACCGCGCCTATGATCAGACTAAAACCGTGCTGCCCGCAGAGGTCGCGCAAGGTGTTTACATGCAACATGCGCCGAGTCTCGCTGCGCTCAAGTTGATGCACTTAATGATCGGCACGGCAGGCGGACGCATGGCTGACGATGTGCGTCACGAGTTCCGGCTGTCCGACATCAAGAAAATCGACGGCATGGACAATCACACACGCAAAAGCATCGTTCCGCTATTTCAGGAATTGGCTGCGGCGGTTCTGACCGTGGATGATCCTGTCAAAATGACCACTACTATTGGTGGCTTGATGGATGGCGCGAGGGTTGATTATCGCCACGAGGTCAGCGGTGATGTGATGGTCACATGGTATTTCGGGCGCACCTTTCGGGAGATGGCAGCTGAGTCCAATCATTGGGCCATTCTTGATAGGCAGGCAGTGTTCCATCTGGGCAGCAAGTATTCAGTGCTGTTGTTCCAGCACATTGCCAGCTTGCAAAACCTCAAACACGTCACCAGCAAACGGTTTACCGTGCCAGACCTACGCGCCATGTTTGGCATGTCAGATGGGAAATTCTCAAGATTTGCCGACCTGAACAAACACATCGTCAAGCCAGTTATTGCCGAGATAAACAGTGACATTACACGGCTGCACCTGACGGTGACCTATCACAAAATTGGCCGCACGGTGGCCGAGGTCGAGATAGCTTGGGAAGTCAAAGAAGATCTGACGAAAGTAAAAGATGAACTGGATCGGCCTAAGGTGGGCCGAAAAGCGCGACGGGATGGCACAGCGGAAACGCCCGTGACGGCCTTCCCTGACTTTGGAAGCGTCAAGGACAGCCAGCCATGGGACCGGATCGCACGGGACAATGCGCCGCGCATTGACGGGCGGCATGTGCCAGACCTGCGCAAGCTGGCCGATACGTTCCGCAAGTGGTGCGGTGAGAAGTCGATCCCGTTGGATGGTTCTTCTATCGAGAAAACCTTCACGACATGGTGCAAGAGCTATTCAGCGCGATAGACCGTTCAAAAACGGTGGTTTTTGGTGCGGTTTTGGCAAGAACTTAGACAGAACCTATTGCTGCGGGATTCAGGCTCAATGTTAAAATTAGTTGACACTAAGTAGTGTTCACTTAGCGTGCATAAATTCAAAAATGGCCCCAATAACTAATGGATTTTCAATGAAATATACTTTCCTTCTGGCAGCGTTGTTGCTGACAACAGCCTGCGCAAAGCGCGCAGATTCAGTTGCACCTGCGAACATACCAGTCAGCGCTGTTTCCTGTGATCAGCGTGCAGACGTGACAAGACGAGTAGCAGAATTATCAGCGCGGCAAAACCAAACCGCAACCAATGATACGGTTGGTGTTTTGCTGATCGGCGTTCCAACATCTTCCCTGAATGGGAAAGATGTTGAAACTGATCTAGCAATTGCAAAGGGACAATTGTTGGCCATCGAACAACGCTGCGGATAAACATTGCGCGCACCCTCAACTTAATTTTGTGGAGGGTGCGCGACCAAGTATGAATATTGGCAGGTGTTCCAAAAACGCTCCTTTTTGACACGCCCGTAAAACACCCCGATTTCCGCTGTCAAAAACCCCTCCCAAAACCTAAGTAGTTCTGGAACGTTTTTGAAAGGGTCCAGCGGTGATCATTGGCTACGCACGCGTCTCGACAGAAGAACAGCATCTTGATGCTCAGACCTCAGCTCTGGAGGCGGCTGGCGCTGAACGCATCTTTGCAGAGAAAATCTCCGGCACCAAAAAATCCCGCCCTGAGCTGGACCGTATGGTTGAACAACTGCGGGACGGTGATGTTGTCGTCGTGACCAAGTACGACCGGCTAAGCCGGTCACTACAAGACCTCCTGAGCATCGTTGAGGCCGTCCGAGCTCAAGGTGCTGGGTTCCGGTCACTGGCTGAGGACATCGACACCACGACGCCAGCAGGGCGGCTGGTGTTTCATGTGTTTGCCTCCATCGCTCAGTTTGAGCGTGAGCGGATATCTGAGAGAACCAAAGAAGGCCTTACCGCCGCCCGCAAGAGAGGGCGTATTGGTGGTCGGCCCCCTGCCCTTTCTGCGGAGCGTTGTGCTGAGGTGGCGCGTATGCGGGATCAAGAAGGCCGTGGCATTGCAGAGCTGGCACGTCTGTTCGAGGTCAGCCCAAGCACCATCAGGCGGGCTTAACAATTTAACTAGACCCCCTGCCCTCTTTGACAGGTCATGCGAATGTGGCATGGTGGTGTTAGAAACTGGGGTAACACCAGTGCTAAACACCGATACTACCCCTACTAGGGTGAACAAGGAACACAGGCATGACACTATCAGCAAACCAAGCCTCTAAAGAGGCGGGGAAAACCAAGAAAACAATACTTGATTCTATAAAATCAAAGCGCATGAGCGCATCGAAGAATGACAAAGGGCATTGGGAGATTGATCCCGCTGAACTTTTCAGGGTGTTTCCCAAAACCAGTGCAACACCACCACTAAACACCACCACTACACCCCCTATGGAAAACCATGAAAACCGCATTAAAATCGCAGAGTTAGAGGCCGAAGTTAAAGCGCTTAAGCGGGAGGTTGAGCGGACGGACATTGAACGTGAAAGAGAGCGTGAAAACCTGTCTCAACACATCGAAGATATGCGCAAAGCCATGGCGCAACTAACGGATCAAAGAGCAGGGCAGGGGGGGCGACGGTGGTTTGGCTTGCTGCCCGCAAGGTAGCCAATGATCGCTGCTGCTGTTGTTCTTTCAAAAACCTTCAACAACGGCTTTGATTTTGAACGAGGTTTATGGTGGCGGAAAATGGGGGCTGCGGCCTACGCTCCACAAACGAGCATTTGTTGAACGGGCGTGAATGGTGGCTGTGTGGACGAAGGGTATGTTCGCTGCGAGAATTACTCGGACAAATCCAAGCCGCCGGGAGAACCTATCTGCCATAGGCGCTTATTTGTAAACTTTGACGATCTATCAAACATTAAAAGAGGCGGATAATTGAAGACAGCCGAGAGAGAACAAAGAATTTTCGCCCTAGATACGAGGCTCCGCATAGAGGGATTCGTATTTCGATGTTTGGCGGTTGCGGCTCCGTATCTGAATGATGAGGACAAAGTTGGATGGAAGGTCGCAGATGCATTAAAATTTCTACAGTCTGAAATTGATCCACACTTTCTTAAGGGCAGACAAGTAGCGATATCTCCGCAGATTCCAGATGCTGAGAATCCAACAGATGACGACTATAAAAAACTTGATTGGTCTACACCGGTTTCCGAACCAGATGTTAACCTTCGTAAGCTCAATCAACATTGGCAAAGCATGGGGCAGTTGCTGCATCAGGACTTGCAAAACACAGGGTTCGATGTCGAAAGGGCAAGAAGGCGGATTGATGCAGCAAGCAAATTTTGTGATGCCTTGACCACTGGGTCACTTTTTGTATTTTCGAACATTCAGACGATAGAACGTACCTGTTCCAAAGGACATATCACTAAGCGAAACGCGGCGCGTCTGAAGGCGGGTCAGATCATTCCTTGCATGAACCACCAATGCAGAAGTGTTTTTATAGTTGAACGCACTGACCCGCTCATCTGGAAAGAATTTTATCTCCAAATCACGTGTGACGACTGTAGCTCAATAAATTCTTACCCGCTTAGGCATCTAATCGGCCTTTCTTACTGGGAAAAAGCTTCAGTTCCCTGCCTCAACGAAAATTGTGACAGTCAGATAATAGTCCAGTGGGTTCTTAGCAAAGCTGTTCGCAACGAAGGTAACAGAGTGAAAACGCTATGACTCTGAAGCCCCCACCACCACAATCTGGGGAATCCGGACTCATTAGTTTTAGAGAAGCCGTGAAGCTATACGAGAGTTCGCTCACTAATAGATGGTCACGCGAGTTCCACCGAAAGGAACTTGCCAGATGGCATAAGTTATACACCACACTAGCATCTAAGCGCGATTTTGGCAGCGTGTCCGCAACCCATTTCACAAACGTCGCAACACTCTGTAGCGATCTTCTAGCCGAGTATGGACCGGAGCCACCTCCAAAAAAGCGCACTAAAAAGACGTTTGCCCCTACGCCCCTAATTTATCCAGATTTTCCTGATGAGATCAGGCATAGGCTGCATTTTCTGGAGGGGCCGCAACAGCGACGACAACGCGCTATAGATATGTTAGACGCCGCCGCCTTTGTGTCGCGCCAAACATCCGGAACCGGGCGCGTGCTCGTGTCGGTAGGAGTTGCCGCTAACCAAGTCAGGTTATTTGTGCATCTGATTGAGACACTTGGTGGCGGTTTACGGAGCGACTTAAAGAAAGCGGGTTTTGATATCGGCTGGGTGCATAGACCTGAGGGAATACCGCAGGGCGCACAATGGACACAAACCCCTATAGATCCAAGCCTGCCCATTGCCCGCATCTGGGACGACCTTCATCACGCCAGCCGTTATGACTGGCAGGCCCAAGCTCTAGCTGCGAACCCTCACTCTGATAACACGCATGTTCTACCAACGGACTTCCCCCACGATTCCGCCAATATCCCCTATGACCCGGAAACAAGCTGGCAACAGATTCTAAAGCTGACTGAAGCAAACAACCTTCAAGAGGCCGCAGAGCTTGTGGATTCTATACCTGGCAGGGATAGAGAAAATCTTTTTGACGAAGTTATCTATCTGCGTTTTTTAACCGGTAAAAAGATAAGAGCAGATGACATCCGGTTGATCGTTCGAAAATATGCTGAAAGCTCCCTAATTTCTGGCCGATTGTTGGACGAATTTGATGATTTCCTTAGCTATGTGGACCGATCTTTAGAGGAAAACCTGCCTGTTCTGGAAAATTTATCATTGCTGGGCCCCAACTTTGGACAGGATATGATCCCCCCACGGCCCCCAGCATCTGATTGGCCAGCATACAAGGCTCACATTGCTAGCTTTGGGACATCATCTACCAATCCCAAAGGGCGCATTTTTTCTATTAATATAGATGTTGGCAAAGATAACTGCGTAAGGTTTTTCGCCAACTATATGATTGAGGCTGATAACTCTTTCCGTCGAGACCGCTCCATTCCAGAAATTGGGAGGGGCTGGGTCTCAGAGGTTGCACTTCTTGACCTTGTTCGGACGATATGGCCATCAGCCATCCACCAGTGGCGACCTAGCTTTCTTGGGATGCAGTCCATCGACATATATGTTCGAGAGATTAATCTTGCTATTGAGTACCAAGGACAGCAGCACTACGAGCCTGTTGACCTGTTTGGTGGAGAGGAAGGGTTCCTACTCGCGAAAGCGCGGGACGAAAAGAAGAGAGCCTTGCTGAACGCCAACAAAGTGCTCCTTCTAGAGTGGCCTTATGATGTCCAGATCACAAAAGTGGAGCTGGTGAACCGCATTGCGGAAATGGGAATTGCTGTTCCAGTAGCCATAACATCTCCCTCCTAGAAAAAATTTAGAGATCAAACCTGCCGTTCGCCTTGCCTGCACAGTCTTTTAAAAACGATGACCGATTATTGAAATCACCCTTACCGCTCGATCCCATGCCCTCGGTCGCGATGGGCTTCCCGCTCGATCTCCTGCTGGCGTTCCAACTCTTTCACCCGTTCCTGTTCTTGCGCGGCCTCCTGCGCGGTGTGCCGTTCTTCGGCCTCGCGGCCCTCGCGCAACGCGGCTGCACGATCCGCCAGACCCTCACGATCAACGCCCTCCGCTGCCTCGCGCAGACGTGCTGCCAAATCCTGCGGGGCATCCCGTTCCGGCACATCGACACCCTGTTCCTTTTCACGGCCCTGCCGCGCCTCCCATGCGTCCCGCAACCGCGTGGCAAGGTCGGGTTCTTCCTCGCGACCGTCACGTCCTCCGGCCAGCGCCAGCTCGGCTTGCCCAGACCCCAGACGGTCCATGACGCGCTCCGCCGCACGGTCCAGCCAATCACGGACCTGTCCGGTCAGTTCCTGCACCACCTGCCGGACCTCGGCGGCACGGTCTTTGACCTCATGCCAGACGCGCACGGCGGCAACCTCGATGCCGCGCTCCTTGAGCTGCCACGCCCCAAGGGAAAGCTGGGGCAGGGGTGGGCGGTCCAGCGACATGGCCCGCACGGTCTCGTGCAGCTCCGCGCCCTCGTCGCCGCGTTCCCGTGCCGCCGATGCCAGCTCAAGCGCCTCGTCGCGCTGCGCCACCAGTGTGCGATGATCCACACGGTCCTCAAGGCCGGCCCGCTCAAGGGCCGCATTGCTGTCCCGCGCCCATGCCTCGCGCCAACCCTCAAGAACCTCGACCTTGTTCCAGTCACGGTTCTTGGTGGTAAACCCGTCTGCATCCACCTCACGGGTGGTCAGCAGAATGTGGGCGTGGTGGTTGCGCTCGTCGCCCGCGCGCCCCGGCGCGTGCAGGGCGATGTCAGCCACCATGCCACGGTCTACGAACTGCGCCTGTGCATAGTCGCGGACCAGGGCGACACGCTGCGCATGGGTCAGCTCGTCGGGCAGGGCCACACGGACCTCGCGGGCGACCTGGCTGTTCTTGCGGGTCTCGGATTCCTCGACGCGGTTCCACAGCTCGGATCGGTCGAAGACCCAATCCGGCGCGTGATCCGGCGCGAGGATTTCGGTGTGATCGACACCGCCCCGCGCCGCGTAGTCGAAGACAAGCCCGGTGCGGCGGTCTTCGATCCGCTCGGCCACGCGGTAGGCGGACGCCGCCGTGGCGCTGCGGCCCTGACTGCGGGAAATCATCGTTGCGCGTAAATGATAGATCGCCATTCGGGAGCTGTACTTTGCTTAGGGGTTAAGGGGAAACGCTAGTCTCCCCTACCCACACAAACGCACAGCGTTTGTATAAGTGGGCACTTCGTGTCTTGCTCTCTACATCTGTCGTAGCCTAAAAGCAACTCAAGACGGTGGAAAAGGAGATCAGAATGGCGCGGACAATAGATCAGCAGATTGCGACAACACAGGCAAAGCTGGCCCGCCTTAAAACACGCGCCAAAGCCAGTGAGACCCGCCGGAAAATCATCGTCGGGGCCATCGTGACCAATGCCGCTTTGAAAGACCCCAAGATTGCGCGATGGATGGCGGCAACCCTGCGCAAGAACGCCACCCGTGAAGTCGATCAGAAAGAGCTGGTCGGCCTTCTGGATGAACTGGATCAAGCAGCGGCCAAGGCGGATCAGACATGAGCAAGGATCCGTTTCAGGAACTGGTCGATGAGCTGACGGCCCTTCGTCGCAGCATCGAGCATATTGCCCG
>Ga0307972_1000974_pt1 | contig 15413 bp, 13 predicted proteins | sample OrgLakmetagen780_FD_201848 | JGI IMG/M metagenome (GOLD analysis project Ga0307972, IMG submission 201848) | Saline water microbial communities from Organic Lake, Antarctica - #780 | ecosystem: Environmental > Aquatic > Non-marine Saline and Alkaline > Saline | place: Antarctica: Organic Lake...
TTCAGTCGGCCTCGGACTCCACGTCGAGGCGCATGTGGTGCGCGCCGATGTCGGTGGCGACCCAGGCGACCGTATCCGCCACCTCGTCGGTGACAACGACAGTTGCGCCCTCGCGGGCGAAGACCCGTGCGATGGCGGCCCCGATCCCACGGCCCCCGCCGGTGACAACGCAGAGCTTACCGTTCAAGCGTGCCATTCAACCGTCAATTCCGTCATTCCGAGTACGGGGCCACCCTCACACGACGACCACGTTCCCGCGTTTGTGCCCGGTTTCCATGTGGCAGTGCGCTTCGATCAAATTGGCCAAAGGGTACGCTGATAAACCAGTGAGGCATCCCAACTGGGCTGTTGCCTGCAATTCCCACGAGGACCCGAAGCTTCTCGGAGACGGAAAGTACTCCGGAAATGGAAGCAACCTTTGTTGGATGCGCGGAAGAAGCCCCTGCGACTGAAAATCTCCAACTTCTCTCGACCAACGCAGGACTGGTCAATGACCACCAATGTCAGAAAGACATGCCAGAGTTTTCGGCAAGATGGCATTCCACGACAACGAAGGACGCTGGATCATTGCTGGAGAGGGCGATTTCACCTTGCCGGATCGGATCATCGTGGCCGCGCAATTCCGTGCCGTTACCTCTCAGGAATACGGCAACTTCCTGCACCAAGGGCGCGGGCACATGTCTTCCGATAGCGCACTCCCAAATCGTCAACGTCCGCCAGCCAAGTTCGTCAAGCTGTAAGAGCGCGCGCCGATCGCGCTTAACGTTGGCAGTGAACTTTTCCTGCCAAAATGACCTGTTCGAGGCAGGAGTCGTCGCCTTTGGGCAACCGGGATGCCGGTGCCAGAAACAGCCATGAACGAGAATGGCAGCATTCCAACGGGGAAGGATGATATCCGGAGTTCCCGGCAGGCGCCTGACATTGATCCGGAAACGAAAGCCCTCGGCATGAAGCGCCCTCCGAAGAAGTATCTCCGGCTTGGTATTGGATCCGCGGATCCGTGACATCATGCGCGAGCGCGTCTGCTGGTCTACGATATCGGCCATTACGGACATATAGCCATTGTGCGCCGTATTTTCGACCTGGCATCATTTGTGAAACCTGGTAGAAAACCCCGGTTCAGGAGGTACGGTGTGATGAGAAATTTCGCGATCATCGATCTTTTCGCAGGTCCAGGGGGCCTTGGAGAGGGATTTTCGCGCGCGGGTCGGGACACCGAAACACCGATGGGTATCCACCTCTCCGTGGAAATGGACGAACATGCGGTCCAAACCCTCAGGCTGCGCTCCTTTCTGCGCAGCTTCGACGCCTTCCCGCCAGAATATTACGAGGCGCTGAATACAGGAAAGCCACTACCCGCCTGGTCGGAAATCTATCCGACAAACTGGCAGCTTGCTCAGTCTGAGGTGCGGCAACGCGTCCTCGGAGCAGACGGCGTATTCGAGGAGATCGCAGTCGAACTCGACAGGGTTCGCGAAGCCAACCATGGGGACACGATCCTGATCGGTGGTCCACCATGTCAGGCCTACTCGCTGGTTGGCCGTTCACGGAACAAAGGCAAGGAAGGTTACATCGCGGAGAAGGATGACCGGCACTACCTCTATCGTGAATATGTGCGCATCTTGGACCGCCTGAAGCCGGCAGCGTTTGTGATGGAGAACGTAAAGGGCATGCTTTCGTCCAAGGTCGATGGCGGCGGCATTTTCAGCCGTGTACTCGACGATCTCGAAGACGCTGGCGAGATCGGTTACCACCTCCTGCCATTGGCCACGGTTCCTCCAGCTGACGGGCAGCGGGCCGATGGTCGAGACTTCCTGATCCGCGCAGAAAACCATGGCGTACCCCAGGCAAGGCACAGGGTGATCGTGCTTGGCATACGCAAGGACATCCCGGTACCAGACATCACGACGCCCTTGCTGGGGGAGCCCGCGAAATTCGTCAACGTCGCAGAGGTGATAGACGACCTGTGGAGGTTGCGCAGCGGCCTCAGTAGACAGGACGACACGTCAGCATGGCACCGTGAAGTGAAGCAGCAGGCTCAGGCCATTGCGAATTGCGCTGACGTCGAGATCGGTGTTCGTGAAGTTGCAAGGCGGGTGGCTCGCGATGAAGTCCTTCCACTGGATCGACGCTCAAGAATGAAGCGCAACTCCGATCGCTTGCCGGAACATTTAAGAAACTGGTTTCGGGATGGCAGCCTGCTCGCCGCTCTTCAACATGAGACCCGCGGTCATATTCCCGGAGATCTGGGTCGCTACCTGTTCTCGGCCGCCTATGCGGAAGTCCAAGAGCGCTCACCCAAGCTTTCGGAGTTTCCAAGCTTCCTGCAGCCCTTGCATCGCAACCGCGCGTCGGGGGACTTCGCAGACCGCTTCCGAACGCAGGTCGCGATCCGGCCATCAACGACTGTGACCAGTCACATATCGAAGGATGGACATTACTTTATCCATCCAGACCCAGCCCAATGCCGCTCTCTCACCGTCCGCGAAGCAGCAAGGCTCCAGACATTTCCAGACAACTACTATTTTTGCGGCCCTCGTACGAAACAGTATCACCAAGTAGGCAACGCGGTTCCGCCCTATTTTGCCTACCAGATCGCGAAAGCGGTCCGCCGATTGACTGGTTGAGCTACTCGGCAACCGCTCTTGCCACGAACCCTTCGGCTTCCAGTTTCTTGAGAATTTCCAATGCGAACTCGGTCTGTCGTTCCGTAGGCAAGCGAGAAGGGATACTCGCGCATATCTCGAGGGTGTTGTATTCGGCGGGTGACAGCAGACGCCGACCACGGCCCCACGTCTTGGCTTCGGCCCAGAACGCTGCACCGAGTTCGAAGACTCTGGTCTGGGCCTCGACACTCTTTGTGAGGTTCTCATCCTCCGTTACCTCATTTTCCTCGGACTTGGCGTCATCCTCATCCACGAGCGCATAAATAAATGAATCATTGTAGGTCAGCTTCCTTTCCGAGAAAGCTTTCCAGCAAGCCTGTGTCTTCGCCCATTCGGACATGTTTCGGACGCCATCCGGCGGGTTTGTGATGAGGGCCTGGGCTTCGGCAGCCGCCAAAAGCAGCGCCTCTTCGAGGTTGCTCGGAACGGCTTGCGCACGCCAAATCCTCGAAAGGTCGATGACCTTTTCCATCTCTTTCGCATCGTGCGCTACCTTGGCGATGGCATAGGTCACGATGTTTGCCCGGTATCCGCCTTCGTACCATTCCTGGGCTGAAACGAGCTTTTCGAGGCGGCGGAAGATGATCGCCTTGGCGACGAGATTGCGATACCAGGCCTCATTGATCTTCGTACCGCTTCGCCCCCAGACTTTTTCGATCGTCTTTGCGAACTCGGCAAAGTTTTTCTGGGCACCTTTTGACACCACATCAGGGCGTCCCGACCAGGAGTTCTCGAACTTGGCAAGGTCAGTCTTCGTAAAGAACTGGTTCTTGGGGAACTCGGCGTCCCACTTTTTCTTTTCTGCATCTGTCTTTCGGCTGCGTTCGTCCGCGTACTGCCCCCGCGCACGCTCGTAGAACCACTTGGTCTCCCGGTAACCCGTATCTCCAGCAGGTGCGAGTATCTTGCGGGAAAGCTCCTCGATCCGGATATGAAAGGGATGGTTGGCGAAGAAATCTGCGGCCGCGACCTTGTTCTGACTGTTTGCATATTCCGAGATCCGTGGCACAACCGTATCCGCCGCAATAGTCGGAATGACGTTGAGCTTCATCTGGACATAAATGTCCTTCATGCCATCGCCAGCCTTCTTCCGCGCGGCGTGCAGGGATGCAGTCGTCTGCCCGCCATTCACGATCTGAAGGTTCTCTGCGCTCATGAGCAGCAGCCCGTCCTCGGTCTGCTTGAGTTCCACTCCCTCCGCCGTGGCGGCAAGGCCGTTGTTATAGGCAAGGAACATCTGGGGCTCTTCCATGATCGTTTTCCGAATTCCCTTGTTCACATTGCCCCGGGCCTGAAGAAAGGACCGAACGTTCGACTCCAGAAGCCGAGCGCCCCAGCGGTCATAGATTTCGGCAAGTTGGGACCCTGGGATGACTGCAATGTAGCTTTCGAAGGCCGTGTCCGCGCCAGAGGCCTTGAGGACTGGTACGCCGCCGCCAAAGTCGTCGGCAAACCTGACAGTCATATCCGCTCGCGCCTTTCCTTGTTCGACAAAGGCCTGCAAGCGTTTTAGGTCCCAAACGCTATAGGTGACTGGCTTGTCCCCGATGCTACCTGCAGGGCGTGCATCGACGACGGCGCGATTGTCCGAGTTCGTGACATAGATTAGTTTGATCTTCTCGATACTATTCCATCGAGACTGCACCAAGTCTGACACTTGGGCGGCATGGCTCGTTTCCTCGAGTTCGTCCGAAAATTCGGAACTCTTCGCATGACGCAGAAATTCCACGAGTCGATTAAACTGGGCTTTTAGAAATTTCCCGTCTGTCCTGCGTACTTCAGTGTTCACCTGAAAGTCGCAAAGGATCAATGAAAGCACATCCCCGGCGTCGGCAGGATCGCCACCGTATCCCGAAACAGCAAGAGATACTCGTCGTTTCTTCCCTTCCCGTACCGCTTGGCGCTGTCCTTCAAAATGGCAATAATCCGCCTGATCGATTTCGCCGGCCTCGGTAAGGATTTCGCCAACCTTCTCAAAAAACGCCTCCTGCGTGTACAGGCCCAATGCGTCGGCATCGCCTTGGATATCTGCAATCAGACTGTGGTGGAATTCTTCGAGATCAGACATCGCGCTCACTCTCGCCAAGTAATTCGTTCAAACTGCTGCTGGTTTGGAAGTCGGCACAATCTGCCAATCGTATTAGATATTCGACAGCATCGACGCCTTCTGGCAATGGCGGCACGAGGCGCGGAAATCCCTCGCCCACTTCAAACATCCGCACGACACCGAGGTGCCAGGTTCTGTTCTGCTCGACCTCGTCCGGATCATAGGCGGTGCCAAGGAGGCGTTGTTCCCAGATATCATGGGCAACGAAATCACGTCTGAAAAGTGCGTCGGTCTGTGCGACATGCTCTGTCAGTGTCATACCGTCGCCATCCAAGGCCGTATCCACATCCTGGACGCGAAGAAACAGCCGCGCGTCGGGTATATCCATGAGCTGTGCTTCGGATGAAATCCTGACCTTGGGATGCGCAGCGCTCCTCCGCGCCTTGCATTCAATGTAAAAGCCGGGAAGTTCGAAATCCTTGGCACTCTCCTCGGGCCCGCGCCAAGCCTCGGCGGCAGCAACCGGGCCAACTTCAGCAACAAGCTCGCGGAGCAGTGCGAGTTCGCCCACCAGGCCTCGTTGTTCTTCGATACTCAGCCCTCTGCCCCCGCCTCTGAGAAGATGATGCCAACGCACGGTACGACGCACGGCGCGCTGCAGCGCAGATTGCAGATCTTCGACCGCCTCGCCAGCGCTTACGACATCGCGGCACAGGGTCTCGAAAATATCCAAGTGGCTTCGCTCACCCAAGGTGAGGCAATAGCTGTTCCGCCCCTCGACCACTCGATAGAACGCCCCGACGTGACGCAACTTGGGCAGCGGCTGCACGGGTTCAATGGTCTCGGCGAGGTGCAGGACAAGGGCGGGTGAACGATCCGGCATCCGGCACCAGAAGAAGTCGTGCCGCCCGTTCCGGTCCACGCGACGCGCGGTACCGGGTTCAATACCACCCCAGGGTCCCTCAGTCGTCATCTGCGAGCGCCCCCTCATCGGGCTCATCATCCTCGACACCAAACAGCTCGCGGAATTTTACCGTGTTGATGACGTACTCCACTCTTTGGTCGGGTCGGTCCGATTGCGGGAAACTGATGGACCAGCCCACGATCGGACGATCAGGGATGCGATCGAGGTGCGGCCGCTTCGCATCTTCACCCTCCGGAGAACGTACCTGAACGACATGAAGAATGAAGAGCGGCCTGTCACGCACTTCCCGGTAGATCCTATCGGGATAGGACACTTGAGAATCGTCAGCGATCTTTTTTTCGTTTCGATACAGCGCCTCGGCTTCCAACGCCTTGGCGGGTTCGACCCCGATCTTCTCGACACCACGAGAAGCGATGCGTGCTCTTTTGCCGCTGATCGACAAGAGGTCATCCGAAAGGTCCGCATATCCGATGCGGCGCATCTGCGGCCCCACTGACCATCCAGCGAGTTCGGCGTCGGCCACCTCGCTTTTCACGCTCGTGACGAGCACATCACAGTTCTTGAGTTCATCCAGCTTGCGATCGCGAATGTAGCTGCGAATGGGGCCGGTCTGGGTGAGAAAAGCCTGATCGTGGTTCCTCCACGAAAGCAGGAAGTCATCGATAGCCTCGACATCGACGTCTCGCAGCAGATAGCCACCATTTACCTTTTCGGCATCAAGCTGCCGGTGCCCGGCTTTTTCCAGCGCTTCAAGGAAACGAACTGCGGCGTCCTCATTCCGAGCAAGGTCATCAGGACGCGCACTGATCTTCGCTGTCTCAACCCACGCGTTGGACAAACCGATCATCACGTGCTTCTGGCCTGACCCCATCTTGTTTCGTGCTGTCACCATCAGCGACGTCGGGTGGCTTCGCACGGCGAGACCGAAATCGGCCGGGGTTGCCTTGGCCTTCTCCATCTTCTTCAGCTCTTGGTGGAGCTCGTCGGTGGCCTCGGCGATATGTGCATACCAGTCGATGGCGTCGATGGGCATCCAGATGCGGCAAAGATCCTCGTAGCCGCCACGATAGCCGAACCAGCGGCCCATCTGCATGAGGGTGTCATACATCATCGTGTTCCTGAGGAACCACGTCACGGTAAGACCTTCGAGCGTCAGCCCGCGGGACAGGGAGAAACCACCTACTGCGATAAGCGTCTGCCCTATGGTCGCACCATCAGAATAATCGAGTCCATTGGCTCGACTGTTGACCTCGACAACCTTCGCCGCTGCAACGGCCTCGAGCATGGCTTCCTGTATTGCGAGCCAATCGAATTCAACGCTCGAATACTCCTCAGACCAAACCTGACGCAGGGCTGCGATCTCGGGATCTCCCATTCCAGCAGAACCACGCGAGCCATTTATCCGGAGCGCATCCAGAATCGAATCCAGCCTTTCATGAAGGCGGTTGCGAATTTTTCCCTGCACGTTGGTGAAGCGGCTGGCGTTGACCAGCATAGAGCAATGCGAGCGCGCTTGGCCGCGGAGATTTCGGATCGTCCTTGCTATCAGAAAGGTGCGCAGTGCCTTGAGAAGGCTGTCAGGCAGTTCATCTAAGCTCTGGTCGATCCTGTGCTTGACCGGGAGTATGTCCTCGTTGTCCGAAATGTAACGAAGCCATGTTGGTTCGCCTTCCTCTGGAAGGCCGTCGATGAAGATCTTTTTCGGCCCGAAGTAATTCGTCGGCGCATCGAGGCCCACGATGAAATGCCTGGGGAACAGATCCTCCTTCTTCGCTTCATCATAGGAGTCCGGATCCACGAAAATGTTTGCGAAAGGCGTGGCCGTATATCCTACATAGCAGCTGCGGTGGAACATCCCGAGTAGGTCGCGGATCTGACCGTTGATCTTCGTGATTTCTTCCTTCGAGTACTTCGTGTTGATGGAAGCATTATCCGCCTCATCATCGATCAGCAGCATGGGCTGGCTGATCATCTGGGCATCACCCTTGGCGCTATTCTCGCTCAGCCAGTCGAGCAGGTTCTTGAGTGTCGAGTGGTTCTTTTTAATGACCAGAACCACCGGCACCTTGTAGGAATCGATCTCGCTCGTATTGCCGGTCGCCGTGGCCTTGCGGAAGTCGGTGAGAGTGTTTGTCAGACTGACTGGCGTCTTTCTGTTATCGAACAGACCTACGCCTATTGCCTTGTTTCCTTCCTTCTTGCCCTTCATTGCCAGCCGGCCTGTGTCACGGCCGATGAAGCCCTCGTCGATCCGCTCCTGTGTCTGGTTGCGCAGGTTATTGTGGATACCTGCGATCACGACGATCAGGCGGTATCCCGCATCCGCCGCCTTGCAGATCAGACCGGTGTAATTCCCGGTCTTGCCGCTCTGGACATGCCCGACAACCATTCCGCGGCGATCCCATTCCTCCTCGAGGTTCGGATTGCCCAAGCGCCCGAGGATTTCGTCGGTCACGGCGTCCGTGGCTGTCACGACATCCTGTGGAAGCCCGTTCTTGAGCATTAGCTTCCGGTAGCGCCCCCAGTAGAAGGGATCGATCGAGGCCTTGGCCTCCGGCAGCCATGGCCGAAAGTCGTCATCGTCAACCATCGCCCCGAGGCCCATGCTGATGCCGAACCTCTCCTCAATATTTCGAGCGAGCTGTTCCTGATCGTCCGGCTGCACTCCGAGGTTGAGGGCACCATTCAGAGTGGTGATGAGCGTTCTCAGTTCCGCTCCGGTCTTGCGCTCATTCGAGAGAGACTGGGACACAATCCCGTCGAGATGCTCGATCTTTGCGTTCAATGGGCTTCTCCCTGTTCAATGTCTTCGGCCAGCCTGCGAACCGCGTCCTTGTGACTGCGCAGAGGCTCGTTCGAGCATAGGTTTGCAACGATGTCGGATGCTGTCATGCCCATGCCGCGAAGTGCTCGGATCGCGGTTTCCACGCCCTCGGACAACGATGCGAAATCTGCTTCGTCGGCGTGCACGTCTTCGGCTCCACCAAGCATATCCGCATGTAACGACTCCATCGGGAGGCCAGAGCCGAGCAGCTTCAGACAAGTACGAAACCCGTTACGAAATTCCTCCGGAAGGCTTTCTTCGAAACCGCTGATGGACGGGTGCTCGACATTCGGCCGATAAATTATTCTGCCGTCCTGCTGGATGCGGCTCCAGAATGGCATCTTCCTGTCATCGACAAGCTTCTGCCCGCGCCTCTTGTATGTTCGCTTCGAGGTGCCTTGGAGACGCTCGACGATGCGCCGCAGGCGTTCCCGGACGACCGGCGGCATCTGTGCATTCGCCTTACGGACGTCAATCTGCCAATCGGCATCCATGGTATTGGGAATGTCGACCCTCACACGCGAGAGCTTGGTCAATTCGGTCTGTCGCGCCAGTCCGAGCCAACTGCCAGCAATGATCAGGCGACGTTCCCGGTAGATGTAGAAGCCCTGGGACCGAAGGTGGCCTTCCGGTCCGCCCAACTCATCCCACGCAGCCCGAGACATCATCTTGTGATGCGGCAACGTGAAACATTGGGTCTCCACGGTTCCCTTGGCAAGGGGCAGGACCTCTACCGGATCCACCTGCGTGGCCTTGTGGTCCTGCGCGAAGGGGTCGATCGGTGAGAGCTTCCTGCCATTCAGAAGGAGAATGAGCTTCGGTCGCGAGCCTTCCATGTATCGATGAAAGCAAAGCCGCAAATGACGCTCCGCACCCGACAGCGCCTTGTTTATCTCCGCAGCCCGTTTTGTCGCATCATTCCTGAAGCCGGTCGAAAGCCGGTCCAGCTTCCGCCAAAGAACGATTGTCCCGGTGTCCGGCAGGCGATCCGCGGCGGGAACGTGCGAGAGATCATCTTCGAGCTCCACCGCCCAGACATTCGTCTCTGCCACCCTATCCAGATCCCAGGTGGCGGCAGAGGAGACGCCGGCTTTTCGGGTGATGACCGTCAGCTCGCGGCACTGGGAAAAACTGGCGCTCTTCAGGCCCAGCCCAAACCGCCCGAGGTCGTGATCCTCACGCTCATCCAATGGGTTCCGAGACCCAGGCCGCATCGCCTCGATCAGCTCAGCCTCATCCATGCCGACGCCGTCGTCGACGATGGCGATCCAAGGCTCGTCGGCAAAGGTCTCGGCAACGATCTCAACCTTCGATGCAGAGGCGGTCACGGAGTTGTCGATGATGTCCGCCATAGCCGTTTCCAGCGTATAGCCGAAATCCCTCATGCCTTCGATCAGAGATGCAGCGTAAGGGGTGGCGTCAGCCTGTCGCTTGGCAGGCGTGGGTCTTTCTCTGCTATCTTTCAATCACTACATCTTCCGAGCACGTGCCGCCACGCTGGACCGACAAAAAACTCCCGTTCTGGTCCAGAGGCAATCACGGATTCGGGCAGAGTTAAAGGGGTTGTGTTCTTTCCCGACAGGTGTGGAGACAATGCCCGATCATTACTCGGCATCGGGAGCCGTGTCCGGGCGCTGCGGCATTCACCTTTACTTCCTCGCGTTTACGATCCGAATGCGGCGAAGAAACACCTGCGTCAAAGGGCGGTTTCCAGACATTCGCTGCGGCCCAGCAACCTCCATGCGTCGGAGGTAAAAGCCGACATTCATGCGGTGGCGAACGCGGGCATCCAAGATGAACACCACGTGCTCGATGCCGCATAACTTGGCGTCGTCGCGGCTGGCGTTCAGGTTGATGCATTCCGCGGGATCACCCGACAGGCCGTCGCATAGCCCGGCCTCGATCCCCACCGCCGCGTGCCTGTGCGGCAATGCCGCGGCCTCGGGCTGCTCCGGTATTATCTCTCCGTGGTCATGGCCGGGTCTGCAACTCCGCGATCAGTGCGCGGTAGAAGAGAATGCCAAGCGCAAGCGCGAAGCCGGCGTCGAAGGCAGCAAAGCGCCAGAACTCGAGCCCAAGGCACAGAAACACGATCGCCATCCAGACGCGGATGCCGATGGCGATGGCCACCTGAAACCGCAGACGGATTGGATCGCGCCACGCAAGACCCTGGAGCGCCGAGGCCGCGACCACCATGGCCCCCCAGACCTGCAGGAGGGGCCGGGCCTGAGACGGCTCGATCCCGGTGATCCATGCTCCCAGTCCGGGCGCGAGCAGGCAGATCAGCCCGATCAGCGACTGCAGGATCAGGTTGATCCCGTAGAGACGCTGGAACCGGGTCAGCGCGCCTTTCGCCTGCGCCTGGCTCCATCCGAGAGAAAGGGTATTCATGGCAGGCTCCTCAAAACGTCAGCAAATAGGAGAGAAGGTCGGACTTCTGCGCCTCGCCCAGCCCGGTCCCCCAAAGGTGGCCCGCATTCGAATTCCCGGGCAGGCGCGTGTCGAAGCAACCGGAGCCCGCAGAGCAGGTCTCGGACACGAAGCCGCCTTTCGGGTCGATCACGTCACCGCCGCGCCGGAAGGTCACCGGACGCTGCTCGGGCGGCAGCAAAAGATCTTGGAGCGTCGGCACCGATCCGTTGTGGAGATACGGGGCCCGCAGCCACAATCCGTCGAGCGGCGCGTTGGCATACCCGTCGGTCTTCACGAAGTGGCGAAACGCATACGGCGTGCCCGCGAAGAGCTCGCGAAGCTGCGCCTCGCGAAAGGCCTCGGTATAGCTCTTGAGCCGCGCGGGATCGGTCCCGACGCTGCCAAGCGGTTCGACGGTACCGAGCCGGTCCCCTTCGAACACATACCCCTCCTCTCCTTGGTAGCCGTGGCAGTCGGCACATCCCTCCATGTAGATGCTGCGCCCCCGGTCCACTGCGGCCGGATTGGGCCGGTGCGGGCTTTCGGGAGGGGGCAGATCTTCCAGCCAGCGCGCCATGCGCTCGATCGCCGCATGGTCCGCCGTCTCGGGCGTGACCCCGGCCCCGAGGGCGGCCGACAGGTTGCGCTCGGCGAGGCTGGGGTTGTTGCCGTCCCAGTGAAGCTGCATCCCCTCGCGCGGACCCTGAAGGAAGATCGACGGAAAGTCGGCTGCGCCGACGACCTCGTCTTCGCTCAGTGCGCGGGCATCTTCGCCAAAAGCCAGCACCTTGTAGGGGTTGAACGTGTCGACCCGCCCGGGCCCCCAGGGCGGCTGCCGCTCGAAAAGCGGGCCGAGCCGGGCGGCGCGGTCGATCATGCCCTCGCGCAGGCGGGGAAAGACGGCGACCTTCCAGATCAGCCCCTCGACCGGGCCAAGCCCGTGCCCGCTGTCGCGCATCGCCGCGCGCAGGGGGTCGGGCGCCATGCGCGGATCGACGGCCGCGTCCAGAACGAAGCGTGTGAACCCGTGCAGGTCAAGCTGATGAGCCGGCATGCCCGAGATGGTCCGTGGCTCTGCTTGAGGCGTCTCGCGGACGGTCCCCGTGTGGCAGACCCCGCAGTTGAACCAGACAAGATCCACCCCCGCCACGGTGCGGCGCGAGATGCCGATGGGCAGGTCGCTACCCTCGTCGTAGAGAAATCCGAAGGCGCGATAGTCGCCTTCGGGCTCGAACGCAGCGGGGTAGAGCTCCGGCAGCGCCATCCAGACCTTGTAGGGAATGCCCGAAGCGGGTTCGGCCCCGATCGACCCGTGCCGGAAATGCGCCTCCTCGCCCTCATGATAGGGCGTGCCTGATTGCAGGACCCGGATCAGCAGCAGGACGGCCAGAAAGAGGCCTGCGACACCGGCCAGTGCCAAAAGCCACAGGACGGGGCGCCACTTGCGGCGGCGGCGCTCGAGCTGGGCTTCGACGGCGGTGGGAAAACTCATGACGCCTCCGGAATGCGCAGCTCGGGCTTGGTGTCGTAGACCTCCATCAGCCGGTCGATCATCGCCTCACGCGATGGAAAACGGGACAGCTCGTGACACCCCATCGGAAGCTTGGGCGCACCCACGAGGCACTTGTTGCAATAGGTGCAGGGCTCAGGCGGCAGGTCCCGGCCCTCGGCCCAGTGTCGCGGCAGATCCGGGTTCGCCACCAGCGAGCGCGCGATCGACACCCCGTCCACGTGCCCGAGCGCCTCGCGTACCGCGCCGGCGTCCTGCCAGCCGCCGGTCGAGATTACCGGGATGCCCACGGCCTCGCGGATGATCCGCGCCTCGTCGAAGCCCACGCCTTCGACCGGGCGACCCTTTTTCATCCGGAACCAGAGCCAGCGAAAGATCGGCCTGAGCGTCGGGTAGCGGAAGAGCAGGTAGTTGCGAAATCCGTTGACCCCGCTCGAAATCATCGCGTCGTAAGTGATGGCGAGGACATCGAGCGGGAGATCACCCGGCGGGTTGAGCGGGTGCGGGAAGAGCGACCCTGTGGAGATATGGAGCGCATCCGCCCCCATGGTCTCGCACCACCGCGCCACCTGAACCGTGTCGGCCACGGTGTTGCCGCGCCCCTCCCATGGCAGGACGTTGTTGTGGTCCGTGGCCGAAAGCTTGACCTGAAGGTGAAAGTCCCGCCCCACCGTGTCGCGGATCGCGGCGATGACCTCCAGTAGGAAACGCGCCCGATTCCGGAGGCTGCCGCCATAGGCGTCGGTCCGGTCGTTGATCGCCGAACTCAAGAACTGGGTGAAGAGATACCCGTTCGCCGCGTGAAGCTCGACCCCGTCGAGCCCGGCCTCACGCGCCCGCCAGGCCGCCCGCGCGAAGTCGCGCACCATGCGGCGGACCTCGCCGGTCGACATGGCCTGGGTCAGAAACCCGTGCAGCGTCTCCGGGGCCGAGGTCGGCGAGGGCGCGGGCCGGTGCATGTTGTGCACGCCCGGGATATCCATCTGCCGCCCCGAATGGCTCAGCTGCATGATGAACTTGGCGCCATTCGCATGAACCGCCTCGCCGAGCCGCGCCCAGGCCGGAATGAAATCGTCGCGGTGGATCGTCGCGTACCCGGCGATGATCCGCCCATCCATCCGCACGGGAACGTAGGAAGAGATGATCGCCCCCACGCCGCCCCGCGCGAAGCGGCACTCCCAGTTTATCCGCGTCTGGGTGAGTGAGCCGTCCTCGTTGTCGAAGCGTCCCGAGATGTTCGAGCGGAAGATCCGGTTTGGCACCGTCAGGTTCCGGAAGGCCAGCGGCCGAAAGATCGGATCGGTGTCGGCATCCGTGGTCACGACGCACCTGCCGCTTCATCCCAGACGCGTCGCAGAACGCGCGGCACGAAGCCATGCGCCGGGCAGCCGCTCCACGCCTCGCTCAGGAACGCCACCCGTGGATCGAGCGTGCGCCGCGTGGCATCGCCCACTCGCAGCATCACGATGGTTCCGGGCCTGAGAGGGCCGCTCAGGCTCTCGCCGCGTGCAACGCCTTGACGCACCACCCGGCGGGGCGCGATCATGGCGCGTGCAAGGGCCGCCTCGGCCGACGCCGTGCGGGGCATCCCGCGCAGGGCCTCGAGGCTCGCCGCCATGTTCTGGGCGGCAATTCCCAGCCCATGGACCGCCGTCAGGTCCCCCTGCGCGATCCGGTGAAGGTTGGACAGCGCGGCCCGCGAGCGACCCGTGAGCCGGTCTGCAAGCCGCGTCACGAACGACCCGTTCAAGGCCCGGCCGATGGCCTCCGCCGCTTTGACGCTGTCCCGAGTGGGCGCGAACCCATCGATCACCGCAGGCCCGATGAGCGCCTGCGCCAGTTCAAGCGCCTTTCCCTCGCCGGTTGAGACGAATACTGCCGCGCGGCGCACAGGCTCCGACAGGGCCGCGTCCAGCCCGCTCGCCTCGAGCCGTGCGCTCAAGGCGGTGCGCATGTCCGTGCGCCTATAGTCGGTGCGAGCCATGGCGCTTGGCAAGAACTGGCCCCGGGCGCTCAGTGTCCGTCGGGCGGCCCGCGCGATGATCCGGTTGAGAAACGGCCCTCGCCCGGGGGCAGGCCGATCGAGCCGCGTATCGACCGCCGCAGCACTCAGCGCGGCGGCGTCCCGCAGGGTCACGATATCCACGACGCCGGGGATCCTCATGACGACCGCGCCCAAGGAAAGAACATGTTCCGCGCGTCGCCATGGGCATGGGCCAGCTCGGGGCAATGCCGTGCGACCATTCGACCGTGTGTATCTTCGCCAGAAGCGCCGAGACCACGAGCCGCGCCTTCCCGAACAGCCACTCTCCTGACGCCGTCGGGAAGTCGACCTTGAGCCGGTCCACGACAGCGTTGTGTTCGCGTGCAAAGAGCGTGTGCAGGACCGACAGGCCGATCCACCAGTTGGCGTTGACACCCGCCAGTTCCAGGTCCTTCACCCCCGACGGGCTGTCGACCGGCAATAGCCCGCGGTCGTCCAGCACGAGCTTCCCGTTGGGGAGGACACCCTGTCCCGCCACGGTGCGGACCGCCTTGATCCGGTCGTCGGACGAGCCGTAAATCTGGCTCGCATCCCACCAGTGGGTCTCGACATTCGTGAACGCCGCGGGTCGGCCATTGTCTCCGTCGGCCGTCGCTGCCAGGCTCGTAGCCGGAACGGTCATGGGCCCGCCCCAGTCGTCATCCTCGCCTAACGGGATATCATGCAAGTGGTCGGCGTTGTTCTTGCCGTGCGACAGCCAGTCGTGGACCATGAACTGAATCCACGCCGCCGCGAGCACGTTCAGGTGTGGGACCGGAGTGAACTCTTTCCGGGCGAGCAGCCGTCGCGATACCTCGCGGGGCGAGGGCGTCATCAGGTCGTCGGAGCTCTCGCCGAAGGCTGCCTCGAGCTTCACGTTTCGGGCGAACCGAGTGCCCGCCATGCCCATCCAGGGCTGGGCCAGGTCGTTGTGTCAACGGCGGAATAAAATCCGGCCATTGGGCGGCGCAAAAACCGGCCACTTTGGGTCTGGGCGTAACGCGCG
>Ga0307972_1000995_pt1 | contig 15269 bp, 17 predicted proteins | sample OrgLakmetagen780_FD_201848 | JGI IMG/M metagenome (GOLD analysis project Ga0307972, IMG submission 201848) | Saline water microbial communities from Organic Lake, Antarctica - #780 | ecosystem: Environmental > Aquatic > Non-marine Saline and Alkaline > Saline | place: Antarctica: Organic Lake...
TGCACGCTCAGCCACAAACACAACTGCACCTCCTCCCTCTGCAGGTGTTCCGTGACTTCAGTCTCATTGTAGAGGCGGGCACCACTGGTGCGCGATTGATCTGCTGACTTTGTGTGTTGACTTGTATCATGTGTGTGTAATAACCCCTTCTATCATGTGTGTTACTTATTGAACCCTTGTATCATGTGTGTGTAATAAACCCTTGTATCATGTGTGTGTAATAAACCCTTGTATCATGTGTGTTACTTATTAAACCCTTGTATCATGTGTGTTACTTATTGAACCCTTGTATCATGTGTGTGTTATAAACCCTTGTATCACGTGTGTTGACTTGTGTGTTGTATCATGTATGTGTATGAACTCCCACACATCATCAGCAATCACGTTTAAGTGGGGATTGCCAGTGCTGAGTGACCTAAACGGTGCCAAGGCAACGTTTCCTGGCAAAGAGAAGTCCCTCACATTTAGGTCATATGAAGCACATGCTTTACACGTTGGCTTAACACACCTTACATTTTTTGTTTTGTTCCTTGTGTCCACAGTGGCGCTGGTGGGCAGCAGTGGCAGCGGCAAGAGCACTGTAGTGGGGCTGGTGGAGCGCTTCTATGTGAGTTCCTCTCTTAATTCTGATTAATCCGGGGAGGATGCATGTGTCTTTGGCAGTCGGATTTGTCTTTGATTTGTTTGGATACAAACAATTCATGGTAGCCTGCTCAACACATGTCAGTGGCTTTGTTTATTTTGTAGATATGTGTCAACCATCGGAAACAAACCCTGACCAACCCTACCCAACACAGGATAACTGTTTGTCGCTACTGGCTCTGCTATGCGCCTTTCAATCAGGCCAGCCACTCTGAGCTAGCTAAGGGGCTCTCTAACCTCTTTCGAACCCTGTGCCAAATGACTGAGTTCTTGGCAGATTTCTTGGCAGTGCTGTCTGAATGTAAGCCTGACATCTCGTCAGAAACCCGCATATGTATTGTCAATCATTATCCAGTGCTGTTTGCTTGTCACCTTTTGCAGGATCCTTCCTTTGGACGGGTGATGTTGGACGGCTGTGACCTCCGTGACCTGAACTTGAAGTGGCTCAGGACACACGTGCGTTTTTTTTTGGGAAAGCATGGTGTTGTTTGCTCACAAACTCTTTCAATAGTCTGGATGGCTGTGGGTGGCTGTGGCAGCCTTGCATGACCAGAGCTTGAAAAAAAAGGATAAAAAACTTATGATGCATATGATCACTCCTCAGCTATTTTCATTTGAGCAGGATTGGTTGATGCCAATGATGAGGTTGCAAATTTGGCTCAAATCATGCTCCATTGCTCCACGCTTGTAACTGGTGTCCCAAAACCCCACCCTGTTTCCTACCACCGCAGCATTTCACATAGCTGTGCATTGACAGCTCACAAACTAACATAAAACCCTTTCTAAGACAATCCACACATGTGCACATTTACACTTCAAACTCCATCTCGCAGCATCCTTAAACCCTGGCCCACACGATCCACGACACTCCACACTTGCGTACAATTCTGCTCCGAACTTCATTTAAAGTCTAAAAATGGCCCAAAAACCACGACACTTTACACCAGCAGGTCGGCCTGGTGTCCCAAGGGCCAACACCTAATGGGTGTTTAGGGTTGTGCAGGGTTGATCAAAGGAGGGCATTTTCAGCGGTTTAGTCTAGTCAAAAAATGGCCCAAAAATCACAACACTCTACACCAGCAGGTCGGCCTGGTGTCCCAAGAGCCAACACTCTTTGCCACCACCATTGCTGAAAACATTGCCATGGGCCGCCAGGGGGCAAGCGAAGAGGAGATCCAGGCAGCGGCCACATCTGCAAACGCGCACAGGTTCATCTGCAACCTGCCCGAGGGCTACAACACACAGGTAAATTTTTGAGCACACCTGCTGTTCTTTATGCATAATGCACATAGTGAACAGTGAACAAGAAGTGTAACTGAAATCTGTGTGTGTGGACCATCTGCAAACCATGTACGTCAGACTAGGCTGCACAAGACAGAAGCCTGTGCTTACCCTCCCTCTGCGTGATTTTGCTGTCTGGAGGCCAGAAGGACATTAACCTTCTCACTTTGTCTCGTCTGGGTACGGTGGTATTCTGCTGTCATGAAATTTCTGGGCCTATCGTCGGCTCCTTGCTCAACAGGTGGGAGAGCGCGGACTTCAGCTGTCCGGAGGCCAGAAGCAGCGTATCGCCATTGCACGTGCCATCCTCAAGAATCCTAAAGTGCTGCTGCTGGTGCGTGCGGGATCGTGGCCATCCACGGCCCCCCCATCTGCCATGTAGTGTTTGAGAGGACAGAAGAAGTGTGTGCAACAAGCATGGGCATTGTCATCCTTGTTCATGCTGTTAGAAAATTAAAAGCATTAGCGCATGGCCCTGGCCGTGACCATCCCGTTGTCCGTGACCATCCCTTTATCCCTTGGCCATCCCCTTGTCCGTGATCATCCCTTAGCCCCTTGTCCGTGACCATCCCTTTGTCCCTTGGCCATCCCCTTGTCCGTGACCATCCCTTTGTCCTTGAAGCATGAAAAGGAAGGGCCTGTCTTGCAGCTGGCAATTCCCTTTTTGACTGAAACACCTCTACGTATAACCTTCAAAGCATGAAAAAAGAAGGGCTCGTCTTGCAGCTGGCAATCCCCTTCTTGACAGAAACACCTCTACATAAGACCTTCAAAACATGTTTGGTGCGAACACGGGCTGTGTTGTTTTCACAGCAATAGTGCACCCTGCTAGTGTTGCGCCCTTGTGTGTTCTTGCACCAGGCTGCTGTCATCTGCTCATCCTCCCTGCTGCACCATCCGTGGCACAAAAGTAGTCCGACTCAAATACAGTTTGTTTTGGGGTGTCCTTTAGCTCTGCGCTAGGGGAGCTCATTTGCTCTGCTCTGTTTTGGGTGTCCTTAAGCTCTGCGCTAGGAAATTTCATTTGCTCTTCTATTACCTTCTGCTCTCCTCTAGGGGTTTGCTTTCGCTCTGCTCATATATGCTCATATACTCTTTCATAGGACGAAGCAACCTCGGCATTGGACACACAGAGCGAGCGCATTGTGCAGGCAGCGCTGAACAAAATGATTGTGGGCCGTACTACTGTGAGTGGACAGTGCACACTCTTTTGTTGTTGTTTGTGAACAAAGTGATCGTGGGCCGTACTACTGTGAGTGGACAGTGCATACTCTTTTGTTGTTGCTTGTGAACAAAGCAATTGTGCGCCGTACTACTGTGAGTGGACAGTGCACACTCTTTTGTTGTTGCTTGTGAACAAAGTGATCGTGGGCCGTACTACTGTGAGTGGACAGTGCACACTCTTTTGTTGTTGCTTGTGAACAAAGTGATAGCGGGCTGCACTATCATGTGGACACAGTGTGAACTTTTCTTGCTACAGCTCATACAAAACCTTGTACAGCTCCACAATTTCTCCTTTATTGTAACTTATCGGCTACTGTCTGGGTACTTGCAGCTCTATCAGCCGTGTTGTGATCTGCTTGGTATTCAGCTTTACAAAACCCTTCAGCTGCACGGAACTCCTTGACATTATTTGTGATACAAAAGATGTGCAAGCCATCATGGCTGATGGACCCGTCTAGGTGTTCCTTCCTTACTCACTCACATACCACACACAAACAGCAACACACCCATCTGGACCTTCCCCAAAACAGGTGGTTGTGGCACATCGGCTGTCCACTATCAAAGGTGCAAACAAGATTGCAGTGGTTTGCGAGGGCGCTGTGGCAGAGCTGGGCTCGCACGAAGAGCTCATTCAGAAGCCAGATGGTGGGTGCATGTGTGCACAGTTTTTAAACTTGACAGAGATTCTGACAAATAATTTAAATTTGAGAGAGAGAGTCTCCACTCGTTACAGGGCTCTGCTTTGAGCGCCGCATGTGCTTGCCTGTGTTGGCATTTGTACTGCAGAAATATATTGTATTCCTTTGAGCAACATGACAACTGTAGCTTTCTGTTGTAGACTCTCAGACCTGTTTTGGAATTTTGGGCTTCCTTTTGAATAGGAATGAGATGAGTGTGGCTACCTCTCATTTTTCCGCGCACATCCATTAAGTCGTGCAGGGCAGTACACTGCACTGGTGAAGCTGCAGACCAATGCAGGCAAGATTAGTGTGTGTGTGAGGCCATTCTTTTCATCCCCACACACATGCACTGCGTTGTGCAGGGCTGTACACAGCTCTGGTGAAGCTGCAGACCAACGCAGGCAAGAAGGAGGCAGAGTCGACCCATGGCTTGGAGGTGCATGAGGAGTTCCACGAGGAGTTGGAGGTAAGGAAGGGGGGGGGGTTCTGTTGCTAATGGGGAAGTGATCAAGGGAAATTGAACAGGGATAGAAAGGGAGCGCTGCAGATAACGGCTGGCTATATTCATGTGTACAACATGAAGGGAGGGAGGTTGGAATCCACCAGGGTGCCAGGGGAATTGAGCCACAGGCAGCAGAACTTCTAGGACAGCTCGGAGGAATAGGGTATTAGAGAAGCTTGAAGGATCTTCAAACAAACAGGAGCAATGATATCACTAACGCGTTGGATGAGAGTACTGCTTGAGATACTGTGTGCAAGTGGGTGTTTTTGGAGGATTCATTTCATGGGCATGTTAGGCATTGACCTAGAAACGGGTGAATTCAATGACAAGAAGCCCGAGTCATAAGCAATACAGCAATGCTAGCAGGCTAGAATGGGTGCTTTTATAACGATTGTATAGACCAGGACAGTCATCGCAAGTGGTAATTTTTTGTATGATATGAGCGCACGCTAGTAGGAGGCGGAGTCAACCTAGAGGTCACCCTGGCCGTGGCCCATCAGGCAGATTCCAATGATTTTGTCTGTCTCTATGAGCCTAACCACGCCTCTTTAGTTGCACAGTCATTATGCTCTTGCATGTGGGCGTGTATTGAGGCTGATTGGATAACAGCCCGAGCTTCATCCCCGATTGTAATTATCCTGTGAACACCCTCTCCTTCCTGTGAACACCGTCTCCTTCCTGTGAACACCCTCTCCTTCCTGTGAACACCCTCTCCTTCCTGTGAACACCCTCTCCTTCCTGTGAACACCCTCTCCTTCCTGTGAACACCCTCTCCTTTCTGTGAACACCCTCTCCTTCCTGTGAACACCCTCTCTTTCCTGTGAACACCCTCTCCCTCCTGTGAACACCCTCTCCTTCCTGTGAACACCCTCCTTTCTGTGAACACGCAGGAGGCACCGCACTCGGAAGATGATGGGTCCGGTGCCAGCACCCATGGATTTGATACACCCATGATGACCGCACAGAAGGGCACTTTTTGTGAGCTTCCTGTGCAAGTCAGCCCTCTGGTCTTGCAAAGCAGTGCCGGCTCGGGCACTACGGTAAGAGAACTTATCAGTTGCCCTGTTCCTCCAAGCTTATTTGGATATTCTGCAATCCTTTGTTCTCTTCCTCTGGCACCATGGTGCATTTTTTTACTAATGAAAGGAGTGCAATTGTCAGGCTGGCTAGAGCCAAATTGATGCAATGGTTTCATCTTGCAGGAGAAGCCTGAAATAGATGCTCAGCTAGGCGTTTGCTGTGCGGTTCTGAACGATTCTATGCAATTGTGTAGTGGGCCACTTGGGATGAATTAGAGAATGCATGCAGTTCCTAATGAAGCGATCCTTGACTTAGTGTGAGCTAGGGTACAAGCTGAAAGGAAGAATTACAAAAAAGGGTGCGGCTGTGATGACCCTGTGCGCACACACTTACATACACACACATGCTGGTGGTGAGTATGCACTCATGCACGCATGGGTTGGCGCAAGGTTACAAGCACATCACTGTAGGCAGGGTGTCTGCACGTGTGGGTCCAAAGTCCAGTCCGGCATCCGCGTGCTAGCATTTGTGAATGCCAGGCTGCTAGTGCCAGCATTTGCAATGACCGCTACCTTTGCAGAGGGGTGTACACGCAAAGCCAACCTCATGTCTCCGCCACAATTGTCAGATGATTGTTGGACACGTTCATTCTTTTTCCTTGTTCTTTTAAAATGGCAGGCAGTTGACATTGGCGGCCGAAGGATGAGCTCTCAAGGATCTGGTGCCCTGGCCATAAGCAATACTGTGGCGCCGCAGGTGAGTGGCGCTGTTTACCTCTAATACTGATAATCACTTATATATGGTGCCCTGGCCCTGAGCAATTTTGTGGCGCCGCAGGTGAGTGGCGCTGTGCCACCTCTAATACTTATAGTCACTTATTTATGGTACCCTGGCCCTGAACAGCACTGTGGCGACGCAGGTGAGTGACGCTGTGCCTACCCTGATAGCCATTTATGTTACGTAAGTTATGTACGATGCACGTAACATAGATCACCATGCAAGCGCAGCACAATACAAACTGCACTGTGGTACTGTGGGTGTGTGACGCTCTTGCCGCTTCTGCTAGCCACTCGTGTGTGTGAGGGGCAGCCAACACAGGGCATCATGCAAGCATGGGCACAGTACAAGAGCGTGCTAGGTGCAGCTAGCCATGCAAGCACGATACACACTCAGACACAAAGTAAGCACACACAGACATAAAAAGATAGGCACATCACAAGCATAGAGCATAGGTGTAACACAAATATGGAGCAGGCATGTTCAAAACATGGACCCCACTCCCTTAAAAGTGTGTCTTCGTGCAATTTCATTGTGGCGTCCTGAATTGCACAGAAGCACCATGAAGCTTTAAATCCATAGGCCGTGTTCACCTCTTAGTTTTGCAGGTAATTCCAGACTAGGTCCATTCTCCTTACTAGAGATAAGCCTGTACGCGCATGCACTGCTGGCTCTTTTTTGCAAATTGCACGAGCCTGCAGGTGCACACTCACTTATACTCACACATGCACCCTCGCAGCCTGGCAGCAGCCATGCCTCTCAAGAGAAAGGGCGCAGGCCTTCTCAGCTGGGGAAGAAGGCGTCACTGGAGACAGGGGGCAAAGATGAGGACCAAGAGGATGGCGAGCCTGTAGAGGAGATACAGGTAAGGAGGTGGAGGGGCTGCTTTTTCTAAGCAGCTCTAAGTCAGGCAAGCAAAAGGCAAGAATGGTGATTCCTTGCTCTGATCGGCCGCACTACTTCCTTATAATTGCACAGATAATACGCAGGTACTTGTGCTAGAGGTAAACACAGGCACATTTGTGTGTGTATGTGTGCGCGTGCGTGTGTGCCTTCAGCTCGCCCGAACACCCACCCAGCTCCTCAACAAAGAACAGGGTGCCCTGTGCCTGAACATGTGCTAGGCAATGAGGCAGCAAATAGGGAAATTACAACAAAAATAGGGTGCCCTGTGCCTTACATACCTTTGTACTATACAAGACAATGTAGCAGAATAGAAAGCAATGCCTGGCTTGTGCTTTTGTTCTCAAAAACATCATGGTGCAGCTGACACATACTTGTCTCTGCATTGCCATTCAAATTGTGTGTGCCGTGCTACAAAGCTTTTGCATTGCTGATGCCCTTCTAAATTTGCGCTTCCAGGTATGGAGCCATGCACTGTGAGTAGGGTTGGCTAGAACTGTATGTATACACCTTATATTTGGTGATTTCCCTGCCAAAAATTACATATACGGCTCTGGGCAACCCTAATTTTGTGGTGACTGGCATTTTCCCCTCTTTGCACGGTCTTTTTGTGCATCATGCAACACACATTCTGCAATGCTGGTGCTTTTACTACAGTTATGGTAACATCCTCCTCATCCTCACACCGTCCATTTCTTTCACCGTGCCATTGCACAGGCTGACGTGTCTTTCAGCCGCATCGCTGGGTTGAATCGGCCGGAAGCACCCTACTTTTTTGTGGGGTGCATCGCTTCAGGGATTGCCGGTGCTGTCCAGCCCATCTTCGCCTTTGTGGTTGCCTCCTTCATCACCATCTTTTATACAAATAATCCAGTGAGTTGCCTTTCGGCCACATGTGTGCATATGTGTGATGAATTGAACTCATACACTGCAATGCAATGTGGTGTCTTCTGGCAATATTGTGATGTATCTAGTATAACGCGCCTGGAACCACATTACCCTACATTGCGTATGACTTATTGCCTGTTATTAAAGTCCGTCAATCCGCTTGCTTTTCTCCTTCTATATTTTGACGTCCTCAGGTTCTTGGTTTGCCATGCTCTCTTCAGCATGTGCTTCTCACACCTTGCATTCACGCTTACCCACTTCTTGGAATGCTATGCTTTGTTCAGCGTGCGCTCTATGCGCCTGATGGATAGATGCTACACAAGTTGGTCCACATCTTGCATCACACATACCCACTCTGGTTCAAAGGAAAGCATTGGCAACGAGTCTTAAGATAGTTTAGTGTAAAGGTAGTATATTGAAAAGTGCATATATGAGTGGCCGGTATGTAGCACAGCTTCAGCGCAAGAACTTGACCAGTAGTGCTCATACATTGTGCATAACCTGCACATTTTGAGCTTTTCTGACCCATCCTGCTCACACTGTTGACTTCCCGATGACATAATAAAAATGGTGTGACACTTTTGCACGCTGCAACCCTGCAGGACCAGATTTTGAGCGATGCCTCGTTTTTCTCTTGGATGTGAGTATGTGCACGTGAAGTGTTATGTGCAAGGCAGTGCTCGGTTGAAGAAGATCACAGCCGCGCATAATGGTCAATTTGTAGAACATTTACCCTCATGTTTCATTCAAGTCTTCTTGCCTCGTTGTTCATTGTGTTACGTTGCATGCCCTCTCATTGCATTTTGTGTGAATGCCGCTACACACAAACCCTGCCTGATTGAAGGCACAGTTCATGATTATTCAGCGTGTCTTTCCTTTGGAAACCGTTGCTGACGGCCTTTATTCGTATACTACACAGGTTTTTTGTGATTGCCTGTGCCATATTCTTTGGAACCGTGACTCAACAGTAAGTCCTTCCAGTGAATGTTTGTCATTTGCATTCTTGTGATAAATGTAAAAAGATGATAACCTAGCATATCGCTTATAATTTAGAAGGCTGGCGTCATTGTACGTGAAGTGTGCTTTGACGCAACGCTTGGACCTTTGACAAACCTCATGACTGATGACGCTTTTGTGTGCTTGCACGTAGGTGGTGCTTTGGCATTATGGGCCAAGAGCTTGGAGGGCGTGTACGCAGCATGATGCTCAAAAACATGCTCTTCCAAGAGGTAAGTCAAATGTTGATTGTACCCCTCAATGTTGAATGCTGCAGACCATGCTGCTATTTCGCAAGGTGCTTGATTATTGGTGTTTGAGGAGGGTATGTATATATAAGGTGCACAGCTTCAAGAACACGCCTCAGAATGCAATTGAAAACAAAGTGTTGGGCATCTGCTTTTCATCTTGATCATTGAACGCTGCTGCTGCGACAGCTAGCTAGTTTAACCTAGTTTCACCGTGGCTGGTCACAGTAGTCCAAGCTTTGAACCTTCACGTATTTCAGCAGCTCTCTGCCTTTCCTTGTACAGATTGGCTGGTTTGACCAGGAGGCAAACAGCAGTGGTGTCCTTGCCACCAAACTGTCCAGTGATGCGTCCTACGTGCGTGGTGCAGCAGCAGACACCGTGAGCTTGCTGCTGCAGAACCTGGCAACCCTGGCAACAGGCTACATCATTGCCTTTGTGTAAGTTTTTTTGTGTGTGTGTATTGATGCGCGTATGCGTGTGAGTGTTTTGCATCCTAGAACGCATCCCTCTGGTCACACACGCACCCTATTTGTTCACCTTGACTCACACATTTATAGTGGCTACTTGATGCACAGGCCTGAACAACAAGCATATACATACACAAACGCGCAAACATACACACTTACATACATACACATACAAATTAAAATTCATCGACTCGCTTACAATGTGTGCAGCTTCAACTGGCGGATGGCCTTACTCGTAACCGGCGCGTTACCATTTATGATTGCCGGCACCATCATCTACTATCAGGTGTGCGTCTGTTATAGGAGTAGCTAGGGAGGGCCAGAACCATATGACACCTTTTCAATTAATGTATATAGGATAAGTTATAGCCAATTTAGGGTGTACGCATTGTGGCCGACGAGTATACAAACACGCTCGTTGTCACCGACAACTTATGAGTATGCCTAGGTAGTGTGGGCATTTTTGAACTTCAGGATTCAGGAGTTGGCAAAGCACATGGGCTCAAATGTTATATCCATAATAAGTGTTTGTGCAGCCCTCCGTAATGTTGAAAATGTTTAGCATACCGCTACATACCGCTGTGAAAATGTGAGTGCAGCTAGGCGTGCACGTCGCTGTCTATCTCAGCATGCCACCACGAAACTAGGAGCAGAAGCTCTTGTTTCTGCCAAGAGTCTGCCTGTGTGCCCACACATGTATCCAGTTAATATTTTGCGCATCTGGCTGCCAAGTCAAAGCGTTGAGCCCACATGCTTGTTGCCCACAGGCCATTACCGGGCGAGAGAGTGGCAGTGACAAGCTGTTTGCCTCTGCCAATCAGGGAGTCAGTGATGCCTTTTCCTCGATTCGCATAGTCCAAGCCTACAACCTGCAACCTCAGGTGAGAACAGTTTCTGAGCCCTTAATGTGTCCATGCAAAATATCACCGCCACATATGACAAGAGTGAGATAGAAACTACTTTAAGAAATGGTTCGCAAACTTTGTGGTGTGCTACTTCTTTTGTGCCCATATACGTGCGGTGGTTACACTGATGTTTGCTAAAAATCTGGACAAGTATGGTCACAGGCAACAGATGATCCTAGCTGTAACCCAGCGCACACAACATCACAAACAGTGCAACGGAATTGTATGGCATATTAGCCGACAAATAATAGCCAAACATGATTGGGTGTTCTGTGTGGTGACGGCAGGTGCTGATGTGTTTCGGTGCATCTGTGTCATGTGCCATCCTAAGCTCTGCAGGTTTGCTCAGCATGTGCTTGTTCAAGGGCCCTCCTTAGCTCACACGCCTTTTTCTTTTGCCTTACTATGTTTTGTGGCTATTATGCACATGTGACACATGCCAAACATGACATTAAATGCGTCACGTCCTGATTGTGGCTTTAATGCACCTGCGACTCATGCCAATCATGTCAGCAAATGCGTCACGATCTGATTACCTGCTATGTTTTGTGGCTATTATGCACATGTGACGCATGCCAATCATGTCAGCAAATGCGTCACGTCCTCATACCCTGCACACATTTACATGCTGATCACCTCCCACACCTCGAACTATAATCACCAAGTAACCCCAATGGATAAAAGCCCCACTGCTCCCAAAGCAAGAAATTACACCCTTGCCCTTTCTCCATCGTGCATCCATCAAGCCTTTATCAAACTGCCCTGTCTTTGCTCCATCACGTCTCCAGATGGTGGCCCTGTACCAGCATCTAGTGGCTGACGCAAATGAGAAGATGAAGAAAGAGTCGCTGATGACAGGCGCCCTCATGGGCTACGCCCAATTCTCCATCTACGCGGTGTATGGACTCATCATTTGGTTTGGGGGCCTGGATATCGACCAAGGCCGCACAGACTTTGACTCAATGCTCAAGGTGCGAGTGTGTGTGTTTGCACGTGCGTGTGTGTGTATCTTCACATTGGCTTTCACCTGTTGGCGGCTTAGGCAACAGCCATTCTTCTTACAAAAAAAGCTCGTTCTAAAATTCACGCATGCATCACAGCGTCCGAAAGATCTGCATTTCCCTATCCCCAATTTTGTTTTGACACATGAGCTTGTACCCTTTTTGTCAAGCGGATGTGCAACTCGCTGCTCTGCAGTATCTGAGGACATTACTGGCAATCATCAAGACCCAGATCAGCTAAGCACTTTTGGAGGCCCTATGTTCCTGAACACATCTGGCTTGCATTCTTTCAATACCCACAGGCCTTCCTGGCAGTCCTAATGGCTGCTATGGGCATCGCTCAAGCCCAAATCGGCTTCCCTGATGTTGGCAAGGCAAAAGGCGCCGTGCGGGTGCGCAAGAAACAGCTGTAAATGCATGTTGATACATCATGTTCTAGTTGTCGCAAAAAGCTTGGTTGTGTCTTGTAATTAGGGAGGGCGGCTAGCCAGATAAAGGCTGGATGAAATGAAGTCTGCTCTTTGTTTCCAACATAGGCATTCAAGGGACAGTTTATATTTTTCTTCTCATCAGGCTGACATGCATCCAAGAGTTCAATTTAATTAAAGTTAGTTCACACAAACACGCATACGTATACATACACACATGCATGCACACACACACACACACACACCTGCCTCTCACTTCACTCCTCCCCCACTGAACTGCACCGCCCTCACAGCGCATCTTCCCCATCATTGACCGTAAATCCAACATCGACGCCAGCAGTTCCTTGGGCGCGACCACCACTGGCACTAACTCAAACGAGCTGCAAGGCCTGGTGGATATTGAGGACGTCACCTTTGTGTACCCTGCACGCCCCTCTGTTGTCGTTTTCAAGTGCGTCGGTATGGTGCAGCTGCTGTAGGCATGCGACAGTTACCTAATGCCAGATGGTGCTGTAGGTATGCAACAATAGCCTTATGGTACTGTGGGTATGCAACAGTAGTAGTCTTACGTGCACATGTATGTGTGTGTCAGCTGTGTGTGCAGCTGCGCGTACGCGCGTGGGTGGCTGTGCTGTACGTTTACACATGTGTGTGTTCACGAGTGTGCCAGCATGTGTATGGTGTGAGTGCAGTAGCTGGTTGCATATGCAGTCAAGTGGTGCAGATGGTTCGTGTGTGATTGTCTTTTTCTTGGCATGTCAATAAGCTTGTGCGGTTGTTGCGAGGAACTTACTGGTGGTACTTGCATCTTGTGTGGGCATCAAGAAATCAGTTGCGAATCGCCACATGTGTAGGGCTGGACAAAACCGTATATATGCACCGTATATGACCGTATGTTTGGTGACATTCCTGCCAAAATATCATATATATACAACGTATATATGTATGGTTCTGGCCGACCCTATGCATGTGCTGTGTGTACTGACTGCACCTTGAACATGCACCCCGACCACGCAATCAAACAGTAAGGCACGTGTACCACACACTTTGAACACGCATCATCATTACGCACCTTGAACACGCACCATCACTTAGTTAGTTCAGCCAGAAACCATCAACAACCACAGCAGCAAGCTCCCCAACAAGCAGCACCCAGCCTTGTCTGCTTTCTGCTTCCTGTTTGCCGCCACAGGGGTTTCAGCTTGCACATCCCAGCAGGGCAGATGGTGGCCCTTGTGGGAGAGAGTGGCAGTGGCAAGAGCACGGTGGTTGGCCTGATCTTACGCTACTATGGTGAGTGTCGTGTATGCAGTGGTTTCGAGTGCAGGCATTGTGATTTGTGATGCTTCAAGAAGCAGGAGGCCAGTGCTCGTTACGACCTCCTAGCGTGCTGGTGTAAGGCAAGAGGGAAGGGGGAAATACACAGGCGGTATAGCCAAAAGTCTTCACGTCAATAAATGAGCTAAGGTACCTCAGGGTGCTGGGGTGCTGTATGCTTCTATCACAGCCTGCTGTCGTTATAGCTTTTATTTTACTCTAATGTTCTGCATAAGCAAACGTACCCTCACACTGTCTGCTTTTGTCGCAGCTTGTGTTCTACTCTAGTATTCTGCATGACCAACGTGCCTGCAGACCCAATGTGTGGCAATGTGTTGGTGGACGGCCGCAACGTGCGAGAGTACAACCTGGCGTGGATGCGCTCACAGATCGGTCTTGTGTCCCAGGAGCCACTCTTGTTTTCGACCACTGTTGGGGATAATATCAGGTGCGCGTACGTGCAGTAGTAATTGTGTGTGTGTGCATGTGCACGTATGTGTGTGTGATCTGTGCTAGTTGTGTTGCTATTAGATAACCGTGCAATGAAGAGTAGGCGAAAGGGATGCTCATTATCTTTGAAGCATTCTAGACTGCCTGGGTGGTGTGTACAAGCCGTTTGTGTCGCTGCCTTTCAAACCAAGGCCTAGCTGATTCAACCCTTCTACCACTCGAACACAAAGCTGCCATCCTGTAGTGTGTGTGTTGTGTGTGCGCGTGTGTGTAAGCTGCAATCCTGTAGTGTGTGTGTGTGTTGTGTGCGCGCGTGTGTGTGGAAGCTGCCATCCTGTAGTGAAGCTTTTTTTTACACATTTTGCAGGATCTGCTTTGAGCCTCCTGTAAAAAGATGAGATGAATCGCCACAGGCAGTGTTGAACCACTCCTCACATGGATGTAGGAAAAGCACTTGGATTTAGGAGAAGCACATGGATTAGGAGAAGCACATGCATTAGGATAAGTATGATCTCAACATGGTGTGCGTCCTTGCTCCAGGTATGCGCGCCCCAATGCAAGCATGGAGGAAATCGAGGCAGCTGCACGGACAGCAAACGCACACGAGTTCATTATGAACCTGCCTGAGGGCTACAACACACAGGTGGGAGCACGTGCTTACGAAAACCCTTTTGTGAAAAGATGCCCTTTCAAAGCTTGTTAAGAGTCGGAGATATCGGTGCATTTCTTCCAGAGTAGCGTGCTTGGCTACTTCACACATACACACACGCGCACACACAGACGTACACACACATGTGCACACACACACACACACACACATACACGCACACACAAACGCGTAGGTGGGAGAGAGGGGTGTCCAGCTGTCAGGTGGACAGAAGCAGCGTGTTGCTATAGCCAGGGCCGTGGTCAAGAACCCCAAGATCTTACTGCTAGATGAAGCTACCTCAGCACTGGACATGCACTCAGAAAAGGTACGTGCTGTGTTTGCGGCGAGCTTCCATGACTGACCAGCTTCAATTTTACAGGCGACTGAGTCACTTGAGTTCTCTGTGCCTATCACAGAAGCACACACACACACACATACATACAACGCACGCACACATACACACTCACTCACAGGTGGTGCAACAAGCCCTGGACACTGTGATGGTGGGGCGAACGAGTGTGGTGGTAGCACACAGGTTGTCCACGATCCGCAACGCACACAAAATTGCCCTTGTGCACCGTGGCGCCATCCTGGAGCAGGTCAGTGCTGATTGCTGTCTGACGGTCTGTTGTGTCAGACACACGCACGTATGTTATGTGCTTGTAACGATCATCACGTGCCTGGTAATAGCAATTATGTTCCTGTTATCGATGTATAAGCTTGTGAGCACACACTGTTGCAGTTCTCTTATGCATGCTTTCGCTAGCGCTCTGCATGTGCGTACGCCAATGCCCCGCCTGCGTTTTTATTTGAGTTTTTATGCTACACCGGTGCTCATGCACCACAAAGCTGTGACATTGCTCACAACGTTGTGAATGAATTGGCTGG
>Ga0307972_1001020_pt1 | contig 15066 bp, 10 predicted proteins | sample OrgLakmetagen780_FD_201848 | JGI IMG/M metagenome (GOLD analysis project Ga0307972, IMG submission 201848) | Saline water microbial communities from Organic Lake, Antarctica - #780 | ecosystem: Environmental > Aquatic > Non-marine Saline and Alkaline > Saline | place: Antarctica: Organic Lake...
AGCGTATGCCTCGGAGCATTTGAGACGAATGCTTCGCAACCACGAATTTCACACTCATTAGAGTTGAGAGCCTCGCAACGTTCGCGTAGACCTCGAAGCGTTTGAGTCGAAAGCTTCGCAACCTTCTCTTTAGCTTCGCAAGGTTAGCGTAGAACTCGAAGCGTTTGAGGCGAAAGCTTCGCAACCTTCGGACGATCGGACGAACTCTCTATGGAAAAAGAAATTCCAACGAATCCAAATTCTGAAGATCAGAATTGTTGACGGACGTACGGACGGACGGGTCAACGTCAAGGTACTCCAAATGCTCCGTATCTCCAAGCAGTGCATTTTCACGCTCAACGAAGCTCGCTGTATCGTTTGAACAATTATCGTTAGCGACACGGTCAACTCTGTACTCGAAGGCATTGAGCTGACAATTCAAATCAACTTCGCAAACTAAATTTCCTGAAGACTGCAAAGAGTTGAGCCCGCACCAAAAACTTTGAAATAGAAGCGTACACAACACAAGTGCAGTATACATATTGCTTTACTACCCTTCTGCTTTGCAGGGCTTACTTAAGTTGTAGACTCTTCAAACTCTCCAGTCCTTGTGAGGAAACCTTTAAGAGTTCGAGTAATTATTTTATAAAAAGTTGTAGACTCTCTTCAGACTCTCCAACCATAGAAAAGCTTCGACCTGGTACATGTATTGATTTGAAACGAAAAAATTCTGAAGATCGGAATTGTTGACGTACGTACGGACGGACGGGTCAATTAAATCTTGTAGAGTCCTCCTACGGAGCTGAAGCTCTTAGAGGATATACATGCTTTTAGCTATCCATAAATTTTTCAGAATACTGGACATCACTTATCACATACCGGCATCAAATATAATTAGTACGCCGCCTTCACTTCTCTCTTCTCTCTTGACGCATGTTTGTGCTACTGGGCCCATGCAGACTACAACGAAATACCAGAGCGATAACCATTGTGTTAATTTGTTACTGTGGAGACAGATTTGAGTAGCAGGGTTTTGCTTAACACCTGAACATAGTAGGGACCTGCTATACCTACTTAGGGACCTAGGAACTAGCAACTAATCAACTAAGAACTAAGAAGCAGGAGGCACTCAGTCGACTTGGGCTACCCAGGCACGGAGTCGTCGAAAAATTATCTTACACAAAATTTTGGTCATCGAAGGTGCATCTAAAACCAATATTTATGCCAATGTCAAAAGAGGCATCAACTCGCCTCTGAGCGAAGGTTTGTGGGGGGTGACACAGGACGGCGCGACCGCGCAATGGCCATCATTTTCGCGCTATAAGCAGCCGCCAACTTGCCCTCGGGGGTTGCCCTGGCAGTTGTAGTCCGTGGCTTTACGGTTCGAGGCCGCCGAGCCGCCGCGTGCACCGACATCGGACCACCACCTCCTCCTGCTCCTTGAGCCCCTTCTGCGGGATTTGAAACCTCCTCTGCCTCGCTACCAGTCGTGTCAGCAGAGATTAAGCGAGTTGGAGGAGCAGGAGGTCGCCGGCGCGGCGTGACCTTCAATGGCGGTCGAATCACCCACGCATCATTGCTTGCAGCAACTTCATCAAGCTCGTCACCAGCACGAGGAGCTTTTGATTGAGGTACATGCTGCGAGGCCGCGTTCATCTTTGAGTTCTCTGCACTGCCTTCATCTTTACTTCCGTTACCAGGCACCGTTGAAGGTCGTGCTTTCGCTGCTAGGGCCTTGGCAATGCGATCCGAGGCTAGGGCAGCAGACGCAGCGGCGCGGCGGCTCCCTATGTCGGCCTCTGTGATTGGTCGAGAGCCCTCGGGGCTCGACAGAGGGCTGATCGTGGGTGAGGCTGGGTCATGCCCATTTGAAGGAGAGGTGGCGCCTGCATTGCCTGAGCCGAAGTGGTTCTTCTCTAAGCTTCTGTGGTTGCTCTCTAATTTAAGTTGGCGAGTGGGAGAAGCACGAGATGACGACGCGCTCGACGTCGATTTGGGTCCCGATGACGGCAAGAACCCAAAGGCCAGGCGCCGGCGAAGGGTTTCCACCACGGCATGATTCCGCAGAGCTGGTGACGAGAGCGGCCCTTGGGCGAGCGAACTCACCTAGAGAAGAATTTTGAAGAGAGCGAATAATACTTGAATAGGCCACGGCGGCACGAATCGAAATTAGAGGTTCAAATAATGTTTAACTTTTTTTTTGACATATGCGTGTGCCCTAACAAATATGCATATGCAATATTAGCACAAAGCCTGTTAAAGAAAACGCACCAGTAAGCGATAGACCGCGGGGCTAAGAGGCTGGTTCGCGTGTTGCTCTAATATGGTCTCAACATCCCGCAGGGCCACGGCCGTTTCTCGTTTCTTTGAAGCATTCGATTGATTCCCACCGCTGACCTGTTCATAGGTGCAATGTTGTCAAATACTGAGCTATGGCTAAAAAATAAATACAAGAAAGCACAGAAAATGAACCATCAAAGTTGACTCCACTAAGCGCCATACCGGTGAAGCAGCATCCGGTGAGTGGCTTGATTTGTTTGTCTTGGTTGCTTCCAAAGGCGAAGGGCTGGTTGCTTCCTTTTGATCGTCACCGCCAACGTATTTGTCTCCTTGAGAGTCCTTGAGTGGTGATGAATCAGAATCGCCATTGCCACCCTTGACGTTCTCGTCGTTTTCGCCACCTGTGCCTTCCAATTGTTCTTCATCTTGTTCTTCCTTGAGGAGTCTTTCTTGGTTGAGCCGCCATCGCCGGTCGTGCCAGGGTTCGTCACCCCCCTTGTCTGGAGACAGCGTCGGGTGCTTCTCAACCGCCGCCCTAATGTAAGGAAAATACACGTCGAAATAATTGAGTTAACGTGTATACTTAGAACTTCTTGAATGATCTTCCGAATTGAGCGTGTATGTAACACCTTCATGTTTTAAGGAAGCCAAAAGGCTCACCGTTTTCTTGCGTCCTCAAGTCGGTGCTGCGTCTTGAAGTACTGCCCGTAGAGGCGGTTCACAGAAGACTCGGTAAAAGCTTTCGGCTTCTCCTTCGGGGCTTCTGCCTTCTTTTTCCATGACTTCACGCCACGCTTGGCTGGGCTGCTGTTGCGATGGTCAGCTGCCTTACGCTTTTCATTCTCGGTCGATGACGCCACCCCGTACCCGCTGCTGCTGCTGGTGGTTGTTCGTTGCGTTGGCGCACTTTCATTCGGCACTGGCGCAGATTCATTGTTGTTGTTGGTTCCGGAAGCAAGGCTCCGCTGGCGGTCGTTGTAGGCTTTCATCCGTGCTCGAACAGAGGAAGGGTCACGCGTGAGAGCGCCTGGCTGTTTCTGCTTTGGCCGTTCAAAGGTATGCGTGTAAGTGCCTACGCCACCCACCCCTGTCCCCTTATTGCTCGGAGGAGGCAGTGCTTTCCCACCGCCTAACCCATCTACATGGGGGGTTGGTTCTGCCGAGGTCTTGTCATCCTCAGCACCCCCAGATGATTTACTCGGGCCACTTTCTTCCTTTTCTTCGACGGAATCCAGGGATTCCCTCGCCTTTGTGGCGCCTCTTTTCGCGAAGCCTCCTGTTTTCTTGCTTCTGCTGCTACCCGCGGTTGCTTTCGGCGGTGGTTTTTGCTCCCACCAAGGTCTCTTCGCAGCGTCACCAGAAGCCCTCACATGCGGCCGTCGCTCGTCCCTTGGGCTCAGAGGAGGGCTCAACGGCTGTCCTTGCTTGCCTTCTCTCGAGTCAGCGCCATCTGAGGTCTCGCTTCGAGCCTCGGAATTGTTCAGCAAGGCAGTCTTGAGAGGTGGCACTTGTGGGGCGGTGCGCTGCAGCGCCGAGGGCGATGCATTCTGCGCTTCACTTTCGGGTTTCGTGAGCTCTTGCTGCTCGGATGGGGAAGGCGATGACGATTTGTTCGAAGACGTCGTTCGATTGGCGTGATTTGCTTGTGGCATGAAGTCCAAACCACTGCCGCCGAACCCAAATGGCGCAGACGGCAAAGGATTGGGCGGTCCATAGGATGGCCCTGTCCAACTGGGCTGTGTTCCCGCTAGGGCGGCAGCCGACGCCTCTGCCGCCTCAGCAGCTGCCGCAGCGGCGTGAGCTACAGCAGTGGCAGAGCGGTGACTTGACGCAGATGCTCGTTGCTGCTGCCACTCTTGCTGCTGTTTCTGCTGCTGCTGTTGCCACTCGTAGTGTTGCTGTTGCTGCCATTGCCACTCTTGCTGTTGCCATGGCTGGAGTTGGTACGGCTGCTGCTGCCAAGACGGCATAGCAACAACGGATGGTGGCACGAAAGGCTGACCCGCGCTCGATGCCATGTTAGGAAACGAATGCGCCGAATTGTTGAGCCTTTCTCGAGCCTCCACCAAAGCAGCCCGCTCTCGGTCAGCAACTTGCTGCATCTCCGCGAGCCTCTGTGCCTCCTTGGCCAAGTGACTCCTCTCCGCTTCGAGGAGCTTGGCCTGACTCTCGGCTGACTGCTGCAACTCGCGTGCTTCCTGAGAGGCAGCGGCCAATGCGAGTCGAGCCCTGCGCAACTGAGGCGACTCTTCTGAAGGCCCCAAGTCTCCACCACTTTCACCTCCATGGTGATCCCTACTGTACTGGTACCTGTCTTCGTCTTGCCTGTGACCATCCCTGTACCCACGGGAGCGCTGATGACGGGCCAGTTGTTGGTCGAGAGCCCGCCGCCGCCTCTCGAGCTCCCGGACTTCGCTGCCTAAGTCCCCGAGCATGCCTTTGAAAAGAGGCGAAACTCCGCGCGAGCCGACGTACTTCTCCACGGCCCACTGCGACTCATCGTAACTTTCTTGGTATGCCGCAGCTGCGGGGTACTCTTCTTCACCACCTTCACCTTCGTAGCCTTCTTCGTGGTAATCCTCGCCGAATTCCTCGTCGCCATCAACATATTCCTCTTCATTCAAAGGCTCATCGTAGGCGACTTCTCCTGTACAATGGTTGTACCAGCATTGAATGTCGTCGTCGTCTACAACCTCTTCCCAATCTCCCCCTTCTTCGGCATTTATGCCGTCCTCGTGCACCACTCCGATAGGTTCTTCGTACAACTCTTCCTCGTAATCATCCTCAGGCTTCCGGTCTGTGTTGAAAGGATTGCCAGCAGCATAAGCGTCGTACCCTGGAGAATGGTGCAATTGATCTTGCCCTTCCTCATACTCGACATCATCTGATTCGTACATCTCAGCTGACCCTTCTCCATCTTCCAAGTATTCACTGCCATCGTATTCTTCATCTTCTTCTGCGTCATTTGCAACTCCCTCATCGCCAAGCTCACTGTCATCTTCTTCTGCCAAAGTGTCATCATCTTCATTGCCCATCCACGCATGTGTCTCTTTGGTGCCGCCTGCCAAATGTGCTTCCGCTCCAGCGGTTGCATTTGACTCCTTTCGGATTTGAGCCTGTGCTGCCGCAGCTGCCTCCCTCCGCTCGACTTCAACTTTAAAAGCAGCTTTGGCCTCTTCGCGTGCTGACAGCAGTGAGTTCGCTGGGCTCTCACGGCTTCGGTTCTTGGGCTCCGCATTCGCAGACGGCGGTGCCTCTTGTGGTTTGATCCCAGGAGCAGCTGCAGAAGGGGCTGGAAGCAGCGGCGGAGCAGTGTCAGACGTTGGCTTGGGTCCAGACTTGGATGAGACAGACGACACAGCGTCATCATCATCGTCGTCGTCGTCACCATCGCTGTGATGGTCCTCGCTTTGGTTGTTGTCTGCGGCAGTGTGCTGCTGCGGTAAAAGGCCTGTTACTGCAAGCACGTCGTCTGCTGAATTCAAAATGCTTTCGTCCGCGTCAAGTGCAGTTTCGGCATCATTATCGTTGCCGTGCTCACCCTCAATGCTTCCCTCAATCAATGTGGGCGTGTGTGCCGAAGCCCTTCCATCAGCTTGTGACTCGCTCTGGTTGGCAGGAGAAGCGTCCTGGGGCTTCTTTGGATACGGCGCTTCTGGGCTCTCATTGAGCAAGCTGTTATCATCAGGCACTTCGGTATCGTCCTTGTCGCTGTCTAACATTGACTCATCAATCTCAACAGTGTCATCCTCTGCCGCCGCCACAATTTCGCCATTTTCAGGTCCAACATCTGCGCTCTCTGTTACTTCACCTCGTTCTCGGAGGTCGGCCGCAAGAAGGCCGCCTTCTTCCATGCCTTCAGACGAGAGGCGGTTCGAGCGGTAGTGCACGCTGTACACAAGCGACCCTTCCTCGCCTACACTTGCGCCAGTCACGCGCGCTGCGTACCAGTCACCGTCAGCCTCCGAGACCCGAGCCCACACCCGCTGCCCAGACCGGTACACCGCTGCAGGCCGGCCTAGACGCGACATCGAGCGCAGCACGCGCTCTTCGAACACCGATGCTTCTTCTTCTTCTTCTTCGTCAGTCAAAGTATTGTCATTCGTTTCTGTCTCCTTGACCTCGGCTGGGGCTCCATTAGGCTGCTGCTGTTGCTGCTCTTGTCGATCGCGGCTGTGTTGGACGGCAATGGAAAGGCTCTTGAACTCCTCTAGCGTGCGGCGGCTCTCTCGCATCGATGCGGTACTCTCGCCGCGCCCTTCTAAGCGCTCAGCAGCTGGGCTTCGCGGGCTCTCCAATTCTGTCTCGATGTCATCCTCAAAAGACTCTTCCTCCTCCTCGTCCACATACTGATTCACCGCATTGTAATCATCATTATGCTCGACTTCTTCTTCCATCGATTGCTCAAGCAGTGCGCGTGCTTCGCCTCGCCTCAAACGCTGTTCTTCGCTCGCGTCAATGTTCATCAAGTCACCCTCAGCTACCTCGTAATTGTTCACATCGAACCGCTCGAAGTCGCAGGCGTACACCGTTTCTCCACCAGCACCCTGTAAGCCAGGGATCTCCCCTGTGATCCAGGCCTCGTACCACTCGCCGTCTTCCGCGTGGCGGCACCACACCGCAGCACCCACGGGAAACAGTGGCAGGGACAGCTTCGGGGGCGGCGCCTTGGTTTGAACGCTGAGCTTCCGTGGGGGTGGTTTGGAGACCTTAGGCCGCTGCCTAGTGGTGGTCGCAGTGATGGTATTGTGGTTTGGCGAGGTGCCACTCGAAGGCCACGCTGACGTGTGCTTTAAGGGTTCACCAGCAGCGTCCTCGTCTACTTCGTCAACCTCGTCACTTTCGCTGCCGTCAAGATCTTTACCGTAGGTTTCCGCGGGCTGCCATTGTGACGGCGCATGACTGAGAGCTTGAAATTCGTCCAGAGTCCTTCGGCTGTTGCGCAAAGACGCCACGGATGCGCTGCGAGGATCTACTGCCGCTGTTTCGGACATCCCATATCCACCCATAGCATATTCTTCTTCCTCCTCTTCTTCCTCTTCGTACTCATGCTGGGGGTAATTCGGCGATCGAGGGGACCCCGGACTACCCGCGCTGCTTGTGGGGGTGTGCCTGTGCGCGAAGGTGTGCGCTGAGTCGAGGTGGCTCTGAGCCAAGCGTTTCCTTTCCTTCTCGAGCAAACGGTATTCGTCCGAGCGCATGCCGCGAGCCAGCTCCATGGCGCGTACCTGAAAATGGTGAACCAAAAATTAGGACACCTGAGGCAAGTAGGCCATGAACTGTGCGTTTCACAGCCTACGAGCAGTGTACACAGAGACTGCTTTCATAGAAGTGTGCGTATTCAAATTGGTCTCTCAGAGATTATCATTGAACGCGTTCTGAGGAAAGAAAGTTTCCGAGATGGTAGGCTATCGAAAGGGCAGAAAAGAATAGATCAAAATACCAAAACAAGAAGTGAGACGCCGACACAAACATTCATAGTGCCCTCTGCATGCTCACAACACCAACTTACGGCGTGTTGGAGCACGAGTCGTTCTTCGCTGAGGCGTGCTGCGTCTGCTGCTCTCTCGGCTTCGTTGACTCGAATCGCCTCCTCAAGGCGGGCCCGCTCCGCCCTCAAGCCTGCCTCTTCGGCGAATCGCAACTGCCGCGTCTGCGCCACTGCCACTCGTAAAGCTTCGCGTTCAGCCTCTATGCGCGCCTCCTCTGAGACGCGCCGTCTCTCTGCCGCTGCGAGATGTGCCTTTTCGTTCGCGAGTCGTTTCACGTCCTCTTTGAACGCTTCCATCATCCCGACTAGTCTTGACGCTGCCAAAGGGCGGCCGCCGTTCGCGCTAGGCTGGCCTTCAGAATAAGCGGCCGCTGACAGGGCAGTGTAGCCCACAGGACTGCCGCCGGTGCTGCGTGTATTTCGGCCCGGCGGCGTTGCTGCAGTTGCCCGCCGCTGCGCACTCCTTGAGCCGTTACTCGGAAGCTTTTGGCCAGAACCTCGAACGACTCCGCGCGCCGTTTTGCCATGCCGCAGGTCGACAATTACTTCATCTCCAGGAACTAGGTGATTTGGTTGCCCGTGGTTGCTGCGATGCTCTCCGGGAGATCGTCGTAAAGCGGTGAGTGGCACTTCGTTCACTGTGCCGACTCCTTCGACCCACACGTCAAGAGAGGCCGTGCGGTCTGTAAGACCATATTCCGACCGAACGTCACGCATGATCTCATGCTCACCTGTTACACACAAAGTATCAAAGTCATTCATGGGAGCTGTCTGAAAATCAAAACAGCCCAGTCAATGATGACTTGTATTGACGACAAAAACTCTAGAGCTACTCATTGGATCATGGTTTGATGATGATAAAATGAGGGAGTGAAGTTCGAGGAGAACTCACGGCCACGGTAGCTGTCAATTATCAGGTCGATTTCTCCAAGCCGCGAGCTATCGTGCTGCTCGAAGAATGCCTCCAACTGCTCATTCAAAGTGGCTGTCTCCATTTCACCAACGTCCACCATTTTTTGCGTTTTTGCTCTCGTCTCTTGATGGAAGATAATGAGGCTGGCTGATTCAGGACGTATACTATATTAGGACCAACACTTGACAGCTTGACAGTGTGGGCTGTGGTCCACCGTGCGTGCGTGGGCACCTGAAGCCTACAATAACCTGAATCATCCCGACCGAAGCGTTGTTCTAAAAATGCGCTCACTCTGGCTTATCTTGCCGGGTTGTATTCTCTGTAGGAAAACAGGATAACCTAACTTTTTCTGGACCCGCAGGAACGCCTATGTGTATTATTCCTTTTTTTCTTTGAGTTACCTGTAGTATTGAGACGATGGCTCACATAGGTCGACTGTTTTACTAAGCCAACCGGAAATTTCGCAGACATTCAGGAACGCCACCGTTTTTTCCTGCTATTTATAATTTAAGTGCGCCTCATTGGGTATACTCTAGGGTCAATCGATACAATATAAGTAGCGCCGCTAGCAGCCATGAGTGCAGGCTATGGCGCCGAATATGCCGTTGGGGAATACGAAGGAGGCAATGAGTGGCCAGAGGAGCACTGGGGTGAAGCCGAAGTTACAGCTTACGTCGACTCATATGGAGGCGATGGCGCTGAGAGTACTCATTTCGATGAAAGTCATTATAGCCCGGCAGCTTACGAAGAGCACGGAGCATCGTCGTATGAAGTGTCGGGTGACGACGCGACGCGTGCTCACGAGTTGGAAAACGGTGGATATCATTGGCCTGAAGAAGCGTATGAAGAACCTTACCAGGTGGACCATGCTTACGAAGAGTCGAACGTTGAGGATTTAGCGTACCACAATGGAACAGAGTATGCAGACGAAGGTGCGCACATTGAGGGCGGGGTGGCGTACCACGAGGATGGGAACGGTGAGCACAATTACGGCGAAGAGGAAGGAGACGATTGGCATGGTCACGAAGACCTCCCTTCGGGCTGGGAAGCGAAATACGACGATTCTATGGGGGCGAATTATTACTTGAACGAGGTAACCGGCGAAGCGAGCTGGGTGCGGCCTGAAGAGATCAACACTGATAACCGTCACCATGACGACGGAAGTCCGAAGCGAGAAAAGTGGGAGACGGCAGCGAAAGCAACTTATGACTACAACGAGGTTAGCTGGTCCATTGTAGCTCTGTATGCTCTCCCTTCTTGTCCTAAGTATTTATTCTTTTGTTACTAATTGCTCGTGCTCTAGGTTGCGCGCACCTACAACCCGAAGCAGTCTTTCCTGAGCAGCACTGGCCAATTGTCTCTGCTCTCGACCCAGCGACCTCGTTGCACGCCCGTCGCTGTCAGGGCACTTCCGCCGGACGTCGTGGAGAAAGTCGTCACTACGGGTGCTGACGAGCTGCATTCATTCTCCCTCGCGAAGCAGGTTGGGTGACTCTCTTGCCCTATAATTCTTTTTTGCCTCAATTTTGTTGTTCCCCGCCCTATTTTTCATTCCCGATTTCTTCACTACCTTGATTCACTTTCAGGAAGAAGTGCGGTTGCGTATATTCAACGAGCACTTGAAGAAGCAGTCCAAATCTGCTTTAGCGGGCCGCCGCAAGTTGAAGCACGAAGTGAAACTGCCGCCGGATGCGAAACGTCCCACGACGCCTGAGAAGAGGGAAGAAATGCGAAACAAAACCACGCGCGAAATGTCCAAAGCACGCAGGGATTTGGCCGCAGCGAAAGCCTATCACGAGCAGAAAGCGCTCGCTAGGAAGGCAGCCTTGCAGCAGGGAGCAACCACTTCATCTGTTGCGATAAACAACCGCAGTGAAAGCGCCGAGGCTGTCGATCCCGAGGTAAGGCGGCTCACCTCCTCTGTATTGGCCTCAGGGCCGCCGCCATATTCGAGAGAGAGAGAGAAAGAGCTATGTATAACCACCCACCATCATAATGTAAGGAAAGTTGGGCCTCGCATATGTGTATATGTGTTCATGTCTCGTCACGAAGTATTGCTTGCTTGCCACACATGCTCTGCCCTCCTCATGCACCAGTAACGTTTATCATTTTTGCGTTTCATACCAGGTGTGGTTGTCGAATCGGTGGCCGATCGGACCGAAGGGTTATGCGCACCCTCCCGCAGCACAGTCCGTCGGGGAACTGGAGCAATTCGGGGAGCGCGCGCTAGTAGCCGCGTGGCGCAAGCGGGTGCCTCCTCCGCCCTCGGAAGCAAATCGCTTCGCTCTTGGAGTCGAGAGCCCTCGCAGAGAACGGCTTCCACCCCCTATTCCTGACAAAGCCAAGCAAAAATTCAGCCCGGTAACACGATAGATGTATTTATTTTTCAACTTGAGGCAAATTCAAGAGCTCTACAATAGAGTTCGGAATTGTTTGAGCTTGATTAAATTCGAATTTATTTCTTGATCGCCATGTTTCTCGTTACTGTTTTTGTTGCGGCACCTGTACTGATCTAATGTTTACGTATACGTTGCTAGGAAATGGACCACTATGCACTGCTGTACCTATACTATGACACAGCGGGTGAGTCATGGAGATCAAGCACTGGATGGAAGGATGAATTGCACGGAAGGCATCCGCCCGGCACCCACAAAAACTGGTTCGGCTGCCACCCGTGAGTTCACCTTTGTGTATTACTTTCTTGATTTGTGTTGAAATCGAATTTCAGTTGAAGCTATTGTAAATACCGTGTTCCTCTTTTCTACTCGTTTAATTTGCACAAAATCTTTTTGTTGAAATTTCATTTTTATCCACTTTTCTATTGTTTTATATTTTACCGCTCAGTTACAACACGTTAGACCAGCGGGTGGCAAGCTTAGTAATGCCAGGGAACAATCTCTGCGGCCAATTACCAGAAGCTTTTCAGTGGCTCGACCGGCTCAAGAACTTAAACCTGACGAACAATGCGCTCACGGGGCCTTTATCGCCCTCTTACAGCACTATGACTACTCTCGCGACTCTCGACCTGAGCTCAAATCAGCTCACTGGAGTGATTCACGAGCGTTTCTTCGAAGGCATGCACCGGAATCGTGACCCAAATCAGCCGAGCCAAAAAGGCCTTCGGTCACTGAACCTCTCACACAATCAACTCTGGGGAGAGGTGCCATATTCGCTGAGCACACTGCAGGTGCTCACAAATCTGAACTTTGCTCACAATCAACTTTCCCAGCAGCTGCCAGAAGGACTGTCTTGTTGCACTGCTCTCAAAATTTTACGGCTGAGTGACAACAAGTTTACGGGTTCTTTGCCGAATTTGGTGAACCTCTCACACTTGGTGGTGTTTGAAGCTGCCGACAATGATTTCGACGGACAAGTGCCTCCTCTACCTCTCAACCTCTCGAAACTTCACATGCAAGGCAACAAGCTTGTAAGAGATCTTCCTCTAGCGTTCTTTGCGTGTACGCAGCTCGCTGACGTGAACTTGAACGATAATTATCTGTCTGGGGCTATAAGCGATTCAGTGGGAGACTTGACAGCTTTGCGCCTCTTGAAACTAGAAGGCAACCGACATTCCGATACCGACAAAGACGTCATCAAGGATTGTGTCGTTGCCTATTTACCTGAACTCGTCAAGCGAGGTGGTTTCGCGATCTAGGAAATTTACTACAGGATTTCTTCAACGCCCTTATGTCTAGTGCTTACGAGGTGCTAATAATTCAAAACATGCCTTGAATCAAATCGCCGATTACAAATTACTATTCAATAATAGTACAAAGGAGGTAATTCGAGTTCGGCTATTGTGTTGTATTGCTGATTAGGTCTCGATGGAAATTAAGAACTGAATTCGGGCTAGCTGCCACTCTACTACTGCCGACTAACCGGCAGCTATAAGCTAAAGGAGGTTACTTCCAGAAATCAGAAATCGCCCCTATTGGCCATAGCCATTACATTCGCAAATCCAATCGAGAATCGGAATACCCCGAACCCTGTTCACATGGCCTTGCCGCTGTGATCCGATTGTTAACCACACCGAGGGACAATGCAGATGTCGAGAGCCCATTATTCATTAATTCTGTTGAATTTTTGGCTTAGAATTGGCCCGAATAGCTCGAATTTTCCAGTGCAGCCGAGCTGCATTTTTGTGCGAAAGGGGCTTCAAAACTGAACTTTTATCCAAACAGACAATTTTATGTGCAATCAGTAGAGAGCTGGGATAATATATAGTGTTGAGCCTCCGCCCAAGGGCTGACACCTTATGTGCCCTCGTTGGCAGGATTTAGCGCCCAATTAGTCTTCGCGCAGACGCATTCTGGAGAAGTAAGACATATGAAAACACCATCCCTCCTGTGCTCAGCATCCACCACCTATTTGCGATCCACGTTGCCTATGATGCTGGTTACCACCTTCGCCTGTGCTGTTTCTGTCAGGTAGTCGAGTGCTTTCATTCTTGATGAACCAAAACCTGCGCTTCCTGCCCCATCGAAGGATACCAGGTAATCAGCATTTCGTCAAAGAGTGCACTATTCAGCCGTGGCACCTTTTGGGTGAGACAGTTAGGTTTTCGTGTCTGCTGCCTATTTGCTTGTAGCCTGTGTTGCTCTTTTTCGACTCTTTCTTGTTCCCTTCGAGTAAAAAAGAAAAAGCTTCATTTCGTATTTGCTGTTAACCTCCGCTATGTACTTTAATCTCTTCATTATTGTTGCGGAATGGGTTTGGGGGAGAGATAAAGGATGTGCACTAGGAGACAGCTAGTCCTGTCAAGCTAATGTGATTTTATTGCACACTATGTTCATCCTTCGTACACCATGCTGTCGTGAAATCGATGTAAGTGCAGCTCGCATGATGGCTCCACATGCACGTCAATAACTTCTTGGAATGAAACTATGCTCTAAAAATTTTTTCAGGGCTGCTTCGCCCACCTCTCGGGTGTGACTGTGGCCACGATTGGCCCATCCCAGTGTTATTTGGTATCATCACTCGTAGCGCTCGAGGGCCACAACAATGTCAGGCGAGTACGCCAAGAAGACCGAAGAAAGGTGATACCTCTCTGAGGTAAACAAATTCATCAGCTGTGAAATCGATGGCCTATTTTTATCTGCGTCGTATGTATTTACTACCTACGGCAGGATTTATTTTCGTTTGATGCCTATTGGCTTGCCCTCCTTTCTTTACGCCTCGTCTTGCGATAATCGTGATTAATTTTGATAAGTGGGAATTATCTGCAATGACTGCACAAAAGGAATAGTATAAAGGTGAATATCCTATTATTATAATTCCTCTCTACGCTCAAGGAAGTACTTTACGGCACCAATTTCCAAACCCTAACCCTGACCAAGTAAACCATTTTACCACAGAACCAGGATCGTCGCGCCTGTGGACTTATTTCAATTAGTAGTTAGCCATGAGATAATTCTATGACCACTGAATATCCCCATACAAAAACAAAAATGACAAAGGGCGTGTTAGGGTGCAGGGGCCAGGGTGCCTGGGTATGCTTCGTGCTTCGGAGTTCAGAGTTCGCTTTAAAAAAAGGTGCGAGGGCGGGAAGAGGAGTTGCGCCCACGTATGTCGATTGTGCAAAGTGAGATGCGGCAATACATATGCAGCAGCTTATTTAGCCTTGAGCAGAGAATATCATGAAAAAAATCTGGCCTGGTCTTGTGGGCGTGCGCACGTTTCAAATTTGCGTCGGACCCTGTCCCCCATCCCGAGAGCCGAGGCAACCGCGAAACCTCCCCAGTAGTACTCGGTATGAATGAAAATGCTGTGTGTCGTAGCAATAGCTATGGCCCAGTGAACTTGACATATTGTTTCAAATACACAAAAAAGTAAGTTGAAGCGACGAGATTTTTTAGCATTCATACTTACAGTGAGGCTGCTGCTTTGTCGTTGCAATTATGAGCTTCCACCACGACAAATCGGCCATTCCAAGTCTTTACCATGAATATCAGAGAAGCTCTCGAATATAATCCACCAAAATGAAGGAAATCTTGGCAGAGTATCAATCTATACTTAAAACCACAAAGGGTCGCTCCAAGAAGTCGAGCTCAACCTTAAGCGCTACGAAAGGCTAGCTAGACCTGCGGTCAGAAAATGAGACAGGTATGAGAAGCAAAAAATGTGGCTCAGACACCGAAGTGGCGTGGCGCTAGTAAAATATATGGAGCTTATGGTCTCTATACAATCTTGGGCGAGAATGTGGCAAGCGCGACCCAAATAATATTGACAGAAATTCAATTCGAGGCCATGTTTTATGGAGGACCAAAGGCCAAAACCGGAGACAGGCGTGAAACAGGAAAGAAACGACTCAGGCTTAATAGATGGCCAGAAGGACGAATGACCGAATGATTAAAGATACATAAAGACGTCATTTTGCACAGCGTCCTTCAAGCCGATCGAAAAG
>Ga0307972_1001030_pt1 | contig 14955 bp, 12 predicted proteins | sample OrgLakmetagen780_FD_201848 | JGI IMG/M metagenome (GOLD analysis project Ga0307972, IMG submission 201848) | Saline water microbial communities from Organic Lake, Antarctica - #780 | ecosystem: Environmental > Aquatic > Non-marine Saline and Alkaline > Saline | place: Antarctica: Organic Lake...
TCTAGTGTTGTATTTTGTTGTATGTTGTATCATAATATATACAACAAACTACAACAGGGAAAAGTAAAATGTTCACAATCACTGAAGAAAAGATCATCGAAACCGCCGAAGCGCTCAAGGCTGCTGGCAAAAACCCGACCCAAGTGGCCGTGCGTGAAGCGCTCGGCGGTAAAGGCAGCTTTGCTACCATTGGCCCAGCTCTCAAGCGCTGGAAAGATGGACAAAAAGAGGAGCATGCATTGGCTGAAATTCAAGTGCCGGAGGCAGTTACGGAGCGGCTTGAGCAGCTACAAGGCGCTGTCTGGCAGGCGGCTGTTAGTGAAGCTGAGCGCCGATTGGTTGCGGAGCGTGAAGCACTGAAAACGGCGCACGATGCCGCTGCTGCTGAAGTCGCTGAACAGCTCGAAAGCGTGGCCACGCTGGAAACAGAGGCCGGTCAGTTGCGGCAGCAAATCGACAACATGGAGAAAGCAGCAACAACCCAGGCGATCACAGTACAGAGCCTAGAAGACGAGCTGGCTGATGTGAAAGACCAGGCGCGTGACGATACCCGTATCGCGTCTGAAGCATTCACGAAAGAAGCCAGCCGCGCTGAAGCAGCTATTGCGAGAGCCGAACGGGCAGAAGCGCTGCACGAAAAAGCCCAGACGCAAACCTGTGAAGACCGAGAAGCCGCAGCGAAGCAGACCCGCGCAGATCTGGCAGAACAGAAAAAAGCGCACGATGCTGAAATTGGCAAGCTAAATAAAGCGATCAAAGAAGCGCAGGACGCTGCTGCTGCAGCAGTAAAAAAAGCCGAGGCGGCCGAGACGGCAGCACTGGAGAAAGCTGCAAAACTGGAGAAAGAAGTGCAGCAAAGAAGTGCGAACGAACAAGCGTGTCAGGCACGCTTAGAGGCTGCTCAGCGTGACGCAGAGCTGACGCAAAAGCGAGTAACGAAGTTGGAAGAAAAGGCCGATAAAGCCGTGCAGGAAGCCGCTGAGTTGCGGGGTGAGCTGAAATCTCTGAAAAGAGCCAAAGGGTAGAAAGCAAATAAGCAACGTGGCCCTCAGGGGCCTATCAGCTTGTTTGTAGCTCAATTGGGGTACACAATAAGTCTAACTCAATGGAGGAAACGTTATGGCTGCTAACGAAGTTGTCCGCGCACGAATTGACGAACATCTGAAAAATGAGGCCACCTCGATACTGGCTACTATGGGGCTTACCGTGTCTGATTTTGTGCGCATTGCCCTGACCAAAGTCGTCAGCGAACAGGGCTTGCCTTTTGAAATGCGCGTGCCTAATCGGCTTACCGCTGAGACTCTGGCTAAAAGCGCGCGCGGGGAGGATTTACACCGTGCAGAAAGTGCTGATGCTCTGTTCGATGAACTGGGTATCTAATGCGCAATCCTGTCTATTCTGGCCAGTTCAAACGAGATTTAAAGGCCGCCAAAAAACGCGGCAAAGACATGGATAAAATCAAGCGGTTAATGCGCTTGCTAATTGAATGCGAGCCATTACCGCCAGAGTACAAAGACCATCCACTCAAAGGACAGTTACGCAGTTTTCGAGATGCTCATATCGAACCGGACTGGCTGCTCATTTATACAATCGAGGGTGAGGGTGTACGCTTTGAACGCACCGGCCGACATACCGATCTATTTGATGAATAACGTTAGAGAAACAGCTGAAAACGGGGTGATACCGCCCCGTTTTTGCGCTATAGTCCGCCGTAAGTGTTTGAAATACAACGATCACGACAAATCTATAAGTGATTGAAAAAACTAATTAAATGCTAGTGTAAGTAACCGACTTGCACTAGCAAGCTAGTGTCGGCCCTCCAGGTGCCACTGCGTGGGGCTACTGCACAACGCAACCCAGGTCTGCGCCTGGCTCACGCTGAAGAACGAGGTGTCCGGTGGCGTATCAGTTTGTCCATGTGAACACGTACAGCATCAAAACCGGCGGTGCCGGAATTGCTGCCGAGGCTGGGCGAAAGCCCGACCACTCGCGCCACGTTGCGGAGCCGAAGCCGCCCGTTTTGCTGGCCGGTGTCCAGCCTGAACTGGCCTGGACTCAGATCGAGCAGCGGCACGACAAAGCGCGGGATCTCGTCACGTTGAAAAACGGACGGAAGGCCGAGCGCAAGCTACGCAATGACGCCAATGTGCTGCTGGCCGCTGTCGCAAGTTACCCCGAGCCAACCGAAACCGTAGACATCACAGCCCCAGAGTTTCAAGACTGGCAGAAACGGGCGCTAGAGTGGTTCACCGTTCAGCACGGTGAACCGTTGTCAGCGGTGCTGCACCTTGATGAAACACACCCCCACATCCACTTCCTGACCGCTCCGGACCTGGAGAACGGCCAGCGAATGCAGGACATTCACGCCGGCGAAAAAGCCAAGGCCGAGGTCGGCGGCCGCAAAGCTGGACGTGTCGAGAAACGACAGGCGTTCAGCGAAGCCATGCGCCAGTACCAGGACGGCTACCACACCGCTGTGGGCATCCATCATGGCCAAGCCAGGCTAGGCCCAAAGCGCCAGCGGCTAAGCCGCGACGAATGGAAAGCCCAGCAGGCCGAAGGCCAGCGCCAGGCCGAACGGTTGCGCGATATTGAGGCTAAGCGTAGCGATCAAGAGCAGGCCGCCCAGCGCCAACGGCAGGAGCTGGACGAAGCGAAAGCCGGTGTTGAGGTCAGCCGAGACGAAGTTGGCCAAGCACAGGCCCAGGTGAGCGAACAACAGCAAGCCGTGGACAAGGCCCAGGCCGAGGTCCGCCAAGAACACAAAAAACTGGATAGCCGGCGCGAAACCCTGAAGAACAAGCGCGACCAGCTCCAAAAAAAGATTGACCAGGTTACGCAGCGAGAGCGCAAGTTAGGCGGTATTTTTGGCGCTATCGTCAGCGCGGTGACGTTGGGCAAGGCTGGAACGAAAAGGCAGGTTCAGAAAGCCGTGAGCGTCGTTCAGGCCGAATTTAATGCACAGCTTGATGAGCAGGCCAGGCAAATCGAAAAGGCCGGTGCTGGGCACCAGAGAGCCGTTCATAAGCTCGACAGCGAAAAAGCCCGACTAACAACCCAAGTCAGGAAATTGAACTATGCCTTGGTGGACTCGGAGAAAGCCCGGGGCGTTGCTGAAACACAGCTGCATACGCTGACTGAAAAGCTCGGGCCTCTGGAGGCCAACAACAGCCAACTGGCCGCTAACCGCGACCAGTTGCGGGCCTTACTGGACGACATCGAAGCGGCGGCCGACAGCGGCGACCTTGCCGCCGTTCAGGACTTGCTCGACCCCGACGACTCAGGGCCAGAGCTACGAATGTAATAAAGATAAAAAGCGCGCGCAAGCGCGGCATCTAGCGGCGCAGCCGCCCAGGCTTCGCCAGTGCGAACACGCCTTATTTGTTGAAGACAAAGCCAAAGCTAAAGATTTGAGAGGGGCGGCGGTGGCCGCGATTTGTTGCGCCTGTCGACTCCGCTTTAGCGGCCTCCCGGCCGCGGATGGCTGACAGTTCTCAGCAAGCTTTCACTGATGCTCTGGACGGAACGAGCCCTTAAAGCTCCTGCAACACCGAGAAATCGCAAATTACCAGTAGTCCCGGTGCCAGCCGCTACTGATGTTTACAGCCATTCACCGCCCCCACAGGCCCGCACGTTGTCAATGTAGAGCGCGCAAACTTGTGAAAGTCATCTTTTCGACTTTTACGAGTTTGCGTGCAACCAGGAGCCGCGTTTTTTTGCGGCGGCCGAAGGCGCGATAGCTGCACCCCGTCGGGGTGCCCTTTTCAGCGGTTTTGCACTCGCTCCTAGATCATAGAAGGGCGGAAATTTTTTATTCTTTATTTTCAATTAGTTGCTAGGGGGGGGTAGCTCACCCTGGATGAGCTACCCCTAGCTCACCCTGGATGAGCTACCCCTAGCTCATTTTGAGCATGGTATCGTCATCGTGTGTATGTTATCGTCCATAAAGGGATGGTACTTGGAGGCTTTATGTCAGAAATTTCGGTTAGAGGAACATGGGTTCAAACTGAGCGAAAAGCTCACGAAGCTTGGGCAATTTTGATCGGTTCAAAGCCAAAAGCAGCTCAATTAATGCATCTGTTAGTCGCTAACATGGACAGAAAAGGCGCCATTGTGGTCAGTCAGAAGGTTTTGACGGAAATGATGGGTTGCAGCTTGAACACTGTTAAGCGTTCGTTGAAGGTTTTAGCCGATGACAACTGGCTTGATGTTGTTCGGATTGGCTCCGAGCGAGGTGGCGTCAATGTTTACTTGATCAACCGCCGCGTAGCCTGGGCTGACAAACGAGAGAATCAGCGTTACGCCGCGTTTGACGCCCGCATTATTGTTAGCGTTAGTGAACAAGATCAACAAACTTTGGATGCTGCCAAACCACTTCGAACGCTTCCACACATGGGGCTGAGAGAAGCCCAGCTGCCAGCCGGTGCGGGCCTTGAGCCGCCAAGTCAGCCAAGCTTGGATGGTTTGGAGCCGGATTTACCAGCCACTGTGCATGATAGCGAGGGCAACGAGTATGAGATTAATCGGGAAACCGGTGAATTAATGGGGCCACTTTCAGGAGACGCCAATGGATGACAAAGAAGCAGTAGAAAGAATTGCTGCAATAGCGGGCGTAACTGTCCAAACTTTGCGAAAGAAGCTAGTTCGTAGGGGGTTGGACGCCTTGCTAAATGAGGCAGAGAGGCTTTCATTTGCCGAAAGATTTGGCAGCAATACAACTCTCACGCCCCACCGTTGGAGGCGCGTTTTGTGGCCGAGGCATACAAAGAATTTCAATAAAATAAGGGCTCTAAAGCAACGTATACTGGCGATACCGTCAGAGGAGATAAAAAATGAGCACTCAATTATCACCCATCGTTTCCGAGTTCGAGACTGAAAAACAAGCAGACAGCTATGACCGTTGGTTCTGCGCCAAGGTCGCAGCTTCGCTGGCCAGCCCTGGCCCAGGTACTCCCCATGACGAGGTGATGGCTCGAATGGACGCAATCATTGAAGAGGCTGAGCGCAAGCAGCGAGCGCGCGCCTGATGCTGCCGGTTGTCTGGCTCGACTCCGCTATTGCAGACATCACCGAAATCATCACCTTCATCGCCGGAGAAAACCCTGGTGCTGCACGCCGTCTGAAAGGCCGGCTAGAAGCAGCGCCTCTGCCGCTGGCAGAACACCCCTATCTCTATCCGAGTGGCAGGGTTTCTGGCACCCGTGAGCTAGTGGCTCATCCCAACTACGTTCTGGTGTACCGCGTGGCTCCCGCCCAGATAGAGATTGTGAGCGTGCTGCATACTCGCCAAGAGTACCCCTAACCTAGACCGACAAAACCCGGGAATTCCCCGGTTTTTTTGTATCTAGTGTTGTATTTTGTTGTATGTTGTATCATAATATATACAACAAACTACAACAGGGAAAAGTAAAATGTTCACAATCACTGAAGAAAAGATCATCGAAACCGCCGAAGCGCTCAAGGCTGCTGGCAAAAACCCGACCCAAGTGGCCGTGCGTGAAGCGCTCGGCGGTAAAGGCAGCTTTGCTACCATTGGCCCAGCTCTCAAGCGCTGGAAAGATGGACAAAAAGAGGAGCATGCATTGGCTGAAATTCAAGTGCCGGAGGCAGTTACGGAGCGGCTTGAGCAGCTACAAGGCGCTGTCTGGCAGGCGGCTGTTAGTGAAGCTGAGCGCCGATTGGTTGCGGAGCGTGAAGCACTGAAAACGGCGCACGATGCCGCTGCTGCTGAAGTCGCTGAACAGCTCGAAAGCGTGGCCACGCTGGAAACAGAGGCCGGTCAGTTGCGGCAGCAAATCGACAACATGGAGAAAGCAGCAACAACCCAGGCGATCACAGTACAGAGCCTAGAAGACGAGCTGGCTGATGTGAAAGACCAGGCGCGTGACGATACCCGTATCGCGTCTGAAGCATTCACGAAAGAAGCCAGCCGCGCTGAAGCAGCTATTGCGAGAGCCGAACGGGCAGAAGCGCTGCACGAAAAAGCCCAGACGCAAACCTGTGAAGACCGAGAAGCCGCAGCGAAGCAGACCCGCGCAGATCTGGCAGAACAGAAAAAAGCGCACGATGCTGAAATTGGCAAGCTAAATAAAGCGATCAAAGAAGCGCAGGACGCTGCTGCTGCAGCAGTAAAAAAAGCCGAGGCGGCCGAGACGGCAGCACTGGAGAAAGCTGCAAAACTGGAGAAAGAAGTGCAGCAAAGAAGTGCGAACGAACAAGCGTGTCAGGCACGCTTAGAGGCTGCTCAGCGTGACGCAGAGCTGACGCAAAAGCGAGTAACGAAGTTGGAAGAAAAGGCCGATAAAGCCGTGCAGGAAGCCGCTGAGTTGCGGGGTGAGCTGAAATCTCTGAAAAGAGCCAAAGGGTAGAAAGCAAATAAGCAACGTGGCCCTCAGGGGCCTATCAGCTTGTTTGTAGCTCAATTGGGGTACACAATAAGTCTAACTCAATGGAGGAAACGTTATGGCTGCTAACGAAGTTGTCCGCGCACGAATTGACGAACATCTGAAAAATGAGGCCACCTCGATACTGGCTACTATGGGGCTTACCGTGTCTGATTTTGTGCGCATTGCCCTGACCAAAGTCGTCAGCGAACAGGGCTTGCCTTTTGAAATGCGCGTGCCTAATCGGCTTACCGCTGAGACTCTGGCTAAAAGCGCGCGCGGGGAGGATTTACACCGTGCAGAAAGTGCTGATGCTCTGTTCGATGAACTGGGTATCTAATGCGCAATCCTGTCTATTCTGGCCAGTTCAAACGAGATTTAAAGGCCGCCAAAAAACGCGGCAAAGACATGGATAAAATCAAGCGGTTAATGCGCTTGCTAATTGAATGCGAGCCATTACCGCCAGAGTACAAAGACCATCCACTCAAAGGACAGTTACGCAGTTTTCGAGATGCTCATATCGAACCGGACTGGCTGCTCATTTATACAATCGAGGGTGAGGGTGTACGCTTTGAACGCACCGGCCGACATACCGATCTATTTGATGAATAACGTTAGAGAAACAGCTGAAAACGGGGTGATACCGCCCCGTTTTTGCGCTATAGTCCGCCGTAAGTGTTTGAAATACAACGATCACGACAAATCTATAAGTGATTGAAAAAACTAATTAAATGCTAGTGTAAGTAACCGACTTGCACTAGCAAGCTAGTGTCGGCCCTCCAGGTGCCACTGCGTGGGGCTACTGCACAACGCAACCCAGGTCTGCGCCTGGCTCACGCTGAAGAACGAGGTGTCCGGTGGCGTATCAGTTTGTCCATGTGAACACGTACAGCATCAAAACCGGCGGTGCCGGAATTGCTGCCGAGGCTGGGCGAAAGCCCGACCACTCGCGCCACGTTGCGGAGCCGAAGCCGCCCGTTTTGCTGGCCGGTGTCCAGCCTGAACTGGCCTGGACTCAGATCGAGCAGCGGCACGACAAAGCGCGGGATCTCGTCACGTTGAAAAACGGACGGAAGGCCGAGCGCAAGCTACGCAATGACGCCAATGTGCTGCTGGCCGCTGTCGCAAGTTACCCCGAGCCAACCGAAACCGTAGACATCACAGCCCCAGAGTTTCAAGACTGGCAGAAACGGGCGCTAGAGTGGTTCACCGTTCAGCACGGTGAACCGTTGTCAGCGGTGCTGCACCTTGATGAAACACACCCCCACATCCACTTCCTGACCGCTCCGGACCTGGAGAACGGCCAGCGAATGCAGGACATTCACGCCGGCGAAAAAGCCAAGGCCGAGGTCGGCGGCCGCAAAGCTGGACGTGTCGAGAAACGACAGGCGTTCAGCGAAGCCATGCGCCAGTACCAGGACGGCTACCACACCGCTGTGGGCATCCATCATGGCCAAGCCAGGCTAGGCCCAAAGCGCCAGCGGCTAAGCCGCGACGAATGGAAAGCCCAGCAGGCCGAAGGCCAGCGCCAGGCCGAACGGTTGCGCGATATTGAGGCTAAGCGTAGCGATCAAGAGCAGGCCGCCCAGCGCCAACGGCAGGAGCTGGACGAAGCGAAAGCCGGTGTTGAGGTCAGCCGAGACGAAGTTGGCCAAGCACAGGCCCAGGTGAGCGAACAACAGCAAGCCGTGGACAAGGCCCAGGCCGAGGTCCGCCAAGAACACAAAAAACTGGATAGCCGGCGCGAAACCCTGAAGAACAAGCGCGACCAGCTCCAAAAAAAGATTGACCAGGTTACGCAGCGAGAGCGCAAGTTAGGCGGTATTTTTGGCGCTATCGTCAGCGCGGTGACGTTGGGCAAGGCTGGAACGAAAAGGCAGGTTCAGAAAGCCGTGAGCGTCGTTCAGGCCGAATTTAATGCACAGCTTGATGAGCAGGCCAGGCAAATCGAAAAGGCCGGTGCTGGGCACCAGAGAGCCGTTCATAAGCTCGACAGCGAAAAAGCCCGACTAACAACCCAAGTCAGGAAATTGAACTATGCCTTGGTGGACTCGGAGAAAGCCCGGGGCGTTGCTGAAACACAGCTGCATACGCTGACTGAAAAGCTCGGGCCTCTGGAGGCCAACAACAGCCAACTGGCCGCTAACCGCGACCAGTTGCGGGCCTTACTGGACGACATCGAAGCGGCGGCCGACAGCGGCGACCTTGCCGCCGTTCAGGACTTGCTCGACCCCGACGACTCAGGGCCAGAGCTACGAATGTAATAAAGATAAAAAGCGCGCGCAAGCGCGGCATCTAGCGGCGCAGCCGCCCAGGCTTCGCCAGTGCGAACACGCCTTATTTGTTGAAGACAAAGCCAAAGCTAAAGATTTGAGAGGGGCGGCGGTGGCCGCGATTTGTTGCGCCTGTCGACTCCGCTTTAGCGGCCTCCCGGCCGCGGATGGCTGACAGTTCTCAGCAAGCTTTCACTGATGCTCTGGACGGAACGAGCCCTTAAAGCTCCTGCAACACCGAGAAATCGCAAATTACCAGTAGTCCCGGTGCCAGCCGCTACTGATGTTTACAGCCATTCACCGCCCCCACAGGCCCGCACGTTGTCAATGTAGAGCGCGCAAACTTGTGAAAGTCATCTTTTCGACTTTTACGAGTTTGCGTGCAACCAGGAGCCGCGTTTTTTTGCGGCGGCCGAAGGCGCGATAGCTGCACCCCGTCGGGGTGCCCTTTTCAGCGGTTTTGCACTCGCTCCTAGATCATAGAAGGGCGGAAATTTTTTATTCTTTATTTTCAATTAGTTGCTAGGGGGGGGTAGCTCACCCTGGATGAGCTACCCCTAGCTCACCCTGGATGAGCTACCCCTAGCTCATTTTGAGCATGGTATCGTCATCGTGTGTATGTTATCGTCCATAAAGGGATGGTACTTGGAGGCTTTATGTCAGAAATTTCGGTTAGAGGAACATGGGTTCAAACTGAGCGAAAAGCTCACGAAGCTTGGGCAATTTTGATCGGTTCAAAGCCAAAAGCAGCTCAATTAATGCATCTGTTAGTCGCTAACATGGACAGAAAAGGCGCCATTGTGGTCAGTCAGAAGGTTTTGACGGAAATGATGGGTTGCAGCTTGAACACTGTTAAGCGTTCGTTGAAGGTTTTAGCCGATGACAACTGGCTTGATGTTGTTCGGATTGGCTCCGAGCGAGGTGGCGTCAATGTTTACTTGATCAACCGCCGCGTAGCCTGGGCTGACAAACGAGAGAATCAGCGTTACGCCGCGTTTGACGCCCGCATTATTGTTAGCGTTAGTGAACAAGATCAACAAACTTTGGATGCTGCCAAACCACTTCGAACGCTTCCACACATGGGGCTGAGAGAAGCCCAGCTGCCAGCCGGTGCGGGCCTTGAGCCGCCAAGTCAGCCAAGCTTGGATGGTTTGGAGCCGGATTTACCAGCCACTGTGCATGATAGCGAGGGCAACGAGTATGAGATTAATCGGGAAACCGGTGAATTAATGGGGCCACTTTCAGGAGACGCCAATGGATGACAAAGAAGCAGTAGAAAGAATTGCTGCAATAGCGGGCGTAACTGTCCAAACTTTGCGAAAGAAGCTAGTTCGTAGGGGGTTGGACGCCTTGCTAAATGAGGCAGAGAGGCTTTCATTTGCCGAAAGATTTGGCAGCAATACAACTCTCACGCCCCACCGTTGGAGGCGCGTTTTGTGGCCGAGGCATACAAAGAATTTCAATAAAATAAGGGCTCTAAAGCAACGTATACTGGCGATACCGTCAGAGGAGATAAAAAATGAGCACTCAATTATCACCCATCGTTTCCGAGTTCGAGACTGAAAAACAAGCAGACAGCTATGACCGTTGGTTCTGCGCCAAGGTCGCAGCTTCGCTGGCCAGCCCTGGCCCAGGTACTCCCCATGACGAGGTGATGGCTCGAATGGACGCAATCATTGAAGAGGCTGAGCGCAAGCAGCGAGCGCGCGCCTGATGCTGCCGGTTGTCTGGCTCGACTCCGCTATTGCAAACCTCACTGAAATCATCACCTTCATCGCCGAAGAAAACCCAGGTGCAGCGCGCCGCCTGAAAGACCGGCTAGAAGCAGCGCCTTTGCCGCTGGCAGAGCACCCCTACTTGTATGCGGTCGGCAGGGTATCTGGCACCCGTGAGCTAGTTGCTCACCCTAACTACGTTCTGGTGTACCGCGTGGCTCCCGCCCAGGTAGAGATTGTGAGCGTGCTGCATACTCGCCAAGAGTACCCCTAACCTAGACCGACAAAACCCGGGAATTCCCCGGTTTTTTGTATCTAGTGTTGTATTTTGTTGTATGTTGTATCATAATATATACAACAAACTACAACAGGGAAAAGTAAAATGTTCACAATCACTGAAGAAAAGATCATCGAAACCGCCGAAGCGCTCAAGGCTGCTGGTAAAAACCCGACCCAAGTGGCCGTGCGTGAAGCGCTCGGCGGCAAAGGAAGCTTTGCTACCATTGGCCCAGCTCTCAAGCGCTGGAAAGACGGACAAAAAGAAGAGCATGCATTGGCTGAAATTCAAGTACCGCAGGCTGTCACGGAACGGCTTGAGCAGCTTCAAGGCGCGGTTTGGCAAGCTGCTGTCGATGAAGCTGAACGGCGTTTGGTTGCTGAGCGTGAAGCGCTGAAGGCTGCACAAGAAGCGGCAGCAGCTGAAGTCGCTGAGCAGCTTGAAAGCGTGGCCACGCTGGAAGCAGAGGCCGATCAGTTGCGGCAACAAATCGACAATATGGAGAAAGCAGCAACAACCCAGGCGATCACAGTGCAAAGCCTAGAAGACGATCTAGCTGATGTGAAAGACCAGGCGCGTGACGATAGTCGCACCGCATCTGAAGCACTGGCAAAAGAAGCCAGCCGCGTTGAAGCAGCAGTTGAGCGAGCCGAGCGGGCGGAGACATTGCACGGTGAATGCCAGACCCAGGCGCGGGCCGATCTGGCCGAGCTTCGGAAGGAACATAAAGCCGAACAGGCCGCTATGAAGCAGGATGTTAAAGACGCCAAAACCGCCGCAACCGACCAGGTGAAGTTGGCCGAGTCCAAGACCCAGGAACAGGCCGAGAGAGCCGGTAAAGCAGAGAAAGCCGCACAGGTCAGCGCGGCAGGTGAGCAGGCTTGCCAGGGCCGTCTGGAGGCTGCTCAGCGTGAAGCCGAGCAAACACAGAAGCGGCTGGTCGCGCTCGAAGAAAAGGCCAGTCAGGCCGTTCAGGAAGCTGCTGACTTGCGCGGTGAGCTGAAAGCGATCAAAGACATAAAAGGAAAGAAAAATGAGTGATGGAATCAAGTTGAGATCAGCGCGAATGAGTGATGCTGATATTCTGTTGAGCTGGAAAAACGATCTGGAAACAAGAGAGGCAAGCCATGGTAGTGATGAGGTTTCCAGAGATGATCACATCAAATGGCTCTCAAAAACTCTAGAAAATCCATCAAGAAAACTTCTTATTGCAGAAGAATATGATGTCCCTGTGGGAACTGTCAGGGCTGATTTCGCCGATGGAGCATGGGAATTATCCTGGACAACGTCACCCAATTCTCGAGGTAGAAAGGTTGCAAAACGCATGGTGAAGCAACTGGCTGGAAAAATTTCTGAACCGATTCGGGCAGAGATCAAACCTACCAACTTGGCGTCTATAAATGTCGCAGAACATGCAGGAATGGTGTTTGAGAAAGAGATGGATGGTATTGCACATTACTCAAGGCTTTAGCTGAAATGGCTAATTGAAACCTAACAAGACACTCCAAAAACGGGGTGATACTGCCCTGTTTTTGCGCTACAATCAGTTATAAGTGTTTGAAATACAACGATCACGACAAATCTATAAGTGATTGAAAACACTAAACAAATACTAGTGCTAAGTAACCGACTTAGCACTAGCGCTACGCTGCTAGTGCGCCGGCTCTCCGAGGGCCTTGCCGGGGGCTACTGCACGGCGCCAGCCAGGTCTGCGCCTGGCTGGCGCTGAAAACATAAACGAGGTGGCCGATGGCGTTCCAGTTTGCTCATGTCGAGACCTACAGCATCAAAGGCAGCCAGAAAAAATCTGGCGGTGCTGGAATTGCTGCTGAAGCAGGGCGCACACCCGCAAATTCTCGGCATGTCGAAAATCCGAAACCCCCGGTTTTGCTTGCAGGCATTGAGCCCGAATTGGCGTGGTTGAATATTGTTGAGAGTCACGGCAAGGCCCGCGATCTGTGGACACAGAAATCCGGGGTGAAGGCAGAGAGAAAATTACGCACCGATGCGCACATTTTGCTTGCTGCTGTCGCGAGTCATCCGGAACCTACAGCAACTTGCGATACTGATAGCCCCGCTTTTCAAGATTGGCTAAAACGCTCCATCGCGTTTTTTACAAAAGAACACGGCGAGCCATTGTCTGTCGTGATGCATTTAGACGAAACGCACCCACATATTCATTTTCTAACTGCTCCGGATCTTGAAGGCGGCCAACGAATGCACGATATTCACGTTGGCGAAAAGGCAAAAGAAGACGTTGGCGGCAAGTTCGCTAAAAAGTATGTGAAGGAAAAAGCGTTCGGCGACGTAATGCGGATTTGGCAAGACAGATACCAAGAATCCGTGGGTGCATATCACGGACTGGCGCGCCTCGGGCCGCGTTTGCGCCGGTTGCCGAATGACAGCTACAAAGCTGAGCAGGCCGAAGCGAAACGGCGGGCTGAACAGCTACTCAAACTCGAAACCCAAACCCAAATCCAAACGACACAGCAAACTCAGCTCGATCAGCGAGAACAAGTCGCAGCCGAAGCTTCGGCTGCGCTTGATGCTGCCGAAGCTGACTTAGCTGCTAGAGCAGCGGCCACCGCCGCTGCTCTAGCTCAGATCGACGAAATACGGCGCGACTTAGAGAATCGTGAAATCGCAGTTGATGCTGCTGAGATTGAAGTAAATCAGGTCAAAGTTGAACTCAGTGAGCGTGAACAGACAGTTGCCCAGGCACAGGCCCAGGTTGCCGAGGCACAGAACGATCTGGAAGCCCGTGAAACCGCTGTCACGGCTGCTCAGCGCGAAGTTCGGAAAGCTCAAAAGACCTTAAATGTGAAAACAGAGAAGTTCAGAAACGCGAAAGCGGAGCTAAACGAACGAGTTGTTCATGTGAGCCAGCGCGAGCAGCGTCTGGCCGGCGTTTGGGGCGCGTTCGTGAGCGCTGTAACACTGGGCAAGGCGGGAACGAAACGGCGCGTTGAGACAGCCGTAGAAGCCGTTAAAGCCGATTTTGCAGGCAAGCTAACCGAAAGTATGGCTGACCTAGAAAAAGCCGAACAGGCGCACGAGAAGGCGACACAGCGGCTCGAAAGTGAGAACCGCAGTCTTGAAGAACAAAACATGACGCTGACCGGTGCCGTCAGTGCTGCCGAGCGAACGCAGCGGCAGGCGCAGGAGAAAACCCAGGAGCTGGCCGAAAAGTTGGGGCCTATGGAAGCCACCAACGCAGAGCTAAAGGCCGCTAGAGACAGCCTCGCAGCCCTTGTTGACGACATTGAAGCAGCCGTTGCCGGTGGTGATCTTGAAACGGTCAGTGAGTTGTTAAACCGTGATAGTGGCAGGCCGGAGTTAGCAAAAGACGGTTTCAGATTCTAGTTATTCCAGGTACCTAACAATTCTTGCTGGATTACCAATGACTACAGCGTAATCTGGTACATCTTTAGTCACCACTGCCCCTGCACCAACCATAGCTCTTTGACCAATGGTTATGCCCGGTAGAAGAGTTGCATTGGCGCCAATACTGGAACCTTTTTTCAAAGTGATTCCTGAAAAACTGTCTGGGTACTGTTTTGATCGCGGCATTAGATCATTAGTTAACGTGGCATTTGGGCCAAGAAATACATCATCTTCAATTCGAGTGCCGTCCCAAATATAAACACCAGATTTCACTGTTACATTGTTGCCAATTATCACATCACCTTCGATTAGGGTGTGCGCACAAATATTACAATTTTTACCAATTTCCGCGCCTTTAAGTATGACTACAAATTGCCAAACTCGAGTTCCTTCACCGATGCCTTTCGTTGCGACATCCGCTGAATCATGTATAAAACTCATAGATTGATTACCTTAAGAATAAAAAAGGGCGCGCTTGCGCGCGGCTATTTTGCGGCGCAGCCGCCCTGGCCGCTGGCCAGTCCGACACGCCTTATTTAAATACTACTACCACCGCCTACAAACTACAGATTACTGCAAGGGACCAGCGGCAATTGCCGCATTTGTTGCGCTGTAAACGCTAATGTTAGCGGCTCTCGCCGCGCCAGACCGTAACCCGTTCAACATTTAAAGATGCTTTGGACGGAAAAGGCATTTAAGCGCCCTCAAACGCATCAGAACCGAGATAAACGGTAGTTCCGGTGTAGACGCTACCAAAAGACTGTAAAGCCATTCACCGCCCTCACAGACCCCCACTTTGTCGATGTGAAGCGCGCAAACTTGTGAAAGTCATTTGTTCGACTTTTACAGGTTTGGGTGCAACCAGGAGCCGCGTTTTTTTGCGGCGGCCGGAGGCGCGATAGCTGCACCCCCTTGGGGTGCTC
>Ga0307972_1001038_pt1 | contig 14893 bp, 16 predicted proteins | sample OrgLakmetagen780_FD_201848 | JGI IMG/M metagenome (GOLD analysis project Ga0307972, IMG submission 201848) | Saline water microbial communities from Organic Lake, Antarctica - #780 | ecosystem: Environmental > Aquatic > Non-marine Saline and Alkaline > Saline | place: Antarctica: Organic Lake...
CTGCACACATGTATGTGTGTCTACTACTCTGTGTCTACTCAGCTTTGCGTCGCTGCCACACTGCTGCTCCTTCCCGGAGCTGGGACCCATGACTCAGACGGACCTCTCGGCCTCATCGTTGTTACATATTAACATCGCTAAACAAACGAACAAATAGAATCGGAGACCTTACACGGCACAGGGTCTCTTGAGGATCCCCTCTAACAGTACCTCTTAGAGTTCACATGTTGTCAATTAATTACCAAAACTATCAAATCCAGAAGATAAAGGTTATCAATAAGACTGGCCATCCAGCTTATTGAACAAGACATAAAGAAACTCTCAACTGTCAACCAATTTAACTGCTCCGTCACACGATTCGTCGCTGCCAAAGATTGGGCGTGACAGGTTTCAGGCCAAGCCTGCAACCCTCCTGATCCCCATTGATTTTTCCTTTCCTTTTCGGTGGCGGGGGAGCTTTACGGTACTCGGTACCAAAGTGGCTCCTTTTCCTTAATTGATGTGGGCAGTGTTTTTCACTGCCTGCGGAGTTTTTTCTTTTTTCTTTTCTTAACTCTGAGGATCAAGCTCCAGCGTGTGATTGTTGTAGATGGTGCCACCCACTCCCAAAAGGATGGTGTGGAGGGTAACTGAGGCTCCTTAAAAGATGTTGCAGAGATCTTTGCGCTGTTCCTATGCATCAGGTGGTTATAAGGTCTAGTGTCCTTACAGTATTGCAGAAATCTGTGTGCTGCTCTTGTGCGTTCAGTTAATTTGAGGTATAGTGTCCTCACAGTATTCAATATCAATGAGATGAATATCACGCCAAGAGTCTGCTGAAATTTTTAGGTCGGTCATTGCTCTGTTGGGGGATGGCGGTGTCTCTGAAATGCTCCCAGCAGTATCCCTCGATTACCCCCAGCCACTCCTATGAATCTACCCCCTCAATTACTAGTCTGTTGCTTTTTGTATTTGCGGAGATAGGAGCAACCAGTACAGCATCCGGGCGGCTAGAGGTAAACCTGTTTTTGTTTGAGAAGCGGGTTGGAAAGAGCCACTTTGGTACACCTCTTAATATCAGCTGAATCAGAATCTGGAGATATTGCATAGCCAGCCGTCCGCTGCTACCTAATTCTACGGAGACAAAGCAGGATCCTAGGGAGCCTGTTTTGCTAATGGCTTTGAATATCATACTGCATGCCAAGTTGTGTATCTCAGTGATCACATTTCTTAATTAAGTGTGTTGGCATTCAGAAACGACATGCAGAGCATTGTCTACAAGTTGAGGGCAGAGGGGGCAAGCTAGGCTAAACGAGCGCTTAAACCATACGGCAAGTTGGAACCCTAGGACCAAAGTGTCTAGGGCTTATGGATTTCTAGAGAAACTGAGAGAAGTCCAAATTTGGTCGATTTGTCAGAAAGAGGTGTTCACTTAAGGTTAGTCTAGGCAAATTCAACGTCCAAGTTAGTTTAAGCTCTCTAGAGGAGGTCATGCTCGCGAGTAGGAGGACATGTCGACTCTGGGCATGGCCCTGCCTTCCGGTTGAACCTTGAACTGTGTATTCTGGAGGTAGTGGACCAGCAGAGTGCGCACGGCCTGCAAAAAAGGAGAAAGCATTGTCAGACTTTGGCAATGTCACTTGCTACAGTTTTGGTGCCAGTTATTGGCGAGCAGCGCTCTACTCTTTTCTCTTTGCCGCCAAGAGGTAAGTGGTGGATCAGTACGGATCATCAATCTGCAAAAGGTACAAGACACTCATACACGCATCAAAGTCTGCGCAAACATTGGGCAAGCACAGAGGTTAAAATCCTGGTGTGAACAAGATGGACAGGCAAGCAGAGGGTTTCTGGTTTCTGCGCTCCTCGGATCAGGATCTGTCCAAATAATATAAGTGAATGGCATGCATGCAGGCAGTCGACGACTACCAATGGTGAGGGGATCGTGAGCCTCCTTTTCTGAAAGTATGCTAGATGTGTTTTTGCTATCCTTCTCTTCTTCTTTAAGTCCTGCTCTCCTTTTTTGCGTGATCATCTAACCATAATAAAACAACATGTTCGTCCTTCAAAGGCACACTACAGGGGGGGTCAGGTGCAGCACTGCACCACTAAATAACCAAGATTTTATATGTGTAATGTACATGCGGTTAGTTTGGCAAGAAAATATATAAGGTGAAGGTCAACCCTAGCCACAACAAATCCAGCCGGTTTACACTGACCCACCTGCACATCCTCCTCCTTCGAATTGGCAAGCTCTGGCAGGTACTCGTCGTACATTGCCTTCAGCATTTTGACAAACTGGCCACGGAAACTGTGAAGCGTGGAATGTAAAAGTGAGGTGAGAAATTGCCTCGATTGAATACTTGCTCATCATCCTCAATCCTTAACAAGTCATTATGAATTTGACTCCATTGAAGCCATGCTCATCCTCAATCTTTAACAAAGCAGTGGAAACATAAACGTGCCTTGAGTGCAAAACGCCAGCACACACGCACGCTCGCACACAAAGCGCAAGCACACACGCATGCTTGCACACACGCACAGTGCACATAAACACAAAAAAGCATGCAAGCACACACACACATACACGCACACGCACACATACACATACACACACGCACACATACACACACATGCGCACACACGCACACGCACACACACACGCACGAATTGCACCAGCAATCTCTCACCGTTGGTGCATAAAGTATCCTGCAGGCCGAAGGAAACTGATGAGAGCCTTGGCAGACGCGCGCGACGCGGGAAGGGCATTCAGGAAACGGGCCAGCCAGCGCCAGGCTTGGTCCATGCCAAAAGGGTGCTGAGCCTCATCCACCTGTTGGATGGAGTCATTGAGGTGATAGTACAATTACAGCATTGGCCTTCAGTGAGGGTGGATAGTTTGTTGCTAGTGTCTGCCAGGGCCTAGGCTAGTTTGTCAGAGATGCTGAGCTTCAGCTATGATAAGATGATAAGCAATAGAATAACAGAGGGGGGGCACTGGGTCCACACAAGTTTTTTTTTGTATTAAAGAGGCAACTAGTCACACATCACTTAATCAAATTGGACCTTATCTGGCCTCAAACTGATGCTGGCTTTATAAGTGGGGTTGGCCAGAACCATATACGTAAGGTGTATATACGGTACTTTGGGCAGGGAAATCACCAAATATACGGTCATATACGGTGTATATATACGGTTCTGGCCAATCCTATTTATAAGCTAGGCCAATCCTATTTATAAGCTAGCAGAGCATGTGCTTGAATCTATAAGAATCACTTTGCGTACGGAAAGAAAGGAATAAATGCTCACGCTGTGCACCTGTACCCTGAACGGGCTTACGCCAACCAGTTGGTCAATTTGCTTCATTTCTTTTGAAATTGTCTTTGTTTAATAAACGACTCCAAAACACCAAGTATCACTCAATTCGGTGCTCTGGCTGGTTAGATACAGCATATGGCTGCTCAAAAAGTAGGGTTTACGCTGTGGCCGATGAGGCAGGTGGCAGTTTTAGTGCCGAGCTTGGAAACGGCCAGCTAGGGGAGCCATAACCTATGAGCATGCAATAACTGTACTCATTATGGGCCCCAGACAACCCCCTCTGACAGAACAGAGGTGCCTTTCTTGTGGCTCAAGTCGTTGAGATGAACTTTAAATGCATTTTTTTGGTGGCTGGTCACTTCCAGGGACACACACACACACACACACACACACAAAGAAAGGAGACCGATATAACAAAAGGTGCTGGACCCCACTTTTACCAAAAAGCGTCTCACATGTTGGAAGGTGCTCTGGGTCTCGGCCACCTGGAGGTGGTACAACAATACGGAGGCACCTACCCAATACATTAGTGTTCTGCCAAATGTGGCTAGAAAACAAACTTCACCCTCAGACAAGAGCCCCATACAGCGTCATCACGCCCTTTCTGTCTACGCCTTCTACATATGTCCTTGCCCTTTCTATCTACGCCTTGTAAATATGTCCTTGCCCTTTCTATCTACGTCTTCTAAATATGTCCTTGCCCTTTTTATCTACGTCTTCTAAATATGTCCTTGCCCTTTCTATCTACGCCTTCTACATATGTCCGTGCCCTTTCTATCTATGCCCTATGTCCATGCCCTAGCAGAATGAGGCAAGTCAGTGCAACCGTTCCCAAACATTCAGTAGGCCAAACACTGCCACAAGTGCTCCACCTGAGCAATGGCCCCGTACAGTGTCATAATGCCCCACACAGCGTGCGTCAGGACGCCCTTCACTCGCTGCAAGAACGTGCCACCCTTTGTTGACAGTGTCGCCTTATGCTGGCAGTGTCGCCCTTTGGTGACACAGCAAAAGTAATTCAGACAGTGTCACACACATTCTCCTACCTGAACTATGGCCCCATACAGCGTCATGATGCCTTCCACTCGCTGCAAGAATGTGTCATCTGACTCGAACACCTTGGCCTCTGCAATTGGCAGAACGGCACAGCGTAAGGCATAAGCCGGTCAATGCAATTATTACAAGCGTCTTGCTCCAAACAAGCGGGGCTTAAGGTTAGTCAGCAAAGCCATTTCTGCTGTACCACGCAATCCTTCTAGCCAACTTTCCGGGGCGTTTTAGATTTCAGTTGGTCACGACACACCGCAAGGGGTTTACACACACGCACACACACACACACATACACACACACACAACACATTTGCGGTACGTGGTGGTGATCTAACGGCTGTAAGGTAATGCGAAATTTTGGTACAAACCAGCAAACATACATACTTTCAAAGACTTGCCTGAATTAGACCTAGACCTGGTTAATAGCAGATAAGAAATCCACGTAGGCGAACGCTCCTAATCTACAGACTGATCTGAGAGAAGCAGGCCACACGTTTTTTGCAGCTTGGCTAGGATAAGCGCATGCAATCAATCCAAACACATGACTTTGCTTTGCAGCGTTTGAACTTAATATAAAGCTTCACAAAGTCACGTCTGGCATCCCCTCCCTCCCATCTAGAACAAGCAGCTCACCGCACACAAACCTCCACATTATCAAAAAAAATTCCTGACCATGAACAGCAACATCACGTTTTGACACAAAATCAACTCCCATCTCCAAAAACACACACACGCTAGCACACATAAACGCAACGCACCTGGTTTGCTGGCGTCAAGTGTGCGTTCCTTATAGCCCATCAATCGCCGCAGCTGCCCAGCGCTGAGCACCGCTCTGTGTTTAATAAATTTGCAAGTGATCTGGCAGTTTTCTGGTATGTAAGATATTAGGCAATTACGCAGACCTTGAAGATGTGCTGGCATCGCATGGATGCCTGCGCTCATGATCAAAACAGTTATGGTTTCCCAGTGACTGAACCTTCAGTGCTGCAAGACATTTGAAACTCCCTTGTAACAAACTGAGAGTGGTTTTCTAAAAAAAAGGTCTTGGAAGGACAAGCATTGCTCTACCGTTGTTTGTAGCGGCCTGCCTCATTCTGCCTAACTGCAAGCATGTCTTGCCTTAACAAACCACACAACAATTATAGAGGTGCTAGATGCATTGTTCATGTGCACAGCCATTCAGCCCGGCCTCATCCTGCCTATCGGCAAGCATGTCGTGCCTTAACAAACCACCCGAAAATCAAAGAGGTGCTAGATGCATTGTTTATGTGCACAGCCATCTAGCCCGGACATTTACAGATTGAATGCCTGCTCCATTGTCTCCTGGAATCACGGCAGCTACGCTAAATGTCTCCAAAAGCCTCCAGAGTAGGTTCATTTACTCCAACAGGTTGACCCTCGAACACTCACAAGTACAGTATATTAGGGAGCAAGGTTTTATAAATATATCTAATGGCATTTTGAGTTCCTTTGAATGCCACGGGAACACTGAAGCAGCACCACTACCATCTGACACACACTTGCGCGCATGCATGCTTGCAAACTCCTACTCTCACTCACACACACACACACACACACACACACGCACACACACACAATCACACACACAGACCTGGTAGCAGCATCAGAATTATTGGTGTCAGCTTCCAAGAATGCCAAGGGCACGCTGAAGCAGCACTCCCTATGCATCAGGGCTACAGTCATCTGTAGCAGCTCAGGAAATTTGGTCGAGATCTGCAAATATACCAAGACAGATTTGTGTGTGATATAACGCGGCATGTGTACAACAACAATGTTGAAGCTGTTAAAAAAAGCATGCAGCAGAATTTCAGTGCATTCAAAGGGGCGAGCCTCACACAAGAGTGATGTTAAGCAGAGAAGTGTCAATATCATGTTAATTTATGTTATTATTGTGACTTGCTTCATTTCCTTGCTTGTGACGAGTGTATCAATACTTGTGGCATAGTCTCCTCCTTTTTCTTTCTTTGTTATGTGCATCTTATCGCATAAATGCTTACTTCAACCATAGAAAAATGCACAAATGCAGACTGTCATAATCATGGCTGTTATCAGAAGGCACCAGAAATCATAACTTTTTGAAGGCAGGTACGGATTCGGGCAAAATTTATATGTTCAATTTTTCTTGAACGTCAAGAGCTATCGATTGGTGCGTATATTGGTCGATCCTGAGGGGTCCATTTGGGAGAGGGGAGGTCCCAGGAGGTCAGGAATGTTTAAGGGTGCTCCGGAAAATTTCTGGGGCATTTTCACATATGTTCGAGCATATCATTGTAATCACGGTTGGCACTCTTGTTGGGGAATTCTATTGGGAGGGGAGGTGCACGACCACGAGTTGGCAAGCAATGCCTCCAAATAGGCCTATGGAGTGCATTTAAGTAACGACCAGCAAGTGACTCCAAACTCGCAGGCACTGTGTTGCATGGTGTGTAATGTGTAACACATGAATGAAGCGAAATGCATTGGCCAAGTGTTCAGCTAGGCTCGTGTACCAAACAGGTGGCCAGTACAAGAGCGTGTGCATATCACTTTTGCCTTATTACTCTACTGTACTTGGCGTTTTCGATTGAGGAAAGGACAGGTGAATGCCCATTCAAAAAAGAGAAAGCCTCTTGATGTCTGTGGAAAGGGGCAGGATGGGGGGGATGGGGGGGGGAATTAGGACTGGAAACCAAAAGATTTACACCTGGCTGTCAGTGATTTTTTCCGACAAACTCGGGCTCACTTCAACAGACACATAGACTGTCACGCAAACGTAGACTTTCACACAAACATAGACTGTCACACACTTATACTACTTATCGTTCAGATCATGGTTCACTTCAGCAGACATACACATGCATGCACACATATACACACATACATACACACACATACACACAAACCTTGACAACCACTGTGGCAAGCGGGAAGGCAGCCTTGTTGTTCAGCATGATCAGCTCCCACTGGTTTACAACCTGCATGCATGCCGTGTCTTTGTGTATGCTGTGTTTGTGTGCATGTGTGGATGTGCTTACAACATGCATGCATGCCGTGTCTTTGTGTATGCTGTTTTTGTGTGCATATGTGCATGTGCATGTATTTACAACCTGCATGCATGCCGTGTGTTTGTGTATGCTGTTTTTGTGTGCATATGCATATGTGCATGCATTTACAACCTGCATGCCGTGTGTTCGTGTATGCTGTTTTTGTGTGCATATGTGCATGTGATTACAACCTGCATGCATGCCGTGTGATGTGTATGCTGTTTTTGTGTGCATATGTGCATGTATTTACAACCTGCATGCCGTGTGTTTGTGTGTGCTGTTCTTGTGTGCAAAGCTGCATATATGTGCATAGGCGTGCGTTTGTGAGTGGAAGGTTGCCACAGAGCCAAGAAAACATGTGTGAGTGGAAGGTAGCCACAGAGCCAAGAAAACATGTGTGAGTGGAAGGTAGCCACAGAGCCAAGAAAAACGTGTGTAAACTTCAACTTGCAGCCGGAATGTAAGCCCGTTTCCAGAGGACATGCGTATGAACCTTTGTTGGTGCACATGCACATGCGTAGGGTTGGCCAGGACCGTATATATACACCGTATATGACCGTATATTTGGTGATTTCCCTGCCAAAAATACCGTATGTGCACCGTATATATATGGTTCTGGCCAAACCTACACATGCGCTGCCAATGTTGCAGGTTTGCTGTGCAATTTCCTGCTCATACAAACAGGAGGCCCTTCACGATTTTTCTAGGGCGTATCATGCTTCCACGCCCCATGAGAAACGTTGCTAAAAAGGGTAATCCAACAGATGCCATTTTTGTGCTTCGTGCGATATATATCCACGTGACACCATGAGCTCTCTTCCTTGGCACAGTTGCTTGAGTGACCTTCGTACCTTGATGACACAGCATGTACAAAGCGTGTCCAGGGCATTATGCTGTTTTAAACATCAATTGGATCGTTCCCATACCTTGATGGCAAACATGTGCAAAGCGTGTCCAGGGCATTATGCTCTTTCAAACATCAATTGGATCGTTTCCATACCTTGATGGCAAACATGTACATGGCATAGTTGCGCCATAGGGGCTCTTGCTGGTTGGCGATGAGGCTGAACACATCCCCCACTTTGCGGCCCACCTGAATGGACAGGGCACGTTTTAAATCATCACATACATAGTGCCACGCATAACCAAGAGTGCAAGCTCTAGAGCACGCATAACCAAGAGTGCAGGCTCTAAGGCACACGCGGTAGCTCATCGCGCATGGCCATTCCGAATCTCGCAAGGTGCCATGAATCCTTGAAATGCGCGCCATAGCCTAATGCTCAATCTGGCGAATTTAATGCATATATTCAGGTTCATATTATAGACCTACAAAGCAGTATGACACTGGATCTTCTCGCATGGTGCCCTGCATCCTTGAATTGCGCGCCGTCGCCTAATGTTCAATCTGGCGAATTTAATGCATATATTCAGGTTCACAATTAGACCTACAAAGCAGTATGACACTGGATCTTCTCGCATGGTGCAATTCTTCTTGCATGGTGCCATGCATCCTTGAATTGCGCGCCGTAGCCTAATGTTCAATCTGGCGATTTTAATGCATATATTCAGGTTCACAATAAGACCTACAAAGCAGTATGACACTGGATCTTCTCGCATGGTGCCATGCATCCTTGAATTGCGCGCCGTAGCCTAATGTTCAATCTGGCGAATACAATGCATATATTCAGGTTCATAATATAGACCTACAAAGCAGTATGACACTGAATCTTGCGCAAGTGAGAGCGCAGACACCATGGATTGTAATATTTGCCTGGCAAGTGGTGACCACTTTCGCTCACTCGTGCAGACACACGCCAAAGCACACCACCTGGCATTGCACCAGAAGGATGATAACAAAGAGAACAGACACACGCCAAAGCACACCACCTGGCATTGCAACAGAAGGATGATAACAAAGAGAACAGACACACGCCAAAGCACACCACCTGGCATTGCAACAGAAGGATGAGATCAAAGAGAACAGGAAAAATCATGCAGGCCGTGGAATTATGTGCGTCGGCAAACAATTAGGTCAGGATGGAGGCAATTTTAGCCTGTGTGAAATCAATACTTAAGCTGGCTGAAGTAAGCGAGCACGAGGAAAGGGGATGTAATTGTGAGAGGTTGCCTCACGCATTGCTCGCTCATATTGCAACAAAAAATACAGTGAGCGACAGGAATTAAAGAAAATTCATATGCAGAGGAAAACTAACACATACTCCCTTTGTGTGTGGCTGAGATGCCAATGCATGCCAAAGTGCAGCAGGCAACACCAGCAAGTGGACAGCACATTGCCGATCAACCTGATTTTCCTACTGCTGAGAACTAATGTATACAAACTCAAGGTAGCAAGCAGCACACCAAAAGTCTCGTAGCCATTCACCTGCTCCATTGTGGCGGAGATCTGCTGCACATGCACCGTCATCTTCTTCTCTATGTCGCGCCGCTGCTTCTTCAGGCCTTCGTTCTCGGTAATGGCCTGCATATACACCGAGCAGCAGTGAGACTCTCAACACGTGGGCAGATTTGTAGTCGAATTGTAGATAAAGCAAAAACCTCACAGCAGTGAGGCTCACACAATCTAGCACACAATGTAGCAGCAGCAGAGAGCGGCAACGAGAGCACAAACACACACGCGGTGCTCACAGTTCTCAGCCATAAGGGGTCATTGTAGCCCTCGTTGCTCTCCTGATTGCTTGCAGCACTGCAGTGCCTAATACAGTGCAATACAGAGCTCAGTGCAGTAATCAACACAGTACTCATTGCAGTGCAGTGCAGTGCTCAGAGCAGTGCTGTGCTGGGCTCTAAACAGTGCAAAGCAGGGCTTAATGCAGTGTGGTGCCATGCCGTGCAGTGCAAAAAGGTGCTGTATTCAAAGCAGTGCAAAACACAGCTCATCGCAGCGCTTAGTGCGGTCCTTGTTGCAGTGCAGTGCAGTGCAGTGCAGTGCATTGCATTGTTAAATACAGTGCAAACACAGCTCATCGCAGCGCTTAGTGCGGTCCTTGTTGCATCAATACAATGTAAAACACAGCTCATCGCAGCGCTTCGTGCAGTTCTTGTTGTAGTGCAGTTCTCTGAGCAGTAGCTGTGCTTAGAGCCTTTCAAAACAGGGCTTCGCACAGTGCAGTGTAGCGTAGTGCAGTGTAGTGTAGTGCAGGAGCGCAGGTTCGCATCAGTAGGATTGTGCAGTGCAATGCTCACAGTGTGCAAGCAAGTGTGTTAACAGGCACATTCTCTGCAGATTCTAAAACCACAGGCATCCATGAATTCCTGCAAAAAGGCACAGTGATATGCCTGGCTCCACTCGATACTTATTGAAGCGCTTTTTAAGGCGGAAATTGCAGTACCCAACAGTTTGAAGTTGGATTTTGAACCTCCCTGTGTATTCCAATCTTCCTTCGTACGCCCCCGATAGAGACGTAGGTTGCACATTTCCAACTCAAACCAATTCGAAACCTTTCAAATGTCTTGCAAAGCATCTGACCACTCCCAACTTGATCACCTCGTTCAAGCCCTGCTTGCAACTTCACGTAACAAAATGTGAGACACGCCTGCACTCACGCAAGCACCCAAGATCAGCACTTGTCACACTTTCAAGTGCTGCTCCTAATGCTGCTGCATGATCTCGCCTGGCTGCTGATCCTGCCCACAGGCACAGCAAGTGTGTTAATACACACACGCGCGCGCACGCACGCACGCACACACATACACACACACACAGACGCACACACACACACACACACACACACACACACACACATGTACAATGAAGATCCACAGCCTGCACATGCATGCACCGCATATGGCGCATCACCTTAAGCGACTCTTCTAGCTGCTGCATGCTCTTGGCAAGCTGCTGCTCCTGCTCCAAGGACTGAGGCGCCGCACGCATGCAGCGTGTAGCCGCATCCACCTGGAGCCAACAATAAGGGATGCAAAAGGAAAGGACTCGGATGCGCTTATGTGTGTGTGTGTGTGTGAGTGTGTGTGTGTGTGCGTGCGTGCGTGTTTGGAGTAAAATAGGCAATGTCAACAAGTGCGTGTGGCGTGTGGCATCCACCAAAGGCAAATGGAAGGGCATAAGCCAATGCTGCTTGCCGATGTTTGACGCTCCTTGCTGAACCATGAACAAGGGACTTGGCAGCAACCACTTGAAACAATATGAAGTGACTTTGCAAGCGGCTGTGCTCAGCACTTGTTCATCGCACGCCCGCAAAGTCGTGAACCGCACACAAAGCACTGTACTGCAAAGTGCAGAAGCTAACGTCACAAGCTGGCTTCAGTCTCAGCAAGGCAAGGCACGCTACAAGTATCCCACCAATTAACTTTGACCAGTTTCAGTGGTTTGAGAACCCACACTATTCCGTTCCGAATTGGCTTCCTTTCTGCAACTGGAGTGGTAAGCAGTTTCTGCCACGCTTTCCTTTGCACAATTGGCCTAATCAAAATCAAGCCTCTCTACTGCACACTAGATTATGACTTCTGCTTCTGAGCATCTACAAAACGACGCACACCTTGCCAGCTGAGGGTTTCGCTGTCGCTGCTCCTGCGCCCGGTTTGCTGGCTTGTTGCTGCAAGCGAGCCTGCTCGTCCTGCACGCGTGCGTGCGTGCGTGTAGGTAATGGCGTTGCATTTGCGAGTTGCTGGGAATTAAATGTGCTGGCCTGTTTGCCTAGCAAGGGGGGTTTTGCTACAACTCTTTGTACAGACCTACCATCGGCTACTTTCAGCGTTTGGCACTTCTATAACCAATGCTTATTCAACTCATTTCGTCAAGTCATCTGGCTTGAATGCAATAGCAAAGTTTCATTACAGACCTCCTTGCCCTGTGCGCATGGTTGGGCAAACACGTCTCTTACATTTGTGTAGCATTTGTAGGGTTGGCCAGGAACATATATATACGGTGTACATACGGTATTTTTGGCAGAAGCATCACCAAATACACGGTCATATACGGTGCATATACACGATTCTGGCCAACCCTAAGCGCTTGTGTTTTGTGCTAAGCTACTTTGCTGGCCTTCTGCAAAGCGGACTGCTCCTCTTCCGTGCATACAATCAGCTGTGAACAACTCTGCGGCATTTGCGTGATGCTGGAACTGCTGGTTTGCTGGCCTTCTGAAGGTAACGTGCTGTTGTGCGATGATGTTAACATCGTGCACAAGCAGCTGTGCTCATATTGGTGGTGTGTGATTGAGATGCTGCATGCCTAGGGTTGGCCAGAAGTGTTTACATACACCGTATTAAACCGTGTATTTGTTAATTTCCCTGCTACAGCACCGTAAATACACCGTATACCGTAAAAATATGGTTCTGGCGGACCCTATGTATGCCTGCTTATGTCTGTATCTTGATGCAAATTTGCAAAGAAGCCGCCAGGTTCCCAGAGGGGGTCAACTGGGGAAATGTCCAAATATGTGCTTTTTTTGCACTCAGAAGCCAGCCACCCACTGCCCCTCAATCCGATTGTGACCATTTTTGCTTCAAATTGAAGCTGGCATTATGAGTTACACGAGGATGTGCTTGGATTCACGTGGGTCACTTTGTGTGCAAATTGGCAGGGCTTCAAGCTCACAATGACTACCCAAACCCTAATAGGGTGGTTTTGCATGGGAAAACAGCATGTGTTGGCCTACATCCCCAACTACTTCGTTTCACTCCATTTTTTTTGCAATGATATTTGTCTGTTACAAGGACTTTATACCACCAGAAATCATGTGACTTGGAATGGTAGGTGGCCTGCTGTGGAATTTTGTGGTGCAAAGTGGGGTTCATGCCACGGGCAATTATACGTGTGCCCCGGACCAGGAAGTTTTCAAGCTCAGGTGATCTCAGCAGCTACCTTTGGGTGCTAAGCTTAAAAACTGCCCGGTCTGGGGCCCACGTTCAATTCACATTTTAAAGACACCCCCATTTGGGGCCTCAATCAACCCCCTCTGCCAGGATCCCGTAGTTTGCTATATTTTAACCCACCCATTAGCGCCTGCAATAAAGAGCATGCATGTGATCAACCACACCATTGTGGATGCTGTTGTGGATGCTTTTGTTCAAAGACAGTGGAGCTTCTGTCCCTCCTGAACAGACTTTGAACCTGCTACCTGGATTGGCCGCTTAGCTGCTAAAACACGCTCAATTCACCTTCTGCTGCTGCTGCTGTTGTTGCAATTGCTGCTGCTGCTGCTGCTGCTGCTGCTGCTCCTGCTGCTGACGAGCTGCTTCTACCGCCTGCCGCTGCTGCTGCTGCTGCTGCCGCTGCAGCTCTGCAGCTCGTGCTTTTGCTGCGAGGCAAGGCAGGAGGCAAAATGTCTTAGGATCATGCACAAGAGCGGCACACAACAAATTTTTTAAGGAGGAGTGTCTTTACAGACCTAACAGGCAAGCGTGTGTGTGAGGAAATAGGAGTTACGTTGACCCCAATACATGTGTAATATTTCAAAATAGGAGGTATATGGACCACCAATGCATTCGTATGTGAGGCATAAGCGTAAGCAGCAAGGAGGCGTCATGCACGTCAGTTGCTGCTGCTCCTGCGGATTGCAGCAAGAGAGCCTCAGACTTATGTGAGAGCAGCAGGGAGGCGTCATGCACGTCAGTTGCTGCTGCTCCTGCAGATTGCAGTAAGAGAGCATCAGACTCATGTGCAAGCAGAAAGAAGGCGTCATGCACGTCAATTGCTGCTGCTCCTGCGGATTGCAGCAAGAGAGCCTCAGACTCATGTGCAAGCAGCAGGGAGGCGTCATGCTCACTTGCAAACATATCTGCTGCTGCTTTTGCTGCTCTTGCTGGTTCTGCTGCTGCTGCTGCTGCTGCCGCTGCTGCTTCAGATCTCAGTAAGAGAGCCTCAGACTCATGTGCAAGCAGCAGGGGGGCGTCATGCACAATTGCAAACATATCTGCCGCTGCTGCTGCTGCTGCTGCTGCTGCTGCTGCTTCAGATTGCAATAAGAGAGCCTCGGGCTTATGTGCAAGCGGAAGCAGCAAGTGGTGCGCATGGTCATAAAGGTCAAGCCGAGTATTGCCTTCTGTCGCTGCAGAAAGTGAAATGCACACTCACTCTCACAAACACACACACATATATACACACAAACACACACAAACCTGCTGCTGCATCGGCCTCCCTGCGCTCAGCCTCAGCCCGCTTCTGAAGTTGTTCCACCTGTACCACAACAGAGGTTAATGAATGGTACCTCAGGTGTGTGTGCATGTGTGTGTGTGTGTGTGTGTGTGCACGCGCGCACGCGCGCGCGTAATTCTGCGTGTGTTGCGCTGCTTTATCTTACAGAAAGCTCGTATGATGCTCCCCAAGATTGCAGCCCATGGAGTTAAAGATGCTTGTCGGCCCACTTCAATTTCAATAGGTACGGGCACAGGGGTGAACACAGCAAATACCCAGGCTGTGACCAGGAGCGTGTTTATTCCCTAAGTGCGACCATTTCTCACCATGTATAATCATTACCTTTGCCTTTGTCCCACCCCCACCCCCACCCCCACCCCCACCCCCA
>Ga0307972_1001042_pt1 | contig 14872 bp, 13 predicted proteins | sample OrgLakmetagen780_FD_201848 | JGI IMG/M metagenome (GOLD analysis project Ga0307972, IMG submission 201848) | Saline water microbial communities from Organic Lake, Antarctica - #780 | ecosystem: Environmental > Aquatic > Non-marine Saline and Alkaline > Saline | place: Antarctica: Organic Lake...
TCGTGTCCTCGCCCCATATTTACTAAGAACGAGAGCAAACTACAATAATCAATGCAGGAAGTGGCTTTCACTGCCTACGTAATTTTTTTTCTTGTAAGAATACGGCGTACCACCTGCACCTTGCCCATTTATTAGTATTTACGAATGTGATAGGTGGTTTAGTATATTGGCATGCACTTTTTGTATGCTACGACACACCACCCTGTCTGCGCACTCCACACCCTTCCCTAGTTTGACCGTGTACTATTGCAGCTACCATGCGAATCCGCACCAAGCATAGCCTGTGCAGTTTGTACCCTTCCCCATTTTGTCCTTCTCCTACCACCCCTACCTGTGCAGTTCACACCCTTCCCCAACTTGACTGTGTACTACTGCCTCTACCGTGCGTATTCACACTACCGAGCGATGAATGGGGCACAGGCCCTGAAGGCGGCGTTCATGAATGAGGGAAGCACAGCGCTGCAGCACAAACTGAATGCAGCTGCTCCTATAAACAAAGTGAAACGAGGTGGGAGGAGGGAAAGAGAGGAACAGGCAAAAATGCTTGATGTTGACCTTTGTATATGTGTAGGGTTGGACAGAACCCTATATATACCGTGTATATACGGTATTTTTGGCAGGGAAATTACCAAATATACAATCATATGCGGTGCATATATACGGTTCTGGCCAACCCTATATGTGTGTTGCACGTTACACGACTTTGGTTGCACTAAAACAGATGAGAGTACTTTTTAGGCAGTTTTGTTTTGCACATGCGTAGGCAGGCATGGAGAGCTTGTTTACATGACAGCGCCTGCAGATGCTGCACAAAAAAACAGTGTTGCCGAGATAGTGCTCACATTTGCACCACACAAACGCAGGGACAGACACGGAGGACATGTACAACAATGTGCCTGCAGATACTGCTACGGTGGTGGGAAGTCATAACCAGTGAGTGTGTGCATTTGCAAAGAGTGCCTGCAGATACTGCTACGGTGGTGGGAAGTCATAACCAGTGAGTGTGTGCATTTGCAAAGAGTGCCTGCAGATACTGCTACGGTAGTGGGAAGTCATAACCAGTGAGTGTGTCTCCTTAGTGTGTCTCCTCATAACCAGTCTGTGTAATGCAGAGGCTACACTTTGTATATACGAAGGGTTTACACAGCAAGTAAAAATAGCCAAATGTGGTAAAGCTTTTAGCCGGATTTAACTGACACGAACGAAAACATAGGTCATCAACAGGATCATAGGCCAGAACTGAACACCCCTTCCTTAAAGAATTGTATGTATGGTAATTTCCCTGCTCACAACTTTCAATGCCGTATAAACGCCGTAAATACCTTTACGTGTTCAGAGGGGGTCAACGGAGGAAATGCCTGAAAATGTGCATTTTTGCATTCAGAAGGCAGCCACTCATAGCCACTTCATCCGATCGACACCATTTTAGTACCAAAATGTAGCGCATTGAAATCTACCCGAGCATGTGCCCAGTTTTATGTGGGTTGCTTTGCGTGCTGAGATAGACTGGATTAAGCACACATGGTGCATTTAAGCCCTAATGTGGTGATTTCCATGGGAAAATGGCAGAGGGGGGACACTGAGGTCCAAAACGGGTATGGTTTTTGCATGCTCCTAGGGTATGGGACCCCTAACTTGCAGGTTTCAATCTTAGCTCTGATATGCAGGCCTGATTTCAAGGATTTCAGTGCAGCTGAGCTTGAAACGGGAAGCTGAGGGTCATCTGCCTCAGCACCCGTGGCGTGAAACCTACTTTTTGAGCAGCCATATGCTGTAGCAGATCAGCCAGCGCACCAAACTGAATGATTTACAGTGTTTTAAAGTCCTTATAATATAAAAAGGTCATCGAAAGAGAAACGGGGCTAAACGACTCAGTGGTTGGCGAGATATGCAAGTTGAAATACCATTCCCCCTGGAAAGCACCCATCTAGGGTACAGGTGCACGACGTGTGCTTTTAGTCCTGTCATTCTGTACACAGGGCGACTCGTCTATATCTGAGCACATGCTTGGGTAGCTTATAATGTCAGCATCAGTTTGAAGCTAGGTTGGGTCCAATTTGATGAAGTGACGTGTGAGTAGTTGCACCTTTACTGCAAAAAGGAGCATGTTTTGGCTTTTGCCCAGTGTCCCCCCTCTGGGAAGATGGCTCAAATCCTCACAAAACACCAACCACTCAGCTGTTTTCTTTCATTTTTGTTGCAATGATATTCTTTTCTAAAAATGATTCTATACCATGAAACATATTCCAGATTGGTGCAACAGATCCACTTAGTCACGTCTAGCTGCCCCATCTCTCAAAAGGACTGTCTAAGAATTAGTGCACTGGAAAGCTGGCTCTGAGGCGCGTCCAACGGTGTGCTCATTGTAGAAAAATGAAGCTGTACATTTGGGTGAAATGTTGGTTGGCAGTTGAGGGGTTTCACGCAACCTGGAACTTCCAGTTCGCATATCTAGGGGATTCCGGAATCAAGCATCCTGTGTTTTAAACTATACTGAGTAATTCTATGAAATTTAATCAGGGTAAGGTGTCCTCAAACGGTCTGGAAACCTGCAAATATTGCCTCTTTTCCACTCAAACAAGTCTAGCTGCCCCGTTTCTTAAAAGGACAGTCTGGAAATTAGTGCGTTAGAAAGCTGGCTTCAATACGCGTCCAACGGTGTGCTCATTGTACAAAACGGTGCAGTTCTTTGGGTGGACGAACATCGAACAGTTTCAGGGTTACTTTTTGGCCAGGGGGTTTACCAAGTGTGGGGACTGTGACGGCACCCCAGGTTCCCAGAATTCATCTGGCTCGGTACAAGTTTTGGTTAGGAGCCTATGTCAAGTTTCAGCCTGTGGGGTGGCCTGGGTGAGCCTGGGGAGGCTTTTGTGAAATGTGGTGGGAATCCGACAACGCTAGGGGCTCACGCCCCCACGAGGGGGGCTTTGCCAAAAAAAGTAACTTCAGCCAGTGGGAAGCAAAATTAAAAAGCCAATCTGGAGGCGCCAGAAATCTTTATTGGATAGGCACGTATGATTTTGGGGCTGGACCCCCCTGACCCCCCCCTAAATCCCCTTCCGGTGCCCCCACCCGACAAAAAGGGTACCAATCTGCTCCTTTTCCAAACAGGCATCCATCTGCATACTCATCAAGACCTGAAGTGTTGCAGAGTTATGGGGCAATAACTGAGAAACGGACGCCCATGCACACGTGACCTACCAGGCACCTATAACTGACTTGCACAATCCCATATTGCTTCCATTTCTTCAGATTCCACTGACTATCTCATGCTGGCACAATCCTGTAAGTTTGGGGTAAATTGCTGATCCATTGGCTTAACTCACCCCGCGGCCTGCACCCGAGCGCGTGTGCCTCTGACTTTTGGACATGTCCACAGACCCCCTACTTAATTTGATTTGCTTAAAAAGAGTGCCAATCGACTGGGCTTGAGCTGAGGATTCTGATGATACCGGTATATTAAAAATTCCGTAGGAGCAGCCCAGTAAATGTTTGGAGGGGGGGTCCAAAAAAACTCGGACACCCCCCAGACCCCCCCCCCTCCGATTGGACCCATATATATATCAATCGACAGCTCTCGACGAGAGAATTCCGAATATATAATTTTTAATCAATTCGACACGTGCCGTCCAAAAATTATGCTTACTGACTACCTCCTGAGCAGATATACAAATTTGGTCTCCGAAAGTGTCCAAGCTGTCCAGGACTGCTTGTGCCTGCAGGGAGATGATGCTTAGCTTTCTCGTATTCACATTCAATTTTGGCATTGCTGCTAAAAGAAAAGAAGAATCATGCAGGCCTACTTATGGCTTGATCAATTAGATGTCGTTAGCAGTTAGTGGGTTAATATAATGAATGAAAACTCCTGCTGAGGCTGCAGCAACTTGCTGTCAGTAATGATGTAGCAAAGTCACACGGGCATTGGAATAACTTTGCATGTCAATAAGGCATAACTAGGGTTGGCCAGAACCATATGTATACGCAGTATTTACGATATTACTGGCAGGGAAATTACCAAATATACGGTCATACGGTTCTGGCCAACCCTAGGCATGTCCTATTAGGTACAGACCTTGAGGACCTGCTCTTACCTTGAGACCTACCGTGAGTAAATACTGCCAAAGCATCATCATTAGTACACATGCTTGCTGAATAGTAACCCTACACAACATATGACATATGACCAATTGTGTACACCCCTCATCCACAAATCACCACTGCATCGCGCATGTGCGCATGTATATCAGCAAATACACCCTCCTTTTGCAGAGCAAGGTCTGTAATCCCATTTACTGCCGGCTTCTTCAGCACAGCACTGTTACAAATTGTAATCCCATTTACTGCCATTTACAACACTGTTACACCGTAGTGGCACAACACTGCTATAGACTGTAATCCCAAATACTGCCGGCTTCTTCAGCAGTACTTGATCATGTGATCATCGTGGGAATGACGCAGTCTCATGATCTTCACTATTTTTAGGCTCGTGTACGCACTCATGCACACACACATATTGACGAACATTAACACATACACACAAATGTATCAACACGTATACATGCACATGTACATACACACAGGTTAAGCGCACTCCTCGATTACTTGCAGTTTGGAGGTGCAGGGGACTGCTTAGCGAATACTAGGCCCTCCATCGTCGCGAACAGCAGCAGATGTTTGGATGGCGTCCACGTTTCAAGTGGCAGCAATCAGCATACAACTTTTTCAGAAAGCATGCACGAGAGTTTAGGTAGCGAAGGGGGCGAAAATAGCGCTGAACCAGAGCGCGGGGGAGGGGGCAGCGGCCACAGCAGCAGCAGCAGCAGCAGCAGGAGTGACATCGGGAATGGCAGCAAACGGACCAAACAGCCGCCTGTTGTTGTGTTCATCTCCAGCCTTGCCTTAGATGATGCTATTCAGCCCCTTGAAAGGTGGGTTTGACTTGAAGAGGCAAAATGTAAGACTGACATACCGGATCCCGCTTAAGCCTGAGCCCCTTGAGAGCTGGGGTTAACTAAAATGGCAAATATAAGACTGACGTACCAGATCGCGCTTAAGACTAAGCCTCTTAAGAGATGGATTTGACTTACAGGAAAATTTTAAGTCGAAAGACATACCTGATCAGCGTATGTTGCATCACGTCCGGAGTGGTGCGCCATTGTTGGAAATCCTTTGAGGTTCCTGACAACAGTGCAAGTGCCGTCTCTGTAGCATACAGCAGACTCTGTAGCATACTACGCTACAGACTCTGTAGCATACTACCGACTCTGTAGTATACTACGCAACAGACTCTGTAGCATACTACCGACTCTGTAGCATACTACGCTACAGACTCTGTAGCATACTACCGACTCTGTAGCATACTACCGACTCTGTAGCATACTACGTTATAGACTCTGTAGCATACTACGCTACAGACTCTGTAGCATACTACTGACTCTGTAGCATAATACCGACTCTGTAGCATACTACCGACTCTGTACCATACAGCAGTGCCGACTCTGTAGCATACAGCAGAAAGACCTGCCAGGGAAACATGTATTTTTAATTGGATTCCATTGCAAGGGAAAACCATTAAGAAATCTCTTGCTACCTCAATTCAGGGATGGAAAGATCAAGAATGCATTTGGTAGTGTCTCTAGCATTGTTTTCATGGGAGCACATGGTACCTGGTTGGCAGAGGCACACCCAACAGACGGCTCCAATCCTCTCACTCCAAGAAGCCAGGCCAAAAAGTTACTTGACTTAAAGTACAGCTACCTGTCAAGCAAGGGTTGCATAATTTGAGACCTAGAGTGGGGATGTGATGATAGTAATACAGAGGAGGATCTGCAATTGGCGTTTCGCGTTTGGGTAAAATGACTAAGTGGCACATATGCACAGGAGTGAATGTTAGCTGTCTGCTCTACCAACCTTCCTTTCCCTGCGGATAGATGTATCCTGCACAATATGAAAGTAGGTCACCCACGCCTTGTCTTGATGAAAAGGATATCAGGCAAAGTATTTTGTTTAATGGCGTCAGAAAGCCTTCCAGCACCTTTCTGATCCTAAACCTAGTCAAGAGCAGCCAATAACATTCGTAAAGCGGAACTCCCCATGCTTAGTAGAAAACGTCTTGGCTTTGTAGAAAGGGGGCAAAGGCCCTCACTCTGGCTCGCATTGTGCATAATTAATAAGTGTTGCCTCCCATGCTTATTTACTTCAAAATTTGGGTTCTCTCAAACCTGGCGTTAATTACAGGTTGCAGTACTCTGCAGTATCCCTACACAAAGTCAACAGCAGTAGCTCTTGATATATTTGCTTGTGCACCTGCCTGTAACACTGCATCCAACGTATTTCACATACTGTTGCTATACGTGCTGTGACAAACGGTTTCAGCCAATTTCTGCAGGCTAAAATTGCACCACTTACTTCCTTTATAGGTGGCAAACTCCACTGGAAGAGAATGCGGTGGAAGAGCCCTTCCTCTTGAAGTATGGCTTCCAGACGGCGGGCTATGTCGAGCTCCACGAACGGTCCCGAAGGCGAGCAGTCAAACCTGCTGGCACTACTGATGCCACTAGCAATTTGAGGCCTGCTGATGGCAGCAAAATGACTGCGAGTAGCAGTAGCAATATTAGGAGTAGAGGAGCAAATACTGTGTGATCTAAGGGACGTGTGATCTAACGAAATTAGAAACTTGCACAGGCATTGATCAGTCCTTTTTACCAATTTCGTAACTGTAAGCTTTCTATTCTAGGGGGCGCAGCCTTAATCTGTGCGACACGGGCACAGAGGTCTCTCTCCAATCAGATGTGAAATGGTTCGAAGTAGTGGATTTGTAATCGCTGGTACGACCGGCTGGCTAGTAATACTGCTGATCAGCGATCCTCCTGGTCCTGTCCCCACGAAGAAAACCCATGCCAATTTGTTCAACCTAAACCGATTAGCTTATACTTTTATAATTGTTTTAAATTCGAGGGAGCCTTTCGTATACCGGTTGTCAGGTCGAGGTCGCAAGTTTGCATCTAAATTAGCAGCATGTTACAACGGCAATTACAGAGCCCAACGAGCAAGGTTTGGTCCGGTGGGGCCCACACCGGATATCCAGCGCTCCCACGGCAACAATCCCGCCGCTGCAGGGTAATCCGGAAGGCCGCAGGTGCGAGGAAGGGAACGGGGGAAAGTGACGCGTGTGTGACTGGATGCACTTGCAGGCAGCCTTCTCCTGTTCTGTGGCCCAAAACCGCGCCATCCTGGCCTTCTCCTTTACTCTGGTGTTTTGTCCTGTGCAAATGTGCAAATGTGCTTGTTACACCATCTGGTGTGTGCAAGACTTGGATGATTGAGCACCTTAAGAACACATGCACGCGCGCGCACCCACCCACACCCCCATAAACATACACACACACACACACACACACACACACACACACACACACATTTACACACACATACACACACATACACACACATATATACACAGATGCGTGCACACAACACACACATGCGTGTGCTCACACAGACACACACACACACACACACACACACACGCACACACACATTCACACAAACATACACACACAGGCACATGTACGTACACAAATCAAAGAGGCACACACAAATGTGCGTGCGGGTGCACCTGTTCACACATACACACCCACACACACATGCACAGAGGAAGACCCTGAAGCAGCGCTTGAAGCTAGGCTTGCACGATTGAGAGAGGCTAAAGGCGCCACCCCTTACAACAAGGGTGCCAAGTCAGAGGGTGGGAAGCCTAAGAATGTGGAATCAGGTAGGCACTCTACTTCCAACCTCTTGACAACCGAGTGTGCCCCCTCTCCTAAATCTGCACCAGGATAGATGCACTTTCAGTGGCATGTCAGCACCGTGTCTGTCAAAGGGGTGTTTGATACAGAAAAAGAGGAAACATTCCACGTAACAACATAGCCAGCATAAATAAAAAAGCATTCAGGCAACGCCATTTCCTGCTTCCATAACAGAGCACATGCTTGAACTCGACAAGTGCTGCTCGCGCCCCCCTTCCTATATGCACATTTCCCCCTTCCTTTATGCACATTTCCAGGCGTGAAGCCCCAATATAACTTTGAGAATGAGACAGTGTACTATGAGGGACCTCCTCACCGAGGCGATCTGGCTGTGAATCTGGCTCTGGGTGCTACATTGTAAGTAATGCTGTGCAAAACCATGTCCATTTCATCTTTGGAAGGGTTGTACACAGTTGTGCCCATTTTATCTTGCTTGGTGGTGGCCATAAAAAAGTCTAATTAGTCGTGAGTTGGGTTGGCTTAAATCAGGTTGAACCTTATCTTGCGCAGGGTTGTTGAGCATAAACCGCATCCGTTGCAATACGGTAGCCGCGATTGAGTCTATTGTTGTATGAGTCCTGTCGGGCACAGCCCTATCGGTGCTTTCCTACTAACGAGATGTTACATGGCCGTTTTCGGTGTCTTACCCAGATCTGGCCAAATTACTTGCTCGTAGTAAGCACACCTCCCTTTGTTTATTTGGTGGGTCAGAAGTGCACAATAGCGCCGTGTCTACGTGTGTTTTAAGCCCTCACATGTCCTGAGCATAGTTCGCTAAAAGTTCACGTGTACACTTCTTTGCCTTGCTTGTATGGCGATTGAAGCCGTACATATCTCTACGTGAATATTGCCGTGTTCACAGTATGCATAGGTCCAAAACCAACCCTAGTCCTGAGACATGATTCTGTGCAGAGCCGCTTATTAGAGCGAGACCTGCTGTTTGACCCCCGTTCATGTGTATTGATCATACTCAGTGGAGCACTCGTGGGGCAGGCACACATGTTTGCATACTATAGTGCGTTGATTCCTGTTTTTCATAAGGATTGGGGGCCTGTAGTCTTATGGCGCTCTTACCATTGACTGATCCCAAGTACGCCAGAATTGAGCCTAATTGAGCCGTACCCTTGTTTCAAAGGTTGCGTTCCTTGTGGCCCCCCAACCATCACTTCTAGTGCACACATCCATCACTTTGAGTGCACACATCCATCACTTCTAGTGCACACAACCATCACTTATAGTGCACACAACCATCACTTATAGTGCACACAACCATCACTTCTAGTGCACACAACCATTTCCTCTTCGCCTCATTCGTTAGCTACGATTTCCTGTTTTTTGCAGGTCGAGGCTCCTCTGACCATCGCCACTGTCATACGGATTTTCCTCCTTTGTTCATAACTACAATTTCTTGTCCTTTGCAGGTTGAGGCTCCCCTGATTATTGCTTCTGTCATACGCATTTTCCTCCTTTGTTCATAACTACAATTTCTTGTCCTTTGCAGGTTGAGGCTCCCCTGATTATTGCTTCGCACACATTTCCCTCCTTTGTTCATAGATGCAATCTCCTGTCCTTGCAGGTTGTGGCTTCCCCTGACCATTGCTGCTATTGGACGTGCAGCGTTTGTGAACTATCGCTTTACAGATAAGCGAATGTCTGTGAAGACAAACGCCCCTTGGAGCTGTGAGTGGCAAAACTAGAAGTGCTTGGCTTGTTTCCTTCAACTAAGGGGCTGGTTGTTTTTGAACCGATAGGCTGGTTGTACTATAAAGGCAGCTAGTTTCTAATGCTGCACGTGTCAAAGGCGGTGCAGCATCTTGTAGTACTCGTCTCTGTCTCAATTTGAGTGGATTACTGCGCAGACTACCGTAAGGTGTAAGAAAACGGAAGTGCAAGGTCCTGTAGTTACACACTTGTTTTGCAGATATTGACGTTTAGGCTTGCAGTACAGGCGATCAACCCTCGGTATTTTGTTTGCACACTAAGTTATATATGTATAGAATCAAAGTCCATTGCTGACAAAAATCAGCATATGTGTCTTGCGTGTTGAGCGCAGCGTCAATGTTGAGCAATATTTTTGTATGACCCCTACTGCCTGTTTGTTTGCACTCCCTTCAATCCCCCCATTACCGCACAATGAGCTCAAAAGCTTCACTTTTGTCTCCTCCCCCTCAATTTTTTAATGCTGCATTGTACCCCATGACCTCTCACACTTCAGGTCGGCAAGATCCAATGCATACACAGTTATTTGGACGGCATCCTCTTGTAAAAAGCTATGGCCATTTCTGTTTTTAACCCAACCGCTCTCGCACTTCACCCAAATCTTTTAGATTTGTGCCATTTCTTCTTGTGCTTGTCCTGAACAGTTTGTGTTGCGCCTTGCCTCCAAAAAACTGTGTTGTGCCTTTTTTATTCCAAACAAAATGGTGCAGCGGAGCAAACGGATGTCGCGTACCAAGAGGTGAAAGAAATCAAGAGCGTTGGCCGGGGTGTGGGCCTGTGGGGTGACATGGTGGTGGTGCTGAACGACGATAGCAAGGTGGAGCTGCGCTCCCTAGACAGGTGTGGTGTGCTGGGTTGCAATTTGTTAATGAAATTTGGCCACGGCACTTTTTTGTGGTGGTGATAGTGCAGAGCGACAACAGCTAGGTGGGGCTGCGCTTCATAGTTTACATAGTTTACAGATAAAGCCATCAGTCAAAATGTGCGACTGCAAGGCTGCGTATGTAAAACATGTAAAATTTGTGGTAATTGTTGTTGTAGCACCAGACTTGTAGCACCTACAAAGAAACCCTTGGAAAGGGAAAAAAGGCAGGTGGGGCTGCGCTTCCTAGACAGGGGGGGGGGGGTGGAACGCCTCTTTTCTGAAGTCCCTGTGTCGTTGCAGGAGTGTAAAGAGCGAACTGCAGTGAAATTTGACGTACAAACAGGATGTGTTGGATTGAGTATGGGAAAACCGTTTATTAATGTATTCCAATACCTCTTCAGTGGATATTCCTGAATAGTGTTTTCACATCTTTTTGCTCCCAGGTTTTTGGAGCTCAAAGAATACATCCTAAAGCGAAGGGACGAGTTGGCGCCAGTAGGCGGGTACCCTACAAAAGGCGGAGCCAAGGGCCCCATGGGTGCAGAGTTGAGCCAAGCAGAGCTCATGGGGGAAGAGCCTGCCAGCAGGAAAGGGTTTGCCAAGAAGTAGGGAGCTATTCCCGCTGCTTGTTTTGCAGGGCTGCATTCTGCAAAATATTCAGAAGGCATTGCATTCTGCAAATTACTTGTAAGGCATAGGCCTTGGTTGTCATAAATGAGCCTCGTACTATCTTTGCTGCTGTTACATGTATGGAGAAATTCTTTTCTCAATGTTCCGCTCCTTCCCTTTCGATGTTTACGACGTTCTCACTCGGTCCGAGCTTGACCTTGCAGTGGGCCACGGATCAGAATCACTAATTTTGACGGAATTTATTGGACTGTATTTGCTTACCTTGCACAACATGTGTTGCCCCTTTGCTTATTATTTGCAAGCATTTGATATGAATATAACTTCGCGTCCGGTTAAAACATTAAAAAGACAGCAACCCTCGACAGCTACGAAATACCTCGAAAATAATTAAAACTATGGATTTTACTCTATGCTAATCCGTTAATGAATTGAGTTGACCAACGCATTCAGAGCAAGTTGCTGGCTTCCCTCCTCCCCAGTCCGTCCTCGTCTGATATACGGCCTCCTGGAAGCTGGATAGGTGAGGTGAGGGTGGAACGAGGCCGTTCGGAGACGCGTCTGGTCATCTGTCCAGTCAACTTGGGAAGCAGAGAGCTCTGGAAGCCCAGGCAGTCCACTACATCCTGCACGACAGTCCTTTTCTAATCAGAAAACAAGGCATTCTGCTCGTCGCGTCCCCACGATTCCACTATTACACGTCAAAACAGGGGAAACCCTAAAATTACAGAGTCTAGAGATGAGAGGGGCCTATCTCGGTGGACTCCAGTGTGTGTGGGAGATGATGGAGAGCCAGTTCAAAGGACCTTGTGTACATTAGCGTATGATTGACACGTGCATTGCGACACACACACACACACACACACACACACACACACGCACGCACGCACGCACACACGCACGCACGCACGCACGCACGCACGCACGCACGCAACACACACTGCACGCATGTGTGCATGAGGCATCTCTTTATGTGTTTGGTGTGTTAACGCACTCAGGCCGCAACTACGTGTAAATGTGCACAGGTGCTTGCCCACAGGCACAAAGACAAAACGCCACACAAATTGATTTGGATGCATAGCTCCATGCCCACTGCAGATTTGCAGCATGTGCACACGCACGCACGCGCACACACACACGCACAACACACACATAACATACACAACCATATACACACTCACACACACATGCATACACACTTGCATACATTGTGCAGACATGCACACATTCGCACATGCACATATGCTTACACTTTGTGCGGACACACACATACATACGTGCACTCATGCTTACACATAAAACACAAATTCATAATTGCTGCTTCTCGTACGACTATCGTTACGCCTGCATGTACACACAAAGAGCATGGCACATGGCACATACAGTGCATGCATGCATGTGTATACATGCACACACTATGTGTACACACTTTGTGCACCTGCACGTGAATCCACACGCACTTGCAACTCACAAATGCTCAATTACTCTAACTAGAATGTACAAGCAAGAAAGTTTTCACACGTAAAGACGCTCATAAAAGGTATGCCCGTCTCTGCCTTAAACGTGTTACCATCTTGATCACCGATGGCTGTACTTGCGCAGAAAGCTTTAAGGGAGATCCGTGCTTACCAAAAATCTGTGGACAACCTTATTCCGAAAGCACCTTTTCAGCGCCTTGTGAGGGAAATTATGCAGTCCGTTGGACCACCCGGCTGTGGTGCGTACGTGTGTGTATGTCTGCAAGCAGATGGTGCAAACAGTGTCTCAAATTTTGTTGTTTGAGAGCCTAAGATGCGTAGTCCTTGAGCGATTAAAGCCACGCTTATAGGCAAAATACCTAGTGACAAAATAAGGGTCCTTTCAGCCAACTGCTTGCTAGCGAAAGCAAAGGCTTCCTGACTGATTTGTTCTCAAACACAGGCTTCCAACTACCCCCAACTCCTTCCTCCCTCTTGCTTTTCAAAACCGCTCACACCTTCGTTTGTTCATGTGTGTTGCACCCACAGAAGTGCACAAAGTTCGTCCTGAAGCTTTGGCAGCATTGCAAGAAGCTGCTGAGGCGTTTGTGGTGAGTGTCTGACTCCTTGCTTAATGCACGCGGGGCCCTTCGGTCTGGTCTGCTCCGTTCAAGATTAGGTTCTTAGGCAGGTACGCAATCTTTGATTAAGTAGCAATCCTACCGATCTATTTGCCTCCTTGGTTGGGGCTTGATTGCTGGTTGGCCTTTAAAAGGCCAGGATTTAGGGTTTTGCAGGCTGGACCGTCTGACGCCATTGCCTTTCTGTGGCCAGCAATGTCTTGAAGGACAGTGTGTATTGCATTCAAACAAGACTATGACATATAATTTGCTACCTGAGGGTGGACGCCATTGGTTCGGCTCATTTGGTTGCTGCCACTCCTCGACCACTGTTTATCAAACCTGCAAATGTGCAGATAAATCGCTTTGAAGACACGAATGCTGCTGCCATCCACGCAAAGCGCGTGACCATCATGCCCAAGGATATGAACCTGGCAAAGCGCATCAGCACCGGCCGTTAAAAGAGGAATGGTGCGTGCGCAGGTTTATTACTTTGTTGCAAAAATTTGTTCATGTTCGTCACCCTCATTTTATTGCCAGAAAGCATACTGGCAGAAGGCATTATACTGAACATATCATCGGTATGGGAAACATGGGTGCACAACCTTTAGGATTAGGATTAGGATTAGGATTAGGATTAGGATTTTAACTGACCAGTACTGAGGAGGGATTTGATCAGATCCAGTTTCAAAACGTTGAACAGAATATTGTTTTCACCTTGCTTTAATAATATTCCCTATTAACTCTTATTTTTCTAAAATTTGTACCTTACCGTACTCACCCCCCCCAGAAAAAAGAACGAACAAAGCGCAACCATTTCTCCTACAAAACATTGACTTACACCGCGCAACCATAGAAAAGCAGACCATGAGTTGTTCTCGTAGAGGCTGCAGAATATATGACGTAAATGCATGCCCTCATCCACCATGGACAGCAATTCGGCATGTGCCCTTTAAAACGGCACAAACCAACTTTAAATCCAGGTTAAGTTGGCCTTTACTTCCCAACCTTTTCGTCTTTTCTGGGTCCTGAAAAACTGTCTTTGCTGACAAATTCCCAAATACCCAAATTTTCTCAGAAATTTGAAATTTTTTGTGAAGTTCAGGTTTAACCGATTCGGTTGGGCACACTTAAAAGGTCTTTTGTGGCTTCGTCTGAAGTCAGCTGCCTGTAAGATTCTGTCAGATAATTAGAGCGCGAGATCTAAAGTATGTGTGCTGAGTTTCGCGGCGAGCTGGGAAGGTCGGACTCTTGGTGACGAGAGGGGCTGCAGAGCGGCACGTTGTGACGGCGTCGAAATGCGGAATTTACTGTTTTGATTCTTACTTAATTCCGTTCAGTAATCGTGCAGTTATCATGCGCCGTCGTTTTCTGTGTCTGCATGGAGACCGACGAGGAGGGATTTTTGGCCGGCGACTATTTCGGGCATTTTAATGCCGCTGTTTATATTTTACGGCGTAGTGACGCACTCTGGATTGTCAACTTGTTGAGAGCTCAAACAAGGAAAAACTTGACTGCAAGGTCACTTGGCACATGACGTGCATCTTCCAGCACTCTGCTGTCAAGACAGGACTTGAAGACACACATACCGTTTTAGTATCAGGCAGACAGCATGCATGGTGGCTACAGACAACACATGAAGAACAAAGTGGTGGCCTGCTTCCTGAATATGCAAGCTTTCCAGAGGGGTGTACGCAGAAGTAGAATGCATGTCACATATTGGAGCAATGCAAGGCAGCATGCATGCGGCAGGAAGGCTAGGAGACACACAATTGA
>Ga0307972_1001053_pt1 | contig 14817 bp, 15 predicted proteins | sample OrgLakmetagen780_FD_201848 | JGI IMG/M metagenome (GOLD analysis project Ga0307972, IMG submission 201848) | Saline water microbial communities from Organic Lake, Antarctica - #780 | ecosystem: Environmental > Aquatic > Non-marine Saline and Alkaline > Saline | place: Antarctica: Organic Lake...
AACGCACGCCCTGCAGGCAGTGTCATTAACAGCCGTGCATTTCTAATTAGTTCCAGCCCAAGCCAACATTATGCCTAGCACTATCCAACTTGTGGTACGCACGCTCTGCAGGCAGTGCCATTAATAGCCGTGCATTTCTAATTAGTTCCAGCCCAAGCCAGCATTATGCCTAGCACTATCCAACTAGTGGTACGCACGCCCTGCAGGAAATGTCATCAGCCATTGGCCATGCATTTTATAAGTAGGCAGTTCAAGCCCAAGCAAGATTCATGTCTAGCACCATCTGCCTAGTCATGCACATGCCTTGCAAGCAGTGTTGTTAGTCAGCATTTCTGAAACAGTTATCGACTGGGTTAGCATCGTAGCTTGTGCCACCCTAACTAGTGGTAGTAGAAAAGGCTGCTGGCCTTAGCGTGGCAGTGGCCACACCATGCAGACTTGCTTTTAGCAAACAGCTTGCTTACGTACACATTCACATACACGTGCACATGCATATATACATGCACACATAAGACTTACGCACACACACACACACACACACATGCAACTACGCATACAAGCAGCAGCAAGCTCTGTTAAACCTGCGGTACTTATTTAAGCAGATGTATGATGCAGAGATACAATGCCACCACTTGTAGACATAGGTCATGCCATTGCATCTCCTGCATCTCCTGCCACCACATTGTACCACGTATAACATACGTGGTACAATTTAAGCAGGAGCAGCACAAAAATTTATACTCATTACATGTCATGGCAACATTAATTCCATACGTTAGTGCGTACTGTTTTTCGACACAAAAGAAAAAACTGATTCAAATTATGTGCAGGTTTGCACGGGAAAAAACCGGTACAGCAAGATTCACTTTGTTTATGTTACATTCACTGCTTAGACAGGCCATTGTCATGACATGCATTGTTCACATATTAAAGAAAGCTCACTTTGTCACTATTTTGCGAAGCATTGCTAACGAGTAGAGCACATGCGGCAACATACAGCATTAGTAAGTTCACCCAAAAATTACAGCAAGACACAAACCTTCCAGGTGCTGAAAAAAACGCACAGCCATGTTGCAATGAGCGATCCGTACACCATGCCGCTCATTGATTTTGCTGTGGCAGCCTGTGTGCAGAAATTAAAAAGTCGAAGTTTGAGACAATAGTCTAAAAGTTGTTAACAGGAAAATTGCGTTCACAGCTACTTGTAATGTTGGCCATAGAAACAGAAAAGAGAGGGTCAATACATGAACTTTATTCAAGGAGAGCTGCAATGCACTCTGATCCATTTGGAATTCAGTGCTGGGTTCCTAGCGCACCACAGCTGGTCAGTTCTACCTGTTCAGTTGCTGACAAGTAAACCTGCCACAGGACCGCTTTTCTGTAACAAAGGGTTGCCAGGACCATACATATACATAGGGTTGGCCAGAACCGTATATATACACCGTATATGACCGTATATTTGGTGATTTCCCTGCCAAAATTACCGTATGTAAACCATATATATATGGTTCTGGCCAACCCTACATATACACGGTGTATACACGGTATTGTTGGCGCAGAAATCACCAAATATACGGTCATATATGGCGTATGTACACGGTAATGGCCAACCCTATCGCTGTAGAATTTGCTTGTGTCTTAAAAAGGCAGACGGCCAGGTTTGAGGACCAGCAGTGCTCTCTTAGCGCTAATGACGTTGGTGCATACTCACATTGATATGCATTTAAAGATTTGATTTAAACAGCGCAGGACTCACGTGTAGGTCTTCTGTGCTTCCCCTTTGCTGAATTGTGTCATAAAAAAAAGTAGATGCAGGGTCCGTGGTGTTTTGGCCTTGAAACCGGGACCAGGGCAAGGGGTTGCTCATGCTGGCAAGGAGGAAAATTAGGCTCCAAGCCAAGATGACTGCATCCATAAGTAAACTGGACAAGCTTCAGTAGAAATGTGGGTCAGGCTCCACACACAAGAGATTGCATGCAAAGTGATTTGTGCAGGCTCTAATCCATACCAGCTTTTCAGTAAGATCCGAGCGGCTGAAACCCTAAAGGCACGGCTCTTCATTGCTTGAGTGACGCAGATCGTATAAAACCCTTTAATATTATCCATGCAAGCAGTGATTGCACACACGCGTTGTCTTAATTGTTCTTGTTCTAATTCTATGTTCAACGAAGGTGAATACGACAGTGGGCCAAGTGGCGTGCAAAACTACTTGCAAAGAGTATGTTGCTTGACAAATCAAGAGAAAAAGGCAGGCCGTGGCATCAAACAAGCAAGATGTAAACGTCAGGCGTCAAATGATCAGCAGCTTCTGAAGAAGGCTGTATGCACTGGCTGGGAGACACAAGCACCCGACAGTGAACCAGCAGCCTCTTAAAGCCGTTTTTGCAATGCATGCTTAAGCATGCCTAAGTTATCCACCAATAACCACTGACCTGTGTATCCAGCGAGCCCAACGAAGCCTGCGAATACTGCACCCAGGCCAGATCCTCTGAAGCGTTGGTTTATCCCGCCCTGCAAGACAGATTCATTATTCATTGTTCATGCAACAAAGTCATTTAAATGAAAATGACAGTGTATACGAAGCTGCTTTGCATCAGAGCTTGTACTTGGCTGGCATTTATGAAGTGAGGGGGGCTGCATTTATTTGGCGAAGAATGTGCACGCAAAAAGTAGTGCGTGAGGGAAAGGAAAATGAACGTGCTCTTCTCTTACCATACTATCTATCTCTCCTTTTTTCCAGTGCCTTCCCATCGCCAGCTCAAGCAGCAGGATGGGGCTCCCAATGAGTGCCATGCATAAGATATCTGCATGTATAATGTTTTTAATAGAGCAAGCAGTAGTCTGTCATTCCGTCCCTCAAGCAGGAACGTAGCTCCTGAGGAGTGTCATGCACAAAACATCTGCACGTAAAGAAACAAATTAACATAGGACGTTGCTTGAGGTTAGAGAGCATGTAAATATCCTTGAAGCATCAGCAAGCCGGCAATAGAGCAGGTGTCTCATAGCATCAGGAAAACTTCCGTAGCCTATATGTGTGTGGGAGCCGTGAAATGCCTACAATAATGTCTCATTCACACTCTTTGGGCATCTTATTGCAGAATTGGGCATGTAGTATGTATGTGCGTGCTTTGGTGGATCGTGGGAAGAGGAGGAAGAGGAGGGGCGGAAAGGAAGCTGGGAGGAAGTTAACGAGCCGGCCGTCAATTGTGATTCGTTCTCAGGCCTCACTCACATGGAAGGAGAAACACACCCCCATACTTGAAGCAGAGAGGAGGAAACCTCCAGCTGCACCATCATCACGTGAGGCGTCGCAGGCATGCAGCGGGCAAACGAGTTTAGGGTTCTCCGTACCTCGAGAGTCACGCTGCAACTTAGTAAGAAGAAACTTATGTACCAGCGAGGGTGCTGTAACTTACATGTTTCCCACTCCAATCACTGCTCCTGAGGCAGTGAGAAGGAACTTGAGTCTCGTCCCCCATTGTTCTCTCGACATTCCACCCTGTATTAGGAAAAATATTTAATTCAAAATAAAGTTTTTGCTTGGGCGATTCGCCCGGGTACCAAAGAAGGCATGCCTATGTTACAAAAGCAACATACCTTAATTTTATGTATATCTTCGGCAGTCACGATCGATGTGTAAAAGTTTATCATCCTTCCGAGCTGCAGTAAAGGATACGAAATTAATAACACAAAATGGTTAACGACAGTGGTAGTATTAATTGATCATAGAACTAGGTGCTGCAACAAAAAAAATCCAAAGGGGGCCAGGAGGGTTGCGGCTTGGCCTGAAGCCGGCGGCTCTGTATGCGTGTTCAACTATAGTACTGATGAAAAGGGCATTTGACAGAGCGCATGCAAACACGTTTCTGAAATACCAGTGTTGTGCCAATCAGCTTATGCTGGGCAGCCGGTGATTTGATCTGGCATGTATATGGTAATCTACACCCAAAGGTATCTAGATAAAGTATTGGGTGCCTTCTAACAAACGTGCTTGCTGGAACTCAATGTCCCTGATTGGAAAAAGTGGACCTTCAAAGATGGGAGTTATATAACAAACAGAGAAATTGGATCACAGTCATTTTGGGCTGGAGTGTGTCACCCTCAATCCAACAAAATCACCTGGAAAATCCTGGAGGCACAAGCATCAACAAAACTATCAACAGAGCCGAGCTAGCAGGAATTGTTGCTGCTTTGAAATATGAACACACCCTATTGGGACAGACAGCGCTGGTGCACTAAAGTAAATAAGAAATAGCCACCTTAGCCCCCAGCGTATGAAACGGCATAAACATTTTAAGTTCCTAGAAACCATTGTACACCACGTCCAGCAATCTAAAGACGCCATCCATCTCTACAAGCTCATGCTGGCATATTAGGGAACGAGTGCTCTGATGCCATAGCAAAATACTCTGTGGAAAATCAAATTGGCCATGATATCCACATTAACACCGACGCCCATCCCCACTCATCCATTTTTTGGCCGGCAAGGGTGGAAGACCCTCCCCAACATTTGCCTACCAGATACTCTTAGCACCTGCCAACCAGGGCCTCCAGCAGAAAGGTTCTCCATTAGTTTAGATCTTGAGCAAAAGCACGCATGCACGTCCAACACAACCTAGGTCCTAAATCAAAAAAGGCTCCAAACCATCTGTCCACGAAATGCTATACAGAGTACAAATTACCAGGAAATGATCAAGCAAGGAGGACAATGTCGAGAAAGGATAAGAAGCTCATTTTGAGGAAATGCAAGCGTCAGCTCTGGAGAAAAGAATTGTGATGCTCTGCCACACAAATTTGATATACGACCAAAAGTGCGCCGTTCAGTGCAACCATGTAGAAGGCGCACCAATCTGTCCCATCTGCCAAAAGCTAGACGGCACTTACCACATGCTGTCAGGCTGCCGCCGTCCCATTTTAAATCAAATGATTATTTAAAGAAGGGCTCCGCCTGCCCAAATTTCGACGCGGTCTTCTTCAGAGTTGCCTTGTTTTGTTTCGTCTTTTTTTGAGCTCTCGAGTTTTCTTCTGTTGCTGCTACCTTGGAAATGAGTTGTCTTTTTTTCTACTGAATCTGACCCTCCATGTTGGAAAATCAGAGATTGTATCCAACTATGTTTTCGCTAGCTATGTGGTGTTCGTTGCACATGGTGGCCTGCCTCTCTTCCATCTAAATCCCTCTGGTCCCATTGTTTTGGATGAGCTTTCAGTAGTTTTCCTTGCTGCTTAACATCAGAATCGTACGGGGGTCTGGCGCATGCCGGTCTGTTTCTCGTTACAATAAGAATGTCAGTTATTGTAACAGGAAGGAGGTCGAGCAGCATCAGTATTTGTCTGCGGGAAAGAAGTAGACACGTATATGACTAAGCACATCACGAGATGTTGCGGTGTGCGATGAGGCAGCACGCTGTTTTTCTACCGTTTCTCGGCACTGCACGTGTGCCTTGCTGGTCCGGCGGTGCTGCTGCTGCTGCCGCTGTGATGATCAGAGGTGTCTTCGTCTTCTTCTGTGGTTGTGTCTGCATCGTCGCTTGTGCTAGTGTCCTCTGACGTTGTGGTCTGAGGAGGTTGGGAGTCCCTGTGTGTTCAGTGAATGTGTGTTCAATTGATGCTCATGCGTAAAGGTGTGTTGTGTTGATGCGTGTTATGGAGGATAATGCGGCAAACACTCACTGAATTAGAGACTCCACGGTGCAGCGTAGATTGCTTATCATATGCTGCAAGTTCTTGGTCATTCTCTTTAACTTTTACAGTTGTTTCTTTCTGCGCTGTGTGCGTGTTTTCATCTTAGCGTCGGATTTTCTTCCTAGCTATTTTCTTTTTTTTGTGGCATTTTTAGGGTTTCGGACGGAAATCTCACACAATAACGTTTTCTGAGGGCACAGCTCAATTTTCTTTTTTTTTGTCCACGTTATGTCCTCCGGAAAGCGTGTTTCTGACACCCAGCAATCTGATCCGGGCAACATGTAATAGGGGGTTTGTTGGGTCCTGCTGGTTGTGTTGTTGCCGTTTGATCCGTTTACCTCTTATATTCACGAGTCGATGCTGACATGGGCCAGAAATGTGGGTTGCGTTGCGTTTTATTTTTGCCTTGTTTCCGCTACTGTTCCATATGCAGGTGTTGTCTTTCGGACGTCTTGTTTGAGTCCAGTGCGCGTTCTCATGTTCCCTTTTTTGCACAGGGAGATTGAGTTTGCCATGCTGGCGTTCGCGAACGCATTTGCTCGTGGCCCTGGTTTTGACTGGGCCACTGAGCATGTCAAGTTCCAACCCGAGAATGAAGCGTATGTCCTGGGTGTGGAGCGGGTGCCACGCCGGCCGTGTATTATCATATTCAGTGGGCCAGCACTCAGCCAGGTGTGACGCGTGTATTTCTCACAGTTTTCAGCATCAGTCTTCAGCATCGGTGTGTGTTTTTCTGACGCTTGCTCTGCTTTCTTGCGAGCTGTTGCTGAGTTTGCTGTGTGTGTTCTTGTTTTGTTTACGTTTGACAAGCTTTGGCTGGCATTTCACACGGCGGATGGGTGCGCTGCACAGGGCTGTCCTGTGTTTCTACAGTTCCTGCGTCAGCAAAGAGGTTTATGACGGCTCCCATCCTCGACCGTTACCAGTTTCAGGGTGGTTCTTTCCAGGGCCTGGATGAGCTGGCACTGATGGCGTGTGTCAGAAGTGGGAATTATTGTTCCTTTGGAGGTTGCTTGCTTGGCCATGGGATGATGTCAAGGATGGTGGATGTGGTGAACTGGGCTTCGATCATATCACAAAGGAAGGTTTCCACCCCAAACTCGGCCAGTACTCACATAATAAATCCCAGGGAAAGTCACATGATTCGTCCATGCCACTGAAAGAAAAGAAAAGGAAAGAAAAACTACGCAGGCAGCAAAACACTCCCTGCATCAATTAAGAAAAGAAAGACACATTGGCCTGAAGTGCCGTGAGTCTCCCCACCAAAGGAAAAAGGAAACTATTGGGGAACTGGAGGGTGGCTGGCAAGAACTCCCTGCTCCAGACCGAGACCTTAAGAGCAACTAAGCCTCGTGCGTGTCTCGTTGTAGTTAGTTTGTGCGCATAATGCACAGAGTGAGCATGCAATTAAGGGCAGTTTTGTGGGCCCTCTGTGAGTCAAGGTCGAGCTCTTTTAAATGATGCAAAGTGTTCAAGGTACATATTGATCCTCCCACACCAAGAAGGATGGTGTGGAGTGTAACTTTTTTGGCTTTTAAGCGTGTGCATAAACTCTCGTGCTGTTCGTTAGAGGCCTCCAGCTGGTGTCCAGGCCTAGTGTCTTCACAATACCACAATTCTATGAGGTGTATTTCCCTCTTATTAGCGTTAAGTTCGTGAGCTCTGCGCACTTGTCCATGAGATCTAGCATGCTGCACTTGTTGCAAGTGGGGAGTGGATGGTGGTTTAGATTTAGTCGGTATGGGAGTAACTAAAATAGCATCAGGGCGACTGGAAGTAAGCCTGTCTCTGACAGATAAACGAGCATCAAAAAGCCAAATGGGTAAAGTCCTTTTACTAGCGTGCTCAGGAATTTGAAGGTTATGTTGGGCAAAACGGTCAGTGCTGCCAGCATCCATATGAACTATACAACCTGCCAATGAGCTTTTGCTGATGGCTTTCATGATGAGTCTGCAGGCAACATATGGCGTTTATTAGTGATCATGCCAGAGATGATATTGTGTTGAACTGATTTAGCATGACATTTCAACAGCGACATTTATCCTCCGGCGTGCCTTTTGTGATGAACTGGCAATGCTTCCTTCAAGACTTTTTGTGTTCAGACCAAGAAACATTTTCTGCTGGTTCTTATATCACACTTTGGCTTCCTTTTGGCTTTCAACATTTCGCCTTATTTCTTCCCCAAACTTTCCTTTTCTCTCTCTCTCTGTCTCTCTCTCTCTCTCTCTCTCTCTCTCTCTCTCTCTCTCTCTCTCTCTCGTTTCTCTTAGGCGCTTACCCTTTTGTTTAACTAGGTGTGGCTACAGGCTTTTTCAAGCTTCCTCTCAGATCCCCTGAGGCACATATAGCGATGTAGTCTCACCTTTATAATGCAGCCTAGCAGTCTCACTTTTTGACTGATGGCCTAATCTGTAATAACCTCTATTTCTGCTGTTGCACGGGTCTGTACATTTGCACAGCCAGCCTTTCACTGCTGCTTGTGTATCCATATGCCACACTTCCTCAAACATAGCGATACCCTGCACGCCATCGGCCTAGGAGCAATAGGTAGTGCTTGCAGCAACCATGCAATCATCCACTCTACTCCCTCAGGGTAACCAGTATAAATTCTACAATGATCATGGAAAAACAAAGCTTACACGCCATTGGATTCTCAGCAAAAACCATCTATACAGATGCGATATTGAATGCGACCCCCAAGAAATATAAGCGACATTCCATGTGCCTGTGCCTCCTAGCCACCTGGCCCAAGTTGAACAGCCCTTCCCTTCCTCTTTGTATTTAACAATGTTGTGTGGCCCTAGGGCACCTAAGTAACCCCCTCCCTTAATGTCACCACTACCAGCGGAGTCAGGTCATTTCTTTACAATGTTGTGTGGCCCTGCAGTCTTTGGGTGGTGCAGAGGACAAAACAACATCCTCTCGTTTTTCTTCCTATTCAATAACAAACACGTCTACACTGTCGCCGTTTTCCCCTTTGTTATTACAAGAAGGAATCACAAAGCCATTAGTACGTGGATGTCATGCCCAATCGTTGGTTATCAGTAGATGTGCCGAGTCTTATACAATGCAGTGACCGTAATTTGATCTGACATGGAAGCCACACAATCCGTCTATGTCACTAATACAGCAGTCTATGTCACTGATACAGCAGTCTATGTCACTGATACAGCAGTCTATGTCACTGATGCAGCAATACATTCATTCTTCACCATTATCTAATGATACCATAAGCTTTACTATGATTGCTGCCTGCCAGTCAAATATACGTATGCTAGTTACAGTTGAGAGAGACATATCAGCACACGGCTGCTGTCTCGTATGCCAGATACGGTAGATAGGCAGACATATCAGCACACGGCTGCTGTCTTGTATGCCAGTTACGGTAGACAGACAGACATATCAGCACACGGCAGATGTCAGTGGTTGCCGCCGCCGCTGCTGCTGCTGCTACTGTCCCCCTCCCTCATTCCCCCTGGCAGTATTTGGCATGCTGGGGGCCATAAACGCAGTGACCTGCGTGAAAAAAATCGTCACGTGATGGCATGCTGGAGACAATGACCAAAGTGAACTAAGCGCGCATTACATATTTCACAGCATGCTGGCGACAATAAACAAAGTGACTCGGATGCACGCATAACATTATTCATAGCATGCTGGCGACAATGAGCAAACCCTGCAAGCATGCATAACATATTTCACAGCATGCTGGGGCCGTAAGAAAGTGACCTGCATGCACGCGAAACTATTTTCACAGCATGCTGGCGACAATGAGCAAACCCTGCCTGCATGTATGACATATTTCACAGCATGCTGGGGCCGTTAAAAAAGTGACCTGCATGCACGTGAAACTATTTTCACAGCATGCTGGCCCTGCATGCACGTGAAACTATTTTCACAGCATGCTGGCCCTGCATGCACGCATGCAATCAAGGAAGCATGCAACAGTGTGAATTGCTTGATTTAGCCGAGGTGCCTCAAACGTTGAAAGACTTACAGCCGTGCTTCAACCGCATTTCAGCTGAGCTAGGAAATTTCTGACAAACTGATGTTGAATGATGCAAATGATCTACGTGAGGCACATCCCACTTCAAGTACAGAGAATGCACGCCCATTGGTGTATTAAAACTAAAGAATATCTGTAATTGGACTCAGACTAGCAGTTCATGCCTGACCGTCGCAATTTTTGGCTGATGGCTTTATCAGTTACAACTGTAAGTAAATTCAGACCCGCAACTCAGGAAGCGCATGCATTCCATATAAGCCATGAGCAACAGCCCTGCTTTACCTCTCTCTTTTTTAGGCTTGGTCTGCATGGCAGGTTTAATAGCAGAGGGGGCTAACTGAAGAAATGCCTGAAAATGGAGCTTGCCCGTTGGGGGGCATATTAGCCAAAGAGCGTATTACAACTTGCCCATTTTGGGCCTCAGTTAGACCCCTCTGGTATAATAGACATCTCGAACAAATGCAGAATTAAACGCTCACGCTGGTGTAAACCAGCGTGCTGCATGGTTATATTTTACTAGCGCTGCTCAGCGTAGCCCCACCTCCGTAATGGACCCATATCTGTAGGGCTGACCGTAACCACACATACACAGCATATGCACATCCCTGTTGGGCAGGAAGTCTCCAAATACACGGCATATGCACATCCATGTTGGGCAGGAAGTCTCCAAATACACGGCATACGCGTACATGCGTACGCTTCTGACCACCTACAACTGCACATCTGCTCGTGCTGTATCGCTCATTTCTAGCAAACGTGCTTCTGGATTTTCCGTGGTGTGTTCACGTTGCCATTGGGCATTTGTTTGTGCTTTGCCTCTCACCTTCTGCAAGTGTGCTTCTGAATTGTTGTTCACGTTCTCATGGAAGTTACCATTTGGCAGTTGTTAGTCAGGATAGCCATTGCCCACCCAAAAAAGGAGGAATTCAGGGATCCTATATTCTCTAATGCCCGACTTGCACAAGGAGGAATTCATGCCCCTTTCCTGCTGCACTGCACATCTGAGGTCACCAAATGGTTTTTATACATAAATATAACTCTTCTGCATAATAATAATGAGTTTGAGGTCAAGGGTGAGAGTGGGGGGCTGGATTTGTGCCATTTCCCTGCCAGAAAGGTGGTATGGGGTGTAGAAATGCAGGTTTTGGTCCGAATTTCACCATTCTTTTGTCTTAAGATAGGTTTAGGGTCAAACCATACCCATTAAAGCAAAAACAAAGGGGGGTGAAAATTTGCCCCTAAAGGACTTAAGCCCTGGTTACACTAGGATTTTTTCGCTAAAATATGAAATAATTTACTTTAGTGAAAACTTTTTCGTTTTTGGGCAGAAAAATGTTCGGCTACACAGTGCCCCAAAATCTTTTCCCCCGACTACCCAACAAATTTTCGAGGTTGGAAAAAGAGCGTTCTTCGATTAAATTTTTCACTTGGGCCAACTTCCCAACTTTCTCAGGGATCCCTGACGGTGTGTTTTGACCTCCTAACACCCCCTGATCATAAATTCGGGTTTAATCTGACTGTTTTCATTGTTATTTCATTAGCAATGAAAATGGCAAAGCGAAAGAAGGGGCTGGGGTTGCCGCCCCTTTCCTCACAGTCAAAGGTGCAGCAGCGGACGCAGAGAGGCAAGAGGAAGGCAGCAGGGAGGGTAGAGGAGGTGCAGGCTGCAGCCAGGGGACTCAGCATGTCAGACAATTTGGTGGAGGAGGCCGGACAGGCTGGCAGCCAGCCTTGTGCAAGCCATGTGCACATGAGTTCTGTGCAAGCTGTGTACGAGCTGTGCTATAAGCTGTGTGCACATGCGTGCTTGCATGCGTGTAAGCTGTGTTGCACGCTCGTGCAAGCAAATTTCCTCCCCCCACCTGCCGGATGCTCCAAAAATCTCTGGGTCTCTTGCCAGGCTGCCCCTGCCCTAAGCCATGGACCAGGGCAAGGCATGCTCCAAGCTGAGCAGGGCCGGGGTTGGGTGCGTTGCACGCCTCCAAGAGCAAGAAGACGGCTGGTACGTGGTGAGGGCCCACTCTGAGAAGGTCGACTGTTGCTGTGGCATGAACAGAAAATGTGGCATGGTGGCTAGCCATGCCATGAGAAGAGCTGGGCACAACATGGAGAGCTGTGGGAACACCCTCTGTGCTTGGGACCGAACGGAAATATAGTGAAAAATTTTCGCTAAAATAGTTTGGCTGAAATTCTTTTCACTGTGTGATTGCAAATCTTTTCTACCAAGTGAATCTTTTTTGGGCAAAAAATTTAGCAAAAAAATCCTAGAGTAACTGGGGCCTTAGTGTGTGGGCCTGTTCGCTGGGCAAAAGTGGTGCATTTCTGGAAAGCCCGGAAACACGCTTTCTGGCCATCACCTGAGTGTCGGGAACCCTTCAGTATGCCCCCAAGGCATACCCTGTCAAGTTTTCTGGTCTGGAATGCTGGGGCCGGGCCGTGGTGGGCAGCGACAGCTGAGATTTTCAAAAGCCATCAACTTTAGCTTGCACTAGCAACCTCCCACAATAGAAGCATAGACTCTCTTAGTATTATAAGAACATCCAAAATATTCAATGACAACTCACCTAGTGGCCTCACGGGTTCTCGGATTCATGCAGAGAGAAAAAGTCTGAAGCTTTTCAAAATTCCCCTGCCAAAAGGGGGGGTCCAAAACCGGACCTTCACCCCAGACCCCCGGACCTTCACCAAAATGTCCGCAATATTATTGCAGACACCCCTGGTAAGTTGCTGGCACGAGAGGGGAGCTTTTAGAAATCCCCTTTCTGGCAGGGATTTCCACCCTGCCCACCTGGGCGCCCCCCGGCACAAACTGAGTGTGCAGAGTTGCTCAATTAGGTCCAGCTTGAAGTCCTGCATACTCATAAGTGGGTAAGAGCTTTCACAGGGATGGCTCACCTGATTGTTAGGGCTGTGCCTCTCACCCCTCGCAAGTGTGCTTCTGAGTTGATGAAATAATGAAATAACACGTTGCCATTTGGCATTTGTTCGTGCTCTGCCCCTTACCTCTTGCAAGCGTGCTTCTGAATCTTTCTTGGCCGAGTTGCCGGTGCTGCTGCCCTCGCTGTCCCAAGCACCCCTGAGACAAAACAGTTGCAGATTATTTAGGAATGGCAACACGCAAATAAGCATGCATGCACGCACAGCTTAATCTTGGTCCAACACTTTGGCTAGGAGGAGCTGCTGTTCCACAGGTATTGTGTCCACAGGTATTGTGTCCACATAAGGCACATGTGTGTGGCAAAGAATCACAGGTATAGTGCTATATTTGGGACCTAAATCCCGCCAGAGCTCGACAGAACCAATTTTCCGACTTTGTTTTTCGCCAGGGAGCATAGTGCACAGTACCCTGCATGCCTTCCAAATCCGATGCCGAAAATCCTTCGGCACAAGTGAGTTTTGGCAGATATAGCGGCTGAAACGTAGCACAATATAGCGCTATACCCAGGCTTGTGCTCAGACGGTCAGACGGTACGGTACTAAGAGTACGGTACGGACCGTTTTTTACAAAAAGACGGCGTATTTCCGAATTTAGCGACCTTTTTTTACCAGAGGGGGTCGACGAAGGCCTGAAAAAAGCGTACTTTTGAAATGTGAATTGAGAATGGGCGCCCCAGCTGGCAACAATCAAGCTCAGTACCCAGAGGTAGGTGCTGATAGCACCTGAGCTTCAATGTTTCCAGCTAGGTTACACATGCCTAATTGCCCGCGGCGTGAACCCTATTTTTCACCATCATTCTCTCATATCTCACCACCCACTGACCTGATTTATGTCATTTTTATATGAATCATTTACATTTCAATAAATATCATTGCAACGAAAATGGGGCAAAACAGAGCAGTACTTGGCCAGATACCCCATTTTGGCTCAATTCCCTTAGAGAAAATCAGCAAAAGGGGTGCCAAAAAGGTGGAAAATCAACCTTCACCAATTATACTTTTCAAACCCTAGGATGATTTGGTATCATAAAGGAATTCCTCCTGTCTTGTTTTGGGATAAAAGGAGGCCCTGGTTGGGGCGTGGTGGCCTGTAATGTGGAAACTCAGTGCCAAAATTTGAATTGGATTTCTGTCCCGACCACTGGGATGGTCCTTTTGGCCCCAAACTTCATGAACCATCTAGTTATATCATTCAAACATGATTTGCATCAAAAAAGTCACAATTCAGGACATTTGCTCCGTTGACCCCCTCTGGTATTTTACCGTCTAGACGGTAAAATGCAGTACGGTGTACGGTACGGTGCATCAGCTCGGGGGCTGGCAATGTCAGTGCAAAGTTGGCCTCAGAAAGGCCTCTCCGCCCCAAACGCCTCTCGTTTCCACCTCCCGCATGCTCCTCTCTTGTTTTGACGCCACAGAATGCTTCCCTGGACGACCCTGAGGCCGGGTTGGGGCTGCATCAGCTCGGGGGAAGGGCCCAGCAGTGGCTTGCTTGGAAATTCAAAGTTGGATGCAGTACTTGATTCCTGGTTAACAATAAGCGTTTTATACATGAACAATTGTTGCAAAAAGAAAACTATTGTTTTGGTCCGAAATTGGAGCCAAACGGCCAAATTACACCACAATCGCACTGTACGGTGACCACCGTCCTGTACGGTTCAAGACCGTACTAGTCGGCTCCACCGTACGGCGTATTACGGTGCGGTACTGTAAGTACGGTCAAAATTGCTCTAGTACAGCGTGGTCACACAAGCCTGGCTATATTGCTATATAGCGCTATAGAAATGCCTCCTTCAGCTCTATACGCCAATCCCTAGCTATGACAGTAACCATCAATAATGAACAAATCTGACAAAATGTAATTGATAAGGGTTTTTGAACAATGGGCTCCATTCTTCGCTGTTTTATGCAACCATTTGTTTCATGCAACCATTTGTTTCATTCAACCAATTGTTTCATTTGTTTCATGCAACCATTTGTTTCATTTGTTTCATGCAACCATTTGTTTCATTTGTTTCATGCTACCATTTATTTCATGCAACCATTATAAACGACATTGGCTTAAAAGGAAGACGCCACAAACACACCACCATCTTTGTACCTCAGATCATGAATGATAAGTATTTGATGTAGAATGTCTGATGTAGAGTGTCTGATGCAGTATTTGATGCGGTAATTGTTGCAGAATTTGA
>Ga0307972_1001059_pt1 | contig 14748 bp, 15 predicted proteins | sample OrgLakmetagen780_FD_201848 | JGI IMG/M metagenome (GOLD analysis project Ga0307972, IMG submission 201848) | Saline water microbial communities from Organic Lake, Antarctica - #780 | ecosystem: Environmental > Aquatic > Non-marine Saline and Alkaline > Saline | place: Antarctica: Organic Lake...
CCAAGGAGCCATTACCAAACCGCGCCCGACGGCGTCATCTCGGGGTGATCGGATACTCCGGAATGGCTGATCATATGTCGTCGGAACACCTGATCGGATGTGTCGGAATGCGCAACTATGGTAACTGCCCCTTTTGCCGTCGCCCCTTGTTCGGTCCTGTGCCGTAGCGTCTATGTACTGGCTCCCACGATCAGTAGACAAAAACCACAGGCCAAAACTGACACGCTAAAAACGGCCGTTTTTGGAAGATCTCACTGACTCTCACGCTGCAAGGTTGTTGACGCTCCCAAAAACCCCGACCAAAACTGGTTTGGTTATTGAAGGTTTTTGGCAGGGTGCTTGACATGATCTTGGGCTATGCGCGCGTCTCGACAGAGGACCAAAATCTCGATGCCCAGGTCGCGGCGCTCGAAGCGGCCGGTGCCGAGCGGATCTACAGCGAGAAGATTTCTGCATCGAAGACGGCCCGTCCAGAGCTGGAAAGGCTACTGGACCAGCTGCGTGTGGACGATGTCGTCGTGGTCGCGAAATACGATCGCCTCAGCCGATCGCTCCAAGACCTACTGACGATCGTGGAAGAAATCCGAAGTAAGGGAGCAGGCTTCCGGTCTCTGGCCGAAGACATCGACACCACAACGCCCGCAGGCCGTCTTGTCTTTCATGTCTTCGCTTCGATTGCCCAGTTCGAGCGTGAGCGGATCGCGGAGAGGACAAGGGAGGGGTTGGTCGCGGCGCGCAAGCGTGGCCGGATTGGTGGCCGGCCCTCTGCCCTGTCCAAGGAACGCCGTACCGAAGTCCAGAGAATGCGCGACGAGGAGGGACGAAGCGTGGCTGAACTCGCCCGTTTGTTCCAAGTCAGTCCGAACACCATCAGGCGCGCGTAAAGCGGGTCAGCTTTTGAAAGAAAGGTCTACCGCGAGATGAGGGGCAAAAGCTTGTCGAAGGCTGTACATCGACATTTGCCTTCGGTCAGTAAAACCTTTCATTGACCTTCGGCCTTACGGGCAGCCCGGCTCAGGTTTTTGCTCGTGCCGCACCGCTTCCCGACGATCTCTCCTTGGGGTTCTGCCGATCCGGTCCGCTACGATCGCGATATCGCGGGCCGGGGCTATGGGGGCTGCCGTGGCGATACGGGTGCAGGCCTTCCGGCCGGCGGGGCGTCGACGCGTAGCGCCTCCCGAACTGGTTCTGCCGGTCGGATCGAGGATATGAGCCAACTGGGGCATGGGGGGTCTTCCGCGACAGATCTCAGGCCGCCCGGCGGCGGGCCACTCTCTTTCTCGCGGCGGTCACATTGATCCGCATGGTCAGCAGTTCTTGGCTGACCCCGTATTGATCCGCCGCCGTAGCCGCGCTCATCCTCTGCTCCACGACATACAAGGCCGCTTCCTCTGAGACGAGCAGCGCCGGACCCAACCAGCTGGCCTCGTCCTCGAGTTCCTTCCGATAATCGCGCGTTCCATCGGGGTTCACCGGTGGCTTGGGCGGATGACGCAGAACGATATGCGCAAGTTCGTGGGCGATATTCGCGGCCTGCCGCGGGACGGAGTGCTGATCGCTGTAGATAACGAAGGCGCTCAGCCCTTCATAGGCGACGATTGCCGAGAACTCCTGGCTGCCCGATACCGATGCCAGGTAGGCGACTTCAGGGTCGGCCGAGAAATCCGACAGTGGCTGAACCGGCACGCAGAGATGCTCGGCGAGGCGCCATGGGCAGAGCGGTTCGTGCGGCGCCAGCCCCATCTCTTCCCGCAATTCGCGGGCCAGTTCGTTGGCCTCCTTCTTGAAGCCGCGTCGATAGTGGGGGTTCGCCACGGGTCATGCCTTTCTGAACTGCTTGTAGGCCGATCTCAGCATCGCCTCGAGGGCACGGGCCCCCTCCTCGCTCAAGTTGGGATCAGCGCGGAGATGGCCGATCATCCGCGTCAGCGGCTCCTGCTTGCCCGAGGCCCCGTCGGTCCGGCCCACATAAGCGTCCGCGCTTAGCCCGGACCAGCGGCACAGAGCCGCCATCGTGTCGACATCCGGCCGCCGTCCCTGTGCGATGCGGGTAAAGGTGGAGGCACTGACCCCGGCCTCGCCGGCTACTTTCTTCCAGGTCAGGCCCCGGGCTTCGCGCTGCGCGTCCAGCGCGGCGTAGAAAGACTCGGTAGCAAAGCGTCCTGTCATGGTGATTTCACTCTTGCAATTGTCCGCCATGTCTGCAATTCCTTGGTTGATTGCACTCTTGCAATCATTAATCATATTGGCAACTGAAAGGAAAGACCAATGTCACGCAGAAACCAGTATGTCGTCCGGAACGGCAACCGATGGGGCGTTCGCAGCGAGGGCAGCGATCGTCTGACGAGAGGCTTCGAAACCCAGGCCGAGGCCATCGACTACGGGCGCGGCATCGCGCGGAACCAAGGGAGCGAGCTCCGCATCCAGAACCGGGAAGGACGCTTCCGGGAAGCCTGGAGCTACGGCAACGATCCCTACCCGCCGAAGGGGTGATCTTATGGCTATCCGCTATAAGGGCCAGACCTTATCTTCCGGTCAGGCACTGGCAAACGCCATGACCCGGGACCTGAACCAGGCTGTCGCACGCAAGGTGCGACAGGCCGCCTCTTCCTCGGGGCTCCGCGTTCGCAGAACCTCGAAAGGCCTTGAAGTCTATGGCGACGCAGCGAAAATGAGCCGGTTCCACAACCGGTTCAGGCGGTGACCGCCGGCGAATCCTCCCTCGTTCCGGTCCCGTAGGCGCAGCAGGTTCTCCCGCTGCGCCTTTTTCTTTCGTCTCTTGCTGGAATTTCTTCCGAGGCCGTAACACTCAACCCAGTTCCTTGCCGAAAGGAACTGGACATGACGACTACCACCTCATCGAACACCCGCGACCTCGACCCGGCCGGCCTCATTCCCCGGTCGGGGCACATCTGCGGTTCGCAGGATTTCAGAACCGGACGCACTCGAACCATCTCCTCCTCGTCAAGGAAGAGATGAACGATGTCCCACGATCAAAGCCCCGGTCTCGCCAAAAAACTGAACCTTAACAGATTCTTCGCCGTGGGGGACGACAAGAGAAACGCGATCCTGCGTGCCTTGGGTCTCTCTACCCAACGAGACCACGACTGGATCTCGATCTGGGCTGCCATGGGCCTATCGGCGGTGCAGAAGCGCAAGCTCTGGGACGAATTGCAGGCTCCTATGCTCACGGTCGCCGAGGTGGCCGACATCATCGAGAAGCGCCCCAAAACCGTGAGCGGCTGGTGCAACCGGGGAGAATATCCGCCGGGTTTTCCGGTGCCGTTCGATTTCGGTCCGCGGACCAAGCGCTGGATAGCACTTGAGATCTGGGCCTATAAACAGCCCGTAATCTACCGAAAGCATGCCTGCGAGATTGCCCGTCCCTCTCCTTCTACACGCAAGATCCTGCAACGACCGACAGGGCTTGGACCTGTGCCGACGACGCTTGACCCCATGGCGTTTTCCTGAGGTCTTGAAGATGACGCGCATGGGCAAAGAGGAATTTTTTTCGGCCAAATCGCCTTGGACCAATCTTCCGGGAAAGGTCCAAGGAGAATTGACCCATGTTCCAGTCTCTCGACGAACTCATCGCCGACGCGGAGGCCACGGTAGCCGCAGAAACCAGCCGCCGCGCCATGACCGAGGTCGAGGCTCTGCTCGACCGGGAGATTGCGGAGGGAAAATCCGCGATTTCCCGACAGCGCGCAAAAAGCGCCCTGCGCAGCCTTCTCAAGATCCGGAACCTGACCCCGGAAACGGCGGAACTGGATATCGAGTGGTTCGATCGGAACTTCCCGCTCGACGGCTGGGACCCTGTATCGATGCCAACCCTTACCCAGGATTCCTATCTCGACTATCGCAAGCGGGTGCGCGCCGCGATCGAGCGGGTTCTGGGGATCGCGCAGAAGCGGAAGGCGGCGCGGTCGATCCGGGACGCCTGGACCGATATGGGCATCTGGCTCAAGACATGCCCCGAGTTCGAGGGGTTGGGCTCGCGACGTCTCATTCCGGTAACTTCGACCCTGACCATGGGCGCGAGACAAAATGGATTCCAGCCCGGAGGGATCACCGACGAGGTCTTCCTGCGCCTGCACGACACCGCCGGGGACAGCGGCACGCGGGCGAGTTACCGGAACGCCAGCGTCCTCATCGCCGACCTTCAGGCAAATCCCGAGCGCGCCCAGATCTGGACCTGGATGCCGCATCCCATTTCGCCGATCCGGGCAGAACAGCGACGGTCCTACGATTTGCCGGACCATTTCCTCGCAGAAATCGAGGAGATGACAGAGATTGCGGCTCGGCTGCGATATATCAGGGTCAAAGAAACTTGGGAGTACGTCGCGGGCAAGACCCGCGACAACTATCGCAATACGCTCCGCGCGCTGGTCGGCGCACTCTTGGCGACCGGTCGCCTCATGCCCCAAGCCAACAGCCTGCGTCCGGCCCTGCAGGACACAAATGCTCTCGCAGCCGCCTTGCGCGAATGGCTGAAGTGGCTCGCCCAGGGCCAGTGGGCTGCAAGCACCGCCGTTCGCTATACTGGCCGTCTTCCTTGTATCTTCGAGCGCAACGGTCTTGAGGTGTCAGATCTCAAGAAGCTGATCGAGGAGGTCGAGGAATTCCACGACTCGCTCGAGACGCGGGAAATGAACGACGAGACGAAGGCGTTCTGTCGGGCGCTCATAGAACGGCCCGGCTTTCGTTCGGACTTCCTGCTATCGCATGCCGAACCCCGGAAAGCCGCGGAGAAAATCCTCAAGCGCGCCCGGTCCCGCCGAAATGGGAAACTGAAGCCGAGCGAGATCACCCAGGTCCGACAACTCGGGACAGTGGCCCTGTTCTGCGCGATCGAGTGCGGCGGCGCTCCGATCCGGGTCGGAAACTTCCTTGCGACGACCTGCATCGGCACCGGTGCTTGGCTTAAAAGGACGTCCAAGGACCGCTTCGAACTGTCCGTGCCGGCAGGGCACACCAAAAACAAGAAGAAGATCTGGGCCCCGATCGATGCCAGTCGCGAGAAATACCACGATACGGTCCGCTGGTATCTCGAACATGTGCGGCCGCTGTTTCTCGTCGATCCGTTGACCGGGAAGGACGTCGATAGTCCCTACCTGGTGCCCAAGGTCACGGACCCGAGCCAGCCGCTGCCCTACGACACCTTCAGGGGCTGGTTCCTGAAGATCATGCGCGACATCTGCGGCATTGTCTGCACGCCACATAACTTCCGCCACGGTCAGGCCTCGCTGCTCTACCACGACAATCCGGGTCTGCTTCGCACTATTGCGCGCCGCCTCGGCGATACGGAGCAGACGGTCGTCGAGAACTATGCGTGGGTTCACGAGGAAATCGAAGCCGAACGCGGCCAGACCGCGCTGGTGGCCATGATCCAAAAGAAAGGACGCAAATGAAACGAGATGCGAGAACCCGCGAGGAACTGGGTCGACTGCCGGTATTCGCCTCATTGGCGGATCGACCGGACTTCGCTACGCTCGACATGGCCGATCTCCGGATGGTGGCGCGGTTGCTTGAACATGCGGGCACGTTTGATCGGGTCACCGAGGCCTCCGCTCTCGAGGTTTCAGAGCGCTCCCACCGGCGACTGGACAACATCCAGCGCGGCCTGCGGCATTTGCTTGGCCGGGAGCATCCTGCGGCCCTGGCGGTTTCCTCCGCACTCTCCCGGGTTCGGAACGAGGCGCGGGAGGAAGGCGGCCGGGACACCCGGTCCCGCGAACTTATCCTGCAATCGACCCACTGGATTCCGTTCCGTGCGGGTGCCGGAGCCGCAGGCCTTTCCATGGCCCAACTCCGGGCTACCGATCGGCTGCTGGCGGGCTACGGGAGCCTCGATGCGATTACGGAAGCGGTGGTCCTGAAGACGGCGGCCGAGATTCCGAACGCGCTCGTTCTCCTCCGCGCGGCATTCCGGAAGCTCGTCGGCGATCGGCACCCTGCGGCTGTCGCGGTAACGACGGCGCTCGCGCGGCAGCAGAACCGCACGGATGCGAAGAGGGACCGGCGCCCGCGCGAACTCGTTCTGGCGGGTGCGGCGTGGGAGAAGCTGCGCGACCAGCCCGCAGCACTGTACCTGCCGATAGACCTGCTGCGCGTAGTCGACCGCTTCTTCGCCTACTGCTCGGCCCGAAACATGCGTCACATCCAAGTCTGCGACGTCGTCCGTTTCGACAAGGACAACGCGCATCCGGGACCGCTAAATCGTCTTAGGGACGGTCTCCGGACGCTCTATGGCGCACACCACCCCATCGTGCACACGGTGGATGAAGCGCGCGTCGCCAAGAGTAGGGCCTACTACGAGGCGACCGCCCCCACCCGCACGGTCGGACAGGGCCGGCGCACGCTTGTATATTCAGTTCCGGAAACAGAGGTGCCCTCTTCGTGGCTGGAGGCCTTGGCCCGCCTCGAGGCCGGGGAACGTGTTCGCGGCAGGAAGACGGCCGCAAGCTGTGTCCAGAGCATGCGAATGCAGGCAAGGTATCTTCTTTGGGCTGCCCGCCGGGAAGAACTTCCCGACCGGCTCTCGCTGGAGACTCTACGTGCCTATGATCGGGCCCTCGATGAGCGGGGCACTCGGGCGAGCACCCGTGGCATCGCATTCGGCTGGCTGCGTATGTTGGCCTTCTATGTGGGCGCCGCTGATTCCGTCATAGACGACGCGCGCAGCGTGTCGGACTTCTACGAACGCCTGTCGCGCCTGGACCTTCCGTTAAAGGAGGACCGGCTCGCAGATCTGCCCGATCTGGCTCACGTATTCGAAATGGCCGGCAACCTCCTCGTGGAGGCAGCTTCGGAAACGCATAGCACGGTGCGGGCCACGCTCTACACGGATGCCGGAGCGCTGGCCCTCCTATCGCTGATCCCGTTCCGCAACCAGGACACCGTGCTGCTCTGGGGTAAGCATCTCTCCTATCGCGATGAGCGGTACCACCTCGACAAGGCCATCACCAAGACGGGAGCCTCGTTCACGGGCAAGCTACACCGCATCCTCGACCCGTTCATCGACGCCCTGCTCCTGCGAGGCCGCCCTCCGGCGCTTCTGCCCCAGCTTCGCGAAGCGGCCACCCAGAAAGAGGCGCCGCTGTTCCCGAAGAGCAACGGGGGCGTTCGCTCGGTGACCGGGCTATCGCGGCGCTGGAACAAGCGGGTCGGAACCGGAAGCATCATCAACAGGACGCGAATCCATACGTTGCTCGGCGAACTCGGACCGGCGGGGGTCCGCGCCGCTCTCACGCTTTGTGCTCAGCGAGCTTACCGCACGTCGGAGCACTATCAGGCGGAGAGCCTCGCGCGGAACGAGATGCGCAGGAGTCAGGTCCTGCTGAACGCCTCGCTCCCGCTTTCCGACGAGGACCTGGCACGTCGGCTGGAAGGGATTTAGATCGCAGCAAACATCATACCGAGTGTTGATGTTGCGCACGAGACCTCGGTCGGTGCGATCATGGATCTCAGTCACCGTGTCCGCTTTCCGCACCAGTGCCTAAGCGCAGGCCGGGCTGGAAGAGTCGGGCAGCACGTCGACGCGCTGGCCGGAGGCGTGTGGGCCATGGTGCGCCTTTCGCCGGGCTTGCCTGTGGCGGCACGGCTGGGCATGGTCCCAGTGTGATCGACCGACGCAGATTTCGGAAAAAAAGGTGAGTTCCAGAGTATGTATAAACCGGGCGGAACGATCGCGGATGCCCTCGGGGCGATCCAGAAAAAAGACTACGTGCTGCCGGCAATCCAGCGCGAGTTTGTCTGGAAACCCGACCAGATCGAACGCTTGTTCGACAGCCTGATGCAAGGCTACCCCTTCGGTACCTTCCTGTTCTGGAAGGTGGCCCCGGAAACCTCCAGTAAGTTCAAGTTCTATGATTTCGTGCTGAACTATCACCAGCGCGACGCCGCGCATTGCCCCGACCTGGGGCCCGTGCACAACCGCGAGGTCACGGCCGTCCTCGACGGCCAGCAGCGCCTGACGGCGCTCAATATCGGCCTGCGCGGCTCGATGGCGATCAAGCTTCCGAACCGTTGGTGGACCAACCCCGACGCATTCCCGGTCCGCCGCCTGCGGCTGAACCTGCTCGCGCCGGTTGAGCCCGACGAGCTGGGCGTGTGCTACGATTTCCGATTCCTGACCGACGAGCAGGTGGCGCGCGACCAAGACAGCTACTGGTTTTCGGTGGACACCGTGCTCGACCTGAAGGGCGGCCCCGACATGCTGAGATCGCTGCAGCAACAGGGGCTGGAGGGCGGCGATCTCGGGCAGGCCTACGAGACGCTGGACCGGCTCTACTCGGTGATCCACAAGGACAACCTGATCCACTACTTCGAGGAGAAGGCGCAGGATCTCGAGCGAGTGCTCAACATCTTCATCCGCTTGAACTCGGGCGGGACGGTGCTGTCATATTCCGACCTTCTGCTCAGCATCGCGGTGGCGCAGTGGAAGCAGATCGATGCGCGCTCGGAGATCCACAAATGCGTCGACGAACTGAACAAGACGGGAACCGGGTTCAGTTTCAGCCAGGACTTCGTGCTGAAGGCCGGCTTGATGCTCTCGAACTCGAAGGTGGGATTCAAGGTGGAGAATTTCACCGCGGAGAACATGGCCACCCTGGAGAAGAACTGGCCGCGAATCCGCACCGCGCTGAACCGCACGGTGGCGCTCGTTGCGAGCTTCGGGCTGAACGGCCAGACATTGCGCGCCGACAGCGCGCTCCTGCCGATCGCGTATTACCTGCACCATGCTGGTGTGCCGTCGAACTACGTGACGCACTCGAGCTTTTCGGAGGATCGCGAGCGGATCCGGCGTTGGCTTATCCATTCGCTGCTGAAGGCATCGGGGATCTGGGGCAGCGGGCTCGACACACTGCTGACCGCCCTGCGCGACGAGATCCAGAGAGAGGGTGCGGACGGCTTCCCGGAGGCCGGTCTGCGCCGGGTGATGACCCAGCGCGGAAAGTCGCTGACCTTCGAGGCCGAGGAGATCGAGGAACTGCTGCACCTGGAATACGGCGACAAGCGGACCTTTTTGCTGCTGTCGCTGCTCTTCCCCTTCGTCGACCTGCGCAACCAGTTTCACGTTGATCACGTCTTCCCGATCTCGCGCTTCACGCGGGCGAAGCTGCAGAAGATCGGGTTCGATCCCGAGGAGGCTGAGGAGATCCAGCGCATGGCCAACGGGTTACCGAACCTGCAACTGCTCGAGGGGCCGATCAACAACGAGAAGCGCGCCCGCCTACCTGCTGAGTGGATCCGTGAGCATCTCCCGGCCGATGAGGGCCGGCAGAACTACGTCGACAAGCACCTCTTGAGGGATCTGCCGGAAGACATCGCGGCTTTCCGGGCATTCCACGAAGCCCGACGCGACGCCCTGAAACCTCGCATCGAGGAGATGCTCCTGGCCCCCCAGAAGTAGGCCGCGGACCTCGGAAGGGCCTTTTGACCTTGCGATCGTCGACAACCAACGGTCGGCACAGTGATGTGCCGGCCGTTTCGGTTCGTGCTTCCGGTTTTCTCCCCGAACGTGGGGGGCTGCGAACCGTGGCGGTTCGGACGATTAGGGGACGGTGTCAAAGGTCTGCGCTGGATTTCCCCGGTAAGGCAGATTTGACACGAACACCCGTCGCACCTCCGAATCAAAGGCTTTGTCGGTGTTCATGTCAAATCCCGGATAAGGGCGGTTCCGGCCGGGTAAGGCGCGCTTTCCTTGAGGGCTTCCATACAATTCAGAACAACTGAAAATGGCTGTGAACAATTCAGCCACGGTAGCGGCGGGATGTCTGCTCCTTAATCGGTATCTCGTCGGCCCAAGGCTTGTCGAACCAGGCATCCGCCCCGCTCGCGCGCAGCATCCTGTCGTCGGACTCTCCTCTGAGCAGGACGTCGAACGCGAGACTGTCCCTGTCCAAGCGAAGAACTCTGGGCCGAAGTCGACGCTCATTTGATGGGAATGGGGTTTGAACTGCGCCGCCCGCGGACGCAGGCGGCCTGACCTTGTCAGGTCCGCGAGCCGACGACATGGCGATTTCAATGATCGTCAAAATTTTTCAGATTTCCGGGTCTTGGAAGAAAAATTTCAACGATCGTTGACAAAATGCGCGACTAAGCCCATATTCAGCGAAACTTCAACGATCGTGGAAATCGACATGTCTAAGATAACACGCGCCATCCGCGCTGCCAGCGATCTGGGCGCAGCGATCCGGGAACGGCGAAAGACCCTGTCGATGACTCAAGGAGACCTTGCGATGCAGGCAGGCGTATCGGTCGCGACCATCAGCGCGATCGAGAACGGCAAGGACACTGCGCAGATCAGCATCGTCCTCGACCTGTGCCGGGACCTTGGGCTGCGGCTCAGCGTGGAGACCTGAATGCTGGAACTCGATGTTTTCCTCGAAGCCCAGCCGACGCCGGTCGGGCGGCTGGCCCGCGATGACCACGGTGACATTTCCTTCAGATACCTGCGGGATGACTTGCCGCATCCGATATCGACGTCGCTGCCTGTCGAGGAGAAGCCCTTTGGCGATAACGAGGCGCGCGGGTTCTTTGACAATCTTCTGTTTGAGAACGCGCAGAGGGACCAGATCATGCAACGCCATGGGCTGGACCACTCGGATACAGTTGGGCTGTTGTATCACCTCGGACGGGACTGTCCGGGAGCGATCTCGGTCGTTCCTCGTGGCGAAGGACCGGCCAAACAGCCAGGCAACTTGGACACAGATTACGATCCGCTCGACGACGACGCGCTAAGAGATCTGATGATCTCCTTGCGGGATCGTCGACGCGTGCCGGACGGCACAGGCGATCCATCACCTTTGGCGGGGGTGCAGGGGAAGGTCGCTGTCGCCATACTTCCTGACGGACGCTTCGGATTTCCGGGTTCGGGATTGAACGTGCCGACAACGCATATCCTGAAAGTGCCCCGGGCCGTCGAAATGCGGCTCGTGGATCACGAAAATGTATCGATGCAGATTGCGCAAGACGTGCTCACCCATCCCGTCGCAGACACGTATATCCGTGAATTCGAAGATGTGAGGGGGCTATTGATCGAGCGGTTCGATCGCCAAGTTGAGGGCGCGCAGGTGCGCCGCATTCACCAGGAGGATTTCTGCCAGGCTTTGGGTTTGGGACCAACCCTGAAATACGAACGAAACGGCGTGGACGAGCGCGCCTTTTCCGCCCGGCGCGTTGCCGAGCTTATCCTGTCTTGTGACAGTCCGGGCCAGACCCGGCAGGCCTTCCTTGAAGGGGCTTTGGTCAATCTGTTGCTGGGCAATACGGACAACCACGCTAAAAACCACGGTTTGCTGTATCACGGAGCACGACCGCAGCTCGCGCCGTTCTACGATATCGTTCCGACCCTGCTCGATGACCAGGTCACGCATCAGATGTCTTTCAAGATCGGTGCCGCCGAGATGACCGACGACATCACGACCGAGGACATCGCGCGCTTTCTCCGGGATCTGGGATATCGGCGCATGACGCCGAAACTGAAGAGCCGTCTTTGTGAAATCGTATCGGCCTTGGTCGCGCGAGTTCCCGAAATGCGGGGGCCAGGGATGAAACGCCTCGGCGACGCAATCGCCGAGCAAGCCCGCTGGCTGGGCCCGGCGATAGGTTGTGATGTCGACGTTCCGGAACGGGACCTCGTCATCATCAATCGCCTTTAGGCCGTCGCGGCGATTGGGCCTGGCAAGGGGGAAGATCTACGCGAGCGAAGGACCTATTCGCCTAAAAAGGAAACAACCGCCGAAGAAACCCTTCGGCGGTTGCATCATTTACTGTAAAGGGCTGGTCCACGATCCAGACCCTTGCAAAAAAACGCGCCTACATCCGCGACTGTCGGCCCGCCAGCCTCACTATCCAACGGGGGTGCGAACTGATGGGGGTCGCGCGATCGAGTTTCTATGTCGCATCCATCGGCAAGCCCGCGGACGCGATGATCATGGCCGAGATCCACGACATCACTGACGAGTTCGAGGGGTATGGCTACCGCCGGGTCGATGCCGAACTCCGGCACCGCGGCCTCATTGTAAACGCCAAGAAGGTCCGGCGGCTGATGAAGGAAAACGACCTGAACCCCCGGCGGCGGAGGCGTTTCGTCCGCACCACCGATAGCGATCATGACAGTCCGATCTTTCCGTTCGTCGCCAAAGAGTTCGAAGTTTTTGGCCCGGACCAGCTCTGGGGATCCCTACGACAATGCGCAGGCCGAGAGCTTCATGAAAACTCTGAAGGTGGAGGATGCCTATCTGATGGAGTATGAAACCTTCGAGGACGTCGCCAACGGCGTCCCCCGCTTCATCGAGGCATACAATATCCGCCGCCTGCACTCAGCCTTGGGGTATCTCAGCCCCGCCCAGTTCGAGGACACCCACGCCCGCACCCCTGTCAAAACAGACGCGTGATCCTGTCCAGCCCGAGGGGCGCACTCCAGGTGCCACCCTTTTGCGAGAACAATTCTTCTATTCCAGAGCGTTCGGGATTTCCGACCTCCTTCGAAGTAGGTGGCTTCGAAGCTTTTGTGGAGGTGTTATTTAAGGGTTAATATCAGGGTTAAGGTGGTGTGACATATCATTTTTAGTACAACTATCAGTATGTTATTAAGCCCCCTCCTGTGCAGAGTGTCGTTTCCCTCAGTGCAGAGTGTCGTTCGTATCTGTGTAAAGTGGTGATTCTCCGTCTCCGCGAACGAGACATGGTTGGGCTGATTTTCCTGTGTGAAGTGTCGTCCAACGTTCAATCGCTGATGTGAGAAGTGACGTTTCTATTGACCTCGCGGGCGAAGTGTCGGTAGCATCCAAACGTGTGAAGTGTCGTAGATCAGGCACGCTATGTGTGAAGTGTCGATATGTCGAAACCCCTCCTGCCCGACCGTCACCCCCAAGCCGATTTCTTCGTGTGCGATATCTTTGATGCGGCCCCGAAGGCTGACATTGGAAGCATGGAACACCCGATTTTTTCGCTATCTACAAAGCCAGATCTGCGCCCCAGATATTACGAACATCGCGGCCTTACAATCGACATCAAACCTTCAAGCGACGGTTTGGCAACGGTTCACGATAGAGACATTTTGATCTACTGCATCAGCCAACTAATTCGGGCGATAAACGATCGCAGAGAAGTCTCGCAGGTTGTACGATTTCATGCGAGTGATCTTTTGAAATCTACGAACCGGATGACGACCGGCCGTGGTTACGACCTACTGAAAGCGGCCATGGAGCGTCTGGCAGGCACCAGGATTTCGACGAACATCACTACCGGTGGAGAAGAGGTTTTCGAGACCTTCGGGCTCATCGAGCGGGCGAGGATCGTCAGGAAGACTCGGGAGGGTCGTATGCAGGAAGTCGAGGTCAAGCTCAGCGATTGGGTATTCAACGCAATCCGCGCCCGTGAGGTTCTTACTTTATCAAGAGATTACTTTCGTCTCCGCAGTCCTCTGGAGAGGCGCCTGTATGAGTTGGCACGAAAGCACTGCGGGCATCAGAATGAATGGAAGTGCGGGCTGGAGATCTTGCAAAAGAAGTGCGGGTCGGGGTCGCAGATGTTTGAGTTCAAGCGGCTGGTCAGACGGATTATCTGCTCGGACCAGGAGCATAGCCATTTTCCGGACTATTCCATCGGTTTCAGCCACGATGAGCGCTCGGTGATCTTCCGTAGCCGAGGTTCCGTGCCAGTGCCTACGGTTGAGATGTTCGAAGGCCCCCTCCCCTCTTCAGCCTACGACGAAGCCAGGCAAGTCGCGCTTGGTTGGGATGTTCGGTATCTTGAGCAGCAGTGGCGTCAGTGGTGCGGCGCCGAAGAGATCGAGCCTAAGAACCCACACCGCCATTATGTCAAATTCTGCCAGACTTGGTTTGAGAAGCGCGGCAGGCCGTAGCGCCCTGCCCTGCTGTGTCTCAGGCTTTCATCTCCCGAGCATCAAGATACGAGAGTACAGCCTCGCTAAGGAGGTCTTGGTGTTTCCGGCCCGTGCGAGCTGCCAAGATTCGAAGCCGAACGTAGTCTTCGGCCGAAAGAGTGACGCCCAGGCGGCGTGGAGGGCCAAGATCCTGTTTTTCTGGTTCAGGCGCCGGCGTAGCCTTCGGTGCACGCTGCTTGGGTTTTTCAGTCACCGAGGCTTGCTGCCGCTTTACCAGTCCGCCGAGGTTTGTTGGTTCCTTTGCCATAGAGATCCTCCGTGATGTTCTGCCAGAGCTTATTGACGTCGTTGCGAGCGAGACCGCTCGAATCCAGCCCAGAGGTTCCGTTGATGAAGTCACGCTCGTGCGATGTGCGCCGCGGAAGTGGCGAAGGTAAAACCTTCCCGAGATCGGCAAGAGTGAAGAGGGTGTCGCGATAGATAGTGCTGCGCACATCCGCCTGAGTGATCAGGAACCTGTATTGGGACCTTGCCCTCTCGGCCAGGTTAATCGTGTCGCCGAGCGCATCGAGATCGACTCCGGACGCCCTGACCGGAATGATAATGCGGTCGGCGCACTTCATGACATCAATTACCCACTCGTCGGCTGCCGGCGGCGTATCAATGATCAAGAGATCGAACTGTTGGGAGGCCGCGTTCACAATCGCTGGAAGATCGTCAACCGACGGGTCCTCAGCGAGCATTTGAGGTTGATGTGCCTCCCGCCTCTCCCACCAGTGACGAAGACTTTGCTGAGGATCGAGGTCGAGCATCAAGACCCGAAGGCCAGATCCGGCCGCCACCGAAGCAATGTTCCACGATGAGGTCGTCTTCCCGGTACCGCCCTTTTG
>Ga0307972_1001063_pt1 | contig 14720 bp, 15 predicted proteins | sample OrgLakmetagen780_FD_201848 | JGI IMG/M metagenome (GOLD analysis project Ga0307972, IMG submission 201848) | Saline water microbial communities from Organic Lake, Antarctica - #780 | ecosystem: Environmental > Aquatic > Non-marine Saline and Alkaline > Saline | place: Antarctica: Organic Lake...
ACAAAAGCCTGCCATAACCTTTGACTGCGTGCAGCAATTGCCAGAGCACGAAGTCCTTCGCTTGGAGCGCATGTTTGCACGCACCTCTGGAATTGTGGACTCTCTGTCTACAGCATGGGACACAGAGATGATGAACTACCAGGTGGAGGCAGCGCAAGAGGTACGTGCATGCGTGTGTGTATGTGTGTATATCCTTGTGTGCGTGCTTTTGTGTGTGTTGCTGTCTACAGCATGGGACACACAGATGAAGGACTACCAGGTGGAGGAAGCGCAAGAGGAACGTGCATGCGTGTGTGTATGTGTTTGTATCCTTGTGTGCGTGCGTGTGTGTGTCGCTGTCTACAGCATGGGACACAGATGAAGGACTACCAGGTGTAGGCAGCGCAAGAGTTGCGTGCGTGTGCGTGTGTGTGTGTGTGAGCTTGTGTGTACGTATGTGTGTGTCGCTATCTACAGCATGAGACACAAATGATGTGAAAACATTGCCTCTCTTCCACTCAAACAAGTCTAGCTGCCCCATTTCTCAAAAGGACAGTCTGTAACTTAGTGCACTGGAAAGCTGGCTTCAATACGCGTCCAACGATGTGCTCATTGCCAGAAAAGAAGCTGTCCATCTGGGTGAGCTGCTGGTTGGCAGTTGAGGGGTTTTTCAACCTGGACATGCCATTCTGCTCACTTGGGGGACCCCGGAATTTAGCATTCTGTGTTTTTATTATGTTAAGTAATTACATGAAATTAAACTAGGGCGGAGCGTCCTCAAACGGTAACCTGAAAATATTGCCTCTCTTCCACTCAAACAAGTCTAGCTGCCCCATTTCTCAAAAGGACAGTCTGTAACTTAGTGCACTGGAAAGCTGGCTTCAATACGCGTCCAATCTATATCAAGCGTGGGGACTGTGCCTTCAACCCCTATTTAACACCTAATTTAAAACAGCCCCTTTAACGTCTAATTTAAACAGCCCCTTTTAACGTCTAATGCAAAACAGCCCATTCACCGTCACCCCTTATTTAACGTCTAAATTAAAACAGCCACCAATTGCTAATTATGCATTTTTTTCACCAAGATGGATTTCCTTGCAACTAGTACTGGCTTAATACTATTTACTCAACTGATTGCTGTCTTACAATTGATACATACACTATGATGTGCGTTCATACATGTTGCGCTAAATGGACAAATGGTGCTCGATGTCCTTGTCCACCTTACAGCGCCATAAAAGCAGGAACAATGCCACATTATTGTGTGTTGCGTACATATGCGTTGCGCTAAATGGACACACACAATGCTCGTTGCCCTTGTCTACCTTACAGCGCCATAAAAGCAGGAGCAATGCCACATTATTGTGTGTTGCGTACACATGCGTTGCGCTAAATAGACACACACAATGCTCGTTGCCCTTGTCTACCTTACAGCGCCATAAAAACAGGAGCAATGCCACAGTCAGAGCCTCCTTGGACCGCGAAGCCCAGGTAGGTCCACGTCTGTGTGTGTATGTGTTTGCGTGTGTATGTGTGTGCGCGTGAGCGTGCGCCTTTGTGTGTACGTGTGGATGTATCTGTGTACTGTGAACGTGTGACCATCTGTGTATCTGTGAAAACTGTGTACGTATACAATGTTCGTTATGCCCTTGTTCCTCAGTCTGTCAAAGGATTTCTTTCCTTTGCAAGCTTGACTTACAAACCGACCCGCCATAAAATTTTGTCAAAAAAATAAGAATGCGTGCTTTGTCACTCAACGAAACACTATGCTTTCGACTCTTGCTGTTTGTGCTAGCATTGAATATTTACTAGATTTCCTGGCAGCATATGTCAAATTGCTGTTCCGAGATGGCGTCTTTCCCTTCCTTCGCAAATACAGGAGCAGGACAGGAAGTTGAGAACCGCAAGTAGTGCTGCAGGGCTGCCTCTCACATGTGTACAGTGACCCTTTCCATCTACAAATTGCCAATCTCCTTGCTCTTTTCTTTCTTTCACAACCGCAGGAGCAGAAAGTCAGGAATCGTCCCCGGCACTGCTAAACTGCTAAACCGCCTCTCGCAAGTGTGCAAAAATTACACGCAGACGCCTAGATCCACAAAATACCCACAGCCATCACTGCTGACCAGTTTGCCTGTCGCAGGTGTATAAAAATCACTTGCAGAAACCTACAACCCACACAAAACCAAACAATTTCACTGCTGAGACTTCCCCCTCCACAAAACCAGGATCCACAACCACCACTGCTGACACTTCCCTCATTAACATCCAGTTGCAGAATATTACAGACCAAGGCAAGTGCAGCATCTGATCTGCCTTGACACCTTTTTCTCAGGAGCTCGTCTGCCTCACTCTGTTCCTCCCCCACAAACACAGGAGCAGAAGGGGCCAGAGGAATGTCACGGCAGCTGCTCTGTCCAGCACAGCACCGGATCTGCCTTGACACCTTCTTCTTAGGAGCTCATCTGATTCACCCAGTTCCTCCCCCACAAACACAGGAGCCGAAGGGACCAGAGAAATGTCACGGCAGCTGCTCGGTCCAGCACAGCACCGGATCTGCCTTGACACCTTTTTCTTAGGATCTCGTCTGCCTCACTCTGTTCCTCCTCCGCATACACAGGAGCAGGAGGTGAGGGACCAGCACAAGCCGTGGCAGCTGATCATGGGCCGATTTGACAAAGAGACTGGGGCGGCTTTGACGATCCAGCGCGCGTGGCGGGTATTTGCTGGCAAATGCAAGGCAGAGGAGTACTGGCCAAGCGATGAGAATCCCCTCCATTGGAAGTGAGTGGGGAGGCCTGCTTCGTGTGAAAGACGTGTGCTTAATGTGTATCTAGTATAGCATGTAGTGTACTGGCCAAGCGATGAGAACCCTCTCCACTGGAAGTGAGTGGAGAGGCCTGGTCTGTGTTTTAGGGGTGTGCAGAATGTGTGTCAGTAGAGCATGTAGTGTAGGGTTGTTGGTTAGAACCGTTCATATTGCGTATAAATACAGCAGATGCATATATATGTATATGTATGTAGGCCGTCTATATTTACGCTGTATTACGCCTCCATGTATGCCTCCGTATTATGCCACCTATAATAGTTCATGTGTTTTTACGGCAATCGCCCGTTATTGATTTGGTACGCGTTTTTCTTGGATATGTGTATGCATACAGTATATGGTGCATTTCTGTACACAAAATTGCATATATGGTCCTGGCCAACCCTAAGTATACGTTGGGGCAATGGGCCAACCCTGGAAACGAAAACTATGGGCTTCAGTGTGTTATATGTGTTGGGTGGGGCTGCATGTGTGTATAAGACATTCCTACGAGCATAATTATGCACGTGCGCATGTGCGCACGCATGCACACATACGCACACACACGCACACACATGCACTCATACATGATTACACACGAATGCGCGCATGCAATCACACATACCCAAACCCACACTCACACCAACACACACACATACACACATACATATGCACATACACACACGCATGCTGTCAATTTGCCTAAAATTTGCCTAGCCCATGAAACGCACCGCTGATGTTGTCGAATACTCAAAATAAACACGGTTGAGGCAATGATGTGGTGCATACCGCATAGTTGGACAGCCCTGCACTCTGCCACATGCCTAGGGTTGGCCAGAACCGTATATACACACCGTACATGACCGTATATATGGTGATTCCCCTGCCAAAAACACCGTATATACAACGTATATATATGGTGCTGGCCAACCCTATGCATACCACATAGTTGGACAGCCCTGCACTCTGTCACATGCCACATGCCACATGCCCTTTACTTGTCTTGTGCAATGCAGGCATTGGGTGGACTTTCGAAAGCAGCACGGTTGGGGTAAGGATGAGATGTTTGACGCAAAGGGCAACCGGATCAAGCGCACCCAGCCTGGGAAGGCCGACAAGGGAGAGGGAAAGATCAAAGCCAGGTAAGGACCAAGCGCACCCAGCCTGGGAAGGGCGGCAAGGGAGAGGGAAAGATTAAAGCCAGGTAAGGACCAAGCGCACCCAGCCTGGGAAGGGCGGCAAGGGAGAGGGAAAGATCAAAGCCAGGTAAGGACCAAGCGCACCCAGCCTGGGAAAAGCGGCAAGGGAGAGGGAAAGGTCAAAGCAAGGTAGCAGGAACGACTGATGTATGGCATGCGACATAAAGCAAGTGATCGTTCATAACATGTGTTTTTAGGGGCTCTGCGCGAAGGCAACTGGCGAGGCCCGTGCTTTTTGCAGGCCTTCGCTGGCGAGCTGCATACTGATAAAGATGCTTCAACAGCCGGCAAAATCGTTTTTATTATCGTGCATAGTATGAAGTTAAAATGACGGCGGCAGGTGGTGTCTGGCAAGTGCGCTCGCGTCTGAGCGGCAGCTTGAGGCCCTTCTTTGCTCTCTGGTTCGTTTAGCGAATAGTCGAGGTGCCAAACGCATTGCTCGTTACTCAGTCTGTCAGTACCATTTCTTGCTGACACCTGTCTTGCTGGCACCTAGAGGTTTGCAAGGACAAAAAAGGCCGAGGTTAGCCTGGGTGCCTCTTCAGTGTTTGGCTGTTTCCAAGGACCAATAAGGTTGAGGCTCGCCTGGTCGCCTCTTAGGTGCTTTGCTCAACACTCATCGCTCATTGCTCAACCGTTCTCTTTTTTCTGGTCTCGTAGGTACCTGGAAGCTTCCAAGGATAAAAAAACCGCAGCCAGCATCGCGCAGGATTTTGAGGCTCGGACCGCGCTGCGCAACTTTGCACGCGCACAGCGTATGGCGGAGATCTTGCAGGTCAAGCTGGCAAGAAACCAGGTGCGGACTTGACTTTGCGAGCATTGCGAATAGGAAAGTGAACACAAAACGCAATGCGCGTGCGCAGCGTGTGGTGGAGCTTCTGCAGGTCAAGATGGCAAGGAGTTAGGTGCGGACTTGATCTTGAGAGTAGGAAAGTGAACACAAAGCGCAATGCGCGTGCGCAACGCATGGCAAAGGGCCAATTTGGTTAGAAAGTAGCTTGCCTTAGATTCGTCAAGGGTGGACAGGATGATGAGCAGTGGAGGAAGCTTGATGCATGACTGGAGTCGTGGTACTCCGATCTGGCAAAAAAGTGGAGTTAAGCTGAAGAAAAGGAAGCAGATGGTGCAAGGGTGTTGCGCTTGCACGACGCACGACGGGGACTTTGCCAATCCAGATGCTGGGTAAGGGCTGTTAGTGCATCATGGCAGTACGCTTTAAAGGAAAAGCAGGCCGTGCTTGCGCAAGGCAGCTGTCTCTCTAGGTCAAAGCCTGTAGGGTTTTCTCTGTTGGTGGTGTCAGGGTTTCTCTGTTGGGTTATTCTGCTGGTGGTGTCAGGTCTCAATCTGCTGCTTAGTCAAAATGGAGGACTTCTTCAGGTTCAGCACTTTCAGAGGAAAGAAATGAAGGAGCTTGGCAAAGAATTGGCTGGCACTTCCTGTGCAACGAACTTGTAAGCACATCACAATTATGATGAACCCTGACCTGCCGCAGTTCGTAGCCTTGCATGCCCATTGAGTGTTTCAAACGATCGGCTGGCCTCAGCTGTAGCATGCACAATGAGGACTTCAAACAATAGGCCAAAGTAAAGCTCTAAGTGCACGTCTATCCTGTTTCATCCAGGTCCAAGGTAAACTTGGGACCCGGGTGTCAGGATTATCATTCTAAGGAAAGTGCTTGTCATCTTAGCAAAATGAAGACATAATGTTTGAATATACCATACCTTACCAAAGCAGCTCAACAGAAATGCTTGAGAATGTTGTTGCGGGAGTTTAGTGAGAAGAAGCGGGAAAAGGCGCCGCTTGTTGCTTGCCATAGTTTGGGCAGCTTCGTTTATGTCATAACTTATGCAAATACCTTCTACCGTCACATCGCAGGAATTTGACGGAGTTTGGGCAGCTTCGTTTATGTCATAACTTACGCAAATACCTTCTATCGTCACATCGCAGGAATTTGACGGAGTTTGGGCAGCTTCGTTGATGTCATAACTTATGCAAATACCTTCTATCGCCACATCACAGGAGTTTGACGAGAAGAAGAAAGAGATGAGGGAAAAGGAGCAAGCACGCGTGCGTGCCATACAGGAGCGCCACCGAGCAAAGTTTTCTGGAGGGGTGCGTTGTTTTAGCCTCTGTTTAGTTCACGTTGTGTCTCATCGATGTGTATGCCAGCAGCTTATCTGGAGCGCCAGAAAGCACAGTTTTAAGGATTTTCATCCCATCATTACAAGTGCCATCAGCCACACAGGAGCGCCTCAGAGCAAAATGTTTGAATGACTTGCGCTGCTCTATCTCTGTTTCAGCCCAGGATCACGATATCATCGTAGCATATGCTAAGGTATTGCCTTACTCACCCACTCTTCTGTTCCTCTTTTTTGTTGACCTGCTTCTCAACACCATTTGCCACGTGCCTTGCTCTTTTCATTCTTTTTTTCATTTCACGTCCGTGTTATTATTAGATCATTACCGTTACCCTGTTTTGAGGGATACTGCAGGCAATTCGTTAAGATCTCCATACACAGAAACAAGCTGACATAACATGCATACAAGTTGCCCCCCCCCCTCCTTCCCTCACCCACAATCTTGCTCTTATAAACAAGCGCAGGACGTACATGGTGCAATGATGGATCCTGCCACTCGAAGAGCCTTAATCACGCAAAGTGTTCAAGTAAGTACGTGGAGCACATCTGATGCCAGCTAATTGTGTTTGTAGTGGTGGTGTTTGCGTGTGTATATATGTGTGTGTGTTTTGTGTGTGTGTTGAAAGCTATAAAAACAGAGCTCTTCCCAAGAAGCCAAAAGTTAGATGATTGCTGCCGAATTTGCTGGAGCCCAGTCAGCCGAGAGCATCCAGAAAGAGAAGAAAACTATGATGATATGCCGCAATGTGATACTTGCCAACGCACTTACCATTGGAAATGTCTGACTGACCTGAATGCCTGCTCGCATACTGCAAGGCAATCCGCGGAAATGAGTGAAGACTGGCACTGCCCAGCCTGTACTGACCTAACTCAGGTGGAAAAGGATACCAGAAAGTCATTTCCAGTTAACGTAATGGTAAACGTGCTCTGGCAACCCACATGGGAAGCGGCAGAACTGCTCTTAGCTAACCCCGAGTTTTAAACCTACGTAGATAGCTATGAAAATGCCGACACGAGCACTCAGCCAAGTGCCCAACCAGAAGACCAAGAAATCGACAATCTTACAAAGCAAGGCTATGATGGTTGTACCCAGCACTTTGTTAATATATGGGACTCGTTGCAAGGCCAAACCAACAGAGACAAGGCGTTCTTTATCACGGACACTGTCACTCCCCAAGACATCCAACCCACTTGGAAGTGTGAGATCTGGGTACGGGATGTGGATCTCCTCAAGCCAGAGCCTCATAGAGACTCAGAGGGTGAATTAAAAATCCCCGAACACATAACTTGTCAAGCAGCCTGTGTAGATGACATTCACGGCAAGTGCACAGGGATGCTTTCCTTGGAACGTCTGGACATACTGCTACATGCCTACAATCAAACAAAATGGATTGGCCTACACGATGCTACACAACCGCCTGTACTAGACGCAGCAACTAAAATTGCAGGTCTACTACACAGGTATAAACTCCAAATGAGTTCACTAAGCAACGTTAGTAAAAGGCTAAGTTAGTTTAGTTTAGTTTGGATTACAAAGGCATTCGACCTGGAATGGCTGCTCAACCTATAAAAGGCTAAGGAATCCATCGCGTACTGCACCCCGAGGCACATTACGACTTACCTCCGAAAAATGGGCATTAGTTACCAAACAAATGTTTGCCAGCCCCCTTGTTTTTGACCCTAGCTACTGAGCCTACTGGAGTGAAAACACCATAGACACAGTAATTGGAGCAAGCACTAATGCCCTTGACACGAATTTACAGGCTTCTCCTTCTGTCACCCAAACTATTGCGACTGCCTCCTGCATGCAACTTGTGGGACATGTGCTTCAATCAGCAAGCTGCACACAAGAAGCTACAGCAACATTCCTACTCCTCCCTGATTGTCTTGTTTGGAGTAAGAACGGGTGCATTAGGTTAGGGTTTAGGACTACCCTGAGCATGCATGCATTCTAGCCAAGTTCTCTACAGATAGCATGCTCCTAAACCATACAGAAGCTTGGTTAGACGCTCCACCCCAGCCTCAGCACAACAAGAATAAAATGCAGCTAATTGTCGTCTGGAACAATCAAGGGCAACAAGCCCTGAATGAATCCAACCCCGCTTGGCTCAACAATCTCAAGCAGACAATCCCTGAAGCAACGCGGACTTTTAGTAATACTGTCCACATGCTTGACACTGCTTGTGTGAAATGCAAGAACAAACAGAAAAAAAGGTTCCAACTCCTACACCCAGATATTTATATTGCTGCTGACATCAGCCAGTGGCAAATGCTTCATAATACAAACGTCAACTAATACATGAGCCCGCATATTCCCAAAGTACGAAATTGGAAATCAGTCAAATACACCGATGGTAGCGCAATGCAAGATCCGACCAGCAAACAGCAATTCTTAGGCGCTGGCGTCTTCACACCCACCTAAGGCACTGGTTTTAGTGATACCATCACTATCGACCCAGGGGGCAACGGCCCCACGCTCACCATCAATAGAGCCAATCTTGCAGCTGTGCCAGTAGCGGCACAGAAAGACAATACTGAAATTGCTACAGACAGTGCCTCATCCCTCTTTCAGATTTGGAAACAGCTATTGAACCCAATGGCTGTACTCCACCATTTGCACAGGGAACTACTCAAGGGCATTGTATATCTAATCCAATCCTCACCTTCTACCATCACTTTCTACAAGGTGAAATCCCACTCTGGTATTATTGGCAATGAAGATGCAGACCACCTAGCACACAAAGCAGCAGTCAATCAAAATTCTGACGTTTTCCTCCCGCCAGCTATTGACCCCTTGTACGACCTGTTCTGGCTAAGCGTGCCTAACAAAGATGACTCCCATGCAGAAGAGCTTCGAGTTTTGACTAACCTACAGGACAAGGTAAAACATCATATGCACGTCCATCATTACCATGGTGAAGCTATCACAGAAACATTGCTCTACAAGCTTTGGCAAAAATTGCGTAACACGCCTGAGCGCGCAGCACAGCCCGACTTTCACACACAGCAACCTAATGCAAAGCCCCTTGCTCATGCCCAATTCAGTTACAAATTTTGGTCCAAGCCAGATGTGACTTTTTAGGAACAAGAACAAATTTGTAAACATAGGACGGATGCAATACACACAGACAAACACACCAAAAGGTGTAGCCACATGACAGGTCCTGCCACCTGCCCCTTGTGCGGAGGATCAGACAGTGCTCCACACATGCTTCTTAGGTGCAACAACCATATTATGAAGAGAATGCACATAAACCGACACCACAACGCAGTTAGCCGTTATGGGGAAGAGATCAGCAAAGGCAAGCTGGGCTCAGCAGTCGTTACCATGAATGCTTGTAACAGTGAAAAGCTATCTGACCTTAACATTGAACTTCCCGATGACATTGAAAGAAACATTTCCGACTGGGTTTTCCCAACACAACAAAACCTACCGACTAGGCATCAAAGCCGTCCAGATGGCGTGTTAATCATGCCCATTGAAGGGAGAGGCAGGATTTTGGACCCCAAACAGATCCCCTTAAGGGGCAGAGACATACACCTTAAAGAATTTAGATCCTGCTCAGACATAAACCCATAATAGACATTAGTTTAGTTTGGATCACAAAGGCCTCCAGCCTGGCATGGCTGCTCAACCAATAGGTCCCAACAAATAAGTCAATCAAAAAGATCGACAGCTGCACTAATAAATTTGTAAAGAGTTATGTTGAAAAACAAAACCTTTGATATCACCTTCAGAAATCCCCGTAATAGACATTAGATGAAGCGCACAACCAACATCTACCGCTTAAATTAGGGGATCTGATGGGTTACTGGTAGATCGGCTGGCTTCAGGAGGGCTAGGCGTAGAGGCCGGATTGCATGGCTGACAACCGGCCGGATCCTCATTGGTCTCTGTTGTTTCTCTCTTTTTCGATGTTTGGTGGGGCTCTGGCTAGTGTGAGCACTAGATGAGAGCCTTTCTTTGATGCATGCTGGTGTTTTCCAGCGTAGACTTTTCCTTTTTAGGTGTGTCTGCGCACGTGGCTGTATGTATGGCTGTGCGTGCGTGCGTGTCTGCGTATGTGTGAATTTGTGTGTCCTGCTGCGCAGTAATGCTCAACTGGAGCAATCATTTTTGTGGCTTTTAAATACTTCAGTAGGCAACTTCTCTTTGTGGCTCTAGTTTGTACGCATAAGCTCAACTCTGGCCGCACTCTTACTCAACCAAACCTGCGCAACATGAAGTGCGCCCAACTAATTTCTGCTCACACACATGCACACGCAGGAGCTCAACTCTGGCCGCACTCTCACTCAGCCAAACCTGCGCGACATGAAGTGCGCCCAAATAATTTCTGCTCACACACATGCACACGCAGGAGCTCAACTCCGGCCGCACTCTCACTCAGCCAAACCTGCGCGACATGAAGTGCGCCCAGTCGTTTGCAGCGCGCGCAAACCCCCATTCCCATGTGTTGGACCTGATGCAGCACTTCAGTGCAATCCACATGTGAGGCTGCGTGTGTATGGACGTTTGTGTGTGTTTGTGTGTTTGTGAGTGTATTTGTTTGTTTGCTTGTGAGTTTGTGTGTGTATGTTCTTGCGCGGCAGCGCTGTGGTTGGTATGATCCCTGTGCGTTTGGGCAGCATTTCAGTGCAATCCGCTTGCAAGACTGTGTGCGTATATGTAGTAAGATAGTGCCATAATTGTGCGGCTCATTTGATGGGCTTCAGCCAGCACTTAGATCAGTGCAATCCACCTGCGAGGCTGTGTGTGGCCATGTGTGTGTGTTTATGTGTTTGTAGAGAAGGTAAGGCAACTTGTGCTGAAAATAGAAAGGAGTGTGTTAGAACGTAGCAAGTGTGTCAGAATAAGTTACGTGTGACAGCGCTGTTTGCTTGGTGCGATCTGTGTGTTGGGCTTCATGAAGCGCATGGTGGAGCCTCTTGTAAACGAGTTGCCAAATGTACACACACACACACGCACGCGTGTACACACACACAAACTCTTACATGTACACACACAGACAGAGCACACAGCGAGAGACATTAAAACTTGCAGACCTCCTCTGTCCTTCAGCTGCTCTTTGCCGTGCTCTACTCACGCACTTTGAAAGCTCAACCCAGGCATAAAGTTGACACAATAAACCCTGCGCACTTGAGTCACACAACCCAGGCACATGAGTCACAAAACACAACACAGCAAGGAGACTTGCCACAATTAAACAAGCATCTCCCCCTCACCCACCCATCCACCCACATACACACACAGGTACCATACGAAGCTGATCATAGCGCAAGGATTTTTGCCATATTGTCATATGCATGCACATGCACAAACATACATGCACATGCATGAACATACATGCACATGCACGAACATACATGCACACTTTTAGACACACACATACACACGCAGATACACACACCATCACACACAAACATACGCATGCACGCACGCACGCAGGTACCGTAAGAAGCTGATCATCGCGCGCAAAAGGGGGATGGCCCCCCCTCCTTTGCCTGAAGGTGCTGATGAAGACATGATCCAGATGTTTGAGGAGGTCATGGCAAGCCTCACGCAAAAGGTGGGCTGCATGCTGCATTCTTACTTTCTGGGGGGAAGGCTGATGCAGACATGATCCAGATGTTTGAGGAGGTCATGGCAAGCCTCACGCAAAAGGTGGGCTGCATGCTGCATTCTTACTTTTTGGGGGGAAGGCTGATACAGACATGATCCAGATGTTTGAGGAGGTCATGGCAAACCTCACGTAAAAGGTGGGCTGCATGCTGCATTCTTACTTTTTGGGGGGGAGGCTGATGCAGACATGATCCAGACGCTTGAGGAGGTCATGGCAAGCCTCACCAATAATGAGGGACGAATTGTTTAGCCTGACTGTGCGCGATGCTGTTGGTCTAAGGGCATTTGACACAGGCATGCACATTTACATAACGTGACATAACAAAGCAACATGCGTCCCCACACCCCTTTTCACGATGTTAGAAGGGGGAATTGTAATATCTCGCATCCTTAGACTTAGAGTTTGATAATGAATCAGGAGAAAATTTTGATTCAGGAAAAAGCACGAGAGAGATGTGGGGAAAACACGAGAGATGTGGGGAGAACACGAGAGGTGTGGGGGGAAAGAACACGAGAGATGTGGGGAAAACACGAAAGATGTGGGGAAAGCACAAGAGAGATGAGAGGATTCAAGAGAAAACACGAGAGAGATGTTCTGAAGAGCCTGCCAATTGGTGACTTTTAGCAGCGCCGTGGTTGCCTATGTCTAGGGTTGGCCAGAACCGTATATGTACACCATATATGACCGTATATTTGGTGATTTCCCTGCCAAAATCACCGAATATAAACCGTATATATATATTTCTGGCCAACCATGCCGATGTGATTTGCTTAGCCATGCAGTAAAGCTCTTAGGAGCTTGACTCCTCTCCAAGTGAGAGCTTAAAGCTTGACTCCTCTTAGGAGCTTGACTCCTCTCCAAGTCCTCTCCAAGTCTCCAGGCGAGCTTGACTCCTCTTAGGAGCTTGACTCCTCTGCCAGTGAGAGCTTGACTCCTCTCCAAGGAGCTTGACTCCTCTCCAAGGAGCTTGACTCCTCTCCAAGGGGCGTCAGGGAGAGCTCCAAGGGGCGTCAAGGAGAGCTTGACTCCTCTCCAAGGAGCTTACATCTTCTCCAAACCAAGCTCTCTGCAATGGAGCCGCTCGTCCTGGAGCGAGTTCATAGATTCATAGACAACCTTTCATAAACGATTTTAACACTGCGCACCTTATTAACAAGTTTATGGACAATGTCCTCTGAACATTGTGAACATAGTGCACCTGTGATTCTGAACAAGATTTTAAAAAAGGTTTTATTGGCGTAAGCCATGCCTTCTACCTATGACTGGATTCACACAAGCTCCACAAAGCATGGCCACACCCTAGCTTAATATCAAGGTGTCGACGAAGGTGGTGATTGGTATTGAGATTTGATTTCAGAGGCCCTTACAGGGAGAGACTGAGAGAGTGCTTTGCATGAGCGCTGCGTTCGATCGATACGTGTTCAGCTATGAAAGACGGGTAACGTGAGTTCCTGCAGTACAAGGGTACACAGTGCGCTGCAAGCAGGACACACAGTTAGCTTACACATAAAACACATAAAACACATCTTACACATAATTAGCTTACACATAATACACATAAAACACAACGAGCCTGTTTGAAACAGAGTAACACAGCCCTCTGCTTAGAATCAGTGCAAACGCAGGGCGAGGAGGACGAGGAGGTGGTTTGCATCAGACATAACGACCCTGTTGTAGGCTGATTAATTTAGCTACGGTTTTAATTTGTTACACATGTAGTGCAAGGAGGACCTACAAGTGGCTTATGTTGGTCAGGTGTAAGACCTACTGTACGTGGTTCAGCTATGAACCCAATTGTACGTGGTTCAGCTATGAACCCAGTTGATCACCCGCATGGAAGTGGGGAAGGACGTGCACCTATTGTACTTGGTCGACCATTAACACCTTGGGGACTTCCTGCTTACTCAAAACGTGACGACCCTCTTTAAGGTTAATCAATCCAGCCTCGGTATGAATGTGTTGCTGTTTTTTGTTACGTATGCAGTACAAGGAGGACCTGGAGCTGGATTATTTAAAGCGCCAGAAGCCAAGTGCCCCTCCTGACGGCGTTCACGACAGCGCTGTAGCGCTGTACCATGAAATTGTGCAGCGCTTTAAACGCCTTGAGGTAATGATCCTTCTCAGAATGAGTGTAGCTTGAACTATTGTGTGCTGTAGCTCTGTACCACGAAATTGTGCAGCGCTTTAAACGCCTTGAGGAAATGATCCTTCTCAGAATGAGTGTAGCTTGAACTACTGTGTGAATGTCCAGAGGGGGAGGGGGGACTGAGCGCTGTACCGCCAGATTGCGCTTTAAATGCTTTGAGGTTCTACTCAATTTTGAGGATGGATGTAGCTCAGTTTTTTTTAGTGCCCAGAGGTGGAGGGGTGGCTGTTGCGCTGCGCCTATAACAAATGTGCAGCATTTTGGAATGCATGGCAGTGAGGGTTTGCCCTATTCATGGAAATAAGCAGCTCTATATTCTAAAAATTTAGGGGGTCAAAACATTTGGAGGGGATGACTGCTGCGCTGTACCAAAAAATCATGCAGCGCTTCAAAAGGCCTGGAGGTAGTGCAGTTGTGTGCATTGCGTAAATAAAATCGAATGCCTGTGATGTGCAGACGGGCTACGATTCTGACGATGGGAAGCCTGGCAAGCCGCGAGTGCGCAGCATGACAGGGTACGGGAGAGCATGGCTGTCCGCCATGGAGCATTCCAGCAAGTCCCGGAAAAGGCTGCTGCGTGTGCGGTCTCAAGGTGCGTGCACATGTGCCTTTGTGCGTGTGATTGTGCGTGTGATTGTGCGTGTGTGTGCTTGTGTGTGTGTGCGTGTGTGTGTGCAATGTGAGGTGGGCGTGGGTGCGTTCGCAAATGGCTGTTTCTATCTAACTAACAACAGTGCATCTCCCAGGCTTTCTGGAAAATGGGTAAACATGTGATGTATATATGTCGCACAAACACATGTCACACACACACACACACACACACACACCGACATG
>Ga0307972_1001065_pt1 | contig 14675 bp, 16 predicted proteins | sample OrgLakmetagen780_FD_201848 | JGI IMG/M metagenome (GOLD analysis project Ga0307972, IMG submission 201848) | Saline water microbial communities from Organic Lake, Antarctica - #780 | ecosystem: Environmental > Aquatic > Non-marine Saline and Alkaline > Saline | place: Antarctica: Organic Lake...
CCTTCCTCCGGACACAGAGCAACAATCATGCTAGAGGAACTGGTGAACACGTGCATCGAGGAGGTGGCAGTGGAGGGAAGTGCTGGTGCGTTTACCTGTTGGTCTGGACGGCCATGGTTGGGGCAGTGCATTATTCAATTGTAGCAGCCATGCGCGCATTCACCGCAACATGCACGTGCATGCATGCAGGTTGCAGCGTGCCTCATCTCTGGCGATTGCTGGAAGCCAAGCTCCCAGACTTTGATTCCAATTTCACCCTCTCTGACGCTGTCAAGCACTTCATTTGGAGCAGCCTCTTGCAGCAGATGCCCATGAACATGCACCTGTTCTCGCCTGGACCTGCAGCTGTACCAGCACGAGCTGCGCCAAGGTCAGTGCCTGTATGCGTCACGACATGCAAACAATACTGAGCCTCACAATATGATTACGAGTGTTCTTCGGTCCCTTGAGATGGCACTTCTGGCAAGACTTTAGGTGTTGCAGCCCTTCTTTTGTCGGCTGAGTATGAGTGCACTACAGTTCAGCCTGGTGCGTCTTGTCACCAATCCACTATATATGCAAACCCATGATCACTCCCTGGCTGCAGGCCTGCAGGCAAAGGAAAGAAGAAAGACCAGCAGAGCGTCGAAGGGGAGCCTGAGGTAAGGTGCTCATGCTGCTGCAGCTGCCGTGGAGGGGTTAACTTTGAAGAGAGAGAAAGAAAGAGCAATAACGTGAGACGAGTCAAGCTGTTGCGCTGGAAAGCACTTAAATACGTTCGTGGAGGACCCTCCTCCATCGTCCCCTCTTCCTTCATCATTGGACAACAATTGCGTCCTATCACCTGGTTAATATGGACCCAATATGGACCCATTCACTTTTAGGTTACACACTTAGTTCTCCTTGCTTTCGTGCGCCGTGCAAGCCGTCGTATCCTTGTCAGACTTCTTCAATACAGGTTGTTAAGACTCGCTTGCCATTATACACTGCTGCGTCATACAAGGCTATGGAAATCATGTTTTCTCTGAAGAGAATTGCTACCCCAAGATTTTCTTTTCTACCTCTATTTTCCCCTGCATAGATAAGTTTGTTTGGCTATCGAGGGCTTTATTGCCGCACGTTCGTGTCCCCGATGTTCTTATGAGCGATTTAGTTTGTACACTGTGTGAACGATATCATGATTCTGTCCTACAAATTTTGGGGGCTATGATATGTGAGCAACAGCTGTGGCGCCCCTGACTTGTGCCTTGTGTAGGTACGCACGTGTACGCACGTGTGCCTCGTGTAGGTACGCACGTGTCATAAAAGCACTCCAGCACGTACCGTGCTTGCTGTGTGCAATGCAGGAGAAGTATGACCATGAGAGCCTACCAAGCTTCCAAGATGCTGAAGCAAAAGGCGTGCACATTAAGGTAAGACCAAGTATGAATCAAAGCACGCTTCTGTGTGCGTGGGTTATGAAGCGAGTTGATGGATGAACAAACGCCTGACCATCTTGCTGACGCAACAAACATGTACGTGCACGGCAATGCAGGGGAGTTGCAAGGCAGAAGGTTGTACCGAATGACAAAGGAGTACTTCTTGCAAGGGTGCTTGCCATAGACATATTATTATACACGCCAATTTGGGGCGTTGGCTGCTTTCACGTTGTTAGCACGATAAGGAAACGTAGCCCTGCTGATCTACAATGCAAAGGTTCACACATGTTGCGAGTCCGTACAGGATTGCTATATTGATAGCCGTAGGAGATGTTATGAGGAAAGAAAGCTTTTGATGTGCTCAGTAAGCTGGGTGTGGCTAAACGTTTCACGCCATTCACCCCACAATGCCCTTGAAACAGAGACCGCACTTTTTTGTGGTTATCACCCTCAGGGTTAAAACAGCTAGCTCAGACCACCCCCAAAACTCACAAAATTTCACTACAGTGCAGCATCTAAGTCGCACGTAGTATGCGCTCTGTTCTTTGGTCTTGGAGGACCCCTGTTACTGATTTAGGTGTCTTTGTATTTGTCTTGTGTTGTACTTCAGGCATCGCAAGCAGTCCGGACAAGCGTGCTTGGCCTCTACGACGCGTCCACCTCCCGATTCCAGATGAGCATTCCTCAGGTACATAAAAGCAAATACAATGATAAAATTGGAAAATGTTGTAGTTAAGTAACTCACAAACATCAATTTACATACAGCACGTAAGTTTTTTTTTGGTGTCATAACTTCATAAGGTTTGTTTCCATTCATGGCACATCTTAGTCTCCCAGCAGCCATGACCCAAAGGAAAAAACTACGCAGGCAGTGAAAAATCACTCCCCACATTGATATGGAAAAGGAGGCACAAGGAGCCATGACCAACTGTAATGCCATCTCTTCTCATCTCCAGATGTTTATGTAACTGCGCCTTGTGCTTAAGCATATATCTTTAATGTTTTTATTGATACTATTGTTAATGTTTATTATGTTTAAACAAACTTGTACAGTTGTGCTTTTGTGTAGTACATCCAGGGGTGCAAAACACAGCAAGCCCCGCATGCTCCACTCCTGCAAGTTTTACCCATGTAATTTGTAGTAAGCAGTCGCGTTTAATCCTGAAAGAGAAGGGGTGGGCAAGCACACTGCCATCTCGGCAAGCCACCAAACCAACCAAACCAAAAAGAGGCTCAAAGTCTCTGCAGCGAATGTCTTGCGAGCAGAAGAACGATCTCAAGGAGAAACCACAAAGATAATGCAAGCACCATTGGGAAGCAGCAGTCTGCAGGTTAGTAATTTACTTTGCTCGTCTTGCTTTTCTCTCTATCAGGTTCAAACGCTAGAAGCCATTGCGCGCACTCGGCAGCTTGGCGTGCTTCAGTCAACGCTCTCTTCGCAGCTCAACATCACCAATGCCAACTTCTTCTACGTGGTCAAGGTGAGGGGGTCGCAAACTTTCTTTACTGGATAGAATCACCGTTAGGTTTTCGGTGGAAGTACTTGGTTGAAGCATATGACACGTGTATGTTAATTTTAATTTATATGCGGCCACTGTTTCATTTTGTTTGCCGGGATTGCAATAGGTGCATTCATGTATGGTAATTCTGTGAATTCTTTGCCCAAAATGAATTGCGTTTGCTCATGCATTAACCTGTAAGAAACAGGGAAATGGCACATACCAGGCGCGCCTTGTGAATACATGAAGTCCGTGCTTGCTTTGTATCTGCCCCTACCTTGCGTGCCTCCCTTAACCAACTTTTTTGATTTGAGTGCTATCTTGACTGCACCTCGAATTGCCTGGCGACTTGCACACTTCATGACTTCAAGCATCTCTCTATCATGCATAAGCTGCTCACTCAACTGATTTTGCATCTTTGTACAGTGTCTGGAAATTTGAAGGCTCTCACTTTAACTCGTTTGCTTTTATACTGCAAGCCTCAGACCGGTTGATGTAAAAAATTGGTGTTTCTGCTGATTGAATCAGCTGATAGAAGATCATGACCTCATTATGCACACACTTGAAGCAAGCTTCCACACTTGGACTAATTAAGGCTTTAAACACATAGCTCACTACACACTTCTGGCACACCAAAACACCACGCACACACTTCATGTTCTTGTCTGTGCGCCTGATCCCACTTGCGCAGTGCCTAGAGGAGCGTGGCCTCATAGCGCGGACGCCTGTCATCATGACGACTCAGCGCAATCAACGCAGCAACGGAGTGGTCACAACTAACGTGCTGCATCTCACACGCTACGCACCAGCCGTGCGTTTGGGTCCCAGTCAAGTGTTTAAGGTGGGCCTGAGGGTGCCTTCATTGGTCTGTATCCATGCGTGTGCAAGGTGGGGCTATTTTGTGGTACGCAGGAGCTCTGTTGTTTCAATTCGTGATGTAGCCCAGCATGAGTGCAGCCGCAATGTGCTCCTTTGAAGAGGTGAGGTCGTTTTTATGACCGTCCGAACACCTCCGACAATGTGACGTGTGCTTGTATCTTGGGAAACAAGAAACAGAGCAGCCTGGATGTGGTGTCATAAAAAAAAGACCCCTCCGTAAGCCTGCATGATCAAAGAGCTTCACTTTCTGCCTCCCACCTTGTCTTTCACTGCCTTTGAAGCAGAGAATCTCCCCCTGTTTCCTCCAGTATCTTATTGACATTGCCTTTGTTTGTCTTTCAAACTCTCAGATGGTGGAAGTTCAGGGGCACCACCAGCAACTCAATGCGGACTCAGCCACGTACACGGTCCAGGTGTGTCAGCTGACATGCAGTAAGCACTGTCTGCAAAGTCTGGGATGCTTGCGTGCACACATTCACATGAATGGAGTGCTGTAAAGACAAATGAGCCAATGTCGCTGTGAACACAACACTGAACCAAGCATAGCGTGCACATGTGATCCCGTCAAGTCGCTATCTGAGTTGTGAATTGTGATCAAACCGCAAACTTGATCCCCCAACGACAGGACGACTCACGATACATGCGCCTTGTGACGGAGCGTGTGGCCAGGACTGAGGGCAAGGTGGTCATTGAGTCGGAGCTTAAGATTGTGCTGGGGTTCACCGGCAGGAAAGGGCACCGCTACTGGCGAAGAATCAAGGTGTGTGTGTGTTGTCAGTGTCACGAAGTGCATGTGTGTTTGGGAAGGTCGGCCTGGCCTTGTAGAGGGGAGGGGAGGGGAGGGGGAAACATTCAGTGTCAGGAATGTACGTGAAATGTGTTGGACTGCAATACAATGAAATCTCCCACTGTCCTTATGTTGTACCTGGGGATTTTTGCTGGAGGGATGTGCGGCATGTCTTGCTTGGCACCAGCCAACCAGGCTATGTAATCTAGCAACATTGTTTGCTGCTAGAGCCACTTGCCGTGCCAGCAAGGGGCACTGCAAGTAGCGGTGCCCCTTGCTGGGCGGAAGGGGAGCAGACACGCAAGGGGCATTGCTACTGGCAGAGGACCTAAGTATGGCATGTGCAGAATTGTGACGTGAAGTGTGGTGGACTACACACTGTGTTATCAAGCGTGCAGGACGTGTGAGCTTGTAAGGTGTCAGGCCATGTATATCTATACACCAGTGCACAATAATACGGCGGTAGTAGCTTCTCCTGGAATGTACATAAGCCCAGATGCTGTAATTGTGGTAATGCAGGCATAACCCAGCACTTGCGTGTTGAGCTTTTAGTGCAAGTAACATTTGTTTTTGGAGAAGCCCAAGTTTTGGTTCTTATCTTTCAAGAACACAAAACCCTACACTGTTTCAGGGCAAGCTGATCAAGAATGGCAACATCCATGTATACGTGGCAGAGATTAACAAGAAGGCAGTGGTGAGTATGTTAAAAAAATTCGCTAGACAAATAGTACGTGATCCTCGCCTTGCAGTGCATTAACCCTATCATTGTGGATTATGCATCTTTTCAGAGTAGAGAGTGGATGAAGAACGCATAGACCCACTTTATCCCGAAATACGCCAAAGATAGTCCAGACCCCTAATGCTGGCCAGTGCTGTTCAGGAGCGTGACAAAGATGATAGGCATTTTAATTTGTGTAGGCATTTTAGTTTGTGTAGTGCCTGCTGGCTGTTTTGCCTTCTGTTTCAATATTCTGGAAGGTAAATATTTCCAATGTAGCACAGAATTAGGATAACTAACTTATAGTTGGAAAAATCTCATTATTAAACGCTAATGCAAGCTATGCAAAGAGAATGTAAAAAGGTAAGCAGGATGCGAGCTTGCGAGGGTTTCTTATTTCTGAATCAGCATGCACTGGTCTGTCGCGTGTATAAGCAAAGACAACAGCTACGACGAATGCTTCTCACCACATCATCGTAGTGTTCACCAAATCATTGTGTTCATTTTCTTGCATATGCAGACGTGCGTCAAGCTGCTGAAAGAGGTGGTCGTGGGAGGAGAGGAAAAGGGGGAAGAGGACGTTGAAGAAGGTCAGTTTGGGAAAGGAAGCAAATATAGGCAGACAGCAGTAAAGTTACAAAAGGTTTCTGTGTGGGAATAGAGGGAGAGGAGAAAAGGGATTAAAAGGTCGGTCTGAAGTAGGAGACGAGAACACATATTACGAGAACACATATAACACATAGTACGAGGTAGTACGAGGAACGACAGTACACATAGTACGAGGATCGACAGTACACATAGTATGAGGAACGACAGTACACATAGTACGAGGAACGACAGTACACATAGTACGAGAACTGTATGTTGGAGGAGAACGTGGGGGGGAAGATGAGATTTAACATGACCAATAATTGGTTACAGGATTTTGTTACAACCTATTATTAGTTGTTAACCTGCCCAAATGCCGTGAATACTTGTATAGGCACGGCTCCAGCCAATTTCTATCTGCAAGATGCAAAGGCAGACTGAAAGTGAATTTTCCACAACCAACCTTTGCATAAAACTGCAGAGTACTCTGCAGCCTGCTGCAGAAGTACTCACGTTCTTGGAGGCGAGTGCAACTGAATGTCAGTTGGAACTGTCTTGCCACAGCTTGCGCTGTAGAAACCACCCTGGATGGTTGGCCACGTGTAAACTCCCCTCCTACATTCTGTGGAGCCGAGCCGGAATAGAACCCATGCAGACATCTTAACGATAAAAACTAAATTCGTTGCATTTGCCCTGCCTGCAATGTTAACTGCGAGTCTGTATGGGTATCGTTGATGGGTGTGAAGTCGACTGATTTTATTCTTGTTAAGATTTACCGTAAGTCAGCTCCTGCGTATTCGGGAGGTATACTGGCCAGATATATCAGAATGCTTGTATAGTTCTTTGCCTTTTTCTGATCTTCTTATGAGCACATGCTTTGCTGCAGTTCCAACCGAACTGGTGCTGACGTGAGCCCTACATGCTTCTTTGCCTGAAAGCAGCTTGAGTGCTGACATGAGCCCTATGTGTTTTCTTGCTTTGATTAAACCCTAAAGCAGCCCTAAATGCTTTCTTTGTCCTAAAGCAGCTTGAGTGCTGACATGAGCCCTAGGTGTTTTCTTGCTTTGACTTAACAAAGCAGCCCTACATGCTTCTTTGCCTGATGGCAGCTTGAGTGCTGACGTGAGCCTTAGGTGTTTCTTGGACTCAATGCAGCACTTCACGCCCACAGCAACTTGAAAGTTAATTACCTTTCATGTACGCGTTGATGAATACATGAATACAGAAGCTGGCCTTCTCCCTTACATAGTTGCACGATGCATGGAGCTGCTTATTCTCGGCAGCCTTCTAGATGAGATGCTGTTGAGGACCTCTTACACTTGTCGATGCTGGTATGCATTTGTCTTCCTGTACTCGGATTGCAGCTGCACAAGCAGGCAGCCTCCTATGGTTGAGGTGCCCCTGGAATGCCAGCTTGTTGACACTGGCATGCTTTTCCCTTCCTGTTCTTGGATCGCAGCTGCACAAGCAGGCAGCCTCCTGGTTGAGGTGCCCCTGGAACGCCAGATGCTGGAGGTCATGCTTGAGGCTGGTCCTGCAGGCATCCTCAGTGTGACTGTGTTTGAGCGCCTGCACCTCCCTGCCAAAAAGTACCTGCCTCTCTTGAGCGAGGTGGTGAAAAAGTATGGGCTGCAGGTGCGTGCGTTTTCCAAATAGTAGGTGTGCATGCAAGACTGTTAGAGCTCTTTTATTTGCATGGGCGCCAGCAATTGCCCGCCTCCTACAAACGAGGTGGTAGGATGATGTGCTGATTATCTGGTTGCGTGTGCATACAAGCAACTTTGTTAAGCTACAACCTACTTGCTTGTCCTGCAAAGAGCGTGGAATTTCTTGGGCTGTTTTTTTTGTTTGCCAGGTTCGAAATTTTACCTGCTTTTCCTAAACAAAATGTGTGTCATCTTGCGCGGCAGGCGTGTGCATGCATGCGTGTTTGTTTGAGCTTCTTTGTATAATCCGGCCAATTAATTGTTTTCTCTTTGCTGGCACTGGCTTGTGGCTATGCCTTTGAGGTTCAACCAGAAGTCCTACCAGAAGTCCTACCAGAAGTCCACAAGGCAGTTAAGGAAATATCCAAGTTGATAATAAAAGCAAACCCTGTGTGTAATTTGTGTGTGTGTGTGTGCAGACTTGCAGAAACGAGTGACCCCTTTGCCGCACATTCCGTACAGGTTGCGTCACAGCACGTTGGGAAGATTGCGCAGAACCGTTACTTGGCCCCCCCCCACCTCCTCGCACAGTACTACCATGCACAGTATACTGCTCTGGGCTTGGATCCCCCTCCCGACCTACTACCCCCCACGCAGGTGTGTTGCTTGTACATTGCTGACAGCGTCTGAGCTGCTAGGGTGTTGCAAAAGTACCAGGAACTTTGCCAAAATAGTAGCCACAGAGAGAGGTGCTCCATTTGTAGACGACATTGTTATTATGCGGGTGGCTCTCTTGGTAACACTGAAGTGTTGTGGCGCATCAGCATGTCCAACTCCCACCTAGCTAACTTATTTCAATGCACAGGAGCAGCCCCTGCAGCAGCTCCAGCAGCAGCTCCAGCAGCAGCAGCAGCAGCCCCCCCCTGAAGACCCCTCCTCTGCTGCAGGGGATCAGCAGGTGCAACAAGGGGGCGTCAAGGAGCAATTACCGTTGCTGCTGCAGCTTCCTGGGTTTCAGGACATGGGAACAGACAAGGAAGATGGTGGTGGTTTGGGTGATGGTGCTGGTGGTGGTAGTGCTGAGGGAATGGATGTGGATGGAGAAGGTGGAGGAGAGGGCGGTGTGGGTGGTAAAGGTACGGGTGAGGGTGCAGAGGATGCAGCACTGAGAAATGGCGCCAGCACTGGCGGAGCAATTGCAGGAAGAGGGGGTAGAGGGCGGCGTGGCAGTGCTTCAGGTGGCAGGGATGGTGGTAATGGTGGAGGTCGTGCCAGGGCTGCGTCTGTGCTTGCATCGCCACTGCCGCCAACATCCAGTGGCGCAGCAGGGGCAGGATTAGCAGCGTTAGCTCTTGCATCGCAGCAGCAGCAACAGCAACAGCAGCAGCAGCAGCAGCAGCAGCAGCAGCAGCAACAGCAACAGCAACAGCAACAGCAACAGCAGCAGCAGCAGCAGCAGGAAGGGGGAGCGGGAGCAGGACAGAGCTCTGCCCAACCGCACAAGCGTGTTTTTCGTACGGTGAGGGACATGAATAAGGTTGGCCAGAACCCTATATATATGCATCGTATGTTTGGTGATTCAACCTGCCCAAAATACCGTATATACACCGTATATATATACATATATATGGTTCTGGCCAACCCTAGAGATGAAACACTGAGGTGTTTTTTTGTGGCACTGGTATGTGTGGCGCCGTGACGGCAGAGGGTACGGTTTCTGCTTTTCTGCACGTCCTTTTTATGGGGGTTGGGACCCAGTGTCTGCTTATTCCTGGCCATTCGCGCCTGAGCTCTGCCATTGTGTGCCCATTCGAGAGCTCTACCATTGTGTACCTGAGCTCTGCCATTGTGTGACCATTCGAGAGCTCTACCATTGTGTGCCTGAGCTCTGCCATTGTGTGCCCATTCGAGAGCTCTACCATTGTGTGCCTGAGCTCCACCATTGTGTGCCCATTCGCGCCTGAGCTCTGCCATTGTGTGCACATGCATTCCAGAATTTCAGTACAGCGGTTTACTGCTCCAACGCCCTACCTTGCATTGCATTACTCACACAGACAGAGCCCTCAAACAACCGACTACAACGCATGTTGGCCGCACAAGTGCATAACAAACTTACTCCTCATGATGCTACATCTTTTCTCCTGTTCACTTCTGCCCTACCGATCATCCAACCTCAAACAACGCTATGTATCCCTACACAGACGGAGCTGTCAGACAACCGTCTGCGGCGCATGCTGGCCAGGGTGGAGGTAAACCGCTTCCTGATGCGCAACGAGGTCAAGCCCATGCTGTACAACTTTGAGGTGGAGCACGGGCTGGTTCCACCGTCCACGAGTGTCTACTCCAAGGTGTATGTTTGTGTGTGTGTTGGTTGTGTGTGTGTGTGTGTGTGGTTTGTGTGTGTGTGTGTGTGTGTGTGTGTGTGGTTTTGTGTTTTTGTGTGTATGTGGTGTGTGTGATTGTATGTGTGTGGTTGTGTGTGTGTGTCTGTGTGTGTGTGTGTGTGTGTGTTTGTGTGTGTTTGTGTGTGTTTTGTGTGTGTGTATGTGTGTGTGAGTGTGCGTATCATGTACATGAGCAGTTGCTGGTAGAACATACACTTAGGAAACACAACTCAGAAAAGTTGCTTAGGATCACGTAAATTTGATTCTGATCTCAAGCACCGTTAATTATGACCATGGGCGGTCCCACGGTTCACAAGTGTCCACTCTTAGAAGAGCCAGTGCATATTAAGTACAGAAGCATTCCAAACCCACACCTCGGCTAAACATGTTACAGTTGTGGAAGTAAAGCATGTCTTATCAGATATCTGGAGCCAACAATGTGTCCGTCGAAAGCTTGCCCTGCAGGAGTGAGTGGTGGGTGTTGCCTTGCATGCACGCACGCACACATTCCTGGCATCCGTCAGACCTCAGTCTCCAGCAGCTGAGGACTTACCACAACTCCTAACTCCATAAAACCGCTTTGATCTCTGGCTAGCTTTCACACAAAAAAAACCTCACTACCTCTCTTATTGAAACCTTGGTTGTCTGACAAGTGTGCGCTGTGTGGTCAAACTGCGCTGTGTGGTCAAACTGCGCTGTGTGGTCAAAACAGTGCCAACTCTGGAAAGGTTTGTCGCCTCCTGTGCGCCTGTAAGCTCTGCACCCGAAATGCTAGGTGAATCCGATAATGCATCCTTTGACACCAAAGCGGCGCGATTGCTCTTTGAAAAGGCTGTGGTGCCTCCTGTGCACCTGTAAGCTCTGCACTTAAAATGCTAGGTGTATCTATTGATGCATCCTTTGACACCAAAGCGGCGCGATTGCTCTTTGAAAAGGCTGTAGTGCCTCCTGTGCGCCTGTAAGCTCTGCACCCAAAATGCTATGTGTATCTGTTGATGCATCCTTTGACACCAAAGCGGCGCGATTACTCTAAAATCAATGCGTCCTCTTCCACGAAACGCTTTGCTCAGCGGCCTTAGAAGCAGAGTGCAATCGTAAACATGCACGGCAGCATTGTAATCAACAGCTCTGAGGAGTTTCATGCTTTGCTGGGAGAAGCGATAAACGAAACAAAAACGAAACACATGGAACCGTGAGCCACGGCTTCATTACTCAGGGCAGCACTCACTTTTTCTACATTATCTCTCTCTCTCTCCCTCTCTTTCAGGGACCTGACAGAAAGACCATTGAACGCTTGATAGTGCGCATGGAAACCTCCGGAAAGGTCAAGCGTATCACCATCACCCTGCCTGGCTCTATTCAGCAGGGCGATGTCAGAATGGTGCGTTCTCACAATGCTCCTGCTTGGTCTGTGGCGTGTTTGTGTAGCAGTAGAATGAAAGGTAGTCCAGCACGATAGAAAGCACAGTCTTTTGCATTTCTCAGTCAACTTCTGGATAAACAAATGAACAAGCAATCTCATTCTCTCCATGAGCAGGAAGTCGAATTAGTAAGAAATCTGTCGAATGCAGCTTTGACAGGCAGTTTAGAATGGCACATTGTTTTTTATCACGCATCAATTGCGTGTGTGTGTGTATGTGTGCTCGCAGACAGAGGTCCTTGTGCAGTCTCAACTTGATATCACACCAGAGCTCAGGAAAGAGATGCAAGACTATTTTTTGAAGTACGAGAAAGACATGCGCCACAAGTCGTCCACAAGGTACGTCGAAAAGCAGCCTGGCAACGACGCCCAATGTTCATGCCTGTACGCATTTGAGTCGTTGGATGTGGACATGCAAAAGGGCGGACACGGGTTTAATTGAGTATGTGTGCAAGGTCATTTCTTTCGTTAAATTATAAGACACATACAAAATATATATACACAAATACACATATGTAAGTGCATGTGTTTAAAGTTGAAACATAATATATAACACACAAGGCAGGCATTTGAGTTATACGACAGGACTGCTGCAGTCCCTTGTCAGATGTTTGTATGCATTTGATGTTATTGACATATCTCTCACATTCATGGGGCTCTGAGCACATGGGAGATGTGTTGGTGTTGGTTTTGCCAAAGAGTCGAGGTGAGTGTATCAGAATTGTCAGCCTTTGACGCAGTCAAAAACGAACAGAGCCTCTTGCAGTACATTTGTGTCTGGAATTGTTAGCTTGACACAGTCATAGACAAACAGAGTGTCTTGCAGCCCATTTGTGCCCAAGACGTGTGCGCATGCATGACATGACATTAAATGGCTGCATGTGTCCAATAAAGTCTGTGGTGTAGATGGGAGAAATTCATGGCCCTGGTGTCCACACAACTTTAGACCACCCTTGTGCTGTTCAAATAGTCAATTAATTCAACCAGTAACCAGTGCGCTCACAAGCTTGCAAACTCACGCCCATGCCCTGTTTAAAATTGTTGTTTCGTCCTGCATATAATCAGCTGCAACTTAATTCTTACAATCTTAACACAGACAAATGAAGTCCTCATCTACTTCCTCACACTTTGCCGCACAGATTCTTCAAGGAGAAGAACCAAGCCCTGCAAAACCTCAGCATGCACCAAGAGCAGACGCAGCAGCAGCAGGCATTGGTGTCTGGAGCTGGAAATGGTCCCCTTCTTTTAGAAGGCGAGTATGTGCATGGACAAGATGCCTCCGGTGTTATGATGGCTTGAATGTAGGCTGCCAGCTGATACTTGTTTTGAAAGCCCAAAGCCCTTGCAGGCCATAAGCATTTTCCATTTTGCCCAGCCCCTGCACACATCGCATCACGCTACATAACTTCGCGCCAGCACATCGCATCACACACACACACATCGTAGCACGCTACATGTGGCACACACGCACATCACATCACGCTACATAGCCTCGCGCCAGCACATCGCATCACACACACACACACATCGTAGCACGCCACATGTGGCACACACACACATCGCATCACGCTACATAACCTCGTGCCAGCACATCGCATCACACACACACATCGTAGCACGCTACATGTGGCACACACACACACATCGCATCACATCACGCTACATAACCTCGCGCCAGCACATCAAGTACCATCACCCTCGAACAACACAGGACCTCCCACTCAAGACCAGGATATTCCTTCAGAGCAGCAGCAGCAGCAGCAGCAGCAGCAGCAACAGCAGCAGCAGCAGCACATCCTCCCCCCGTCACAAACACAAGGTGGTACAGTCGCACACAAGGTGGTACAGTCATACACACACGGTGGTGAGGCTGTGGAGCGTGTGCATGCAATGGCACGCTATGAAGGCGGGGGGCGGCCCTTATCTGTTCTCACGGGGGAGGAGCGCATCACACGGCTGCTGCCCCCTGGGTGCAACCTGAAGGGCATAAGGTGTGCTGACGAGTTGCCTGTAATTTGATCGGAGCTTGAGGAGCGTATCGCATAGCGGTATCACATCTTGAGGATCGTATCACATTTTGAGGAGCGTATCACATTTTGAGGAGCGTATCACATAGCAGTATCACATTTTGAGGAGCCTATCACATCTTGAGGAGCGTATCACATTTTGAGGAGCTTATTATATTTTGAGGAGCGTATTACATTTTGAGGAGCGTATCACATTTCGGGGAGCGTATCACATGTCTGTTATTTGATTGGAACTAGAGAAGCCTATCACATAGCGGTATCACATCTTGAGGAGCGTATCACATTTTGAGGAGCGTATTACATGTCTGTTATTTGATTGGAACTAGAGAAGCCTATCACATAGCGGTATCACATCTTGAGGAGCATATCACATTTTGAGGAGCCTATCACATGTCTGTTATTTGATTGGAACTAGAGGAGCGTATTACAGATCTGGTATTTAACCAAAGCTTCAGGAGCGTATCACATGGCTGTGTCACATTTTGATGAGCGTTTCAGACATGGTTGTATCATATCTTAAAGAGCGTATTACAGATCTGGTATTTAACCAAAGCTTCAGGAGCGTATCACATGGCTGTATCACATCTTGATGAGCGTTTCAGACATGGTATCATATCTTAAAGAGCGTATTACAAATCTGTTGTTTAATCAGAGCTTGGAAAACGTATCACATGGATGTGTCACATCTTGAGGAGCGTTTCCGACATGATTGCATCATATCTTAAAGAGCGTATTACAGATTTGTTATTTATTCAAAGCTTAGGGAGTGTGACATGGATGTGTCACATCTTGAGGAGCGTTTCCGACATGATTGCATCATATCTTAAAGAGCGTATTACAGATCTGTTATTTATTCAAAGCTTAGGGAGTGTAGCATGGATGTGTCACATCTTGAGGTGCATTTCACACGTGGCTGAAGCACACAGCCGCTGCCCCAAGAGTGCAACCTCAAAGGCATCAACTGATTGAGTGATTTATCGAGTTTGTGTAATTATTGAATTTTGATGTGTGTGTGTGTGTGTGTGTTAAATGTGTGAAGCCTTGGGAGCGCAACACACAGCGCGTCCCACATCTTGCGTTCTCACCTCACTACTTCACTCGCGTTTCACCTCACAGGGCATCCATTCTGGCACAGCAAGCGCAGCAGCAGCTACAAGGGGTAGCGCAGTGCCCCTCTGACCCTTTGCTCTCATCCTCCAATCAGCGCAACACCCTCACAAGCATCAGACACCCTATACCCAGGTACACTAGACCCCCTACACCCTACATTTAGGTGATTGGATTGTACCGTAGAGAGAGAGAGAGAGAGAGAGAGAGAGAGAGAGAGAGA
>Ga0307972_1001087_pt1 | contig 14515 bp, 15 predicted proteins | sample OrgLakmetagen780_FD_201848 | JGI IMG/M metagenome (GOLD analysis project Ga0307972, IMG submission 201848) | Saline water microbial communities from Organic Lake, Antarctica - #780 | ecosystem: Environmental > Aquatic > Non-marine Saline and Alkaline > Saline | place: Antarctica: Organic Lake...
GCTCAATCACAGGGGCCTTCGATTTGTCCACCTCATGCTCGATGAATGCCTTGCACTTGTTCATAAACTCTGTTTTGTCCATGTCGATAATTGTAATTTTCTTTTCTTTTTTGGTGCTGCTGTTGCATTGGGTAAGGGAATTGTACATCATACGCATTGCAGCGCGAAATCAGTTGAATTGCAAGAGGGACCAGGCCACATTCTCGCACAACGCACCGTGGAAGAGTGGTGTCCTCTGACTCCAAGAATCCTTTTCAGCACTGTCAAAAGCCATTTCTGTATGGGGTTATCCTTCTCTCTACCTTGACGTAAGAAGGGGCCGGGGGTAGCCCAGATCTGGCTCGCGTACATGCCAGCAGGAATTGCGTAAGTTTTGAGGAGCCAGACATGAGCGAGCGTGTAATTTGTTAGCAAGGTCATGGCTTTTGACGAATTGTTTGACTTTGAAAGTACCAGCCATGAATGATCGCAGAGCTGCGTCAGCCGCAATATTCAGATTCATCTGTATATGTCGCACACCATACCAAGATATTTGAAGGTGTCTGAGTAGGGAAGCTGCACGCCATCAAAGAAAAGGGGAGGCAAAAAAAGGCCTGCAATTAAGGTAAGGTAAGGTAAGGTTACATCGCTATATATGCCTCTGGTGGGCATCTGAGCGGAAGCTTGGAAAAAAGTTTGTAACCAAACCAAAAAAACGCTAGAAAAATTAAGGGAACAGGGCTAGGCACTTAGCTACAAAAGAGGCAACACCAAATATATCAGGTTGGTTCATAAAGGTCCTCAAACGAGCTGGGCCACCCTCAAACTGAGGTGGGAAGATAAGCTGTTGCTGTGTGCGCAGTCTGACCAGATGTTCATGCGGACAGTCCAACAAAATGTGTTCCTCATCCTGAATAGTGTGCCAGTCATTTTCTGTCACAGATCCTGAGCTCATAAGGCCTTCTATTCCTGTCATGACGCATTTTTTGGACCAGAAAGTTGTGGCCAGAAAGGCGAAGGCAAGAAAGTGTGCGGCTGAGAATGTTGGAAATATCTAAGCAAAGGTAGGTAGGCCTGCAAATAAAGCACATCATCTCAGATTTTTGTGTGTTTACTGTCATAGACTTCTTTTGGGCGTAAACTCTCAGTCTGTTAAGCATGGTCTGCAGCTCGTTGTGATCAGTAATTGTGAGGGAAAGATCATCAGCAAACAGCAGGTGGGTCACTGTAAAATTGGGAATGCCTGTGATTGCGTCCTGCACCCCCTCAGCCAGGCTGTCGACGTCATTCAGGTAGATTGAAAAAAGTAGGGGGGAGAGGGAGCACCCTTGTTTGATGGTTGCACATTTGCTCTTTTGTCTCCATCCAGCATCGTGTACTCATCAGCGTGGTATAAGCCTTGGAGTGCATATGGACACAAGATGTTGAGGCATCTGACAGTAGTTTAAGTGATCCCACAGCTTGTCTCTAGGAATTGAACCGCACGCTTGTTTGAAGTCAATGAACGCAGTGTACAGGCGTGACGAACCCCTCTGCATCTTCTGAGCTGCATCTTTGAGGTGCCGCAAGATAAATAGTGGTCGTGGCGTGCTCCTACCTGGACAAAAACTAAACCCTGTCGCATGGTTGTGTCGACCACACCAGTCTTGAACAATAGAGCGCAGATTGGCATACAGACAACTTTTCTTATTTGTGCGGGGGCTATTTGCATCATCAGTTTAATTTTTTTAAACTGTTCCAGCTTTTAACTGGCTGCCCTGCCCTAAGGTTTACAAGGTTTACAAAGAAAGGCCTCCAGTTAAGAAGTGCGACTGCTAGCCTGCTCATAAAACACAATTAGTTCATCAGGAGGAAAAAAAACTTGTAATTGTTCCGGCTCAAGAAAGTAGACACATCGTGGGCTCCTGTTGGGGGAAACAGATGCATATTCCCTGCGGAGAGAAATCACGTAGGGATTATTGGCGCAGTGGAAAAGAACATGCTGCTCATCTTGGATATCATCACCATCACATGCGACAGGTCACAGGTGGGGGAGTTACTTCGATACCATGTCACTGTCTTAAAACGTAGGGTGTGATCACAAAAATCTGAAGCAAGCTGTACTGCGAATGACATCAAGAGGACGTTTTTGGGAAGGATGTAAGGCGAATGTGTGACCAGAGCCCTCTTTGTAGGAAGAGCACACCAATGGTGATAAGTAGTAGAGCGTTTGCTGTTGTGCTCTCTTGGATGAGTTTCAGAATAACTAGGTGTCCAGTACTCCAAGTGACTCTCTCTGATGTCTACCACAAAACGACTGAGATCAAAGGGTTCACAGTGTTGCTTCTGTTTGAAGATATACAATCGTGTCAGACCATCCATGGCAGACGTGTCAGACCATCCATGGCACGACTGAGATCAAAGCGTTCACAGTGTAGCTTCTGTTTGAAGATATACAATTGTGTCAGACCATCCATGGCAGAAAGAATATGGGTCGACCAGCAATCCGTGTACTCAGCTGCATATCTACCCTAAGATACTAGCTGAATTTTTTTATAGATGTTACAGCGTTTGACAGCAAAGCAAACAATTAATTGAGCCGTCACCTCAGCTACCTCCTCTTGACTTTGATCGACCTGCTTTTGGCAGGAGCCTGTAGGTGTCTGATTAAATTCCCAAGCCCTTTTCTTGGAGGCTATAAACACTTAGATAATAAGGAAAGAAGTTCAAGCAAGCCGGCAGTGCAGACACATCCAGATGAGTAAGGAAAAGAGTGCTGAGCACCTGCTTATTAGGTGAGGTAAGGTTGCATTGCTATATATGCCTCTGGGGGGCGGAAGCTTGAGAAAAGCCTATAAACAAAGCAAAAAGAAAATGTAATGTAAAAGGGCTAAGCACTCAGCCATATAAGAGGCCACACCATACATATCTGGCTGGTTCTAAAAAATCCTCAAACGAGTTGGGCTATCCTCACACTGAGGTGGGAAGACCAGCTGGCTGTGCTGTGTGCGAAGGCTAACAAGCGGACAGTCCAGCAAAGTATGTACCTCATCCTGAGCAGTGTCCCAGTCACGTTTGTCACAAATCCTGAGCTCGCAAGGCCTTCTTTTCCTGTCATGACGCATTCTTTGGTTTACAAGGTTTACAATCAATTAAGAAGTGCGAGGACTGCTAGCCATTCTTTGGACCAGAAAAATATGGCCAGAAATGTGGAGGCAAGAAAGTACACGGCTGAGATTGTTGAGCATATACACTGGAAATGGCAAGCAAAGCAAAGGTAGAGAGGCAACACGGACTTGTGATTTCTTATTCTATCATCCCACCAGCCAGGAGCAGCCAACACTAAGTTCGCCAAAATGTGTGTGGTAAGTCCTCATGATTCTATTAATTTTGGTGAGTCTCATGTGATGTCAAATGGTCAAGCTCTCGCTCTCCGGCCCCCGATGATCGCGCAGAGTGAGTTCAAACTGTTTCAGATTGATAGACTCACAATATCGTATGGCATCTACTAGTCGGAAAAGTCAGGGCTGTTGATTGCTGCTTGAATCAGCCAGAAATTTGGTTAATTTTGGCCATTGATCCAATTCGCGGTGGGTGCCTTTTCCTAGTTGAATTAACCAGTGGTTGATCTCCGCTTGAAACAATTGGAGATCAATTTGAAATCAATTGCAGTTGATGGTTGAATCAGCTGCGGTTGATTTGTGGTTGATTCAAGCCGCCTTTTCTCTAGTTCATGGTTGAATCAAGCCAAACGGGGGAAGTCATTGCATACAGTCAAAAAAGCAGGACGCCACAGCTTTAAACAAACAATTAACCTTCCAAACCTGTAAATGATGTGTTAAACTAGACATTGCCTCTCCCCAAGTCTTCCCAAGCAAGTCACCAACCAAATAATACTAAAGCGATCGCAAAAGCAACTCATCTGTACTACCATTAGTAATAATCGTCTCATGCTTGCCCCTGGCACTCGTTGCTTTACTGACCAAATTTTAAATGGGGCTTATTGCCCGCTGCACATCTTCGAACTCTGCATCTGCATTTTTCTGTCCACCTGAACACATGAAAGATTTCCCCATCCGCCATACTTCTGGACCTCGCTCTCCAATGCAACCATCATTTCTCTGATCTGCGGGAAGCGTTCAATACCACGCTGGTGCTGCTGGTATGGATCCAGCAAGTGACTACGCACCTGCAGGGCATGCCCTTTATAGCAGTTGTAGATAAGGGGACATTGGAAACGGCAAGATGCAAAAAAAGCAAGCACGACTACAAGAACTGCTGCGCAAGATAAGTCTTCCAACAGACTTACGGAGTAGGCCACAAATGCCAGCTGCTCAAAGCTGATGATTGGCATGCTGGTGACCTGCAAAGACAAATTTGTGATATTCCATTGCTTTGGCATTTAGACAGTTTTGAGGGGTTGAGCCATAGCCAGCAAGTCAGACAAAAAAACTATTTTCATCAAAAGGGGCCGTCCGAGCTATAACCTGCAGCAATCCACACGTGAACACCACACAGAAAGAGTGCCCATGGCATGATAAGCTGAAAAATACCTGCATTGTCGTTTGGTTGACCTGTCCCCTTTTAGCATTAGCCACAGCGTGCAAGAAGGCGGGTGTGTCGAACAGCTCGTTCAAGCGACGGTTGGCGTTGCTGTCAGGACCCAGCAGGTTGTTACACCACATCGTCAGTTTCAGTCCTCTCTAGTTCTGCATTATGAAGAGTTGCTGGGCCTTTGTCTCTCTGGAACAGAGAAGGATAAGTGCCCGCTACCCTCTGAGGCTCCTTCAACAGTCTGTGTGTGTGTGTATGTGTGTGTGTGTTTGTGTGTGTGTGAGTGTGTGTGCCTGTGTGTGTGCTTCTGTAATTACGCGCGTGCGTTTGTGTGTGTGTGTGTTTGTGTGTGTGTGATGTGTTGTGTGTGCGTGATCAGTCAAACACGACCTTGAGTCAACACAAAGAGAGACCTCTTACCCGCCAGGCGGCCAAGCATGCAAGAGTGCAGCAAATATGCGCTTCCTTCATAAAGGCAGCAGCGCTTTTGTTGGCCCCTCGATCAAGCGCCCTGCAGGCAGGGGGATCGACGTCCTCACCGCTTTCACCGTCCCGCCTCCCCATCACTTGATCCTCGGGAGAGGGTGTTCCTCGTCTTGTTCTTCGCAATCGTACAATTCAGCGTCGGGCCATGTGCTGGGTCATTCTCCCTCCGGGACTAACTTGTACGGGCTGAACCTTCGGGAACAGCAAGCTGCCGGTGCTGAAAGTGCTTGTCCCTGAAACACAGACCTCGTGGAGAATAGATGAACTGTCTGTGCGCTCATGGCTTGAGGGAGCAAGCAGGCATCGAGAAGGAAGAGAGACACCTGGTCAACGCAGGCGTACGAAAGGTACCTGGTGAGCATCGCCGGCCTTACCTCGCTTGATTCTTTGACGCCATCGGATTTAACTCGTTGCATTGTAGTGTTGAAATATTCATTTCCACCTCTGTATTTGACTGAGAAAGTTAGGTCAAATACAGATCGGACAAATACAGATCAAGATCACCGACGAAATTTTGCCAGGTAGAATTCAAATAAATATGAAAGAAAATCAGGATAATTTTGGGGGGGCATCTACTACCCTACAAGTGAAACCTTAACTGTAACTTTCCACGTGCACCACCGTTTGCGTGCACGTCAGACAAATAATACACACACACGCACACGCACACGCACACGCACACGCACACGCACACGCACACGCACACACACACACATACACATACACACATGCACTCACACAAACACATACACACACAGGTACAATGACAATGGCATCCAAATCAACCCGGCAGGTCCATGCAGCACACACACCGATGTTGTGATAAGTGCTGCAGAGACAGAGGTAGTTAGGTGTGCCAACCTCCCAATATGCAACCAGGTATGCTGCTTGTTCCCAAAACACACACACACACGCACACACACACATCACTCACCTGACATGCAGGCATGATGACTTGGTCATCCAAAGAACGAGCACGATATGTAGATGCAAGCCACAACGCTTGCTTCTACACGGTCACCAACCGCCTGTGGTACTTGCTTGTTGCGTGCAAGCCAATTGCCAAGGGAGACATCATCAAAGCGCACTACGTGCCTTACTCAGGCATACTGCTTCATACATTTGGAGGCCAATTTTGTGTGCTGAGTGCTGAGACACATCTTGATACAAATTTGTCTTTGTTACTTAGTACTAGGTATTTCTGTGCTGGCAGTTTGTGGCACATCAAGCAGCTAAGTGCCTCCAAGATGGTGCCGAATGGCTGATTTCAATGAATATATGAACATCATGATCTCGAGTTTTTGGGTAATTTGGAATGATTGCAAAGACGCTAAGGATTTTTTTCATGTTTTGCAGTTGATCTGCACTTTGAATCAACCACGTGCTTAAATACAGCAATTGATTTCTGCTTGAATCAACGGTCTACCTAAAATCCATCTCAGATCTACCACTCCTGCTTGATTGCTGGTTGAATCAACTGTGTTATTGAATCAAAAAAACCAGCAGTTAATTTCTGCTTGAATCAATGATCAACCAGGAATCAATTTGAAAAAATCAACCGTTTCTCATTGATTAGTGCTTGAATCGACTGTGTGGTTGAAGCAAAGAAACCAGCAGTTGATTTCTGCTTGAATCAATGATCAACCAGGAATCAATTAGAAATCAACCGTTTCTCATTGATTACTGCTTGATTCAACTGTCCAGTTGAATCAACCAGAACCGCAGTTGATTTCTGCTTGAATCAATGATCAACTAGAAATCAACGCTTTTGGTTGATTCAACCCCATTGAATCAACAGCCCTAGCTTTTCCGACGTAAAAGCTGCTGAGACACAGGGAAATCTTGGAGTGCATGCAGAACCTGATAAGTTCATGTATCACCTCTATGTGCAAGAAAGAGGTTAGCCCACACAATTTTCTCAAGAAGAGGGTTGATTGAAGAAAGAAAACTGTTCCAGAATCGTTTGGTGCATCTGAACCAGTACCTGCTAGCAAGACTACACCGCTAAAATGTTACATACTAGTAAGTTAAAGCCTATTCTAAATTGTGTGAACATTTCTTAGTAGGAAAAAGAGATTATGTAGTAAAGTTTGCAGAAAAGCAAAGTTGTTGGATGTATCTAGCACTTCCGCCTTGTTTAGCTATGTTCCTCTACACCTTTTCTTTCTTGGCATTGGGTTTGGCAAAAACATCCAGTGGCACAATACGATGACTGCATCTTGCCCATGGTTGGCGGGAATTGACATGGATACACTAAAATACTTGAAGGTGCATAATTAGCAATTGGGAGACTAAGCAGGCAGTAAAAACATCAATAAAGGGGGAAAAGCTAATTTGGTACATCATTAGACCAAGGAATAAAAGTAAAACACTATCGGTGGTTAGTGTGTCAAAGCAAGTTGGACTTGAGAAGCAGCAGAGAAAGAGAAAGAATCTAAGGAGAATTGCCAGTCAGAAGTGCAGTTTTCAGCCTTTGCTCGAGAGAGACTCGACCCTGGCTCAAAACAGTTCTTCAATAAATTGACATGATGCTGAGTCTTGTATTGTTCTGTGACAGTGATTTGCTACGACAAAGGGCTGCGTTCGATGTCGCATCTGGTTTGAATGATAGTTGTTGCCGCAGCGGGCCTGATGGCATACACTCTTCGTTTCTTCATGATTCCTGCAGCATGCAAACCATTTACTATAAGGCTGTGCAGTGGATTTGTTGTATGGCTCCTATAAATGTACCTGTTGGCATAACCAGACCAAAATGACCCGGCCATAGGCAAGGGCGCCTGACAGTCCTTGCTGTAAGACGGAAAGGCACAAAAACATAAGCTGCTTATAACACGTTTACTGCCAGTGGGCACCGCAAATTTCCATGCATCATTCTAAGCCACTGAAAGTACAAGAAAACATTCAAGAACTTGCATTGTAACCCTGTTGTCACAGCACTCATGCTAAAGCCAAGCCTTAAATGCTTCCACTGCAGGCAGGCCTGCAAAAAATTTATTGCAACTCTTTGTTTTTTTGTCCATGACAGTGTAATGACTACACTGCCTGCTAATACTAATCAATGCTCTGGTAGTGTGCAGGCCTTAAAGTCACCTGATCCCAAATTAAAACTCTTTTCCCCTAAATGTGGCTCTGCATCCATGAATTTGTGCAGAACAACACAAGGCAATTTTCCTTCCTGTTCCGTACCAATAGTATTTCCACTAACTGCTTTGCAGGCTACAAGCTTCTTTTTTGGACGGATCTTGTACAATCGTGTGTAACAGTAATATTTATTATTTACATTTTCTGGTTGGAGATCAGGTCCTTTGCCCAAACAGTTGCCAGCCACATGGAACAGCAGGAGCATATTCCATGGGTACAAGTGTGTTTGCCAATTTCTGCCACTAGTTGTGCACTAGGTCTAAACAATTGATTACATTCAAAAAGCATCAAAATTGCTGGCATTGACTAAGCCTGTCAAGTAATTAGTACAGGTTTGTAGCTATACGTTTGTCATGGACCGCAAAATATTAAACTCTTTCAGCTGTCAAGCCTGTGTGCCCTCTCCGCGCTTAGCTTTGGGCTGCTTTTTTGCTGCAGGCTTACGCTTTGTTATGGCACGAGACTTTGCTTTACCACGCTTGGCCGCAGCCCCTACTTTGTGGCTCTTATCCTGCTTTCCCACTGCCACCGCATCATCATCTCCCCTGGAATTGAAAACATTGGATACAAAAGGCATTAAGCTGTGAAATAAAATTTCAAAAAGTGCACGTAATTGACTTAGACCCACCTTATTTGCAGAAAAATTAGGAAAAGCCAAGAATTACTCTAAATCTCTGACTGGACAATACGCTTGACTGAGCAAAGAAACCTTGCCTGTAAAAATCGTCTTGATCACCCTCGTACATCATCTCATTGGCAGCAGATGCATTTTCCTGTTCACCGGCAGGGGCGGCTGCAACAAAACTTGAAAATATGTCTTGAACTGTTCCGAATACGCCTGTGACACAAAAGCAAAAAGGTAAGCTGAACTTATATTCAAAACAAGACCTTAGGGTTTAGAATGAAAACTTCTTATCATATTACGTTGCTTACCTTCACCTTGGTAACCACCAAATTCTGCTGATCCTGCTGGAAAGCATGCTAGCTTGATCTAATTTCATTGGTATGACCAAATACTGGTCTAACGGATGCAAATGAACCAACCTCCTGGAGCAACCTTGACCACAGCAACAGACACCGAGAGCTGTTTTGCTTGCAAGTCATACTGGTGGCTGCGCAGGTCCAATCCCATTTGTGCTTCGTGGCTGTGAAGCATATTGCATACACTTTTGTTTGTTTGCAAGAGGTGGAGCACCTGCTAAGATTTTACGCCGTAAATGAGAGGAGCAAACAATGGTGCGGCGTGTCAACTTCCAAACTCTTGCCTGAGTGCTTTGTCTTCCTTCTCCTTCCCATTGCTGATATCTGGGACATCCTCTGACTTCCGGAAGAACCTATGTTTGCAGGATAAAGCTGGCACGTTGTGTCAAATACCATTCACGTTGATATCATGAAATTAAAAATTTGGCTTGCAGTTCATAGCAGAGCAGACGCATAACACGTTTAGCATGGGGTTGCCTCTGTAAGCTGGGCTGAAGTCAAGAACATTCTTAGGGGACAAGAAAACCATGTAGGTGGTGAAAACACTTGCCACTTCAAATAAGATTGAGGAGCCATTATTCAAACCGCACGCGGTGAAGCTATTATTGCACATTACAAGAAACCCCAGGGAAGTCAATGGGGGACAGGAGGATTTCAGGATGAGCCTGAATTCTTCTGATATAAGCGTACGCATTCAAATTAGGCTTGCAGAATCTTGAGAATGGTAAAAAGAACCACTTACCTTCCAACCACGCCAACATCCCCAGATAGGTCCACATCTTGGATCTCTAACAGAAATCCTCGTTCGCTCAAAAGCTTTTTTGGAAAGAACAGGTCCATTTGCTTCTATAAAATGAGGGGGGGAGCATGATGTGTGCATTATATCATAATAATATGGCCAATGTTATGCGGGGGGATGGCCAGCATAATAATTGGGGCAGACACTTTGTTTTGTAGGAACAGGGCAGCTAGAGTGAGTACCGGAATTCAGGAGCAGTTTTTTCCATCAAAATTCCTGCTACATGTTGCAAGGCCGTGTCCACTTGCAAGCAAGCACACACCCCAGCATTTAAAGCAGGTGCAGGACGCTTCTGTTCTGAGGCGCCTGCTGCTGCTGCTGCTGCTGCTGCTGCTGGGCCATCCTTCTCTGCCACTATGTCCTCTTGGTGTGAGGTTGCTCCACTGGCTTGTTCGCATCCAAACTTCCTGTCAGCTGCCGAAAGTTGACACTTCTGCCCCTTGCCCATTAATGTCATCTGAACTTGGTGGTGGGAGACGGCGTTCCACTTTCCCCCGGCACTGCTCTCTTCTTGGCTAGCACTGCTCTCCTCCATTGCTGTGGGATCACCGTGCGGAAGAGATAGCAGTGGCGCCAGCAGCCCATGCGGCCCACCCCTGCTACGGCTGCTAGCCGCCATGGGACCTTCCAATAACTGCGTGCACCAGCAAATATCCTTCCAGCGTTTTTGGATACAATCCAAGGCCATATATATAGGAGGAGACTGCAAGAGCGCAGCAAACAAGACCTGTCCCTTTACACAGTCACCTTTTCCCGCCGCCCAAAATCAAATAGGGGGAAGGGGTCCATCGAGAACAATAGAAACACAATTGCTAAATAAAAATATATTAAAAATTGACCGAAAATTGGGGAAATTTGTTATTTGGCGAACGGATTCCAATATGTTGCAATATAAAATACGATGCGAAATATGTAGCGGTGTTCCAGTGCCACACGGAAAATTGGTATGCTGTGAATACAACGAACTAGTCGCCTGAGCTGAAAGTGAGGCGTCAAATCAGCTCGTTTAATCTGATTTGTGTTGCGTTGTGTAGCTTGTACGTATTTATGACACCCTGCCTTGAAATCTAAATTGCCATTTCAAATGCAGTCCATTGCATACAGGTCGTTGCAATAATCCGTGGTCTGAGTGGTGAATTATTGGTGGAGAAAGATCGATGCTCATGCATCCGTGGTCTGAGTGGTGAATTATTGGTGGAGAAAGATCGATGCTCATGCAGCGAATTCCTGCATTCCAAGCTTCCTAATCTGACAACGCATGTCCCCAATTTAAGCAATCAGTAAGGGATCTTCCTCTGCCTGAAGCGGTAGGAGCACAAGGAGCGAGTGTCTCTACCGGCCATCACACAAGAGAACTCTGAAAGACCTTCACTCCTATGTGGCCCACAGAGCCCACGATAAAAGCTGAAATTTTGTAATATTTTAGCTTATGTTAAAAATGCTTATTAGATTTCAGAGCAATCAGGGCAAGATTGGTGTAGTGTGCGAGCCACAATAGCACCTCACAGGTCAACGTTCACTTTTTCCGGCATTTCCAATTAAAAGGGTCTGGCCACACGCACTCTGTGGAATTGAGTTTGGTGAAATAAAAAGTACAATGGAATGAAATTGAATGAGACCATAGGGGTGTCAAGAAGCGAATCCGGCTCGCATTTTAAAGCCTTTTAGATTTTTGTTGGACAGCTTTATTACCTTCTAAATCGTAGCGTGCCTGCGCTACACTGCCAAGAAGAGAGGGAGTGCATCTGCCGGTCCTGCATAGCTTGCTGAGTCCAATCGCTTCTGCTTTTTTGGGCATGAAAAAAAAGTGTCGCGGAACCGTATATGAAAAGACATGTTTTAAACCTTGTCGCGGAACTGTATACATGAAAAGACATGTTTTAAACCTGGTCGCGGAACTGTATACATGAAAAGACATGTTTTAAACCTGTTTAAGTGTATCTACTATTGCTCGCGACCTTCGCTTAATCCAGGACCCTCGTGTTTCTCTAACACATGCAACCAAAAATCGAAGGGAACAGTGACCCTGCAAACTGCCCCCTCTATGCTAGCCACACCCTCCAAGGCCTCACGCTGCAGCTGCTCTAGGTAGACAGCCTCAGCAGCTTCAAGAGCCTTTTCGCCCCATCCAGGTTTATTGCTTTCAAACGCTTTGGCTCCAGGCTGCTTGAGGGCTGCCGTCCCCTGTTTTAGGACCCGCTGCAATTCCCTGTTGCGTGGTAGAAAAAGGAGGCACATAGGTCATACGCAAACGCAAAGCTGCAGGAACTGTTTCAATGGTCAAAGCTCTCTCAATCAGTAGACCTGGTTCTCCGCCTGGCAACTTAATTATCTGCTTATCTTAAAGGCTCTCTCCTTCAGACAAGAGCCAGCCTTTTCCTAGGCCTCTCCATTGCCTCACCTCATGTCTAGGCGTGCAAGCAACAAGTGATCTGCCCCCAGCAGTGCCGCTAACCTCCCCAGGTCAGCAGCTCTCATGCCTAGCGCTGCTGAGCTGCTGACCAGGCCTGTTGCCGAAGAAGGGGGAGCCACAGCCCCAGACACCATCACATCGGCGTTTCTGGCTTGTTGCATAAAGGCAGATGCGGGGGAAGGAGTGGCAGAGCTGTTTCCCATGACCACCACTTTGCGGCCAGGTTTAGGGGCGGTCACGCACATCTTCTGTATCACACCTAAGCCGTCCTTGTTCTGTATACCAAAGGCACATGTTACAGATGTTAGTGGTGGGGGTGCTTTGGGCAGTATGCGAGACAATAATGGCACAAAAGGCAAAGGTGTCAGAAAATAGTCCCCCACACCATCAATGCAACAGCCGTCGGGTGTTGTATAGGGCTCTGCCTCTCAACCACTTCATCCTCATTCAACAACCATCCCCTGTTTTCTCCTGGCAGAATTGCTGGGGTACATATTGGAGGACTACCACACTATTGGCAAGCGAGCAAGTTCCGATATGTACCTCAACAAAATGGGAGGCCAAGAATACCCTCTACCCCCAAAGTTGCGCGTCTCCCTGGTGCCAAATCCCAGACGTGTCCTTGTAGCAAACGCGGCAATTCTTTCTCAATATTTCTCAATCCCCTCAACAGAACTCGTCCCTGCGACCTTTGTGGCTGCGTATTCTTTGTTTTCCTTTTCGCGTCTCACAGCTCTCTGCATCTATTAAGTGGTGCACCCAGCTCCCAAAATAATACCTTTCCTTATCATGCCGACGGGGATTGCAGAACCTGGGTCTTTTTCATCTATTCATTTCCCCCCAGAAATGCGTATGCAGGAGCCCAACACATATCCACAACAAACCGAAAAAGGCTCCACTCGTTTACCTTAACTGTGAGCCCCTCCTTAATTGCATTGAAACCTGACCCAGGCTCAAGCCCCAATGCAAGGGCACGGTCCACTTTAAGAGATCCTTGCCGATCTGCCTCCTGTGGCATAGCATACATAGCAGATTGCGCCAAGAACAGGGTTAGCTACCGTACAACACACCTGGGCAAAAAAGCCCATTATAGAAGGGCAAAACAGGATTGCTCCACAACGTGCAAGGGTGGCCAAAAAGACCATTAGGTTATGTACAATGCAACCATGCTGCGACCAATTTACATGCCAAAAGTACTGTGTGCACATGCGCAAGCTTATCAATGCTTTCTCTCATCTCAGAAACAGCACCAAGCTGGAGTCACGAGTCCTGACCTGGATGATGCAGGCAAACGACAGCATCCCCGCCCGTGCAGGGTTTTGCTGCTCTTCTGAAGAAGAACGGTCAGGTAGAGCAACTACGGTGAACTGTGCACCCACGTCAGCTTGTAGAGTCCACGTGAGATTATCCAAAGGAATGCCATCTTGTCTGTTGAAAATAAAGACAAAATGATGTAGCCCTCTCGTAAGCCTTAGCGTCAGCACAAGTTACGCATTAAAACAAGGGTTGCACACAAGCGCATGGAGCATTGTCAATTGTCATGGCTGGGTTGCCCTCTTTGTTTAGATCTTCAACCTTTCGACTAGTGCCAAGAACGAGCGAGCACAAGCACAAGCTCAAACAGAAACAGCACCCCACCTCAAAGGGTCTCCTGGTGTGGGAGGCGGGAAGGGCATAAAGCCTGCACGTGGGTCGTACGACAGCACACCCCCTGCGGCACTGATGCCTCGTTGGACGTTACCTCGCTGCGTCAAGGAGCAAGGTGTGTGTATGTGTGTGCACACAGCAGACAGGATTGAAGAGAAGCAAGGCAGAAAGCATGCTTTGCCACAGAGCATGTGCAAGGTATGGTTCTTGGAGAAGGGACAAGAAGCCGGGGGCTTCCAAGAATGCAGACTCCAAGGGAAGGGCGTGAGACAGCATACGATTTTTTTCTAGTTTGCAAACAACTCTTGTCAGGAGCATTTCACAGGCCCATCTTCTCATCCCTTGGCTCGCCTTGTTTTGCTTCTTGCGTTTTTACGATAGACTTTTCACACCTTAAAACCAGAGTGGCTCTTGTAAATTGCTTGAAATGGTGATAACTTCATTGTCATTGTAGAGAAGACATGATGCTCCAATAGTATGACTGCTTCAAATTTAAGCACAAAAACACACATACAAAAGGGATGAGCTGTACTGAT
>Ga0307972_1001099_pt1 | contig 14422 bp, 6 predicted proteins | sample OrgLakmetagen780_FD_201848 | JGI IMG/M metagenome (GOLD analysis project Ga0307972, IMG submission 201848) | Saline water microbial communities from Organic Lake, Antarctica - #780 | ecosystem: Environmental > Aquatic > Non-marine Saline and Alkaline > Saline | place: Antarctica: Organic Lake...
ACTGGCCATTGGTGAGTTCCCAGACGACCGACTCGGACGTGCTCCCCAGTAGCCCAATACGCGTGCCTGACTGCGCAAACCAGTCTACGCTGGAGCGCATCCAGAAAGCGACAGCGTAGCTCTCATCCGCTGCAACCCACTCTGCCGGTAGTCTCAGGCGGATCGCTCCGAGCGCTTCGGAGCCTTCAACGTAGGCTTCAAAAGGTGCCATCTCTGAGTCAGGCACATAGGAGCCGACTAGCGGATCACTGATAAACCAATCAGTGCTCCCAGCCTCGAAGGAACGGCGATTGAGGTGGTCTGGAAAATAAAAATCCCGACCACTTATTGTCTGCCACTCATCGAGATAAGCCGTGTAGCTAGAGTTTGGATAGATCTGTCTTAAGAAAAAGTTACCATTTTTATCCACAGTGGCTTGCTTGAACCTTGAATAGGTCCGCCCACCTCGGGTCACATCGAAGTTCACTTGCGCGCCGACCAAAGCCTGGCCATCAAAATCATTCACACGCCCAGCAATACTAAAATCGGGTTGCAGGCTAAAGCTTAAACCAGCACCCCAAGCCGAACGAGTGGCACTCAGAGTATGATAGCCTGGCGCACTGATTTCGTAGCTCAATGGCACGCCAAACGGGATAGAACGGATAAAGTCGAGCGGATCCTCCTCAGCCCCTAAAGTAATCGCCACACCATTAATTAAAAAGCGATCAGGGCGCACGGGAAAGTGCCCCGCGCTGCTGTCTTCACGTAAGTTGAATTTTATCGGACTCACCGCATAAATCTCCAGAGCGATACCACTTTCACCACTCGCAGACACTGAGCCATCAAATGTCGATCCTGTAATGGAGCTAGCTGGAGAGGTGGTTAACGAATAGCCGCCACCCGCCGGCACGTCGAGTAAGGTGAATCGTCCATCAGCCGCCGAAGAGACGCTAAAATTCATAAACTCTCGGGCTGGACCAAAGCCATAAAAACTGCGCTGCCCTGCGAGACGGACTGACACGTTTTCCATCGGTGCGCCCTGCCAGGTGACTCGACCGCTAACCGTTCCATAACGCTGGAAGACAATATCTGGTATCGCCACTAGACTGCGTGCCTCCCGCACATCAGCTACGAGTGTCGAAGTCGACGTCGAGAGATGATTGCGCTGCTGCAACGCTTTCTCGGGGTAAACGAGATAGCTAGCTCGCGGAAGCTTACTAAAGTAGTATGCACCTGTAGCATCGGTGGTCGCAACGGCGGCTGCTGGTGTGGGATAACCTTCACCGATACGAACTTCAACGCCCGCAGCCGGCTGACCATCCAGCATGACTTGCCCCGTCACTTCAGCGCCACGGAAGCCCTCAAAGCGGCGTGTGTTCGTGCTTGAGCGTAGTTGAGTTAGGTTACCCAAACCAGTTTCGGAATTAAAATCATTAAAATCGACTCCGCTGGCGCGGGTGCGGATCCAATAGTCCCCCGAGGGCAGACTCGTGCTCACTGCACCATTGGTGTCGGTGGTTAAGACTAGTTCCTTAATTCCAGAGATCTCGACAGTTGCACCGACGACTGGATCATCCAACTCGTCCACCACCGTTGCTGAAAAGACCGCCTCGGCGACATCGAATGATTCGAGAACGATATCGCCTGTGCCAGTCACCTCGAGCGTCCGAGTGCCCGCGGAAAACTGGGTATTAAAATTCTCGTTCCCCGATACCGCTTTCACCGTGTAGGAGCCAGCTGCAAGCACAGGGAGTTTGAAGCTGCCATCTGGAGCCGAAATGCTAGAAGCCACCAAGGTGCCCGAGCTGTCTTGCACATGAATGCGCACGCCAGTCAGGCCGCTACCTGCCAAGTTTACTTGACCAGAGATACTACTACCTGAAGCCGTGAAATCAGTCTGTATGAGCGATTCACTATACTCGGGGGTGTCCGAGCTAACTACATAGGTTCGATATCGCCGATCACTGGGCGTAAAGAAAAAGCCATCCTCTATCGGCTGTAGATCGTAAAAACCGTGCGGCACATCTACAAACGTGTAGCGGCCTTCGTTATCGGTTTGCGTGGTCCGCACAATCACCGGCTCAAATTCGTCGCGACTGCGCCAGTAGGTCGTTCCTTTGAGCTGGACCGTTGCGTTGACCAAGCCTGCGCCATCTCGAAGTATACGACCTGAAACGGTTTGTAAGTCGCGTGGTAAATAGAAATCGTCCAGTGCAGTGCCGCCCGCAATTTTTTGCGCACTCAAGGCATCGCGCGCTTCATAAAAACGTTTACTATAATTAATCGTGTAGCTTCCTGCCGGCACTTGAAAGCTATATTCACCCGCCGCGTTGGTCGTCTGACTCGCCGATTCCCCATTGCCAGTAAGGCTCACCAAAACTCCCGGAACTGGCACATCCCCGCGACGCACAACACGCCCGCTGAGTGTCTCAACTTCACGTTCTAGTTCGACCACTGTCGTGGCGCCTCTGTGGACGACGTTAGCGCTGCTGTAGCCAACCAAATCAACCGAGACCGTGCGCTCACCCGGAGGCGATGACTGAAAGTTGAAGAAGCCGTTAGCATCCGTAGTCTGACGCTCACTGGTGTCGAGCAAGACACTCGCTCCCTCTACAGCTTGACCGCGATCAAGCACAAATCCCTGTATCGAATCTTCGACAATTGAGATTGTTTGATTCAACTGCGATCCTCGATCCGTGGGCGCACCATCAAGAGTGAACTGCGACCACTGCGTATCGAGCCCGGCAAAGAATAGCTGCGCATCCCCCATGGTGCTGGCATTCTTTGCCCACCAAGGAAGCAAGCCCCGATAAATCGATTGCCCAGCAATCGGCTCCAAGCGCCAAGAATAGCCTGGCACCGAATCGCTGTAGCCTACAATCTGTCCATTCAAATCAGCTTGACTAATCGATGCCCCAACTTGATCGACCGCCTGCACCGAAACCCGAGCAAGTGGTTCACCTCGCAGTGCCATCGATCGACTCTCGCCTGCTACAACGGTGACTTTTTGCGGACCGACAAATACCACTGGCTGTGCGCCCGTTAAGCGTGGAGCAAGATTAACCCAGTAATCACCAGTAGGTAAGGAGCTAGCGCGGCCGGCGCCAGCGGCATCTAATTTAACTGAAAACTGACTAGCCGAGTGCGGAAATTCGATACGTCCCGCCGACAAGGTCAAATCGCCGCGGACCTCCAAACCACGCAGCGTCCACTCGCCATTAACTGGCTCCAGCCCAGCAACGCTTACTTCCCTCGCAGCGGCGCTGTCACCAGCAGGCACTACAAAGGGATGCGTGCGCCCATAAGGATCGACCCATTCAAGCAACGAGGCAGTGTTACTGGAATCGCTCACCGTTACGGTCGCGCGGCCGACAGCGCTGCGCTGCGTCAATGCATCATCAAAGGACAAAGTCGCCGAATACAAATTGACTGCGTGCGCGATGGACTCGACCTCGATTTGCCAAGTTCCGGCGATCGCGGGCACATCGAGATCTTCAATCAAAACCTCTCGCTCATCCGTAGTTGTGTAGTCGAACTCAAACGGCGTGCGCTGCCCCAATGGGTCGATCAATACGAATTTATTGGCTGCAGAGTTCCGTATCCCGTAAGTCATCACACGCAAGCGCAAGCTGGCGTCCTGCGCGCCTGGTGTGATATTATCAACCTTTGCCGTCGCCGCGATTTGGCCGCCGTGATCGGTCTGCGAAGAGCCCGTGTAGATCGCCTGCCAAAGACCGGTCAGACCGGTGCCCTTAAAGCTTGTTTCGCGCACAGTGCGCTCGCCTCCAACATCCAGCCCATTGATAGATAGCGACCAGATGTCTGCGCCCGATATGCTTTCAGGGGTTAAGGTGCGCACTGTATCGGTCGTCGCGCTGCGACTGCCCACTGTCGAGATCAGGCGGACAGTATTGCTGAAATTTAAAGGATCACTTGGACTGAGGCCGGCGAGCGTCCGTGCGTCGGCACCAGAAAAAACCAGACTACCTGCGTTAGTGTAGAGGAAATCGGCCCGTTTAGCTGTCGCCGTGCGCGTATCCACGGTCAACTCGCTGGCAGCAAAGCCCTCCGTCCCGCCCAGTAGCTCAAAGGTGTAGATGCTAGGGGCTAGACCATTAAGCGTCAAACTACCATCGACCAGCTCAACAACACCCGTCTGGCCCAATGTATTGCTCCACCGAATACGGGTGCCGTCTTGCGGAGCACTCACGGTCAAGCTACGCGCACCATTCAATTTAAAGTCCGCACCGGCAAAATAATTGCGCAAGCGCTTCAGCTCGGCGTATCCCTTGTAAGGGTTACGAAACGTTTCACCATTAACAATGCCATACTCCCAAGCAATCAACACACCACCTGATTTCCAAGGCAGCGCCTCGGCGATACTCGCGCGCACCGCAGCATCGCCCTCACCGATGCGTAAGCCAGCGGCCTCGTAGAGATTTTCTAAATTAGTCGAAGCGCCCTGATTAGCAATAGTCGCGGCATTCCCACCTGGCACACCACGCTGCCGGTAGGCGTATTCATAGCTGCCACTAGATCCTTTATAGCCAGCCGAAACACGCTGAGCGGAGACTGTCTGCCAGCCATCGTTGAGCGCCCCTAGCTCCACCAAATAGTCGCCAGGAGGTAGATCACTGAAGCTGTAGCTGCCAGCCGTATCGGTGACAGTTTCAGCTGAAAAATTAAAGCTATCCTGCAGAGTAGCTTTGACCTCAATACCGCCAATTCCTGGCGCTTGCTTCACGCTGAGCGCCTGTGCATTATTCTTCGGGGACTCCTCTGTAGTGAATTGAAAAGTTTGCGTCACCTGAGCACCCGCACCCGCCACACGTCCTGAAAATCCATAACCACCGCCATTCATCTCAAGTTCCACACCAGAAACAGCCACTTGACCATAGAGATCAATATCTTCGCCACCCTGGCTCAACTTAAACACCCCCGCAGGCACAGGATCCGAGCCGTCTTCAGGTCCCCGCGAAAGACGCAGACCAGCTGTCGAGGCGCGCAGCCCAGTGATCGTGAAACGGCCTTCCTCGTCGGTGAGCACCCGTGTGGATCGCTGCTTACCCATCGCCAGACGCGCCTCAAAGCCGGCACCGACGCCAACGCTCGAAGTTGATCGCCCGCCCACACCATCATAAGGATCATACATCAACAAGCGGATGCGATCTTGATTGGGAATCATCGGCGGATTAGGCCGCAAGATGCCCTTTCGAAGTTCGTCCCATCCACTGGCACTCGTAGGATCTCTTAAATCTCCAAACGACTCAAAAAAGTCCTCCGTTACCTCGCCATAGTAAGCGCCGCGAAAACCGCCACCCTCAGTGGCAGCGATAAGTGGGCGCACCCGCCCGTAGAGACCCCACTCGCGCCCCTTCGGATCGGTGGGATTATAGCCACCAGCCAAGAAGCTCAGGCTGCGCAGCTCGGGAGCTCCTTCGATCTCGTAGCCCATGATCGGGATCATGCGCCCGGTCCGAGCTGGTCCCCAATAGCCTTTCAGCGAGAAGTTGGCGAGCTCGATATAGCGGCCTGCATCTGGATTAAAAAGTAGGGGCTCATCGGGTGAGCGCTGATCACAATTAACCCCGCATTCGTAAGCAAAGGGCTCAATCTCGACGCCTTCGCCCTTTAGCACGATGAACTCCATCGCGTCGATCGGCATCCCCACGACGGGCTCACCATTATAAGTCAAGCGCCCAGAAATCGTCCGTGGTATTTCTGCCGAGAAGATCTCGATCCCCCGCGACGTATCCTCAGCGGCGGTCAGCGCCACGCTCCAGAACTGCCCAGCAGCGAGCTGCTGCACATTTGCTAGATTCCCGAGCGGGCCGCTCTCCTCCTCGGTCATGGCGCGCCAGCCGCCAGTATCATCGCGGTAGCCCTGCACCTTCCCTGCGTCATCACTCGCCAGCAAGGCGACATCCAGCGCCACGACTGAGCGGCCCAGACCTTGATCGGCAGCGCCAGTTACTTGACAGGTAAGCGGCGCTGTGCCCGCCGTCTTGGTTGTGGTATCAATTAAGCGCACTTGCCCTGCACCAGAAGCAGCAGTCGGCAACCCGAGCACAATGTGTGAGCGATCCGTGCGGCTCCCACCGCCCCAGTGGTCGATCGAAAAACCGCCCGCAGGAGCACTGGCAATGTTGTAATACCGGTCGGCGACCGGATCAATCTGCATCACCTGCACTACGGCATCTGCTTTTACGGTATGCCCGACCCACAGATCACCATGCGAGTCTAAGGCAGCGCCCGCTAAAATCGGCATACCCTCGTTATAAGCGATGACTTCCGCAAAATACGCCTCTGCGTCGAGCGGTGATGCTACCGGATCGAAACTAGGATAGGTCCTGAACCGCTGCTTGGCTGACCAAAAACTGCCGTCACGCTCGAAAAAGTGAGCCACCCAAGTGGAATTACTCGGGCTGGGCGTCTCTGTATCGTCGCGCTCCACCAGACTACCCGAACGTGCCTTGATCGATGTGCCGCTGAAGAAAACTGCGCGCTCGCCTTCGACCACAATTTTTGCTCCGACTTCACCAAACATTTGCACGCCATCAAAGATCCCATCGATAATCTGCACGGGACCCTCGTATTGCGGGTTATTAAACACATAAACAGCGCCCTTGCGCCGTGGCTTGGTGTGCAAAGGGCGCCCGTCGGCCCACGTTAGGGCACTTCCAACACCGGGGACTAGTTGCCCAATACCCGTCACGATATCGGGTATGTCTGCCAACTCCCAATAAGCCCTACCGGGCTCGCCCACGAGTAGCTGGCCGCCAGCCACCGCAAGGCCCTCGCCTAGGCGCCAGTTATCGTAGCTGACACCTCGAGTATCGAGCGATTTTCTAGCTTGGGTCTGCGACTCCACGACATTGTCGAGCGTTGCCGCCAGCACCCATTTATTAACGCCTCGGGCAAAGACCCAAACCATGCCGATGTTTTCCAGCACCGCGATCTCCTCGGCTTGGTCCACATAGTCCGTTCCACTGAAAATACCGCTCACGACTCCAGTCGCAAAAGCAATTCCCATATCGATCAGGTCGGGAGCAGGAATCATCGACTGCACCACTCCAAGTGTGGTCTTCAAATACTCACGCTCGACCGCTTGCATAATGGCTTGGTATCGGTCAAACGTGCCGGTGTCATAATCAAAATCGGGGGCACCCACCGCAACGATATCTGAGTCACTGGCGACTGTCAGCGCGAGATCACTCAACTCCGCAGTTTTGACCCGCTCGATAAGCGGATCGATAATTAGTGGATAACGGGCATTTTTCGTATTTAAGGCAACGGTGAGTCGCCGCGCATCGAGCTCGAAACTGGCTGCCAGCTCGACCCCATCCGCATCCCAAGCCCGCAGGCCGTGGTATTTCATTTCCAAACCATTGGCCGCAGTGAGATACACAGCTCTGCCTTCGTCGCCGACACGGAGCGCAAAGTCGCCCGTGTATTGGTAGTTCAGCTCGACGAGGCCTGTCACCCGACCTTCGCCCTGCACTTCCATCCATTGCTCTGGGCGCTCCGCCTCATTGCTAAAATATTGCTTCAGTCTTCCTTTCTGTAAAAAACCTATGTCCGCCTGCACATCGACCCGCTCGGCCACCGCGGGTAACGGCTCGTGAGTCCCGTTCACATTCAGCCCTGTTGCATTGAGTAGCCAGCGCTTACCGTCGACCGCGAGAGAGAACCCGATCGGATCGATAGATACCTGGAGATCCTGCCGTGGATGCCAAGCGTAAAAGGCGCGGTAGCTTCCGGCTGATTTAGAGTCGATCCCCGGAACTGGACGAAAGCTATGCACGGCTTGAGTCACCTGCGGTGCATCTGGCTCAAGCGTTACAGGACCCACGTTTGGCGAAGCAGGCGTGAGGCTAGTCGTCTCTTCTGTCGCTATTTTTGCAAAGTCCGCCACCCATGATTGATCTCCTGTGTTCGGCACTAACCCCAGCGCCTCACCTAGCGTGAATTGAACAGCCGACTTCGCCGGGTCCTGTTGTGGGTCTGAATCAGCTACAACTGCAGCTGAAAAAGGTTCGCTCTCAATGGCACTAACTGACTCTTCCAGATGGGGGCTGTTAGATGATATATGGCTTGGCTCCGCATCATTTCTCAACACCAAACTCACAATCAAAAATCCGATCAAGAGACCACTTAAGAGCCACAGCAATCGTAGTTTTTTTTGTCGAGAAAAGAAAAGAGCAAAGATCATCCAACAATATCATAATAACAGCGTAAACTGTCAAGAATTATTAGATACAATGGTTCTTCACGAAAGTGCGTTTTCCTAGAGATATTTTCTAGTTTGAAGATTAGGCAAGTCGTAGATTTTCAGATGGAGGTAATCTTCGTCCTTGTAGCCGTATGCTTGCCTAGTGAGCCATCCGATTTTGTTGTTAAATCCCTCCTGACTGGCACTGGTCATTCTGTGATGCTTCCAGAAAGAGACGAGTCCTTCGATTCTTTTTCTGATCGTCTTTGCCATTTGTTTGAGACAATGGATTGCGGAGGTTTCGGCTTTTTCGCACCAGAGCATGAAAGCGGTTACTGCTAGGAATTTGCTTTTTGCGGGAGGCTCCTGAACAGCCGTTGGGCTAGACCGGAGGGCGGGGAAAAGGGGGTTATCTAAAGGGTTTGAAGCGAAAGCCTGAGAGAATCAGGAAATTATCAGAGTGCGCCAATATGCGCCGAAATGCACGAATAAGGGGTGTTTTAGTGTAAGCAAAGTGGAAGCAGGTTTTTCCGGCTCAAATCAAGATCGAGTTTTCACGGCACGAAAAAACCCGCCCTCTGTAGCGTAGCCTCTGCCCTAGCGTGAAGCCCCTACCCTATTGAGTTGTTCCACGGCCTCCCTTAGATCGGCGGCTAGTATCTCCAGCTCTCCACCGGGCGGCATGTTCCGCATCTTGGTTCGGATCTCTGCAACCCTCATGGAAGCCCGTGATCTATTGTCGGCCTCGGACTGTGCCGCTCGCTTCGCTTCTCGCTCGCGTTGCTCCCACCGGACAGGTAGGAGCTTCCCGGCGATTACAAGCAGCGCGATTACTAGGACTGCAAGGATCGCGTTCAGTTTGGAGAAGTCAAAAGGGGTCATGTCGTTATGTTTATAATAGTTGGCACTTTATTAAGCCTAGAGATATATTCATGGCAATGTCCGCAGTTTGTGAATTAAGGAAATAGATAGAGTGAAGGGGGCAAGCGTGCAATATAGAGACCGCACCTTTCTCACCCTTTATAAACATAACGACATGACCCCTGCTATGGGACCCTGCTATGGGAAATATTGTCAAGACGGTTAAGAATGTTTATTTCATGGTGTAGATATATTCATCTGGTTTGATCGATGAGCTTACATTTTGCGTAGTTCATCTGAGATTAAAATTATTGGAAAACGTCTCCTCCGACAGAAGCAATCGGCATTAAACCGTGCATAACCTGCTATCCGCACATGTTTTCAATAACAGTGCATGGTGATCTATTCAATCGGGTAAGGAGGAGTAAAGGGCCGCACAATCTTTGTGTCGGATCATCAAAAGATCCAGGGGTCAGTCCGCGCAGGCCCTCCGCTCCAAAGTGATAAAAAGTGTTTTTAGATTATGTGGTTAGAATTATGCATAGACCTTCGATACACGTCCTTCACGCAAAGCTCTGGTAGAATATGCTGAAGGGAAATCAACGCGCAAGCCGACATCTTCAGGCGTAATACGCCCGGTTTGGATACGCCACCAATCGACTGCAAACTGCCGAGCGATCGCCACGGCCATCTTCTTTTTCTTAGCCGCTCCGAAGGGTTCGTTAGCCATTCGAGCCTTCCAATGTAGGACGGGTTTGTAGTCAGGTTGAAACTGTATCATACGCCATACAGCCTCTAAGAGCATGTGGCGGATGCGCGGATTGCCGTGCTTGTTGATGCTTCCTTGTTGGCGCTTGTTTGCGCTCGATGACTCGCCTGGGCATAATCCGGTAAAGCTGGAAACCTGTCCGCGGTTGCTGAAGCGCGTGTAGTCGACAAACTCTTGGTCTAGGATCGAGGTCGTTAACGCGCCTAAGCCGACTGGGATCTTTCGATTCGCCTTGCGCTCCTCACGAGCCGTAGTCTCGCGCAGTTGCTTATCGATGATCTCCAGAACTTGCTGGAAAGGATCCAAGATAAGTTTCATAAACTCTGGGATCTCGGTGCTCAGTTTAGCAAAGACTTTAGGCTTCCACCAGTTTGCTGGCACATCGACACCATGGTAAAGTCCCGAGCTGGTGCCTACGTTTTGTAAGCGTTTACGTTCTTTCGCGAGCGTCTCTCGTTGGCGGCTCAGTGCGCGGGCTTGCTCCTGTTCCTCGCTTGGAACGCGAACCACACACAGCGCACGCTCATTGCCAGCAAGGTAACGATCAAGGTGTCCGCACAGCTCACGTGCGTCACGAGCATCGGTCTTCACCGACGAGCCGTATTCGTCCCAGTTCCTCGGACGCACGACGTAGTTCTCTACGCCGAGCTCTGCGAGCTTGCGGTGGAGCACGAAGCCGAAACAGCCCGCTTCGTAGCAACTGACCACACGCTTCGCCAGTAAGCGCTGACGCTGCACCCAGACGACGAACTCATCAGGGCTAAACTTCTGCGGCGACTGCGCCGCCTGATTGTCAATCTGGCGGATCACGACATACTTCGTTTTATGGATGTCGATTCCGAGCTTGATGACTTCGGCGGTGGCTTCAGTCTGTTGATGTGATGTGGGTGTGAGTTTTTTATTACGTTTCATAGTCGAAGTGGCAGTCTTGGTGATTCTTCACCGCCTGCAACTCCTCCCATGTCATCTTTACGAGTCCCGTGTGGGTTCATTTTTAGGGTTTCCACTGTGAGATAAATTCTACGAATTCTGCGCAAATAGATCGATATTCCTCATCAGATCCAAATGCTCTGCTAACCTTATAATGGCTTCCAATGGCCGCATAAGGATCAATATAATACACTTTTACATCATCGCCAATCTCTGAAGTAGAAAGCAAATAGTAGCACTTTTGCATCTGAAAAACGATAGTGGGGTGGCGATCAAAATCACGGCTGCGTAGCCAGTAATTGAAACTATGAATGACCGCATCCCTCGCCACTGATCTAGCTTCTTTAAAATGTCCTTCGTCCGCTAGATGTTGACCGTATTGGCCTATGTAATGAAAAAAAGAGCCACCTAAATCATAGACTGCTTTTTGGTGCAAAGATGCACTCTTTGTATTATCGTTTACACCGCTAGCGCAGCACATGGAATTCAATTGTAAAACTGAAACCCATAAAGTAAGGGGGACAAGCAATCTCTTCATTTTAATTACTATTTGAAGCGCTAGGGCATTTTTTCACTGCGCGCATTGCGACAAGTCGCATTGTTTTACCCGCTTGAGTAACAGCACGTGTTCGATGCTTAGAATTGCTAAAAATCTCTAAACCCAATGAAGGAACCCCGCTAGGAGGACCGTCGTTAATGTAACTAGCCGATATATTAGTCCAAACCAAATCTTCATCTCCATTGTCAGAAGTCTTGCGTTTACAACACTTAAATTCCGTGTCCAATTCGAATGAATCTAAGGTCCAATTACCAGTATTAATCAGTGAAACCGCAGCACCTAACCGGCCTAAAAAGTCTTCGGCATCATCTTTCGCTTCAAGTAGCCAGTCAAGGTAGTCAGAATATTTCCTCGTAGCATCTTGAGCCTTATCTGAGACGTAATCCTCCAAATATCCTTTTACTAAACTCTTAGGATCAGAAACTGAATATGATCTACCACCCCCCAAATTGGCCGTGAATAGCAATGACTCCAACTTCATCTCTCCCTCTTTATCACAGCAATTCGAACCAGTTAACCCCAAAAGATCCCAAGCGTTCAAAGCATTATTCCCAACGAACGCATAAACATTCAATCCCCCGTCTTCCTCAATCGGATCTCTCGATGGCCACCTACCCGTCACCGGATCATAATATCTGAAGCCGTAATATGTTATCTGGATAAGTGCACCACTGTCGTCGTAGCTTCGGGTTGGGGTTTGCTTCGCGAGCGGAGCCCCTTTGTTTATAGGGGCTGACGCAATATTTAGAGTTACGACGCGGGTGGTGTCGTAGGGGTATTTTTGTGGTAAGGGTTCTTGTGCGAAGTATCCCATGGGGTCTTTCAAAGAGGCTCCTTCGTCCGTAGACGAAGGAGCCCCTTCTCTTAGTAAACGTTCGTCGCTTCCTGGCTGATGACGGGGTCGGCGAGGAAGTCGGCGCTGAATTCCATGACGGCTCGGCCGGCTCCGATGCTGGCACCCTCTGCGGTGATGCTGAGGTTTGTATCCTTGCCCGGCTCAAGTGTGGTGCGCGGGAAGGTGACAGTCTGACCGCTGATAGTGCCTTGGGCGTCGCCGGCAACAGCGGTCGGCTTGATACCCTTACTGAAGGTCACGGTCACGGTGCCGCTGACGGGCTCAAAGTCGCCTTGATTGCGGACCTGCAAGGTGTAGGTGCTCGGCTCGTTCACGCGGATCGGGTCCTTGCTGTCGGTGATTGAGACGGTCACGCCTGGCACGGCGAGCCAGTTCGTGGTGACAGAGTCGCTGGCTTCAAGGCCGTTGGCGGCAAGCAGCTTGACGGTGTTGGTGGACTGGCCTTTTCGAGTGGCAGCGATCTCTGTCGTGATGAGTTGGCTGGCCCCTGCGGGGAGATTCGGAATCATCCAGCCGATGGCATTGCCAGAGACGCGGCCACCGCCATTACCCGTCACGGCGGAACCCTTAGGCAGGACGTCAGTGATGCGGACATTCTTAAGGTCGGTATCGCCGGTGTTTTCGATGGTGATCTTGAAAATTTCCGGCTTAAAGACGTAGGCTTCTTCGGGGCCGACCTTCCGCACACGGATGCCGGATTGGACCACGGAAATGGGTGCACTGGCGGCGGGGCTGGTGCCGGCGCTACCGTTCAAATTAGAGCCACTGCCGTCGGGGCCGCTGCCTTCGTAGCTGGCGACGGCCTGATTCTGGAAGTTACCCTGCTTCACCGCCTTCGCGGTGTAGGTGACAGTCTCGGTCTGCCCGGGTGCCAGATCGCCGATGGGCTGGCGGAGCTTGCTTGTGGCCTGGAAGGCGTCCGGTAAGGTATCGGTGACGACGACATTACTCGCAACAGCGGAACCGTTATTGGTCACCGTTACGCTCCAGGTGGCTTCCTCGCCTAGTTCGATACTGGCTGGACCTGTTTTAACGACATTCAGCTTAGGCTGGCCGGCAAAGAAATCCATGCAGAAGGAGTTATCAACTGTGACGGTCGAGCAGATGGTGTGGTCGCCTTCACGGGTGGGTTTTACAGATACCTTGATGGCTTGTTTGTCGCCACGCTGCATACTGGCGAATCTCCAGCTAGCCGTGTTGCCCGAAAGGGCGGCAGTGGGGTTGGCGGAAATAAACTGCACACCGGCGGGTATCGACTCGACGACACGCACGTTACTGACCTGATCCAAGGCCTCAATGCGGATCTCATAGACGAGGTTACCACCGACAGAGGCATTTTCCAAAATCGTTTTGGTGACTTTGATCTGGTGGCTCTTAAAAATAACGTCCGAGCTGGCGGCTGATTTTAGGGTTGGCTTCGCGGCTGATACAGAGATCGGCCGGGAGACTTCGGTGGCCGGGCGCCATTGAGAGTTAGTGGCGGTTGACTCAGTCGTAGTCGCGTTGCCAGTGCCCACTCTAGTTGGGTTGGTTTGGCAGCCGGTAAAGGCCAGGGCAAATAGGCTGATCGATGCGAGGGTAAGGCGAGATAGTCGTTTCATGTGTTCTGTTTTAACAGTTGAGAAGACTATGTAAAGACATCGCTGTTGGGTTTGCCGTGTGCGGGTGTTATTAAAAGTTCGGTGTAAGGTCTTTCTATTATGGTAGCGCAGGCGTGTCCTCACGCCGCACGAACGTTTGAAAAGTCTCGCCAGTCTCGTGCGGTGCCGTTTCGGCAAGCTCAAGGCCCTGAGCAGAGCCGAAGGGCGGGGACGCACTCGCGCTACCCCATAGATAAAATTGCATGGCGCCGTGTGTGGTATAAATAACGAATGCGGATCAAAGGGAGTGCGGACATTGCGTGGTCTTGTCGCTGCGCTTCCGCCTTCACTCAAGGTTACGGCGGGACAAGCGGAACTGTCCGCCAGTGTGCCCAATGCGGCGCGGCAGGACAGAAATGTCCTGACTCCGTAAAAGGAATTCAGACGAATGGCAGGGGTTTCTTCATTTGGCACCGGATCGGGAGTGATGCCTGTTGGAGTTCCGTCCCGCTGAGCGGGACGGCCCTACCTTAGCTTCCAAGCCGTCCCGCTTAGCGGGACGGAACTCCAACAAACTCAGCTTAATGAAAAGCCCTTCAGCTGAAAAAGAACTGGCATGCGCAAGCGCAGCCTCTACTGTTTTTGAATGTTCGACAAGGTTGCCAAGCCACTCGGG
>Ga0307972_1001116_pt1 | contig 14294 bp, 15 predicted proteins | sample OrgLakmetagen780_FD_201848 | JGI IMG/M metagenome (GOLD analysis project Ga0307972, IMG submission 201848) | Saline water microbial communities from Organic Lake, Antarctica - #780 | ecosystem: Environmental > Aquatic > Non-marine Saline and Alkaline > Saline | place: Antarctica: Organic Lake...
TGCAGTTGACCTTAAGCGGTCACACCCACGGAATGCAATTTGGAATTGAAATTCCGGGTTGGTTCAAGTTTTCCCCAGTACAATTCCGATACCCTCATTGGGCTGGAATTTATAAAGAAGCAGATAAAGTTTTAAATGTAAATCGCGGATTTGGATATCTTGCTTATCCAGGAAGAATTGGCATTTGGCCAGAAATCACCGTTATTAAGTTGAAAAGGAAAGAAATATCATAACTAAAACTCAGTTAAAGTCATTCGTAATTTCTCTGCTTCATCAGCTACTGTTTTTTTGTTGACTATCTCCAACTGAGGAATTCTTCCTAAATAGGTCACATTGGTTTTTTTAATAATAATAGACTCTGTGGTTGGATGTTCATCTCCACTAAATACAATTCCAATCTTGCTAAACCCAAGCTGCTGAAGTGCTTCAATAGAAAGTAAAGTGTGGTTGATGCTCCCTAAATAATGCCTGGAAACAAGAATGATGAGGTCTTCTGGCTGAATTAAATCGATTACACTATCTTCAGAATTTAACGGAACCAGTAAACCTCCTGCACCTTCAATTACCAAATTATTCTTTGTAATGGGTCTTTTAATTTGACTAAGTTGAATTTCAACCTCATCAATTTCTGCTGCTGCATGCGGACTCATGGGTGTTGCTAAAGCATAGGCATTGTCAAAAAAATGAGTTGTTTTATTGGAGATAAGGCTTTTCACCTTATGGGTATCGCTGTGGTCTAAATCTCCTGCTTGTATGGGCTTCCAATAATCGGATTGCAGTGCTTCAACTACAATAGCTGCAACTAAGGTTTTGCCTACATCCGTTCCAATTCCTGTAATAAAATAATTTTGCATTTTTTATTGATTGATTTTTGTGCTTTTTTAACTACATTTATTGCTAAGCATCTACACATTATCTGTTGACTTTATCAAATACATCGCCAAATTTTTCAAAACAGCTTCAATTTCACTGGGATTGTTGAAGCTATGAATGCAAAACCTCAGGCGTTCTTTGCCTTTGGGTACTGTTGGACTTTTGATGGCGCGTACATCAAATTCCTTTTCTTGTAGAAATGAAGCTGCTTTACTTACCTGCTCATTACCCGGAATTAAGCAAGATTGAATTTGAGTAAAGCTTTCTAAAAAATGATTTTGCAAGTTCAATTGATGCATGACACTCCTAAATTGACTGATGTTTTCTTGTAGGTACCGCAGTTGGTTTTCATCTTTTTGAAAATGCTGGTGAGCAGCAATAATAGAAGCTACTGTGTGTGGAGAAGTTGCCGTGGAATAGATAAAGCTTCTACTAAAATTCACCATATAACTTTTTAATGCTGTTGAACCTAAAATGGCTGCTCCATGTACACCAAAACCTTTCCCAAAGGTAACCACTCTGGCAAATACTTCGCTCAATTCGTCTTCGTTTAAAAAGTTTTTAAGAGGAAACATGGGATTGGAATGTGCTTCGTCTACAATTAAATAGCAATTGTATACTTTACATAGTTCAAGCAGTTTAGATAGGTCAGGACCATCGCCGTCCATCGAAAAAACAGCTTCTGTAATTACATAGCAAGTTGAAGTTGCATTTCGTTTTTGTAGAAGTTGTATTTTCTCAGCTAAATGAGTTAAGTCATTATGTTTAAATTTGAATGCTTTTCCGTGTGCCATTTGTAAGCCATCCCGAATGGAAGCATGAGCCAATTCATCATAAAAAACAACTGCATTCTTGGTGTTGATGCTGGACAACAGACCTAAATTAGCCACATATCCAGAATTGAAAATAAGTGCTGTTTCGGCTTCGTAAAAAGAAGCTAGTTTTGTTTCGGCTTCTTCAATTAAGGGATAGTTTCCGCGAATCAAACGGGAACTTGATGAAGAGTTTGGGTTTACATCTGCTGCTTGTACAATTTCTGATGCCTTTTCAGCTATGCTTTTAACTTTTGCAAAACCTAAATAATCATTCGAAGAAAAATCATATTTTGGAAATTGTGAGGGAAGTTGTCTTAAGTTGGCATTTTGCTTTCTTTCTTCAAGCGCATCATGCAATGAATTGGGGAAATTACCAAGTGTTTTCTTCTTTTGCATTTTTTCTGTCATCATCTTCCTTTTTCTGTTTTTCTTTTCTGTGCAATTTTTGCGCATCTTCACTTTGAAGTTCGTGTTTTTTTATGTCGTATTTTCCTTTTAAATCGTCTATAACAGATTTTTTCCACAATTCATTTCCAGTAAAATAAGAAGTTCTTCCTATTAAATGTGCGCCAACAGGAGCAGTTAAAACAATAAAAATAATGATGGCTTGTACGCGAGAAGAAACCGCCAAATCTCCAAAATATAAAGCTGCAGCACCTAAGATTAAACCAATTCCTAAAGTAGCTGCTTTAGTTGTAACAGAAATTCTAAGTAATGTATCTGGCATACGCAAAATACCAATGGCAGCAAGCATAGCGAACAAGGCGCCTAAAGTGGCAAGAATAAAAATTAAAATATCAGTCATCTTTTTTGTTTCTTTTTTCTAAATAATAAGCAAAAGCAACGGTTCCTAAAAAGGCAATGAGTGCTAAAATAGTTGCGATATCTAAAAAAGTAGGTTTATCATATATAATACTGTAAATAGCAATTTCGGCGATACCTAAAGTTACAATTAGGTCAAATGCTACAATGCGGTCTACTATAGTAGGACCTTTTACAAAGCGCACAAAAACTGCCAACGAAGATATGGCCAAAATAGGCAGAATTACAAAATATAAATAGTCATGTAAACTCATCTTAATATAGATAATAAGCGGCGTTCAAACCCATTTTTAATATCGTTTATAAAAGCTTGTTTGTCATTTACGTTCATGGCATGCACATACAGTACTTTTTTGTCTTGTGAAACATCTAAACTCAAAGTTCCTGGCGTCAATGTAATCAAGTTGGCTAAAAGTGTAATCTCGATATCAGTCTTCGCATCTAGTGGTATTTTTACAATACCAGGTTTCATTTTATTTTTTATTTTTACCACTTCATATGCAACTTGCACATTGGCTTTGGTTACTTCCCACAAAAAGAAGAAAAAAAAAGAAATTAATTTAGGCATGAGCCGAGCGTACTTGTTTTCTTCATCTCTAGGGCTAATGATCCATAAAATGATAAAACTGATGACGAATCCAAAGAAAAAGTTCACCAACTCAAAGCTTCCGGTAAGGAAAACCCAGACAATTGTAAGTAGTAAGTTGGTTAAAAATTTACCTTGCATCTGCTCTAGTTTTAAAAACGGCGTCTATGTATTGTTGATTGTCCATTAATTCGTTTGCAATTCGTTCTGAAAGCAATTGAATATGTTCAGCCCCAAAACCAATATATAAAGATACAATACTTAAAAAGGCTATGGGGAAAATAAGCTGAACTTTCTGTATTTGTCTCAATTTGCTAAAATCTACAAAGCGTTTTCCTTTAGTAACTGGTTTTGGTTCTTTCCAAAATGCTTCTGCCCAAACTTTGGCAACGACTACCAGGGTGATAAAACTTCCAAATATAACTGCTCCAACAAACCAGTAGTTTTCTTGTTCAAATCCCTCTAAAAGTAAGGAAATTTTTGGCCAAAAACCAGATAAAGGCGGAATTCCTACCAAAGAAAATAAAGGAATAGCCAGCAAGAAGCTTATTTTTGGGTACTGGTCATACAATCCTCCTAATTTCCGTAAGCTATTGGTGGAGCTTAACCTGTAGATTAAACCACTCAATAAAAACAGATTGGTTTTTACAATAATGTCATGGATGAGGTAAAAAATGGTTCCTGCAATAGCGACGGTAGTAAACAAACCTAAACCACCAATCATAAATCCAATATGACAAATGATTAAATAAGAAAAAACCTTCCTGATGTTATTTTGAATTAAAGCACCAATCCCTCCACTAAAAATACTTAAAATAGCGATGCTTAGTAGCAGAACTTCCAAAAATAAATCTCCTACAAAAATCAAGGTAAATACTCTAATTAAAGCATACACGCCAACTTTTGTTAGTAAACCAGCAAAAATAGCGGAAACGGCCGATGGCGGTGTATGATATGAAGCTGGCAACCAAAAATATAATGGAAAGACAGCTGATTTAATTCCGAAACCTACTAAAAATAATACAGCGCAGACTTCAACTAAAGCTTGATTTTCTATTAAAACAATTTTTTGAGATAAATCTGCCATGTTTAAAGTTCCTGTCAAACCATATAAAACTCCTAATGCGGTAAGGAAAATCATAGATGCTAAAAAGTTGAGCGTAAAATATTTAACAGCACCTTCCAATTGATTTTTTTCTCCACCTAAGCTAATCAATACAAAAGAGCTGATGATTATAATTTCGAACCAAACATATAAATTGAAAATATCTCCGGTTAAAAAAGCACCGATGAGACCCATCAATAAAAAGTGATACACACTAAAAAAACCAAACCTTAAACGTGCCTTTATTACAGAAACTACAGAAAATATAGCCACAGCAAAGCCACTTATACAGGTAAGTAATACCAGCGTAACAGCAAGCATATCACCAACAAAAGTAATTCCGAAGGGTGCTTCCCAATTTCCAGATTGGACGGTTTGTGTACCTTGATCATATACCAAAATAAAAGTTGCAATACTGGCAATCAAGGCAATGCTATTTCCTACAATAGTTAAGATTTTTTGCCATTTTAAATTTTGCCATGAAAACATGAGCAAAATACTAAATAGCAGATGCACTAATAAGGGACTTATAATTACTAAATTGCTCATGAATCTTCGTCTGTGGTGTTCAATTGGTCAAGATCGTCTGTTCCTAAAACTTTATAGGTTCGTTTCACTAAAATAATAGCAAAGGCTTGCAGCCCAAAACTAATAACAATAGCGGTTAATATTAAAGCTTGTGGTACGGGATCTGCATAAATGTCTTGAAAAACTTTTGCATCTTCAGGAATAATAGGCGGTTTTCCTTTGGTTATTCTTCCTAACAAGAAGATGAGCAAATTCACCCCGTTTCCTAGTAAAACAATGCCAATAATTAACTTTACAATGCTTCGCCTTAGCATCATATATATTCCTGCTGCATAGAGAATTCCTGTAATAATAGCTAAAAGTATTTCCATATTAAGAAGCTTCGGATATAGTGAATATGATGGTCAAGGCTGCTCCTATAACCACTAAATATACGCCAGTGTCAAAAAACAGCGCTGAGCCTACTGTGCCAATTACAGGAATAGGTTCGCTTGCCCACAATCCAGTCATAAGCGGAAGTCCAAAAAATAGTGGGCTAATTGCACTAACAAAAGCAAGCGCTAAACCTACTGGCATTAAAAATCCTGGGTGTATTCTCAACAGGTTTTTGGTATTCTTTAAGCCATTCGCAAAAGCATGTAACACAAAAGCAATTGCCGCAATTAAGCCTCCAATAAAACCACCACCTGGCAAATAATGCCCACGCAATAATATAAAAAACGAAAACAAAAGCAATACCGGAAGTAAGAAGTCTGATGCTGTACGTAAAATGATTGTTTTCATGTTCTTATTTTTTATCTCTTGTTCTTAAACGAAGCTTCAATAAACCAAACACTCCTAAAGCAGCTACAATTAAAACACAAATTTCAATTAACGTATCTACCCCTCTAAAATCAACTAAAATTACATTTACTACATTTTTACCTTTGGCTAGTAAATAGGAGTTTTCTGCATAAAAGGAGGAAATTTCTGCACTCTGTTCTTCTTGCAGCACTTTTAAAACCAAGATACTAATTAAGCTTCCAAAAGCAATACTTAAAATGCCGTGCTCCAAACGCAACACATTTTTAGAAAGGGGTAAATATACAGGAAGCTTATACAATACTAGGACAAACAATATTACGGTTAATGTATCTACTGAAAATTGAGTCATGGCTAAATCTGGTGCAGAATAAAACAAAAACAACAAACAGAATGCAAAACCCACTACACCCATAGATGCAACCGCTGTTAGTCTAGAATTGGTTAAAATAGTGAAAAGCACAGCGCCAATCATCATTAACACAATGGCAATTTCATAAGCGGTTAACTTAGAGAAACTACTAAAGTCTAAACTTAAATCGAAATTAGAAAAAATAATAAAAGCTAAAGCTAGAACTAAAAACCCTACAATGGTTGCAATGTAGTGGCGTAAGTATCCATTTTGAAATAAATTAGTCCATCCTAAAGAAAAATCCTGAAATCCTTCTGTGAAAAATCGCATGATGCGTTCAGGTGAAATTACTTCCAGTTTTTGAATAAAATTTTCTAATCTATGGGATGGTTTTAAAACAACATAAAGCAATACTCCCACACCCATAGTTATTGCGCTTAAGCCCAAAATGGTATTGAAACCATGCCATAGTTTAAGATGAAATTCTTCAGATTTTAATACCAAACCTGAAATGGCAGGTTCTACAAAAGCAGTTTGCAAAAGCTGTGGAAAAATTCCAAAAACAACACCTGTTGTAACCATTAGCAATGGAGGAAACCACATTAACCAACTGGGAAGGTGTATAGATTGATATTGCTCAGGAAGTTTTCCCATAAACGGTTTTACCCCTGCAACAAAACCAGCATAAAAAAGCAAAATGTTGGTGACAATAGCAATTGCAGTAAGCCAAATTCCATAGGTGGGCATACCCAAAGTTGCTTCGTAAATTAAATCTTTACCCACAAAACCAATGCTAGGCGGAACTCCACCGCTAATTATAGCAGCTATAAAACCAGCGATGGCAACAGGCATTAAGACTTTTCTTAAACCAGATAATTTAGTTACATCTCGAGTACCTGTTTCATGGTCTATTATTCCTGTAATTAAAAACAGGGAAGCTTTGTAAAGTGCATGGACTACAATAAATATTAGAGCAGCAATTAGTGCTTCTTGCGTGCCTAAACCAATTAAAAAAACCAAAATCCCCAAAGCAGTTATGGTAGAATAGGCTAAAATTCCTTTTAAATCTGTACGGAATACAATATGAAAAGCAGAATATAGCATGGTGATTGCACCTACTAATAGTAGTGATGAATTCCAAAATTCTGTGTTTCCAAGTACAGGGCTAAATCTTAATAATAAATAAACACCCGCTTTTACCATAGTAGCCGAATGCAAATAGGTAGATACTGGTGTAGGAGCTTTCATTGCGCCGGGTAGCCAAAAATGAAATGGAAATTGAGCTGATTTTGTAAAAGCAGCACCAAAAATAAAAACTACAGCTAATATGTAAAATTCGTTCTCCTTAATGAATTCAGCTTGTTGAAGCATTTCTGCAATGGAGTAAGTGTCTGAAATTACGCCTAACAAAAGTGCTCCAGCCAATAAAAATAAACCACCGATTCCAGTGATTCCCAGAGCTGTTAAAGCAGATTTTCGAGAAGCTTCAGAAGTATTGTTGAAGCCGATTAAATAAAATGAAGAAATGGAGGTCAATTCCCAAAAAACAAATAAGGAAATTAAATTGTCCGACAGTACCAAACCTATCATAGCTGCCATAAACAAGCTCAAATAGCCATAAAATCTATCTAAGTATTCATGTCCCTTTAAGTAAGAAGCAGTATAAGCAAAAACTAAAGTTCCCACTCCGGTAATCATCAATGAAAAAAGCAAAGACAGCCCATCCAATTGAAAACTCAAGTCTACTCCAAAAGAAGGAATCCAGCTTGTTTTTTGGCGAATGACTTCACCAGAAGCAATACTTGGTATGTAGCTTAAAAAGTATACAAACAGCCCTAATGGCAGCAAAGACAACCAAACCGAAGCCTTTTTTTTGAAGCGTTTACCCACAAAAAAAAGCCCAATGGCTACTAAAATTCCAGCTAAAACAGCTATTAACATCCTTTGTTTTTATATCAGGTACAAATATATAGATTCTTGACGTGCAGTCTATTTTTAGATTGTTTAATTTGTGTGAAAGATGCTATCTAGGAACTTGTTTGGGTGATTTTTATGGAGAATTGTTTATTTGTTCTTCGAAGTTTCTTACTTCGAATTTAACCATCAGGAATTTTGAATCTTTATTTTGCTTAAGATATGATTAGTGTGGTGCGAAGTTGCAAACTACTTATAGTGTAAACATGTTTGGAAGATTTCAATAGGAATCTTTTTAAACTATATCTTCTCTAAAAATCCAACTTCGCTATTACCTTATAAACCTAGTTTATTTACTAAATTTACCAACTTAAACCAACAACTACTAATTGGGCATTTACAAACAACTTTTTCAAAATACATTTTTATACGGTGCAGCTTCTGTAGTCCCTAGAATGCTTTCTGTAATACTAATTCCGCTGTATACCGGAATTTTAGAAACTACTTCGTATGGAGATTATGCTATTGTCTTCACCTACTTTGTTATTTTTAATGTGATTCTAGCCTACGGCATGGAAACTGCTTTTTTTCGGTTTTACAACAAAGAAGCAGATAAAAACCAAGTAACACAAACTGCAAATTGGTCAATCATTGCCACTACATTGATCTTTGTAATCCTGGGTTTTACTTTTTTTGATTCAGTCCAAGGCGTTACCCGAATTACTCCAGAAATACTAAGACTCATCATTTGGATATTAGCTTTTGATGCACTTGCTATTGTCCCCTTTGCTTGGTTACGAGCCAATAGCAAGCCACTTCAGTTTGCAGCAATAAAAATTATAAATGTCTGTATCAATTTAGGTTTGAATGTTTTTCTACTTTATTATTTACCAAAATGGGTAAATCGATTTACGTTTTTAGATGCCATTTACATTCCAGATTATGAAGTGCAGTATATTTTTTGGTCCAATTTTATGGCTAGCGGAATAACATTATTGATGTTAGTTGGGTTTTTCAAAAAAATGAAATTCAATTTCAATTATAAATTATGGAAAAACATGATGAAGTACGCTTTGCCAGTATTGGTTGCAGGGGTAGCTTTTTCAATTAATGAAGCTGTAGACCGTTTGTTCTTGGATTATCTCTTACCTAAAGACATCGCTAGAGAGCAAATAGGGATTTATACGGCATGTTATAAGTTAGGAATGTTTATGACCTTGTTTGCTACCGCTTTTCGCTTAGGAATTGAACCTTTTTTCTTTAGCCACGCTAGTAGTAAAAATCCAAAAAAAGCCTACGCCTTAATCACCAAATATTTTGTGATTATAGGCTCTGCAATATTATTAGTAGTACTTGTTTTTATTGATATTTTAAAAGAAGAATTCATACGTGATCAATCCTATTGGGATGCCATGGATATTGTTCCTATCATTTTACTAGCTAATCTTTTTCTAGGCATCTACCACAACCTTTCCGTTTGGTATAAAATAACCGATAAAACCAGGTATGGAGCCTATATTTCAAGTTTTGGAGCACTGAGTACAATTGTATTAAATCTGTGGTTGATTCCTGTAATTGGTTATGTGGGTTCTGCAATTGCTACTTTATTTGCATATGCCAGCATGGCAACATTATCTTATTTTATAGGAAAAAGACACTATGCAGTTCCTTACAATATGGGTAAAATAATGGCTTATCTTGGGGTTTCCATCTTATTTTCCGTACTTTCGTTTTATGTATTTAGAGCTAATTATTTTGTAGGTATTGCACTTATACTTGTTTTTGTAAGTTTAGTATATGTATTTGAAAAACGAGAATTAATCAGCTTAATCAATAATGATAAAAATGAAGATTAATATAATAAATCGTTCTTCTAACGCATTACCAGTTTATGAAACATCACTGTCTGCTGGAGTAGATTTGAAGGCAAATATCGATGCGCCTATCACCTTGAAAAGTTTAGGACGTTGTTTGGTAAAAACAGGTTTGTTTATTGAACTACCTTCTGGCTACGAAGCACAAGTTCGTCCAAGAAGCGGATTAGCTTTGAAGAAAGGAATTAGTGTTCTCAATTCACCGGGAACCATCGATGCAGATTACCGTGGAGAAATCGGGGTGATTTTAGTCAATTTATCTGAAGAAGAGTTTACCATCCAAAGTGGAGACCGCATTGCACAATTGGTCATTGCAAAACATGAACGAGCAGAATGGATAGAAGTACAAGAACTAAATGAAACCGGCAGAGGCGAAGGTGGTTTTGGAAGTACGGGAAATTAATAAAGGCTTAAAGCTTTTAAATATGAACTTAAAAAAGTTAGAAATTTAGCAAGAATAAAATGAAATTTAGCAAAGAATTTAAAGAAGCCATTAGCCACTTACCCAGCATAGAAAAGGATAAATTGTTGTATAGACTGCTGAAAAAAGACATCCTGTTAGCCAAGCGTTTAGAATTTGAATTACTTAGTGATGCAAATGTAGAAGACAAGAGAGCCGAAATGCAACAACATATTTCAGAGGAAGTTCAGCGAATGACTAAAGGCTTCTATTCTACAGGTTATTTAAATATGGATATACGATATTTAAGCGGTTCCATAACAGAATATGTAAAAGTTACCAAAGACAAATTCGGAGAAGTAAGTTTAAATATCCAACTCCTCACCGAAGTACTTCAGCAAAATAGAGAACACATTTTGAACGCCTCTTTTGGAAGAGCCAGTAAACTATTAGTAGCCATTATTGCTAGAGCTTTTAAAATCCTTTTGCTTTCTGATAAATTACATGAGGATTTGCTTTTTGACTTAAAAGAAGATTCAAAACAATTAGGTCTTCTAATCGGAGACAACGATTACTTGATGCGAACAGCCATTTTTCACGGTTTTGATGTAAATTGGCTCATCTCTGGCTCGCCTGCAGATATTCAAAAAATATATAAGGACTTAAGAGATAGAGGTTATCTAAGATAAAACATATAAGAATTAAAAAAATATACTAATGAAAATAATTGTTCCTATGGCAGGTCGTGGTTCACGACTTAGACCACATACGCTTACGATACCAAAACCGCTAATTCCTATTGCAGGAAAACCCATTGTGCAACGCTTAGTTGAAGATATTGCCAAAGTTTTGAACGAACCGCTTGATGAGGTTGCCTTTGTGATAGGAAAAGACTTCGGTAAAAAAGTAGAAAGTGATTTGACTAAAATAGCAGAAGATTTAGGAGCCAAAGCCAGTATCTATATTCAAGATGAACCGCTTGGTACAGGACATGCTATCATGTGTGCCAAAGAATCGCTTTCAGGACCAGCTGTGGTAGCATACGCAGATACGCTTTTTAAAGCCGATTTTAATCTAGATAAATCTGCTGATGCTGTTATTTGGGTGAAACAAGTAGACAACCCCAGTGCTTTTGGTGTTGTAAAGATGAATGATGAAGGAAACATTACAGATTTGGTAGAAAAATCACCTGAGTTTGTTTCAGATTTAGCAGTAATAGGCATTTATTATTTTAAAGATGTTGCAGTGCTTAAAGATAAGTTACAAGCTGTTTTAGACGAAAACATCATTCGCGGAGGAGAGTATCAAATCAATGATGGTATTGAAAAAATGAAACAAGACGGTGCCATTTTTAAACCAGGGCAAGTGGATGAGTGGATGGATTGCGGAAACAAAAATGTAACCGTAGAAACCAATTCTCGCATGCTTCATTTCATAAAAAAAGAAAGAGAGGAGACCTTGGTGAATCCTAAGCATACCAACGAAAATTCTACGATTATTCCACCTTGTTACATCGGTGAAAATGTAGTCTTAAAAAATTCAAAGATAGGTCCAAATGTTTCAGTTGGAAAAGGAAGCATCATCGAAAATTCAGAAATATCAGATACGTTAATTCAAGAAGAAGCTGAGGTAAAAAATGCTAAATTGACCAATTCCATGATTGGCAACTACGCTAAATTCAATGGTGACTTTACAAGCATTAGCATCGGAGATTATTCCGTTCTAGAATAACATGATTTAAATGAAAAAAATACTCGTTTTTTTAAGTTTTCTATTGGTGTTTACATCCATAAACACTTCAGCCCAAGATGCGGAAGAAACAAAGGAAGTAGTTGAGGACGATTTGGGCAATGTTACGGATGAATTTCAAGACTTGTTCTTTAAAGCCATCAAATTACGAGCTATCGAAAATTATGAACAAGCTATAGAAACGCTGAATAAATGCAAAGAAATAAATGCAAAAGAAGGAGCTGTTTATGTAGAGCTAGGGCAAAATTACATGGCATTGGAAGATGATTCCAAAGCCCAAAAAAACTTCGAGATAGCAGTTGAGCTATTGGAAGGCAAGCAAAAAATTCAAACCCAACTTTTTTTATTTCAAGCTTATAGAAATCAAAAGAAATACAAAGCAGCTGCAGATTTAGCCCAAGTTTTAATTGTAAATGGAGAACACTTGGAAGTAGAGCTTATTGAAATACTAATGCTGAAAGAGGATTTTGAATTGGCATTACAAGAAATTGAAAAACTAGAGTCTCAGAAAGGCTTTTCTCAGGTCACAGATAATTTTAGAGATGCCATTTATAAAAGCCAAAACAAGCATGATGAAGCCATCGCTTTTTACCAAAATAGAATTGCAGAGAATCCCTATAATGAAGATAATTACTTTCGGCTGATTAATTTTTACAAATTTGAGGATAAACCGCAAGCTATTTTAGAAACCGCAAAAGCATTAGAAAGAATAAATCCTCTACAAGATGAACTGCCGTTTATCTTAAGCATGGTTTACTTGGAAGAAAATCAACCAGACGAAGCCTTTAAGTACAGTAAAAAAGTACTTTCAAACAACGCCTTAGACGAGACAATTAAAACCCAGCTCATACAATCGCTAAAAGTATTTGTAGCCAATAATCCAAGCTATCAAGCTTCATTTTTACAGCTCTTAGATGTAGCTATTGAAGAAGGTGAAAGCAGCGCAAGTAATGAAGAACGAGGAGAATATTTTATGCAAAGAGATGCTATAAGAGCTTTGGAATATTACCAAAAAGCTTTGATAGACCAACCCAATAATTTTGAGTTGCATCAAAAAATAATCGTGCTTCAATTGAAACAAGAAGCCTTTCAAGAAGCACTTGTTTCAGCAGAAAACGCAATAGAAGTTTTTCCTTCACAAGCAGTATTTTATTATTTTAAAGGAAGAGCTTTGTATAGCGCTGCACAATATGATGAAGCCATTTCAGTTTTAGAAGAAGGATTGGATTATTTATTCGAAACTTCGTTGCTGGAAATAGACCTGTTGGAGTTATTGAGTGAAACCTACTCCAAATTAGGGAATGCTACTCAAGCAGAAACGTATAGAACGAAAGCAAATAACGCAAAAAAAGTATTGAATGAAATGGAATAAATCGGTTTTAAGCTTATTGTTTCTTCTGTTTGTATTCAGTTCATGTGGGCCTAGAAAATTTGTTATAGAAGATGGTCTTACTGCAAACAACGCAAAAGCAGCAATTGCCATACACGAAAAGCAGCTTCCAAAGTTCAAGACCATCAATGGTAAAATTAAGGCAGCTTATAAGGACGACGAAAACCAACAAAGCGTAAGCATCAATTACCGGATAGAGAAAGATAAAGTAATCTGGATGAGCGCCAAAGCCGTTGGTTTATTTACCGTTGCAAAGTTGATGATTACACCCAATAGAGTTCAATTTTACGAAAAAATTACAGGCCAATACTTCGATGGGGATTTTCAATTAATCAGTTCTGTTTTGGGAGTAGAAATAGATTTTGAGGGTTTACAAAACATGTTATTTGCACAAAGCGTTTATCCCTTAAAACCAGGAAAAGATACTGCCAAAGCAGAAGATATGGCGTTTGTTTTTACGCATCAAATCAATTCGTTTTTGGAGCAAGAAGCCAAGATAAACACTAAAAATTTTACTTTGCAACAACAATTGGTAAGGCATAAGAATCAGATAGATTTTTTAAGTGTGAACTATCCAGTTTTTCAAAAACTCAACAAGTCCCCTTTTCCAAAAGAAATTGATATTTTAGCCAAAAAGAATACCAATACTGTTCAATTGCATATTGAATACCGTGATATTCGGGTAGACGAAAAACTTAGTTTCCCATTTGAAATTCCTTCTAATTATGATGAAATTGTATTCTGATGAATAAACAACTTTTTTCCTTTCTTATCTTATTCTTGTTTGGTTTTGGTCATTTTACCACAGCACAAACCCAAAGTCAACTAGAGGCTCAACGCCTTGCGGTTGAAAAAGAAATCAAACAAATTAATGATATTCTATCTTCAAATAAAAAGGAACAAGGTTCTTTGTTAGATCAGGCTACTTATCTAGACGAACAAATCCGAGTTACCGAAAAATTGATAAAAGTAAACAATCAAGAAGCCAATTTGTTGACTACAAAAATCAATGAAAATGCCAAAAAGATAGACCAATTGCGAAATGAGTTGGAAGTACTGAAAAAAGATTATGCTAAAATGATTGT
>Ga0307972_1001118_pt1 | contig 14277 bp, 10 predicted proteins | sample OrgLakmetagen780_FD_201848 | JGI IMG/M metagenome (GOLD analysis project Ga0307972, IMG submission 201848) | Saline water microbial communities from Organic Lake, Antarctica - #780 | ecosystem: Environmental > Aquatic > Non-marine Saline and Alkaline > Saline | place: Antarctica: Organic Lake...
AAACAGCTTCACATGTTTGTCGCGGCCCTCCAAAAGCGCAATGTAAGCAGAGGTGTTCCTATATCACCAGAATACACCTTGAGCAATTCAAAAGCACATTCCAAAGCATTATGAGAACATAATTTCTACTATGAAATTACCAGCTTTTTACCCCATACCACACCACCATGGGTTCTCTGGTCCTCGTTAAAATGCACTTACAGAATTGACAAATTCACACCTTCATGATAGTTTTAGGCCTGCCAGAAGCGCGCTCCTCAAAAGCAAAGGGCCGTGGCACAGTGGAATGGAACGGACGTTGTCCTTTTGCCTTCTTGGGTCTGCAAAAGGAACAGCACGCACAAGGTTGTGCACAAAAATTGCATACAAAAACAATGGGCTGTAGCACCGTGGAGTGGAAAGGGCATCGTCCTCTTGCCTTCTTGGGTCTGCAAGAAATACAACACACACAACTCTTTGCTCAAGGAAACGCATACACACAAACACAAGCACAGATGCAGTGTTGGCCAGACTCAATTTAGTGCATCGCACATAGATGCTTTCAGTGCAAATAATCCCTTGCATGCAACGTATAGCACACGATGCAAGCAGAGAGTATCGTCTACCCTACACAGAACTGATAGATGGCCGTGGTGCAATAACACAGTTTCTGTCCTAGCTAGTCAAACTCAAGATCAATATGGCCAGAGTCTACACATTGCTTTACCCCTTTTTCCATCAATCGGCACCCATTTACGTGTTAAGTGTGCGTGTATCATCCCCCAGAGCACAACATCGCTTAAGTTAATGCTTAAAATCCCACCCCAACCTCTCCTCTATAAACTGCACACTGCATTGTACACGTCTACGCTTCACATAACAATGAACCTGCCCACACATGGGCGTTGCACTCCCATACAGACGCTGCCTTCATGCACGCACAATTTGCCGAGGGCAGTGCCATTGGGCCCGTACTCTCGCTCCATTTCCTCCCTGAACTGCATGACGTAAGGCCCCATCTCTTCTTCGTCATACTCCTCCTCCCCACCGTCCTGGTGGTAGGCACCCTGCTGCACTTGTTGGCCATTGGTTGGGCCAGAAGCCTGCCCATCTTCACTGCAGGCACATGTGTCAAATGAATGCAAGCAAGTGCCTATATACATGTATGCAAATAGATCTCACTTTATCTGGATGGAGTGGAAATTTGTTGTTTTAACGCGTACATGGCCATGCACGCTTTTCCAAAGCTGTGTAAAACAGTGCAATGAACAGATTGCAACACTGTTCAAGGTTGATTCAATAAATCGGCTTGAAATCCTATGCATTTATAGCAGCATACAACAAACAATTGTAACACACACGGCTTAAGTACGGTAGGTCACAAGTAGGCTGCAAGTGCATCTGGTGACAAAGTTTGTCAACGGAAATAAAGATCACGACGGCTTGTGTGAACATTGGCCTTTCACGGCCTGTATGAAAGAAAAGAGGGCAATGGAGGAAGCACAACATATCAGGCAACGAGACGGTTGTACAAGCAGGTCATGAAAATGTAAGTTACATTATACCAAAAGTAGGGTGCCAGTAAAGGTACCAATAGTCGAGGCACCATGTTTGGACATCACATCACGCACCTAGGCACCTAGGCATCACATCACATTACGCACCTAGGCATGGTGCCGTAGCCTTCGTAAGGACCCAGACGAGACCGGTACTCATCCATCCATGCATTCTGCTCGTACCAGGATTGCTGCAAGGTGTGGTAAGGTGCTCGTAATGACTTCATTTCTAATACCAGAAATAAGTGCCAGATCTTTGTAGATGCACCCACACATACTTACACACGAGCATCCACAATCACACACACATACATAAGAGCACAAGCACATACAAACGCACGCAAAAAACATACTAGTACTGCAAGCATACACGTACATACACACCTGCATTACTGACTCCAGTTCTTGCGCCTGCTTTGCCTTTGCCTCTAGCTTGTCTCTCTCTTCCCGAGTGAGATTATTGTACGCTTCAGCTCGGGCAGCCTGCAGGCAACACAGGCGGATGCATTACTTGCTCTGCATGTACGTGCACTATTCTCATTGCACACAAAAAGGGCAACAACAGCAACACACACACATGTACACACACATACAAGCACACCCACCTGATCCTGGCGCTCCTGATCAGACTCAAACCCTGCCTGCAAAGCTCGCTCCTCCATTTCAGCATCCATCTGCTCACGAGTGTGTTTGAGTGACCACGTGAATACATATGTACATATGTGGGTGCATGCGCATGCTTATGTGTAACCAAGCACACGCAGGAGTGTGAGGTGCAGCACCACAAAGGTCAACACAACCTTTTGGCCACACATCCATCTCTGTATTAAATAGCACTAATACAAGAAGCATGCTCCCAAGCACACTCACAGCAACTGCTTGTCACATGAAATCTATGCACACATGACTTGCAGAGGGGAAAGGGCACAGGTGCAGTGGTTCAAAAAGGCAGCAGGTGGCAAAGAGACCACAGCAGCCTCCTCGAAAAAGGATTAATGCACAGCATCTTATCATGCCAAAGAATAGAGAAACGATAGAAAGAGAGTGGTGTGACAGTTAGAAAACTACATCGCTGCAAACAATAGAGACACGATAGAAAGAGGGTATGCGACAGTATACAAAACTACATTGCTGTCACCTACCTGTCGGTTGTACTCCTCATACTTGTTTGGGTCAAACACCCCGCTGGCCATTCGGAACTCCTGCTCACTGAGGGCAGGCCCTAACGGCTGATCTCCCTGCAGCAAAAGCACGTGCATTTAAATGTAAAATGTAACAGGGGGTGTGATTAGCAAGAAGAAAGGAGCATGCCACATAAACTTCTAAGGGCAGACCCTAATGGCTGACCTCTCTGCAGCAGAAGCATTTAAATATAGTATTAAAATATAGTAATTACCTTAACAGGTGATGTGTGTTAGAAGAAAGGAGTCTGCCCCACGGAACTACTGCTCACCGAAGGCAGTCCCCAGGATTGATCCCTTATGAGTATAAGTAAACAAACATGTGTGTACAACGATGCAATCACAGTTACAAAAACCAAACGAGAACGCCTGGTGCTGTTGTCGGCTCCTCGTAGGAAGAACAATGTCCACAGGGTTGGACGAAACTATGCTCATCGGTAGTGCAGTTGGAAATTTGGTGCATGTTTCTCTCAAATGTACGGTCATACACGGTGCAGGTATAACAATTTGGCCATTTCTGCACATAGTACACAGCACACCATCTGGTCATACACGGTGCAGGTATAACAACTTAGCCATTTCTGCACATAGTACACAGCACACCATCTCGCCACCGTTGTGCATTAAGGCTGCCAACCTTACAATGATCCATTTTTTGATAAATACAAGCCAAACCAGCTTTCTTGAGTAGTGCCAGATGTAGTTCAATGCAGCAGATAACAGCAATTTGTGTACGCTGCCTACTCTCACCAGGCAGCCTGACCCCACCTGACAATGTGTGTATTGCCTACCAACAACGTGTGTGCAACTACATGGGCAGTACGGTATGCCATTTGTGTACTTCCAGCGAGTACTCAGCTGCGTGGGCAGTATGCTACGCCTTTTGTGTGCTGCCTACCAACATCAAGTGCTCAGCTGCATGGGCAGTACGCTGCGCATTTTGTATTCTGCCTACCAACATCAAGTGATCAGCTGCGTGGGCAGTACGCTACGCCATTTATGTGCTGCCTACCAACAAAAAGTGCACTGCTGCATGGGCAGTACGCTATGCCATTTGTGAGCTGCCTACCCCCACCTGTGGTCTCACTCCACTAGCGTGAGCAAGGTGGTCTGCAAGGCTGCGACCTGCAAGGGTGAATTGACAGATACATAAGCCTGAGGCATTGGTTCAGACTAGTGCATTGCAACACATCCTGCTCAGGTATTTTGCTAAAATCCTTTGAGATTTCATGTTCTTGGTAAAATGGAGTAGAGTGGAATGATTATTCTGTGCAGCGGCGACGACCTGCAAAACACATAGTAGATCTGTAGGCCCAGAGAGGGCAAATGAGGGCCTTGCCAATGCTTTGCAAGCACAGCCAAGAGTTACACACCCAATCAAATACACTCACAACAAGAGGTCCTTGCACACTTAATTTTATGCTTCTGACACACACACACACCTGCCCTGTCTGGGTCCTTGCTTGCTTGCACAGCCCTGTCTCTCTCCATGGCTGCCCCCTCTCCCTCTGCAAACTCCCCGTAGGATGCCTGATCACCCCCAAGGTCATCTCCATAGCTGTACTGTCGCTGCCCTTGAAAGGAGGCCTCTCTGCTGGGCTGCTGGCTCCCTCCTGTTTGTTGCATGTTGTACGCAAGTTTATTCGTGTGTGTATTTGTGTGTGTTTGTGTGTTTGTGCTTGGTTTACTGTTTACAGTGGATAAGCAGAGCAAGTAGCAGAGTCAAGTCCAAGACGAGTACCTGTCATGCAAAAGCAGCTGAGCAGGAGCAGGGGCATACAAAAGCTGACTCAGATCATAGCAGTAAAAGATAAGGTGCGGCAGACGCCAGACCTGCTTGGTAAGGGTCATGGTAGGAGGAGGGGCTGTGATTCTGCCTCCCATACAAGTCGTCGTCCTGGCCCCAAGCGTCACCACCAGACCATGACCCACGCCTATGTCGTGCGTTGTAATGTGTGTGAGCTGTTGTACAGAGTGTGCCTTGTGTTGTATTGTGTGTGAGCTGTTGTACAGTGTATGTCGTGTGTTGCATTGTGTGTGAGCTGTTGTACAGCGTATGTCATATGTTGGCAATGCAAATTCCAGCAGCAATTTGGTGTGCATTGTTCCACAGCTGTAATGCGCTGATCATTATTAATGGGCCGAGCAAAAAAATACGCATAGAGAGCGTGTGCATGACACTGCTGACCAGCAACACACAAAACCACACAGATTCCAAACACAAAAGACCACTTGGAATAAATCATGTACAAGCTGGCACACTCATATATCCCTTACACGAAGACTACCCACCTGTTAGGGCTGCTGTAGGTTCCTGGGGAGTAGGAGCGCACTGGAGAGGGAGAGCGTGAAAGGCGCTTGGTCTTGTGCTTTGAGGCAGCAATGGCATCCAGAGCACGTTGGTGAACCGCTCGACTGGCTGCAGTGATGTCGCCCCCCTCCTGTATTTTGTGGTGTGGTGCGAATGGTGCGGTAGGTGTGTGAGGAGTACCACAATAATGGTCATGTATGGTGTGCATGTTAATATGGATCGAACGTGATGCGCATTTGTCCTTCAAAGCCTTGATTAAGTATTTAAGCTTATACCAGGTGCACCCTCTGTGCTCACCTTCTTTTGCCAGACACTGAAGGAGCATGAACCCCACACACCTTGACGATCTGACCGGCCACACACAACCTTTTCAGCACAGATTTTGTAGTGTTTCCACCAAGAAGCACAAGCAAATGCACCCCTTGTTTGTTGTAATGGCAATGATTAAAACAAATGCTTACAACCAGAGCAATTCCACACCTGCTCCAGTCGCCTGAGGGCATTGCTGCCGGCATCTCGCTCCCGCACTAAACGAGACACATCTCTGCGGAGCCTTTGAGGAGAGGGCGTGGGCGATCGAGACTTGGGCAGGGTTTTGGAGTGTTCTGCCCTGCAGCAGCATTAATACAAATAAATTCATGCCTGTCGATGCTTCTGTCATAGATACGGGGTTGGTTGTGCTGAGTGCTGAGTGCTGAGTGCTGAGTGGTGAGTGCTGAGTGTTGCCAGTAGGCTGTGCTGAATAGCATGAGCTTGTTTTGCAGCCACGCAAAGTAAATTAGTTTTTGTGGCTACGCAAGGCATGGAAAATTATGAAGAAGCGATGCAATTGCGTTGAAGTGTGTAGAAGATGAACCATAAACTGATGGTGACTGTTACTCTTTTTATTTCTTTGCTTAGCAAAAAGCCAAAGACTGCCAATAAAACAGGGGGTGTAATGTGCTGAATGCTCCCCTTGGTGCCTCAGAAAGCATGGTGCTGTTACTAAGCTACGTGCAATGACCTGCCTAGAGCATCTAAGCCATGAAAGGCGTGAATACTTATAACTGCATCAGTTATTGGAACATGGTTTCAACGCAGCCTCCCTGTTTGGCCTGAGCTTGGGTCAGAGACTACTACAAACTAGATCTGCAAAGGCACATCCAACAACTTTTCCCTGCATATTTAAATAGACATCACACACACATCCAACTCAAAGCTGGCCAGAACGGACATCTTACACATGGTAGCCGATGACATCCTGTTCAATTCCACTGCCGCAGCAATTAGTTTGAGCCAATCCTTACTACAGCCCAGAGTGGCGTTCAGTGCCCCCACAGAACGCACTTGCGCCTCTTGGCTTCCAGCATCCTCCTTTCCTCTTGAATTTTGGCCTCCTGCTTGTTGGATCTTTTGTAGTGCTGGCCAGCAATACCGGGGTGGGTCTCATCAAATGAGAACAGATGCTGCGGGTAGGGAATAAGAGCACGAAACAAGGTTTGAAGGTATGAGGCACATCTTGACGGGGAGAGTGCGCTTACGCAATCATGTGCATAGTAGCCTGAAAGTGTGAAACAGTTGGTGGCTTGGTAACAAGAAACAGGACGTCCTCAATGAATTGCATGCTCAACCAGTAATGCCAAGGTCCATGGAATCCTACCAGCGATCACTTGACCGACATCACAGGCACACAACGACGCTTTGTAGGTGCAACAAGGTGCTCAAGTGTTGTACTAACGATTGGGCTGTGGCAATGTAAAAGTCACAGCTGTGCCGCACCAAGTGCATCAAAGCACGCCTGGAAGCTGGAAGAAAAAACACAGGAAGCGCTTACATAGGCAGAGCTACACAGGCAGACTTGTGCCCACGTCGAGCAAGGAGAAGGAGTCACTTTAGCACCAGTCTACTAAAACATCAGTGGGATCAGGAGGATTAAAGACTAGGTCCAACCCTGATCTGATTGTACGAGGTGGATTGCCAAAAGGATGAAGGCAGGAACCCCGCCTACTGTTGAGCACAGACCAGAAGCATGTTTCCGTTCTTTTTTGAGGTTGGAAAAAGGGAGTCAGGGAGAGAAAACGCAAGCCGACAGTAACGTTTATTTCAGGGCGCACGCACCTGAGCAAGCATGACTTGAGGTCCCTTTGCACAAGGTTGGGAGAAACGGTAGTCGGGGTGGTCGTTGTGGTGCTGGCGGACCTGGTACCTGGGGCCACAGAGCATTCCAGCATACGATTCATCCTAGCCAGAACCGTGCATGTAACTCTTTACAGTTAGTTCTTTCAGCTACAAACTTTTGAGGCAGTTGCATGCCCCGCCCCATTTTTGTGACCTGTAGGATCAAAACCACTTGTCAGCTCGAGTCGTTGTATTTGTATACAGTCCTGGCCAGACCTATTGATAAGCAAGTCATGAGAAACTGCGCTGTTTGAATAATGTTAGGATGATAGGGGTTGTGTAAATTACACGGATAATGAGCACGAGGTCAAGGCCATTGTTGCGTAAATCACCAAGTCATGGACCAATGCAAAATAAACAGGTTGTGGGAAATGAACAAATACCTAAGTGTGGCTTGCTGCTTTATGGGATAATTCAGGTTGGCGGTTTCCACATGGAGCAATGGCACCAATGATATGCTGTTAACATACAACACGTAACACCAATATTCACTTTTTTAACCGGTATACGAAAATCACCCACTGCCAGGTGCCACCCACCAATGGTACATGTTTATACTAAAACGCACCGATGAGCATAGACATGTATTTTTTTCTTGACACACCGATATATGTATGCGGTTTGCAAATGGACACCAGTATATTTATATGCTTTATACACCGATACATTTAGGCTGTCTGCACATGGGTCCATGGCACCGACGCAGGGACACTGCCCAACTTGATTGATCATTCATCACTTGAGAAGCACACATGTAAATGCCTAGCGTGTGCTATGCTAAGGGAAATGCATGCACAATCACATTGACCCTACACACTCCTGCAATAGCTTACGCACGTCCGCTTCATAAACAAGTTATTGAACCAGATCAAAAATCCAATAAAACGTCTAGTTTCTATATTTCTGAACTCAGGCACTTGCAGATCATCCACACCCTTAGAGAAGGGTCATTGTCGAGTTGTTTTGTTTTCTCCTGCATTGTTTCCTTCTGCGTTAGCTTCTGTGCTAAATTTGTGGCCCCGGGACTAAAACCAAAAATAAGAAAAACGAATCCACAGAATCCTACATAACGTTTCTGGACAAAAACATGTGTTCCCACTTCCTGAGTTGGCCTACCCCGTGCTCTTTTTGCCCTGGCTCTCACTAAGAACAAAACCGTACCAACGGACTGCACACAAAACCCAAAAGACTCGGAACCTACTTTCTGAAAAACTTCTCGTCGTGTTCCTTTTGCTGCCGCTGCCGCTCCTGGCTTTTAGACATGTCGGGAGACATGAACCTGAGTGTATGAGGCATTCGACAAGCACTTACATTGTTGCAGGAGCATGTCAGCATGTCATTGATAGGCGTGGAAACCAGACATATACTTGGGTCATGCAGTGAGTGTGTAAAGCCTAGGAAATGGGTCTGTGGTGCAAGAGCAAATCAAAGCTTTGCCAATAAATAAGTATGCAAGCGCTTCACAAAAAGCAGGTCGCTTTCGCATCTCACACATCAGCTCCTGAAAGCGCACTTCACCATTTCCGCAATGGTCAACCACTTTGATTGACCTAAAAGCATATGCCTTACAAAAAGTCCGTGCCTGTCCATGCCAAACAAAGCAGTTGCGTGCAGACACTCAGCAGGGGTCTAGTCAATGCCTCATGATGTGCATAAAACTGAGCATTAGGTTACAGAGCACCAGGCCATCATGTATGGCTACAAGGGTGCCACAGCTATGGTGCAGCAAATAAGGTGCACTATGGTGCCTCAGCATGGTGCACAATGGTGCAGCAAATAAGAGAAACCACAGACAACAAACCAAACGTGTCCTGTTACCAAACCCTTTAATAGTTGAATAACATTTATTCAACCTGGTGCCCAAAAGGCTCCCTTTCTGTCTTTGTCTGGGAACATGGCCTGCAAAGTTTTTCCATGCTTCTATGCTTTCCCTAGGAGGGCTCACTCACCTTGGCACTGCTCCTGCAGATTGAGGGCGGGTTGGGCTGCCCCCACTGCCTTTTCCAAGTTTCTCCAACCGCTTTGTCAAGTAAGCGGGCAGCTCCCCAACTGAGTGCCTGGGGCTGCCTGGAGTGCTGCCACTGCCCCTGCATTAGTGTGTGTGTGTGTGTGTGTGTGTGAGGGAGGGAGGGAGGGAGGGAGGGAGGGAAGGATGGGGGAGGGGTACTAAACGTAACTATCTTTCCTGCTTTGCCACCTGAGCTCCTCAACTGAGATTAGGGAGTATGTGGAAATGTGAAGCGCGTGAGAAAGTGATTTGCCAACAACGATTAGCCTCGTAAGCGAGCAGCTCTTTGACTGCACACCTGAGACGCTGCTACTGCTGCTGCTGCTGCTGGCATACCAGTAAGTAAGTAAGTGAGTGAGTGTGTGTGCGCATATGCGTGTGTGTTGAAACTTAAAACCCTGCCAGTAAGGTGAGCAGCACTCCAAATGAGCACATGGGTGACTTCTGCCATTTCTGCAGCACAAAGGCAAGAAGGAAGACAACTTGATCAAGAACGCCAGGTGTGATGATTCATGTACCTGTATGGTTAAAATCCAAAGTAACATCAATATTCAGCGCGGCTGCGGCAATACAAGCAAACAGAAAATTGAAAACTAGAGCAATAAGAAATTCTGCATATCAGTGCAGCTGTCAACGCTCATTTATTCAGGTTTTGCGGCTAGAATTGCCCAATGTGTAATGCGATCCCCTTCTGCACTTAAGACAGATTCCTGGCACCGAAAACTTCATAGCACACACATAGTAACGCACACACATACACACACGCTGAAGTCTTCACACGCACACACACGTAGACACAACCCCACATGCAAAAATACACATACACACACCTTGGGCTGCCAGCATAGTTTAGGCTCTCACGCGGAGACCCTACGTTACTGCCCACAGGCATCCAAGGCCCTCGCTTTTCTAAAGGCACAGGAGACTGTGGCCTGCTTTCTGTCACCCCTTCAGGCCCCTGCTGCTGCTGTTGCTGCTGCTGTTGCTGGGAGTTCAGCTCAGCTGCCAGTGCTCCACCCTCAGGGTCTGGTACATTTGGGTGTGGCGCAGAGCCATGCACCCCCATCTCAGCCCCTGTGGCATTTTGGCCAGTCTCACCCCCTGTGTGTGGGTTTGATTGCGTGCTGTGGCTGAAGGGATGAGTGTGTGCATACACGCGCATGCTTGTGTCCACACCTATATGTATGGGTCCGCCTATAGCGACGTCACCTATGTCAAATGCGTGTGCATGTGTATGCGCTCTTGTGCATGCAGGTGCCATATTCATGGATGGGTGCCAGTGCGTGTTCATGAGCATGTATGAGGGCATACCTGTGACCCCACCAGTTCCTTGAGTTTGTAGCCATGCAGGAGGTGCTGCTCCACTAACCCGTCTTCGTGGTGGTGGCAATACGCGTGTGCCGATGGTGGTGCCACGTGCACCCGACCTGCAGACACATGAACGCACGTATGTGTGTGTGTTTGTTTGTCGGTATGCGAGCAAAGATAACGTGCGTTTGTTGTATGGGTCACAAAACATAACACGTAAGCAGAGTGGGGGTTGCCATGTACAAAATATTACCATGTGTGGGTGTGCGTATCAATAATTTAGAATACATGCCATTCTGGGAAAAGTATGAGCTCCACTCAGTAATCAGCCAGGCCTCCATGCACAGAATCTTGCTGGCATGAATATGGGGGAGAGCAGCGTGAGCGCAGGCCTGCCATAAGCCATAAGCCAGCTAGATTCACTCACCAATACTTTACGCGCGCGTATTTGCCAACAAACACTCACACTTGCCTGCCTTGCTGTGGCTGCTGTGGTGGTGCAGCTGCTGTAGAAGTGGTGCGTGTTACGTTGTTGTTGGAACCAGGGTACAGGCGAGATACAACCGAGGGCTCTGGCCTTGCACCTTCGTGGATTAAATTTGCAAGTGTGTGTGGCGTGTACGGATCTACGTGTACGTCCGTGTCTTTGGGCACATGTTTGTGTGTGTGTGTGAGAGAGTGTGTGTGTGTAGCTGTGTGCAGCTGTGTGCAGCTGTGAGTAGCTGTGTGTGCGCATGCATGCTCAGGTGAATTAGCAGGTTAAATTGTGTGGGGCCTTTTCCTCGTGTCCTTTTCTTCTATCTCTAGCGCACACTTATTGAGCTGCCCAAACAGGGGTGTCCTACAGTTTGGCCTTGCACAGGGAACCTGTGTGTTCTAAAAACAAAGGAGCAGAGAGAACTGTTTGGCACTAGGGTCCCTAATGATTACTCAGAAACCAGAAATTATCTGTATTTTTTGCAGACACATGTGTGGCCTTTCACTTGTAAGCCTTATAGGCCCTGTCCCCTTTCCCCATTGCTCGTTCTTTGTGCGGCCCACACAAGGGTGTTGTGAAACTTGGTCTAGCGATTGAGCACCGTGGCGTTTGCGTGTTCGTGAAATAAAGAGCTTGATTAGTTATTGTTTTATCGCCAGGATACATGAATGCTTAGAATTGATCTGCACGCATTGCTGCAGCCCATGTGAGGCAGCACTGCAAGGCTTTTTCTCGCTGCAGTGTATGCTTGACACAGACAATTACGCTACCTTATATCTTATAAGTCATATACTCATATGCAAGCAGTTTCTGCTAGCATCCAAACACGCACTCGACGCAGCATTAATATCTAACATCCAAAGCACGCACCTGATGCAGCACGTCCTCCACCTCCATACCGTTGCTGGAAGGCTTGCGCTTCTTTCTGCACGATGGGTGCCCCGCTGGGTGGGTTTTGAGCCCCCGCGATTTTTGCCGCTAGGCTGTTAGGGTTGTTGCTGGGCAGGTGGGCCGACATGGGGCGGCTGCCACTAGTACGTGCGGCTGCAGATAATGGGTGCAATCATGTGGCATGTTGAAAAAGCATTTGAGCATTTGCGTGTGATCAATGCCTGTATTGATGTGTTTGTTGTTGCTAGGCAGGTGGGCTGACATGGAGCAGCTGTGCAAGCAGCTGACGAAAGCTTGAGAATGTATACGGGCGTGTGTGTAGGTATGTTAGGCACGTGTTTTATCACAGAAAGGCTGCTGCTTGAAGCAGCTGGATTTGTTTGGTATGATGCAGTGCTTTGACGTATCAACGTCAAATAGTTGAGCAAGGCAAACGCTTATTATATTCACGTTCATTATTTGGGTAGAAGTCTTGGCTTCTTGGCAGGTCGATGGATTTATAGGAGCCATCGGTTTGGAAGAAATTAAAAGGCATGATTGTCGAAAATGATCGACTGAGCGGAAAATTCACTGATTATTCCTGTGCTGTGCCACTTGTTTCACAATAATAAGCGCATAATAACAGGCTCACTTCTGAGTAAATAGCAAAAAGCAATGACCAAGAACGCACCAGATCTCTGAGCAATGGCCTCCATGCTAGTCATGTTACGTGCAGGAGGAGCTGCAGGGCCTGGGTTAGCTGAACTGGGGCGTGGCCTCCTATACACAGGCGGTTTTTAATGTGTTTGCATGTGTGTTAGATCACAAGAATGGACACACCCTTCTGCATACTGGACTGTGTTCAATGCGTTTGCATGTGTGTTATATCTGAATGTATTCTTATTTTGCATGGTTGCTATGGATAACGTGTGTGAGGTAATACATGGCATTACACTCTTGAGAAAGAGCAACTTTTCTACCCTACCCCCCACACTCAGCCCCCCCCCACACATACACACGCAGACACACAGACATGAATGCAGAGACGCACACACCTGCTAGGTGATGCCGGTACAGAGGATGGAGCGCCAGAACCACTGCTACTGCGCACTGGTTGGCGAGGGGAGGCAGGCGGTAGATGCTGCTGTGTCTGATGCGGAGGCTGCTGCTGCTGCTGCTGCTGCTGCTGCTGCTGCTGCTGTGGTTGCTGATTTTGGCTTGACTGAGCGGCCCTGGCAGCTTCTACTACTGGCAGGTACTTGGTAGGCAGCCTGGAGCTCCCAGGGGCTTCTATCGCAGGATCCTGTACAGTTTGTGGGTTGTATTCCGGTTGCAGCGATATACGTAGGGGCCTAGTACAAGGCAGGCTGGATGCTTATTGTAGGGGGTCTGTACATCAAATGAGTCATGAGGTTGTTGCAGGGGCCTGTGCAAAAGGGACTTGGGCACCATCTGCCCTGTGAATGCATGCCTTGATACAGTACCCCGCAACCACCTGATACTTTCGGCAGGGAGCAGCCTACTGACACGGCTATTGTAAGTAACCTCTGAGTTCAATCTTTCTAGCAAGTTTTTTGGGCTTATTAGTTATGTTGAGGTTGTGTTAAGGGTTGGCCAGGACCATTTATATACGGTGTCTATACGGCATATTTTGCAGGGAAATCATTAAATATACCGCCCCTAGTTATGTTCCACAGGTGTCATCAAGCAGCCTGAAATACCATCGATCACTGCATGTTGGCTACGTTGCAGTTGGCTACTTCGCAGCCTGAACTACCAGTCGGTAGTTGGATTAACAACAAGGTCTATTCAATCCATTGCTGGCTCCATTTCCGCAATGGATGTGGAATAACAGGGTTGGCCACATAATTTTATGTGGTCAGTGCCTGTTGGGTGCACGAGACACATCTTTGTAGAGCGGCCCTACCTGTCCACTACTTCTGTCGCCAGGGTGCAGCTGCTGCCGCTGCTGATGCCAGCCTTGGCTGTGCTCTGATGCGGGCCCTTGGTCTGATACCCAACCTTCCGAGGGAGGAGCTGCAGGTGAAGATGAGGTTGAGTTATCTGACATTCGCTTGTGTATGTTATTTCAGGGCTGGGGTTTGATCTCAGAAATGTCTTGTTGATGTGAGGTGGGAAGCGTGTGCTGGTGTGCAACCAAGAAAGAAGATAAACCGAATAGCAGTGTTGCATTGTTAGAAGAGCAGGCTGATGTTTGACAGCTTTTTTGAGAAACTGCAATTGCTTGAGCTGCAGTGTGCATCAAGCCTTAATAAAACTGGAATTTGTACAGGAGTAAAAAGACACACACACACACTCTCTCTCTCTCTCTTCTCTCTCTCTCTCTCTCTCTCTCTCTCTCTCTCTCTCTCTCTCTCTGTCTCTCTCTCTCTGTCTCTCTCTCTCTGTCTCTCTCTCTCTCTCTCTCT
>Ga0307972_1001121_pt1 | contig 14239 bp, 15 predicted proteins | sample OrgLakmetagen780_FD_201848 | JGI IMG/M metagenome (GOLD analysis project Ga0307972, IMG submission 201848) | Saline water microbial communities from Organic Lake, Antarctica - #780 | ecosystem: Environmental > Aquatic > Non-marine Saline and Alkaline > Saline | place: Antarctica: Organic Lake...
TTGCAGTCTCCTTTAGGAGCTGCAGAGCTATACAGGGAGGGTTCCTGTTGTTGGCGATGCTTTGCTCTTACCTCGTTAGCGATACTTGGTCACTTCCCATTCTCTCCAGATCAACAACTATCCAGATCCAGAAGTGATGAAGTGAGTCACAGGAATTACAGATAAAGATGTTATGATTACCACCGAATCCGAATCCGAATTCGAAATCCTTGGGCTTATCCGCCGGCGAGATCGAGACGCGAGACAAGACCCGCAACCCGTACCCCATATTCATTTAGAGGAAGATTCGTAGTGTAGGTGTAGAGTAGTTTAGGTTTGTGCCTAGTCCTGGTCCAACGCCCAACGCCCTATTGCGTATTGCGTTGCCCTACATTTTCATATATAGTTCATACTTCGAAGTACATGCATCAAAAGTCAGGGGGCAAGTTTAAAAAGATCTTAGCTCGGCAAAATAATTCAGCGGAATTCTTGTCCGGGTTGGTTTGTGTGTTCCTTAATTCCATACGAGCATAGAAGCAGATCGAGTCCGCGGCGGAGCGGCCATTGAAAGCTCCGAATACACGAGTGGGTGCTCCGCAGCCGGCGCTTAGCCCGACTTGAAGAGAAGCACCGCCACCTGATTGAACGATTCCAAAAACAAGGACATAAACAATAGAATTGAAGGAGGGCGCTTCTATTCCAAAGACGACATAAAGGGGGTAGGGGCTGCGTGGCAGCATATAAATTATGCCGCGAGTCACTTGTCACGGCCTTTTTACGCACACGATGTAAGCATGAAAGAATCATCGCGCTCAGTCTGTCATCAAGTTTCTAGTGCTCACCTGGCCAAGGTAAAAGTAGATGAAGTGTTTTGTCTCGTGAGTCACGTACGACCCGAAGTTGCGGCCGACGATGCAGTGCCACGTTGGGTTGTACTTTTTGTCGAATTCTTTCTTGATGAACGCCGCAATGTCCTTCTCAATGTTGTACTTCTCGAGGGCTTGCGAGGCGCAGTCTACCGCATCCTGCTGCATGTCCTCAGACATGTCGGCATTCTTAATGACTGCCTTCCGTTCTGCCATGGTGACTGTGGTCTGTGCACGTGAAACGATTTGAAAGGATAACATCGAGTTAGAGGTAATTAGCTCATATGAAGGTCGCGCGCAGGTCCACAGCATGCAGAAATCATCGCGATACTATAACGCAATGCGTAAGAAAATATGCGCGAAGGCATCCAGATCGAAAGAATGCAACCCCAAGGGAGGAGCTCTAGATGGCAAGCAGCGTTCCCAGACAACTGTGTTGCCACAACGGGCGGTGCCAAGCACCATGGCAAGAGTGGGCCTCATCAGAACAGCATCTTACTTCTGATAGCCAAGCTCTTCGTGAAAATTAAAAAAATCAGCAGGCATGAATGGAGGAAAGAAGAAACAAAAGAAGAGGCAGAGGGGCGGCCGCAACACACATGGCGGGCAGTATCACCGTTTACAACGCGTCGTGTGGCTGAAACCGAAACTGAAAAATCCGCATAATTTATTTCTCTAATATGAAAAATCCAGAAAAAATATCATGAATTCTTTTGAATGTATTTTTCTCTTTCAGAAGCTTCATTCTTCATTGCTTCTTTTAGCTTCAGAACTTCGTAAGCTAGAAGGTATTATGAAGCTTCTTAAAGTTCACGTCCACATGAATATTCGAGTGTTCGTGGGGCGATGACTTTTTGAAGTTGCTCTCAGTGAATTTCATGGCTGATTTGAAAGCTCTACGATTGATATTATCTCGTTGGATTCTGACATAAAGTAGTCAGGCTGAAGCAAGAACGCAAGCCGTGAATTTCATTCCGATTGAGTGCTCTGTGCACCGGGGGAGTCAACCGCTGGTATTGCCCAGGCATTTTAAAAAAAACATCGACTTAGACAACCATTTTCATTTCCTAATCATTTATTCCAGTTTACGAATTCTCCAACCGTATTGAGATCTCCAAAATACTTGGGGCCACTCGGGCATGTGCGCCTGATTAGCTTCTTAGTTGTAGTTCGCGCTGCTTTGCTTTTCTTCTCTACCTGTTAGCCTTCTAATTCCGGCCCTTCGGGGCCTGTCTCAAGATACTTGGCGAGATGACCAGGGTGAAGGGCAGAAAATAGTTCCCGCTTTCGATTGCAGGGTCTGCGCTAACTGCCTTGTACCCGAGGAGATTAGAACATCGTCTGAGCTCACAGTATCCTCGCTGTGTACTGCAGCAGAGACTGCCAGCGAACGCATTGGACGGCTAACCATAAGAAGTATTGCGTCGATAAAGAAAAACGAGTACCGCAGATGAATAAGAATAACAGTGAGGCAGATCCTCCATATTCATCTGATGATTTGTATAATGAATACAGCATCTGCTTGGAACAGCTCTACAGTGCTTCAGCATTCACATTGCCGCGCACGCATGTCTCTCATCCAATCTGCGTTGCAGAATTTCGAAAGTTTGGAATGCAGCAAGTCTGCCCCTTGTGCCGCGCTGCACTCCCCCCAGGTCCTGAAAAGCTGTACGAGGAGGCCACTCGAAAATATACGACTATAAGTTCGGCGGTGAAGCGAGGTGATGCGCCGTGGTCTGCCCTTCCTCCTTCAAAGCAGCACGAACTCCAAGCCGTAGTCGCCGACTGGAAAGCTGCAGCTGATCAAGGTTACGCGCTAGAGCGCTAGAACAGCGAGCCCTTGCCACGGTAATTCGGGAAGGGAAACATGACGAGGAGTCACTTCGATGGCTGCGAGAGGCTGCTGAGCATGAGCTTCGTCAAGCGCAGCATGACTTAGCTATGTTGAATCAATTGGGCTGCGGTGTACCGCAGAGTGACGTGGAGGCAGCGCGGTGGCTGCAGAAGGCAGCTGATCAAGGGTATGCAAGATCACAGTATTTACTGGGCTTCGCGTATCAGAGTGGCCGTGGTGCCGATGTGAATAACGAAGAAGCATTTACTTGGCTGCTTAAGTCCGCCAAGCATTGATTTGTGGATGCGCAGTATGCATTGGGTTTGGCATACCAACGCAGGCAAGGTATACTGCAGAATGACGTGAAGGGGGAAAGGTGGTATAGAAGGGCTGCTGACCAAGGGGACTTGCAGGCTCAATGTATGCTAGGTGTGAAATTTGTGCGCGGCTGTGATGTTGTGCAAAGCTCTGATGAAGCTATAAAGTGGTGGCGAAAGGCCGAAGAGCAAGGATGTGTGGAGGCGATGTATCTTCTCGGAGATGTATTTGAAGCCGGCCGTGGCATTGGAAAGTGCAAGAAGGAAGCAGCAATGTGGTGGGAGAAAGCTGCGGAGCTCGGACACACTAAGGCACAAAGGCGCTTTGGTATTTTACTTGAGAGTGGCTGTGGCGTAGCTCGAAGCAACGAGGAAGCTGTAAAATGGTGGCGCAGAGCTGCAAAACAGGGAGATGCAGTAGCGCAGGGTAACTTGGGTACCTTTTTGGGTGCTGGCCGTGGCATAGAACAAAATGACGAGGAGGCAGCGGAATGGTTGCTGAAAGCGGCTGAAAAGGGGAATTGATTGCCCAATTCAACTTGGGTTGTTTGTACGATGGAGGCCGTGGCGTGGACCAAAGCCATACGGAGGCGGCAAAGTGGTGGCAGAAAGCTGCAGAGAAAGGATTCGCAAATGCACAAGTTAACCTAGGTAATGCATACGACAAGGGCCATGGAGTAGTCCAAAGCAGCGAAGAAGCTATAATGTGGTGGCAAAGGGCAGCAGAGCAGGGGCATCATGCGGCGCAGCGCATTTCGGAAAGAAGAAACAGCCGACTGCAACTCAGCCCTGTCCATTTGATGTACATGGCTCAGCACTTCAATTCTTCGTAAATTATGCACGCGTTACTGCCCCAAACACTGTCGGATTAACGCGAGTACACAGGCACAACACAAGCCCGCATCAAGCATCAAATGGACGTACATATCAAACTATCGAAAGCTTAAATGCCAAGTTTAGAGTCTAGAGCCCAGTGTAGTTGTATAGCTAGATAAGGAATCATTATTCAACGATACCGAAGTGATTCACGTTTGCACTTAGAAATGTCATAGACGTAAATTTGGTGCGTGAATCACACGTAAATCCTAAATCACGCTTATTTCTTATTTCGCGCGCGAAGTGAATTTTCAGCCTCCGCATGTGAATCACGCGTGCACGTGAAACGCAACCTTGTAGTATGGTTTCGTTTTTAAGTGCTAAGTGCCCCCTATCCAGTAGCTGCCAGTAGCCAGAAGCTAGAAGCAAGAAGCTAGGAGCTAGGAGAAACAATAAATTTTCTTTAAGCCATATAGTTATAGTTAGCCACGTACCACGAAGCAAAGGAAATGTGCGTCCTTGGACTGCCCTTTAGCCTTCAGAATTCAGTGGTCAGTGGCGTCTTCTGACTGCTGGCTGATAGCTGCTGTGTTAATGTGCTGATGTATGTAGTATGTGGGAGGTGTTGTCTTAGTGAGAAATGCCCCCTAGGCCTATACTGAGGGCTGGGGCTTATACCTTGGTCTTATCCTTGACCCAAACGATTTACAAGTGCCTCATTTTGACGTACCAGTAACCAGTGCGTCTCTTTTTTTGTTGAAGAACTCACCTGAGTATTCGACTTGAAGTTGGAGGTGTGCTCAATGCTCCATTAAAATGTGTGACTACAAGACAAAAAAACATTAAAATCATTTCTCAGTGATCCGAAGATCCTTGTTTTTGTAGTCGGCTCGCACGTGCTTGTACGCAGAAAAGAGGCGCTGGAGCTCGCTCGTGTACTTCTTGTGCCACTCGTCAATTTGTTCGTCAGTGGGCTTCTCAATCTGCCCACAGAAATGAATGATCGATACGACTGAGTAAGATGTCAAGTGAAGTAAGGATGTGTACAAGAAAATGAGCAAGGATTCGTCTGACAAACAAAAGCTTGTACGCGTCCAAAATCGCACAACAAGAGTTTTCGAAATTATCAAGTGGGATAAAAGTGCTGCCCACGCACACATTTTCAACGTGAAAACGCAAGGCAAGCGGTAGAACAGCAAAATTAAAGAGAAAACAATAGAAGAAGAGGAGGAAGAAGAGTACTCCACATATCAACTTTCTTGTATTGCACCTTGGGCATGCCCAACGGCGAACCCCGGAGGTACACCAGGCGGTCTGGCATGGGCAGCGGGAGCCCCCACCGCCCCCAGAACAGCGTCAAAGAGGCCCCCAGCGTGCGCGACACCTTCACCAGGAGCGGGTGCTTGAACACTTGCAGCACCGCGGTGTTCCCAAGCAGGTACACGGGAATGACGTCTGCGCCCGACTCGAGCGCGAGCTTGATGAAGCCTTTGCGGCACATGATCACCTAAAGAACAATGTGGACGAGCCAATAAAAAGCAAACAAAAAAAAAGAAGAAAAAAAAAAGGGGGAGGGGGGGAGCGAGATTGGACAAAGAAAATGAGTCAAACAATGACTTCGTAATTATCTTTCCAGGATAAAGTTTCGAATTTGAGCTTTTAGTATATTTTCTGCGACTAACTCAATCATTACGCACCTCCTCCGTAGGAGACGCCAGGAACAGTTCGGCGATGCCGCCTGGGTACAGTACGAAGCTCTTGCCCTAAAAGAGGCAAAGTGCATGCTTAGGAAATCTATAACAATAGAAAAGTGCAAACGAGCGGTGCACGCAATGTCACGGCGGCACGCAAGAGCAGAAACAAGTAACAAATATACACGTCAATGAAAAGAGAGCTCGAAAGGACCTTGGCAATGTGCTTGACGAGGCTCTTCTTAGACGCATCCATCAAACCGAAAATGCCGATCACGTGCTTCAGAAGCGGGAATTTCATAACGACTGACGCTACGGCAGTTGGGAACCGGTCGAGGACCTAGCGCGGAAAAGAGAAGGGTAAAGTAAAGAAAGTTAAAAGTCCTACTTCAATAATCCGCAATACAGACGAATACGAGTCTAGCTGGAGCCAGCGTTGCTCCTCCAATAACTAGTAAATTGCGAAAATAAACAAATCTTGCACTAGCGTAGACCTTGGCCCGCAGTGGCAAGAGCTCGTTCTCAATGCCTGAGCACATGCCGGCATACGAAATGACGCCGTGAGGGCACACCACCAACATGCACGGCTTCGTCTTGGTGTATTCCACTACTTTTTCGTCGTTGAATTCGAGGACCTGTGAATATAGTAAGAGCATTGCTTAGAAAAGAGATGCATCAGTCCTTGCCAAAGCATGGAGGGTGTGCAAAAACAGCCATGTAAGAGGCTAGTAATGTAAGAGAATCAAACACTAATGAAGACCATCCTGGATAGAGGTATCGCGACGTTCATCATTTGACCTCACTGGAAGACATATTGCTGTGTATGTCTCATACATCATGCATAGAATGATAACATCTTAATGCTAAATTATTTGCATAACCAGTTCTATCATTGGCTTTGAGTATCGAACCTCAGTGTAATCGAAGTACTTAGGAATGCATTGCACAACCCATGACCGCAACACAAACTTGTTTTGCTTCGAAGGCAGTATGGCCGAGATTATGAGCGGCACCAGCCACAACCACGTAGAAGGTGCCCTGGGCGCCCACGCAATTACTAGGGGAGCTGTGAGGACGTAAAACGGTGCGAAGTAGTAAACGATGCTGAAGACCGATGCAGCCAAAAATCCGACTTGCCGCTCTAGGAAAGTCGAGGGTGGACAGTTGATAATCTCAGGAGCCATGATCTAGCGACTGCTAAACAGTTACGATGTTACTACGGTCGGAGGGAGTATAGAAGAAGTCGGGCGCTTGACAGTGAGCACTGAGCACTAAGCACTGAGTTGACGCGAATCGCGAATATGAGGACGCACGGCGCGAGGATAGGAGCGAAGACGTGAGAATCTGAGAATGAGAAGTGACGCCAGATCTTCTTCGTTTCTTCTGAGAAACAAGAATCCCGATGAAAGAAGTTTGTTCTTGTGAAATGCTGAAAAATGCAAGACTACTGGAAGATGAGAACACTAGCCGCTGGATAAGCTCTGAACGCGACGCGTGATGCAGTAACTTTACACATATATGCTAGTCCAGAGTCCTTATCACAGATTTTCTTGCCGTAATTGTGTGGGCCTAGCGAGCTAGAAAAAAATAGGTGTCAATTCCAATGGACCCAAACAACCGTGAGCACGCTGTGATGGCAAATTGGGCAAACAAGCACCAAGCAGGCCAAGGACGGTCCATTCAGGATGAGTTTCTCGGCAAGGGCACGTCATTAGACGACGACCCTGCGATATCAAATTCTGTGGCACATCAACCTCAGAGAATGCCGCAGCGTAGCGTTACTGCCGACAGCGTAGCAGGTCCTATTAATCGCAGCGGTGGGAGCAGGAGAAGCGCTGACCTTCCAATGTACACTACGGCCGAAGGAGGACCGAGGCTTCCTTATGGAGCACCTTCTAGTCCAGACACTTACGAGAACAGCCGAGCTGCAGCACCTCCTGGTGGTTGGGGAGGGCAGGTGGCAACTCGGATGGAGGAAGACAAGCGAATCGCGGCCGCGAACCAAGCCAAGTCTGCGAACGCTGCCCAAGTAGCCGAGCTGCGAAAGCAGCGGCGCGCGAACAAAATCACTGAAGAGGTCTTCGTTATCGAGTGGTTGGCTCTTGCAAACACGCTTAGCTAGCTAGAGAGTGCCGGCTATTTCATGGTGCATCTGCATATCGAAACCAATTGCACTGCCGTGCGTTACCTTTTGAATCAAGCTCTTTCATTTGCAATTCTCTTGAAGGGAACTGCTATGTATCTTCTTCTCTCGTAGACTCATGAACCTGTGCACAATTCTTTTCCTAGGAATTCGCAGAGCGCCTTGAGGCAGTCTACGACCCTGCAGCCGCCGAAAAGCTGCACGTGAAAACGTTGAAGCTGCAGCGGCAGCGCAGGCGCGAGTTCGAAGAAGCCAACGGTCTTGCAAGCATGACGAATGGCGACGATTCTGGCAGCCGGCGCACGGACAGTTCGGGGAGCAGCTGGCCCGGTGCGCCACAGCGCAAGACGCGCCCGAACCGCACTGCCTCGGCGGACGACGCTAGTAGCCACGGGCCTGGGGTCTCCAAAAATTGGGCCGAAGTGCAGGTAGCGCCCATTTGAGTGGCTTTAGAGGGGTGTGTTGGTTGATGGGCGTGGACAACTAAAAATAGTAGAACGCCATGCTTTATCAATGTAGTGCCGCGTTGTTATACCCAGGTAATTACATTGGTACCTCTTATCATTCTCTGATTATTCCATTTTTCTTCGCGCCACTATGAACCCCCACCACTCAATTAGGACGCCGCCCGAAAACAAGCACTGGTGAAAGCGTTTCAGTTCGAACGCCCCTCGGACGCGCCCCAGCCGTTCGTGCCCGGCCGCGACGGTCCGATTCCGAGGCGGCCAGCTCCTGCAAACGGGCCCAGTGGGGAGATGGCGTGGGGCACGGCCTGGGGGCAGCTTGGTCCTCCCCCCCCTGGCTACAGAGGAGGAGGAGGAGGAGGCTATGGGGGTGATGCCAATGGAGGTGATGGGTCAGACACGAGCTCGTCGACGGACTCGGAAGACGACCCCAACGCATCGAAGCGCGCCCACGCGATGGAAAAGAAGCGCGAAGCGGAATTGGTGCGTTCTTTCATTGTTGGGTTGGGTTGTGCCCGCGCCTTTCTGTATTCATGGGATGCCCTGCACGTACAAAGCGAGGCATTCTTCGTTACCTTGGGTGTATTGGTGCCATTCCTACGCTAAATCGAGTATGCCATATTTTTAATGTTCCATGTATTCTTTCATCATCCTCCTGTTTCGACCTCTTCAAAATACAGCATTCGCTCCGACTCAAGATTCAAGCCAAAAAGAACGGATGGGAAGCGAAACGGTTGGTGCGCGAAGAAAAGTATCAGCGCAAGCAAGAAGAAAAAGAGAATGCGCTCCGGCGCAAACAGCAGAAAGCCCACAAAAAGCAACAGCGCATTGAACTCGATGCGGTGCGTCTGCATATATATTCTGTTGTACCTCTTGTCCCCTAATTTCTTTTCACTTTCTCCTGTGTTCTCCTTATCGAGCCAAATATACGTGAACAGACCATCCGCATAAGCGCGGAGATTTGTTGAAAATTTACTGCATAAGTGAAGGGTTGTATTCACTGACTATTCTATACCGTCTTCTTCTTCGTCAAAAAAATGCGTGTGGCCCTTTTCTCTCTACAGGTGCGCGCGAAAATCGCCGAAGAAAAACGCAAGGCCAAAGAAGGAGACGTCACCGACGAAGAAACCGAGCAAGAGCGCAAGGAGCGGTGGCACGACATCCACCACGATGGCACCGGCACCCGCGCCAACCTGGACGCAGTGGGGCGGCCAAGGCATTTGTTTCACAAAAAGGTGATGTTGATTGCTTTGTGTTTGTCTTGCGTTTGATTTGTTTTGGCTTTTTTCTTTTGTTTTCCATAACCGGCCAATTGAATTAGAAACACGTTGCCAAGTCCATCAGAACGAGCACCAAGTATGTTCTTTATAGTTGAAACTCGCGGTGTTTCATCGGGATATCACGCCTTGCTTTTGTTTGTTCTTTCGTTTATCGTTTCCCCCTCAATTTGATCGCTTGTCTGGTTGTGTGCGTAGGGGCATCCCAATTACAACAAGAAGATGGTGCTCAACCCCACCTACAACGGCAATGTCGACCCATTGCAACGCCGCAAGAAGACTTAGGGTCATACAACGACGCGAGAACTGATTGTACCGTGTGTTGTAGTAGCTAAAATGCAATGGGGGTCTGGGTCATCGTGTTAAAGAGCGAACGTAGCTACACCAGTACCGTACCTTCATCTTCGAACGGTAGCTCGAAGGCTGGGATCTGGGATGAGCTACGTGTGAGTAACTCAACGTACTCTTTCCTTCTTTTTGCTTTTTGCATTTTTTTTGCCACGTTTCACAGTTTTTTCTCCTGCTGACTTAGATCTGGTTTCAAAAAATCAAAATGATTTCATGAACAGATTCCACTTTAGAGGGTAGAGGGGATGGAAGTATCACGCTTCCTGCCCTCGACGCACTAACCTCCTTGCGATCTCGACTTGTGCGCAACGCGCGCGCGTGTACTTCTACTTCTTCCCGCAGCATTGGCTTCTGTCTCATTTGGGTTGTATTGCTGTATGATAGATATGCAAACGGCCAGGGATTTCTGCTACGTAGTAAATACCAGAAAATATTACACTGGGCGGCCTTGTTGTTATAAAGTAAGACCGCGGTTACTAAAGCGAAACGGTATCATCAAAGCCCTCTATTCGCTGGTTGCAGAGCGGACACATCGCTGCCTCCGCTGCAGCAGCAGCTCTTTCTTTTAAGGCATCGGAATCTCGTTGGCAGAGGCACATGTGGCCACACGGCACCAGCGCCACCGTTGCCACGGCACTTTTGCAGGTCACGCATTGGGGACGCACTCGGCCGTTGGGCGAGGTTCTACTAGTGGGAGACAGAAGAGAAGAAGGAGAAGTAGACGTGCACTGCGCTGCTGCTAAAGCTGCTTTGAAGGCATCGTTCCTAGGAAGAAAAATAAGGGACAGAGCGGTAAAGAAATCAATCATTGGTCATCACCACGAGTAGAAACATCGAAGCATTTGCACTTCACATTGCAGCCTGCACGGCCACATACCGATCGACAGCAAGGGCATAGGTGCGGTCGAGGTCAGCGCGAACTTGCTTGAGGGCTTGCTCGTCCATGCTAGCGCTGCCACCGCTCTCAAGTATCATCAGCCGCTCTTCTAATTCGTGGACTCTGTAGAGGGTCGTCAGGGATATATAACAGGAGAAACCATGAGAAAAATGTTATTGAGAGAAGAATAGTAGAAACGTAAGTTTCATGAAGTGCAGCCACGAATAAATATGATGCTCTCAAGGCCACATCGAGTAGACCGCGTAAAAGTTGATAAGGGTTGAAACAGGAGATCGGGAAAGGAAGGAAAGCTTGGACGCAATTGGAAGCAGAAAGCATTCTTGCATGCATGGAGCGCTCACCTGGCCCGCAGCTTAGCTTCTTTCTCTTCGGAGACTTTCCGGAGCAGCTTTTTGGCTTCGAATTGCCGCTCGCGGGCCACATTCATGCGCGCGACATCTTTGACCATGGATGCTTTCTCCGCCAAGAGCGAGGCGTTCTCAGCCATCAGGGCTTCTTCACGAGCGGTGTACGGAGGCACTGGTGGTGATGATGGTGGTGATGCAGACGATGAAGCAGAGGCACTTGCAGCAGCAGCAGCAGCAGCAGCGGAATCGGCTGGGCGCTTCTGGCCAATGAGGGCATGAGGCGCTGCAGGCTCTGCCGCCACCGTTGCTACTGCTGCTCCCGCGTGCGTCTCCGCGTTCGCAGCCGTTGCCTTCTCTTGTGCCTTCGCTGCTGCTGCCTTCTCTGCCATTGCCTCTTTCTCTGCTATAAGCTCTTCTGCCTGCTTCCTCGCTGCTGCCATCTTCTCCTCCATCTCTGCCTTCTCTGCAGCCTTCGCTGCTTCCTTAGCTGCCTTCACTGCTGCAACCTTCTCTGCCCTCGCTGCTGCCATGGACTTCAAAACTGTACTCTTCGCTGCTTCCGACACCTCTTCCATCTTCGTGGCTTGCAGCATTAGTGAAGAAGCCTCGTTGCCAGCTTCTGCCTCAGGCATAGCCAAGCTGCGCTTTGCATTCGGCTGCAAGCTCTGTGAATCAAGTTTAGGGTCCATGCTCTCCTGCACCTCCTTCACACTTGATCGGTGTTGCACGTCAGCAGTTGCAGCCTCGTTGTGGGGTTTCGCGTCGGACACTCGGCTGATAAACTCTACCACATCTTCGTCGTCGTCGTCGCTATCATCCAGACCATCACCTCGGTTCGGATTGCCCTTGACTAGGCTGTCCTCATGAGAACTCGCTGTCACTTTTCGTCTTTTCGATGCTTTGGCTTTGCTTTTCAATCCTGTCGAAGACGATGTCATCTTAGCAGTTTGAGGTCTGGCGTGCGATTCAACCGCAGCAGCAGCAGCAGGCTGCACCACAGGCGGTACTTTTACAAGGGCGCCGCCTCTGCTGTTGTTACTATTGGCGCTTTTGCTGCTGCTTTTACTGCTGTCCTTGCTTTTGCTGCCACTCTTATTGGACGCCATTCCTGGCTGATCCCAGTGCTGCGAGCCTGGGTGCGCGCACATCCAGCAACAAGTGCCTCCAAGACTCCAATTTTGCAAAGTTGACAAGCCCGCTGGCTGGTTCTGCTGGTGGTGGTGCAGGGTTTCTTCCAAGTGCAAAGTGACGTCAGCGAAAGCTTTCAGCCCCGTAACGGCAGTCTCGGTGGCTCCTTTGAGGTGCTTTTCCATGGCCCACTGCGCTCTTCGTTTCGCCAGCAGAGCGGCTCGCCGCTCGGGAGACGAACTGATAGCGCTACTGCTGCTGGACGTTTCAGAGGACGCTGCCGCTGCCTCTGCTGCTGCTGCGGCGGCGGAGCGTGGATCAGGAGGCAAGGACTGCACTTTGAGCAAGCCATAGCACACCAGAGCCGCAGTGTTTTCCTCTTCGCCATTTTCGGCGCGCGCCTGCGCGTCTCTTCCTTCGTTGCTGCCACTAACGCCATCAGAAGCGTGGTTGAAGTGTACCGCTATCGCCGCCAGGGGTGCCCCCAGAAAGGGGGGTGTTGGTCCTCCACCTGAGCCGCTATTCGTACTACTGCCAACGAGAGGAGAAACACCACGGCTCGGGGCAGCCAAAATGGCGCCACAGGCAGAGCCTTCGCCAGGCACTCGCAGCAATTCAATTGGTCGCGCACGGCCACGATGGTCGCTGTTGCTGCCACTGCTGCTGCTGCTGCTGAGTTCGGTCGTGGCGCTATCTTCACTCAAGGCCTTCAATGAATCCCCTAGCTGAAAGTGCAGCAGCACGCCGTCTGCGCGCAGGGCGAGCACCTCGCACCCGTTTTCCGACACCCCCATTATCTTGCCACTCGACAGGTTCACGCCCCGCAGGTCACCCGCAGTGGCTGAATCCAGCGCGAGGTCCACACGAGAGGGCGCAGCTGTTGCAGCAGTGGCACCAGCAGTAGGCACGGGTTGCATGAAGCAGCCATCATTGAGTTCCGTTGGGCCGTACACAAAGCCGCTCCATGGGTTCGACGTGCCTGTTGGCCCACCAGCAGCACCAGCAGCAGCACCAGCAGCACCAGCAGCAGCACCAGCAGCAGCAGCACCTGTAGTAGCGCGTACGAGATGGGTGGCAGCAGCAGTGCCTGGAAGGTCTCGCACCTAGGTAGGTGGACAATTATGACCAGAACAAGGATACACAGATAGATAGCAAAAGTGACGGAAGGAAGAATAATGCCAAGGAGCAACAAAAAACTGCGAATAATCAAAAGAAACGCGAGATGCTGTATTAACTTTGACACTGAAAAATGCGAAGCCCTGCTGTGCACACCTGAGTGCCGCTGCTGCTGTTGGTTTCGGTATTGAGAAGGCTCTCGTCAGTGATCTCCCACACTCGCACGCATTTCACCTAACAAGATACATGCAACACACGAGACGCCAGGCAAGAAAATGACATAACAGGTTGTGAGAAAGAAGCATAGAATAGAATATGCACGTTGGAAGCCACGCCGCAGTCGAGATATTCGCTTCTGCCATCATTTTCTAAAACCACCAGAAATATGTGTTGCTGCCGTACATTATTTTTGGAGAGGAAGCGCTGACAATTGTCCAAAAAAGCGAAATGCGTCAAGAAAATTTGCCCCCCACAATTCTTGCTGAAAATGGGTGTCCACTCAGCGGTCATTGAGACGGTGTTGGTGCTGCTGGTGGTGGTGCTGGTGGTGCTGCTGCTAGCGGTGGCTGAAAGGTTGGTAGTAGCGGAAATGTCGTGGTCACTGGAGTGAAGCCCAGGCGGTGACCACCTGCCTGGAGTGAGGCGGACTTGCCACAGGTTGAGAGTGCAGTAGCCGAGGCCGGTGAGGAGGCGGTACTCGCGGCCGGGCGCCATGGTGCCGACCGCGCCGAGGCCGCGCAACTTGGGCGACGAGTGACGAAGGGTCGACGGCTCGTGCGCCTGAACAAGCGGGAAAAAATGAGGTTGGGGGGGGGGGGGGGTGAAAAAAAGGGAAAAGGAAAGTATTGAGAAACGTCCGAAGCGGCAACGAAGCAATGCACAGATTGAGAGAAAAAAAAAGACTCGAGAAAAGAAAGTTTTAGAGTTCACAAGCCGCCGTCTCTCAGAAGTTAGACAGTCAAACAAAGGAAAGGAATATAGAACAGTAGCAGGCAGGGCAGCGGTATAACTTAGC
>Ga0307972_1001122_pt1 | contig 14231 bp, 9 predicted proteins | sample OrgLakmetagen780_FD_201848 | JGI IMG/M metagenome (GOLD analysis project Ga0307972, IMG submission 201848) | Saline water microbial communities from Organic Lake, Antarctica - #780 | ecosystem: Environmental > Aquatic > Non-marine Saline and Alkaline > Saline | place: Antarctica: Organic Lake...
CGCTGTCTGTCGCCACGGGCGACCATGCAAAATATGGTGCGTTGGCTACGCCAACGCCGTGGGCGGCACTGCGTGCCGCCCACTCATCATCGTCTGAGAAACCATTAGGTTCCGTTCTGGTGGACTCGACAGGACTTGAACCCGCTACCTCCTCAGTGCAAATGAGGCGCTCTACCAGATGAGCTACGAGCCCGAATGAATGCAGTAAGAGTTTACTTTTACTTTTTCCGAATGAAAGGCTGGGGTGGGCTTTACTTTAAAGCTCAATCATCTTCGGGTCACTACGGTGTATCCGTTAGTGCGCACTATAATACTGTTGCAGACGCGTGAAGTCAAGGTGATTTCTATCGTTTGTGCACATGAGCAATCTCTATCAAATGTGATATCAGATCAGTAAAATTAAGACCGACAGCTGCAGCAGCTTTGGGGAATAATGATTCGGTGGTCAGTCCGGGTAGTGTGTTCACTTCGAGAAAGTACACTTCCCCGTCTCTCACAATGAAGTCGCTGCGCGAATAATGATCACAGTCAATGATGTTGTGTACCAGGGCAGCTGCTTCTGATAGTTTGGCTTTTTCGTGATAGGAAAACCGACCAGGGACGATTTCTTGGGTTTTGCCACTGTACTTGTGTTCGTGGGTAAATACGGGGCCGCCATTGGGTGGGATGATTTCTATTACTGGGAGCACGTATACGGACTCATTGCGGAAATGATTCATGACTCCGACGGTCGCTTCTCTCCCGCGGATGAATTCTTCTACCAACACTTGCTCGTAGGTACCAAGCAGGTCTTCTAGGGCGTCTTTGAGTGCTTCCTTATGGGGAATGTGTCGTGCACCAAGGGAAGACCCATTGTTCAGTGGTTTTACAAACAATTCCTTCCCTACTTCAGTGAAAATGTGCGGGATTTCTTCGTCCAATCTGTCAAGCTCACTGCGGTGAATGCGGCGGTGACGCGGCATTTTCAGGCCATGCGGTCGCATAGTGTTTTTGGTCAGCTCTTTGTTGAAGGCGATGGCTGAAGCCAGGGCGCGACTGCCAGTAAAAGGAATACCTTTGCGTTGGAGGATTCGTTGTACCTGGCCATCTTCACCATAGGCACCATGGAGAGCAATAAAGACCACATCAACTGCTTCTAAAGCCTTGTCAGGTGTTTTTACAAATCCATCTTCCAACCACTCACCTTTTTTGGTGACTACGATATCTTTGTGGGGTTGATCTGAGTCACGCAAGGCTTTGAGGACTGCATTTCCAGACAGCATAGAGACTGCATATTCTTCGCTTGGCCCTCCGCGTAATACAGCTATTCGTTTCATAATTGTTAGTATATCACTTTCTGATTACCAACAGTTCACGCATTCCCCGTCTACTCTTGGGAGTGCAGCAGCAGTTGTAGGTGCTGCTTGGTACGAGCTAGGTGCGAAGTTTCTTGCTGCGCTTGTCTCTATGGTACGCGATAGCAAAGCGGTGTGACTCGGCGTTGGCCAGCAAGATTGAATGCTTGTGTACATCGAGTAATTTTTTCTGACCAATAATCCGAATCGGTTTGTGACGCTCGTCTTTTACTACTCCGACTACGGGGATGAGCATTGCATGTTGGCGCAAAATGAGCTCAGCGGCGTTTTTTTGAGCGGTACTACCATCTACCACTATCAACTGGGGATATGGCCATTCTGGGTGTGATAGTCGACGAGCCAGCATTTGTTTGAGAGCACCAGTGTCGTTGGCACTGTCGATATCTTTGATTTTGAATTTGCGGTAATCATTTTTGGCCGGTTCACCGCTTTCGACAACTGTCATCACACCCACCATGTCCGCACCTTGCAAGTGCGCGACGTCGTACGCTTCGATGCGCACTCTCTTTTCATCTCGATACACCCGGGAGTCGTCTTTCATCAGGGCGATGTCCTGAATATGGTTTAAGGCAAATATGCGCTTCTTTATGCCATTGGCTTCTTCAAACCGCTCTTGTTTTGCTTCGTCCATCATTTCTTTTTCCAACTCTTGTATCACCTGGTGCTTTTTACCTTCAAAGAACAGTCTGATATGACGGATGGTTTTGTTATATTCCTTTGGCGTGGTATTTTCTGGATACAGACCAATCTGTCGATTGAAGTCAATCTTTCCTTTGGCCATACGAGTCTTCTCTTCTCCAACTGGAGTTTTCATGTCATAGAATCGAAAGAGCTTGCGGACAATTTTGAGCGCTTCACGAAAGAGCGTGCCACTCGGGAATGGACCAAAATGATATTTAATTTCTTTGTCGGTGAATTTTTCGGTCAGATCTTTGCCGCGCACGACCAGTACTCGCGGAAAGGCTTCGTTGGTAATTACCAGATGGTTGTAGCTTTTGTCGTCTTTGCTGCGGGTGTTGTATACAGGCTTGTGGGTGCGGATAAGGTTGGTTTCCAAAATTAGTGCTTCGAGCACACTATCGGTTTCTGTAAATTCAACGTTTTTTGCCTCTGCGACCATTTTGGCGATGATTTGCGAGCGTTTTTCTACTATGTCGTTGGCAAAATAGCTCCGCACCCGGTTACGCAACGACGTGGCTTTCCCAATGTACAGTATCTGCTTTTTAGTACCTAAAAAGAAATACACCCCTGGTGCATTTGGCAATTTTTTCTTAAGTAAAGCTTCACGGGTCATGTATAATTAGGTATATCATAAACTAATCACGCCAATCTTGCCATGGCAGAAATAGTCGTTTCCAACAAACAGGAAAATATTACGCAATATGGAAAGGTAGTAATGAAATCCGCCTCAAGATGTGAGGCGGATGTTCTTATCAGGTATGCGGTGCACTTTAAACCATATTGCATCATGCTCAGGCGAGCAAAGTGCAAAAGTGTCGACTACTGTCTGATTGTCAAGCACATTGTGAGCATGCTTCGCAAGAAGGTTATGCGCCGCTTGGAATATGCTTCTAAAACAATGTTACATGAGTAGTTCGGCGAACTTAACAGATCTAAAATGCCACCGGCAATTTGATCGTCAGGTACACTGTGACCACGTTCAGAAAACAATTTACGTATACCGCGCTTTGCATTCACTCTAGGCTCTGCAACTTTAGATGTCGGGTCTTGTTTTTCGAGCCATCGTTCTAGCTTGATTGGGCAGTATGAAAAACCTTTCTCGCACCAGAAACGCTCTATTCTGACCTTCTTCATGTGAGCTCCTTGCCATCTGCTCGCTTCTAAAACTACAGTATACTGCAGTGAAGCACTTTTATCAAATCAACTGCAAATTTTGAGACATACTCATCAGAGCACCTTCTTTAAATAGCGGCCTGTGTGTGACTTTTCTACGGCTGCGACCTGTTCTGGAGTACCTTTTGCTACCAGCGTTCCGCCCCCTGCTCCCCCTTCTGGGCCGATATCTATTACGTAGTCAGCGCTTTTGACTAAGTCTAGGTTGTGCTCAATAACCATCACCGTATTGCCGTTATTTACCAGCTTTTGCAGAATTTCTATTAGTTTCTTTACGTCTTCGTAATGTAATCCGATGGTCGGTTCGTCGAGTAGGTAGATAGTTTTTTGGGTGTGCGGTCGATAGAGCTCCGAAGCAATCTTGACTCGCTGCGCCTCACCTCCAGAAAGTGTGGTGGCGCTTTGTCCCAGCTTCAAATAGCTCAACCCGACATCCATCAATGACCGCAGACGTTCTTCAATAGCTGGTACAGACTTGTAAAATTCATGGGCGTCTTCTACAGTCATCTGCAGCACTTCGTAAATATTTTTTCCTTGGTAGTACACTTCCAAGGTCTCTTTGGTAAAGCGCTTCCCGTCGCACACATCACACGTCACAAATACAGTCGGCAAGAAGTGCATTTCTACTGCAATCACACCATTTCCTTGGCATGTCTCACAACGTCCGCCTTTTACATTGAAAGAAAATCGTCCTGGCTTCCAACCACGAGCACGCGCTTCCCCACTGGCTGCAAACAAATCTCTGATGTGAGTAAATGCACCGGTATATGTAGCTGGGTTACTGCGTGGCGTGCGACCGATTGGTGACTGGTCAATAAGCACTGAACGACCCAGGTATTCGGTACCAGTGATAGATGAGCAGTTGTATGTTTTGGCGGTCCGATGTCGCTTGTCCAGTCGAGCTTTTAAATTACGGTCGAGAATCTCATACATAAATGTCGACTTACCAGAGCCCGATACTCCCGTCACACAAATAAGCTTGCCTAGTGGAACATCCACATTCATGTTTTTAATATTAAACGCCTTGCCGCCCTTGATTTGAATCTTGCCTTTTTCGGCAGTACGTCGCTCGGGGATAGCAATCACTGCGTCTCCTCTCAAGTAATCCAAGGTAACAGACCCCGATGCGTTTGTCTTTTCAGCCAGTAACTTTTCCATATAATCAGCTACAATCACATCACCACCACGTACTCCAGCACCAGGTCCTATGTCAATCAGATAATCAGACGAACGAATGGTGTCTTCATCGTGTTCTACTACGATGATAGTATTGCCCAGATCACGCAGGTCTTGCAGCGTCTTAATCAGCTTGTCGTTGTCTCGCTGATGGAGACCGATAGTCGGTTCATCCAGCACATACAGAGCCCCTACGAGACCCGAGCCCAGCTGTGATGCGAGGCGAATACGCTGAGCTTCACCACCGGACAGAGTGTTAGCTCGTCTGTCTAGGGTGAGATATTCGATACCCACATCACTCATAAATTGCAATCGTTCTATGACCTCACGCAATGCGGGCCAGGCAATTTCTTGTTGTTGTTTGGTTAGTTTGAGTTGTTCTACAAATGTAGTTGCTTCGGCAACAGTCAGGCCAGTGAAACCAACGATATTCATACCAAGATCTTTTTTGCCATCTCCACCAAGATAGACTCGCAGCGCCTCGGGCCGCAACCGTGCGCCCAGACACACCGGACACTGATCACTTTGAAATATCCCCACCACACCTAGCCCATTACACTCTGGACATGCTCCATATGGTGAGTTGAATGAAAACAGACGTGGCTCTACCTCTGGGAAAGATGAGCCGTCTACCGGGCAAATAAATCTCGCGGACAGGGTTCGTTCACTCCCATCAGGACTTTCTATTTTGACCAAGCCTCCTGATTCACGCAGCGCAAGCTCGACCGCCTCAGACAGTCGTTCCCGAGACCCTTTTGCATCATCAGTAAATTCACTCACGTAGATCTCGTCAATCAAGACGTCTATATCGTGTCGCTTGGTTTTGGTTAATTCTATCTTATCTCGTAGTTGTTTGATTTCGCCATCGATTTTGACAGTCTCATACCCTTTTCCGAGGAGATCGTAGAGCATCTGATAGTATTCTCCTTTACGACCAACCACCAACGGTGAAAAGATGCTGACTCTCCCCTTTGAAACCTCGATACCCATTACCTGTTCTGACTCTTTTTTAGTGGCAGTTTTTACTTCCCGGTCTTCGATGGATTTCAGGACAATACCGAGAATCTCATCTTGCGATAGCTTTTGGATAGGCACGTCAACATCAAGACAATACGGCTGACCAATCCGGGCGTAGACGATACGCAGGTAGTCGTAGATTTCCGTAATAGTGGCCACTGTTGAGCGAGGGTTTCGCGAAGCTGATTTTTGGTCAATAGAAATAGCTGGTGACAACCCAGAGATCTCGTCCACGTCGGGTTTTTGCATCTTGTTGAGAAATTGACGAGCGTACGGAGACAGAGATTCTACATATCGACGTTGTCCTTCAGCAAAGATGGTGTCAAAAGCCAGTGATGATTTACCCGATCCTGACGGCCCGGTAATAGCTATCATTTTACCGCGTGGCATCTCGACATCAATGTTTTTAAGATTGTGAGTACGGGCTCCCTTCACACTAATCTTGTCAGCATGTGCTCCTCCCGTCGCTTGCCATTCTACTTTTGATTCTTTTTTTGGTTTTGCCATAATATGATGCCTCCGCATGCAGGCGAAGGTATATTGGTTTGTATTATACGTGATTCCAGAGAGTATTCAAATTATTCATAAAATGAAACTGTCACATGTGTACCGACCCCTTTGATAGACTCAACTCCAATCTCACCGCCTAACAATTCAACCAATTGTTTTGTAATCCACATCCCCAATCCGGTACCGGGAGTGACAGTATGGTCGACGTTACCCACGCGTACAAATGGGGTAAATAGTTTCTGTTGGTCTACCGCTGTCATACCCATTCCGGTATCTTTTATGCGAATAGTAAGTTTCTTATTGTCTGTATAGCACTCTACTTCGATGATGCCAGATTCTGAATACTTTATTGAGTTACTCAGTAGATTGGTCATTATCTGAGTCAAACGTGCTTGATCAGTGCGGAGTGTTGTATTGTGCTTGGGAGCTTTGTACACCAACTGTAGACCCTTCTTTTTTGCGGTGAGTTGCAAGTCCTCGCACACACTTGCCAGCATTGGGCTCACATCAATTGTTTTTTTATTGATCTCAATCTTGCCTGATTGTAGTCGAGCCACTTCCAGAAAGTCATTTACGAGCAAGACCAATCGCTCAGCCGATACTCTAATAATACTTGCATACCGTTTGTCTTCTGCTTCTACAGACTGAGACTCTTCAAGAAAACTTGCGTACCCTTTAATGGCCGTCAGTGGAGTCCGGAATTCGTGAGCAATCATATTTGAGAATAAGTCTCTTTCTTGCAGTCGCTGTTGTAGTGCGTGACTATGTTTTTCCCACTGTTTTTGCCGATTAATCCAATACGCTAGTCCAATCAGAAACAAAAAGATAATGGTAAGACCCAAGTATGATTGCTGTTGTCGAGCAAGCATGACTGAGTCGATAAGTTGAAAACTATGTTCAGAGAAAATAATATAATTGTTTAGCGAATCAGCAACACCACTAAAGACTTGCCATGTTCTCGCGCCATTTATAGTCGTTGGATATATTAGTGCATCACGCTGACCAGATATTGGTAAGGTTTGGAATAGTTCATCTGACTGCACCAATGTTCCCACCTCTTGGTTATTACTAGAAAAGAGGATCATCGCACCCTCTTTCGTGATCTCAACGATTTTAATTTTAGTTATACCGGTATTGTCGGTCACGTATTGATCAATGAGCGTGCCTACAGCTGCTTCATTTGTTTGTCGAAATACTACAGCTAAAGAATCATGCACGATACTCACGCGCTGTTTTTGCGCACTATCAATATTACTGCTGGCGGTTGCAAAAAAGCTTTGAGTGATCCACACAAACAATAACGGAAAAACAAAGAGCAAAATCCCGACCAGTAATAGTCGAGAGTCCGTGCGCATTCTAAGTAAACCGCTTTGCAGAGTTTTCAACGCATCAGAAATCATGTAGTTCGTTCTAGATTATTTCCTTTGTCTCGCGCAGAAATTTTATCAGTGCCTGTGTCTGCTTCGGCAATCACTTCACTATCCCTGATTCGCAATGACAAACCAAGCATCATCAAAATCAGCCCCAATGATAAGACAGCTAGCGCGATGACAGTGTTATAAGAATTTGTGGCAGTAGACTGTACGACTGTCTCAGTATTGTTTACTATCGCACCAGCTGCATCAACCGGTGTAAAAGCTTGGGCTTCTTTGATAAATGTAAACGGATTACTTTGTGCAACAATAGCACCTGTATTGTCTGTAAGCGCTACATATACATCGTGCGTGCCGTCTTCCAACTCTGTGTCGAGCGTATACACAAACGAGCCATCAGCATCGGTTTTGATGGTCACTATGGTTGGTGTACTAAATATATATAGCGTAACAAAAGAGTTTGGCAAGCCACGGCCCCGAATTTCTGCCCGAGTAGACACACCATCCACACTCACCACCGGTGTCACCTCTTCTACTGTGAGTGTGTCCGCCTGCACCAAACCTACTGACTGCTTGGGTGATTCAAACTCTACGACTGCTTCGGCTGTATCATCGAGTGGATTGAAACCGCGCATGATTTCTATCCCATCTGCAAAACCATCACCGTCTGTATCAGGCAGATTTGGATTGGTGCGGTACAAATATATTTCATCGAAGTCTGATATTCCGTCACTATCAGTGTCTACCGCCGACGCACCCCCACTCTTTTGATTACGGATCTGTTCAAATGTATCGACTTTATTTTGCAGGTCAGCCAGTTTCACTGTTAAATTTGCGATGACGTCGTCTTCTATACCAGCTAATTCTTTATCGATTAAGGCTTGGTTTGCCAACTTTACTCTTTTTTCTGAGAGCGATTCGCGGGCTGTACGTATCAAGATCTCATCATTTGATTGCTTGGCGGAAGCATAATTTTGCAACAACTTTTTGATGCTTTCTGATTCTCGTGACAACAAACGTTCACTTGCTTGTACAATTTCTGACTTTATAGAAACATCGGTACCAGGTTCGTCCAAACTAACAGGAGCAAAACTGCGCTCTGGTTGTACCAATTGCTCAGTAGCAACAACATCGTTCTCGTCTGTCTGTACTGTCTCTTGTTTTACAGGTTGTAGCGATGACACTGGGACTGTAGATATGTCTGACTCATTTTTAACTGTCAAAACTAGTGACGGAGTGGTTTGTATTTTTCCTGCTGAGTCCGTACCCTGCGCATATACTTCATATTTTCCATTCGGAAGAAATGACTCAGTATTCACTACAAATACTTTTTTGTTGTCCCGTTCACTTGCTTGAGTGAGAAATCGCGCGTTAAGAGACGCTAGTGGTCTGGCGTACAATGCAAGATTGCGATACCCCTCTGATTGAACGCTGCTAATTAACAACAATCCAGAAATTATTGTGTCTTGACTGTATAGCGAAAAACTTACCGGATCTGTAAGTGAGCGGGCTGGTGTGGCTGAGGCAGAGACAGTGGTAGAAGTTGCGACTGCTTGATCAACCGTTTGCGTGTCTTGTATTACAAAGTCAGAGTCTTGAGTTTGGGTCGCATCTAAATCAGTCACGTCATCCTCTGGTGTCTCAGTGGGGGTTGCTGTTTCAAGCTGTTCTTCAGAGGCAAGTGCATCATCTTTTGTATCTACAGTAGATTTATCCTCAACTGGTTCTTCTTGGGTATTTGTCGCTGTCTCAGGGTCCCCATTGCTTGTGGCTTGAGATGTATCAGGTGTATTTGTATCTGTTTGCTGTTGTACAGGTACATTAAAAGATGCGATTGTTTGAATTTTTCTAATCGATTGTGTATTGGTGAGTGTACGCGGAATGTATTGAACGTATAATTGATATTTTCCAGACGGCATATCAGCTGGATCAATGCGAAAAGAATATTTGTCGTCCATATGCATTACCACGTCCTGCCTCTGCGAAGTGAGTTGTGTATCTTGATGTTTGTAGTAGTACTTGACGGAAGCTGGGTCGACCTTACTGAGCGTGAATAAAATTTTTGTCTCTTCGGTAAGTATTTCTGGAACCTTGCTCTGTAGAGTAAATTTTGACGTTTGTTCTTCTGTAGCTGCAGATGACACTAATGCGCTGTTTTGGACAGGAGCAGTGGTATTGAACAGACCGGCACTTGCGTAAGTCGCACCAACGAGTAGAAAGCAAAAACTACTCACTATCGCAATGGTGTGCATAGACTGTTGCCACACCAGACTAAGCTCAGTACGCAATACTTCCGCCTTCTCGACCGACCGTAAAGGAGCATTCGTGGGCACATGTACTGCTTGCTCGCTCTGCTTGGCGGTAGGACGGTGTTTGCGTTTGGTGGCTGTTTGCTTGGTGTTGGGAGATTGTTGTTTCTTGGTCGCAGCAGAAACAGGCTTTTTTCGGGCTACTGATGATTTTGGTTTTTTGTTTGCAGTGGTTATTTTTACTACTTTCTTTTTAGCAGTCTCTGTTTTGGTATTTTTGGTAGCCTTTAGTGTTTTGGTAGTTGTTACAGACTTCTTTGCTGCAGGTTTTTTTGCTACTTTTTTGGCAACTGGTGTTTTTTTTGGTTGTTTAGGAGCAGGTTTTTTTGCTACTGACATCTAGCAATTATACAGTATAGATACGAATACAACATTTTATTTTCAACAGCTATTTTGAAAACGATTCAATTTTTGAAACTAGCTCAGACAGATCAGTCATAGCTTTTACGTAGAAACCAGCAGCTCCCAGCTCTTCAGCTTGTTTTCGGTCATTCACTCCATCACGGTTTGAGAACACAATAACCGGAACGTCTTTCGTTGATTCAGCCTTTTTGAGCTCAGCTAGTATTTCAAGTCCATCTCTTCCTGGCAGCATGAGATCCAAAATCACTACCGCTGGTTTAAATTCCCCCACTTCTGCGACCACACCGTCTCCATTGACGTTCACTTTATATGCAAATTTGGCTTTCTCAAAGCGGATCGACAATAAGTTACGCAAAAGCGAATCGTCTTCAACAACGTATACTCTGATACCACTTTTACTAATCGGCACTACTGTGGGAGTGATGTCTATAACTGACTCACTTGAACTATTGAGTCCTTGACCAAAGATAGTTTTCATTTTTTGCATGATTGAATCAATACTTTCGTCGGTTGTGATGTAGTCTGCAGCTCCCAGCTCAAGGACTTCTTGAATTTCTCGTTCCAAATCATGAATCAATGCAAATACAGGCAAAATACCTCGCATATCCGTGGTATGCAATACATCAAATATTTTTTTACAGGAATCCTCTTCGTGCAAATGGTTAAGAATGACCAAATCTATGTTTTTTGCTAACACTGACTTTTCATCAACATCTGCACAAAGCATGTGCTCAATAGTCACTCCATGTGCGATAAGAGTTTGCTCCAGGTCATGAATTTGCTCATTTTCGTCGCCGACAACCAAAACTGTTTTGCTCGATAATACTGACATACATTTATAATAGCACTGAGGATTCTAAAAATAGTGAATAACTCACATCACCGCGACTTTTTCTGCTTGGTGGTGCTTTCTTCTAAAAATCTAATTTCGTCACGCAAAATAGCAGCCGTTTCGAAATCTAGAATTGAAACTGATTCCTCCATTTGACGTTTTTTGTCTTTGAGTACCTTTTTGGGGTTCTTTTTGTACAATTCCATATCAACTTGAAGAAGTGTTTCTACAGTCTCATCATGCTCTGAACGCATCTGGTCAGCGATTGATTTTATTTCTTTTGAAATTGATTGTGGGGTGATGCCGTGTTCAAGATTGTATGCGATTTGCTTATCACGGCGTCTTTGCGTTTCTCCTATCGCATAAATAAGGGCGTCAGTCATCTCGTCTGCATACAGCACGACTCGCCCTTTTACATTTCGAGCCGCTCGACCTATGGTTTGAATGAGAGCGGTTTCGCTGCGAAGAAAGCCGGCTTTGTCAGCATCTAAGATAGCTACTAATTCCACCTCTGGTAAGTCTAGTCCTTCTCGAAGCAGGTTCACACCCACCAAACAATCAAACTTCCCACGTCTAAAGTCAGTTAAGATTTCGATGCGTTCTATAGTGTCGACGTCGCTATGAATGTATTTGGTGTTGATTTTCTTTTCTTCTAAGAATTCAGCCAGGTCTTCGGCCATTCGTTTGGTGAGAGTAGTCACCAAGACTCGTGCACCTCCCGCAATAATCCGTTCTGCTTCAGCAATAAAATCTTTAATTTGTCCTGGGTAGTCTTTGGTTTCGTTGATTGGTCTGACGTCTATTTCGGGATCAATCAAGCCAGTTGGTCGAATGATTTGCTCCACCATCGGGATGTCTGATTCTTCAGCTTTACCTATTTCATACTTACCAGGTGTTGCGGTGGTGTAGATTCGCTGGCCAAGCTGTTGGTCAATTTCATCAAATTTAAGTGGTCGGTTGTCTACAGCACTTGGCAAACGAAAACCGTGCTCTACCAGAGTGTCCTTGCGCGAACGGTCGCCAGCATACATGCCATTGAGTTGTGGAATGGTGACGTGAGATTCGTCAATAATAGTCAGAAAGTCTGGCGATCCATCGGATTTGTGCGGAAAATATGAAAGCAGGGTGTATGGAGCCTCACCTGGCTCTCTTCTGTCAAAGTGTCGTGAGTAGTTTTCGATACCATTGCAGTAGCCCACTTCACGGATCATAGCCAGATCATGCTCTGTTCGTCGTTTGATTCGTTCAGATTCAAGCAGTTTGCCAGCTTTTTTAAATTTTTTTAACTGTTCATCCAGTTCGAGCTTGATGTCCTGGTAGGCCACTTTTCGCTCATCTTCTGGAGTCACAAAGTGTTTCGCTGGGAATAAGAAAAACACGTCTGGTTCATCTATGATGGCTCGAGTCACTGGGTCTATTTTGGTGATGGTTGTGATTTCATCACCCGTAAAACCGAGTCTGTAGATGACTCGTTCATTGGTAGGCATCACTTCTATTGTATTGCCTACTGCTCGAAATTGAGCTGGATTGAGGTCTGCATTGGTCCGTTCAAAATACATATCGACCAGTGTACGCAACATAGCCATGCGAGTGGTCTTAAATCCTTTCTCAATCTTAAGATGCTTTTTAAGGTATTGCTCAGGCGCACCCAAACCATAGATACACGATACCGACGCCACAATAATCACATCCTCGCGAGTCAAAAGTGCTTGCGTCGATGCGTGACGCAATCTGTCTATTTCTTCATTGATTTGTGATTCTTTCTCTATATACGTATCCGAGGTCGGCATGTATGCCTCTGGTTGATAGTAGTCGTAATACGAGACAAAATAATGCACTGCGTTGTTTGGAAAAAAGTCGCGGTACTCTTGCGCGAGTTGGGCGGCGAGGGTTTTGTTGTGAGCAATGACAAGTGTCGGTTTTTGCACTTGTTGTATCACATTTGCTCCGGTAAATGTCTTACCAGAACCAGTCACCCCCAACAGCGTCTGGTGAGTCTCACCATTATGTACACCCGCTACCAGCTTTTCGATAGCTTGCGGCTGATCCCCGGCCGGAGTTTTTTCAGTTGATATTTCAAACTTCACGACTACTACTATACCTTGCATGCGAGCAGAAAAAAAGCATGTCTGAATCTACATAGAACATATGCAACTAATTACTACAGTTGATGCAATATGCTGGGTGAGTAACAGGTCTGCTAACATGAGCCCGACACGAACCTTCTATGCAGTAGTAGACGGCGCTATGGTAATCAAAACTATTTGCCCACGAATCCTCAGGGAAGTTACAGTTGGTCGGGTCTCCCACCGGACAAAACCGGACACTGATTTGATAGATTTTCTGACCTGGCTCATCTGGATTCTCCCAGTTATCCCAGTCATACATGGACCTTGGCCATGGTGCCTCAGGCCACGCACCACCTGATAGATACTGTTCTAGTCCTGACGGCACATCTCGATCAGCGTCTGGTGGGAATTCACCATTGTTCAATTGGTATAACAAAAGTGCGTTGTGCACATTTCTCATATCTTGTTGTGCCTTGGCTTCAAAAGCACCTTGTCGTGCGTTCGAGACAGAAGAAATCACTATTGCTGCCAAAATACCGATTATAGCTATCACAACCAGTAGCTCCAAGAGAGTAAATCCAGAAGTTTGATTCCGCATCTACCCATACTATCACTGATTACCAACGTTTTATTTGCTGCTCCACCTTTCAAAGGAAATCATTTTGTCTCTCACGACTCTTCTGATAAAAATACGTACCAGGAGCGTGCAAGTGCAATGTGAATTAGAGAGTGTCATTAGTCACAGGTTCAATTGTTGAACTTGACTCTGACTCATCATCGGTCGTGTTGGAGTCGGTTGTTGCTGTTTCTTCAGTTGGAGTAACCTCCTCTTCCTGAACACTAACGTCTGTTGTTGTATCACTTTCATTCAGTGAGTTTTCTTCTACCTCTTCATCAACTGGTACGTTTGACGAGTCAGGGTTAGTGATTGTTTCATCAGTCACTGTTTCAGTCGACTCGCTACTGGTTGACGTTGTTGTGCCAGATGTATCAGTGGTAGAAGCAGACGCTTCCTCGACTACCGCTTCTGTAGTGGATGAAGTGTCGTTACTGGACGCAGTCTCATCTTCTGTTACTTGTTCGGCTGTAGGCGTTGAAGTTGGAGTTGTGGTTGGCGTAGAGGTAGAAATATCTATTACGGGCTCTGGTGAATCAGTTGAATCCGTGACGGGTTCACTAGTCTCGCCATTGTCAGTTGAATCAGCGCTATCTTCTGACTGTGAGGATTCATTTGCATTAGTCGCATTGACATTGGCAGTATTGGTATTTTGGAACACTTCGGCAAACTCAGCTTCTGTCACACAGACATCACCAACACACAGCTCGTCAGTCCGAATCCCCGTCAACGTCAACACCCCATCCACAAAGCCCTG
>Ga0307972_1001155_pt1:0-10000 | contig 14041 bp, 14 predicted proteins | sample OrgLakmetagen780_FD_201848 | JGI IMG/M metagenome (GOLD analysis project Ga0307972, IMG submission 201848) | Saline water microbial communities from Organic Lake, Antarctica - #780 | ecosystem: Environmental > Aquatic > Non-marine Saline and Alkaline > Saline | place: Antarctica: Organic...
CCAAAACGGGCAGCAATTTTGTAACATTATTTCTTATTACTTTCAAATACATGAAACTAATTATGGCCAATCTGCTGTGTGTATGTCTGTCCAGGTATTTTTCATGAGAAATTCTCCAAACATTTCCTACATTTCTTTTCAGTCTGGTCTCTTCACGATATTTGTTTATTAGTCATAAATAAACTCCAGTAAATTTTCCGGCTGAATCTGCCCAAATTCAGAAAGTTTTTTCTAATCATAATGCACCAACTAGGGCCTATACCTCACTGGCAAAATCGTATACCCTAGTTACCCATGCTTATATATAATATACATGAATTATGTCTTATTTTTAATATATCATGCGCAGCTTCCACGGAGGAGGGTTACACCTCTGACCTACTCCAGCATCATTGTGTGTTCGCATGAAGGCATGTTTCAAAGTTTGAGAGCACTTTTTAAGCAGTCACGACGCAGCGGTGGTGTACACTGTGGCCATACATACACTGTGGCCATGCAAATACAGGGTTTAGGCTGTGCATGATAAGCTAACGCCAACCGGCACACACACAGCACCTGTAGTGGTGGTTGATACATCTCCAAGCGATGCGAGCATAGCTGTGTGTATGCGTGTCTGTTGGCTACTGGATAGTATGTTGGCATCACTGTGTGTGTTGGCATCACTGTGTTTTGGCATCACTGTTGGCATCACTGTGTGTGTATGCGTGTCTGTTGACGTATGCGTGTCTGTTGGTGTATACGTGTCTGTTGGCTACTGGATAGTATAACCAGGTATATATTATGGGTTGGCCAGGACCGTGTATATACACCATACTATGCCGTATATTTAGACATTTCCCTGCTGAAATTGCTGTACATACACCGTATATATACGGTGTACATATGTATACGGTCATGGCCAACAGTACTTGTAATGAACATGTTGCACAGGTGCCTGCAGAGAAGGGTCAACAGTTTCTCAGCAGTCACGATAACAGCAACACAGGACGAAGTGCACATGGGCTTTGAATGGACAGCACATACTAGGCACTGTTTATCACAGCAAAATGTTAGTTGGACTCATTACAGCCTGTCTGCGTTGCAACCTATTCGGCGGTACTTTTAGTCACGCTCAAGTCCACTGTCATCACGCTGCATGCACATGCACACACAAACACATGCACTCACACACAGCACAAGCTCACGCACGTACCATGCCGAGCTCCTGAGCAATAAATTGCCTGTCCACGCCGAAGGGGTTGCCTGCACACACGCACACAGACACACACGCACAAAGGCAAAACTTGGATACCATACACACATACACACATAAAGGTTGCCAGCACACTCACAACGGTGTGTGTGTGTGTGTGCGTGTGTGTGTGTGTGTTTGAACGGAACCATGCGCGGATACATGGGGAGGAACAAATAATAAGAGCAGGGCAGGTTTATATATGTGGGGCCATACATTTTGAGAATCGGTCTGAGCCGTATACATATGTCTGCACCGCGTATGGCTGTATCCAGGCTTATTTTTCTGCCTATGATACCATATCCTTGCTGTCCAACCGTACATGTGTATGGTCTTGGCCAACCCTAGCCTACCCTAAAATTACGTTGATCCTTATGATCTGCACATTACGTTGATCCTTATGATCTGCACATTACGTTGATCCTTATGATCTGCACATTACGTTGATCCTTATGATCTGCACATTACGCTGATCCTTATGATCTGCACATTACGTTGATTCTTATGATCTGCACATTACGCGCTCGTGCGTTTTTGATGTCCTGAGCGCGTCTGGCAAACAGTGCAGATTTTAAAGTACCACTAACGTAACTAATTAAATGCACTCTGGATACCGAAGTAGAGGCGTTAATGTTTGCGCACACTGGATTTCTTGCCCCAGGACTAAGACAATGTGCGGTGGTTTTCAACCTGGGCAGCCTTGAACACACAAACATACACATACATAGGATTGGCATATACATACATAGGGTTGGTCAGAACCGTAAACACACACCGTACATGACCGTATGTATGGTGGCTTCCCTGCTTAAAACATACCGTATCAACATACATAAACAATGGTTTGGGCGAACCCCCATCCACTAGCCCCTTTATATGCTAGAATTTCAGCACGGAAGGGGAGGCTCCATATATCTACATGTGTTTGGTAAATTACAGTATGCTTGTTCATACGGCACTGGTCAGCCTGTGCACAGTCGCAGAAGAAACTTTAGAGTCATGCGCACAGTCGCAGTGTCATGCGCACAGTCGCAGAGGAAACCTCAGATTCATGCACTTTGACAGAGACACAGGTATACAGTGGCAGAGTGGTTGCTTGTAAGCTGTGTTGGCATCAGCTAGTACGTGCACATCTCGACCCACGCAGGATGTCCAAGATGTGCGCATCTTATTATCCACCTACTAAGGCTATGAATTGCGAGTACACACACACACACACACCTGCAAGGGCACCACTGCCCAGAGGTGAGGTGGCCACACGTGGCATGAGGTCCCTGAGCCGCATGTCGTCACGCTGTAGCAGGAGTGGGGTGTGTGTGCGTGTAAACGTGTGTGTGCGTGTGTGCGAGTGTCTGAACGTGTGTGTGTGTGACCGTGTGTATGGTGTGTGTGCATGTGTGTGCGTGTGTGTGTGTGTGTGTGTGTGTGTGTGTCTGAACGTGTGTGTGTGTGCAAACGTGTGTGTGCGTGTGTGTGAGTGCCTGAACGTGTGTGTGTAAACGTGTGTGTGCGTGTGTGTGAGTGTCTGAACGTGTGTGTGTGTGTTAACGTGTGTGTGCGTGTGTGTGAGTGTCTGAACGTGTGTGTGTGCGTGTGTGTGTGTGACCGTGTGTATGTGTGCATGTGTGCACATGTGTGTGTATGTGTGTGTGTGTGAACGTGTGTATGTGTGTGTATGTGTGTGTGCTTCTGTATGTGTTTATACATGTAAGCAGGGTGTGTTAAAACAAAGCGCTTGCTGATTTTCCTGCCAAGATAACCAAATATTATTTTTTATTCGGAGTTCATTGTATGTTGGATGCATCGACAAGTCTGGCTGGCAGAGACCAGCTAGCAGCGGGGCAGCCACAAAAAACGGAGATCAACCCCAGCTGAAAGCGTTGGAGAAAAGCGTGCCCTTGATGTGCATGGATAACTACATAACCGCACACGCACATGGCTGTGCAGGTACATTCTTACACATATAAGAGCTGAGTCAGGTGAACCAAGTATATTTGTGTGTGCATGTGCGCATGTGTGCATGAGCGTATGTGTGTGTGTGTGTGTTATGTGTGTATATGTGTCAGTATGTGCGTAATAAGCTGAGATACACAGACACGCACGAACATGCACACATGCACACCTGCATACACACATACACGCATGCACAAGCATGCACACACTTTTGCATATAAACACACACACGTATATACACACGCGTACACACAACTCACCTGCCAGGCAGAGGCATGGCACATCATCCAGTGGCTCCAGCGCACTGTCATGGCGGGCTGCAGGTGTGTGAACCCTGTGTGCGTGCGTGTGTGTGCGTGTGTAAAAGTATGTGTGTATGTGTGCATGCGTCTATGCGTGTGACATTGAGGGTGCTTGAGTTGAGGCTGGTGAGAGAAGTGAGGGTGTGCTCATGCGTCTCTCGTGTGTGTGTGTGTGTGTGTGTGTGCGTGTGTGTGTGTGTGTGTGTGTGTGTGTGTGTGTGTGTGTGCACGTGCAAGTACGTGTGCGTGCCCGCGTGTGTACGTATATGTGTGTGCCATTGAGGGCGTGCGGAACTTGAGGGTGGTGAGAGTGGTGAGGGTGTGCTCATGAGTTGTGCGCATGTGCGTGTGATGTTGAGGGCAAATCCTTCTCTCAAACGGATGACCCCCGTTTCTACAAGTTCATATTCTACATAGAACCCTACTTGTGCATACAATGGCTCGTAGACTTCGAACGCTATACACATACACGTGCACACACACAACACCTTATCTGCACATGCATACATGTGTAATAATCAGTGTTGTGCACCTGACGCTTGACGGCGTCAATGGTAAATGACGCTGACGGCGTAATTTATGTCAAATTGACGGTGAAAATAGTAGATTACGCCGTCAATCGTCAGAGTTTAGTGACGGTAACGCCGTTATTTACGATCGTTATTTACGGTGCCATTTTTGAGTGCACAACACTGGTAATAATGCACACAAAAAACAACACGCACCAGGCATGAGCACGTCTGCTTCCTTCTCCGCACGCTCTGAGGTGATCATGATCAGCTCTTGCAGGGCCCCTCGGATTTGGTGCAGCTCCTTGTACAGCCATAGCCTGGTGTCAGTGGCCACCTGCACATTGTGTGTGTATGTGTGTGTGTATGTGTGTGTACGTGCGCGTGCGTGCGTGTGTATGTATGTGTGCAAATGTGTGAATGTGTGTGCGTGTGTGTTGTGTGTGTTGTGTGTGTTGTGTGTGTGCATATGTGCGAATGTGTGTGCGTGTTTATTTGTCAGTCTCACACGAGAGGAGTCATTACAAGCATGTTCCACAGCATCTACGCGTCCAATCGTCCCAAGGCTGGCCGATCTGCAGCTTGGGATGCATCCACTTCTGTCCCACCTTTTGCCTGCATGCATGCTAATTGTCATCATTTGTACACAGCTGTTTTTTTGCACAGGTTGAGCAGCCACCCCAGGCTGAATGCCTTTCTAATCCAAACTAAACTCAACTTTGCCTGCATACACACACCTGGTCGTTCCGGGACCGACCGGTGTGCAGCTTGCCCCCTACAGCCCCAATGATCTCTGTGAGGCGTCGCTCATTCGCTGTGTGGATGTCCTCGTCGCCTGCCTTGATCACAAAAGCGTTGGCCTCCCACTCGCTGCCCACCTGCACGTGCAAGCAGGACACACAACTATGAGCGCACGTGCATAGTTTGTCGTGCTCGACTGAACGCCCTTGTTGTGTGCCTTGATCACAAACGCGTTGGCCTCCCACTCTTTACTAGAGTTGGCCAGAACCGTATAAGTACACCGTATATGACCGTATGTAATTACCCAGCCAAAAATGCCGTATACCGTACTGCGCTTCTCAGGGTGCAACTCGGCCATAATGATGATGATTGCCCCTGGTACATTGGGGACTCTTTACGGAGCCCAGAATCGTTCCCGTTGGCAAGTCGCAGTTTTGCGAGGTCCGGAAAAACTTGATTTTTTCCGGCCTGACTTATTGCGAGGGGCCTTAATAATTATGTATTTATTTTGCAAAACAGCCAAGCGCGGTACGGTATACATATGTATGTGTATGAATTTGGCCTCCCACTCATTACCCATTTGGTTGAGTGGCATCGAGTTGGGGCTTACTGACGTGCGCCATGTGTAGCATTGGCCAGAACCATACATTTATAGGTATATACGGTGTACATACAGTATTTTTCGCAGGGAAGTTACCAAACATACGGTCATATACGGTGCAAGTATACGGTTCTGGCCAACCCTAGTCATGTGTAGCATTGGCAAGGGTAGGGCGTCTCATATTCATCTTACCTACTTTGGAAGAGAATCCTCCAAAGCTACTGACAATACATAAAAAGTACACGGTTTTTGCTAAAACAAGAGAGCCAGTGCTGAATTTAAGTTCCGAGGAAGGCAGCCTCCAACACACACTTGCCCCCAATTACACCATGCACGCAAGTAGACAAGCAGCGTGCTTTTTGCTGCGTAAGCGTTTCCTGTCAATATTGATCGCAAGCGTGCAAGTTCATTGGTCGTCCCCGCTCATTTTGTTACACGAACATTCGTCCATACGAGCACATGAGCGAAAGACCGGTGCTTGAGACCATAATCATGCACGCGCGCTAGACAAAAGGGTCGTCCATGCACAAACGTGCACTGCAGTGGTGTGCGTGCGTGCGCATGCATGTGCGCGTGTGTGTGCACGCCTGTGTGTGTGCCTTATTGCCCCACAGATGCTGCAGAGGTGTGCACGACGCTGTGCTAAAGCAGGCGTGAGGATGGCAAGCTGCTGCTGCTGTTCCCTGTCTGATAAGAGGGCGAGTGCGAGCATGGTGCCCGGGCTGGCCACGATGTCAGAACTCTGTTCAACACACAGTGCGCGGCAAGCACCTGCACCATGCGCTTCATGCCACGCAAACAGTCCATGCCAACACGGACCGCGTTCCTGAAGGATCCCGTCCAAGCTAAGCTTCGCGCATCATGAATATCTGATTAAACTAAAAAATATTTAAGCCCATCAAAATTAGTACTACTTGATTCTGCTTGCTTGGTCAACCGTGAACTTTGCAGCCGAAACACAACCAAGGGCTCCTGACACAGCATCCGCGGCCAGGGAAGTGTGCTGATAGATACTGCACCAGCAGGAAGTGGTCTGGGGGCCTGGCCGAGGAATCCTGGGCAGCTTCCTGGAGCTTCCAAACATCAATATATGCTCTAAGACTTTGCACACGGCACCCCATGTTCCCAGAACTCATCTGCCCCGGTAAAGGTTTGGTCGTCCCCATGGCTGGTTGACCCAAACTGTGCCAATAAGCTATCCACCCAATTCAAAGCCCCCTATACCTCATCTGAATGCAAGGTACTTGAAGTTATATCCGAACCATTGACATTTGCTGAAAATTTGGCATTCTGGGGGGCTGCATGGGGCCCGGTGCATATTTTGCACCCACTTGGCCGGGAAAAGGTACATTTCTGAACTTGCCCCGATCGACCTCTGCTTCAGGATATAAGCATTATAAATGTCATATACCATTGCTGCAATGTCAAATTCGGGACAGGGGTACTGGGAATGCCAGCGTATGGGAGGCACTCACACAAGGGACACAGGGGAGAAAGGCAGAAAAAGCTGTCGCCCCATACCTGCTGCGAATTTCAGCCCGGTTTTTGCTCTCATAGTTGCGGGGTTAATTACATTAAAATAAAAATGGGGCCGATCGGTGGCCTGGTTGAATTTTGGTGAATTATCTGCAGCGTTACATGCAGCAATTTTGGCAGGAGCCTTTTCCGGCACCATTTCACATCCTCACTTTCACACCAGAGAAGCCCTATAAAATTTACAGGGCACATATTGGTGCCCGGCACATATTGGTGCAGTGTGTGAGAAATAGTGTCTGATATTGACCCCTGACAAATATGATGGCGAGCCACCCACTGGGTCTTTCCACCTGCTTTCTTTGCAGGCAAGTCAAGAAAAAAATAGGCTATCCAACACAAGTTTCAGCTCCCAAAACGGTGCAGTGGTTGGGGAGATAGAGCCAAAATTGGCTTATTGGCACAATTTGACTGGGAAAGGGCGGTCCAGCCATGGGGACGACCGTTTTGGTAGGAGCCAATGTCGAGTTTCAGCCCGGGAGGTGCCGGGGATGGGCCCGGGGAGGAGGTCTTGACCCCTCCAAAACAAAACTTGTCTCTAACACTTTACACACCGCACCCCAGGGTCCCAGAATTCATCTGACACGGTGAATGTTTTGGTTAGGAGCCTGTTTCGAGTCTCAGCCCGTGGGGTGGCCTGGGTGAGTCTGGGGAGGCGTAGGTGAAGTGTGGTGGGAATCCGACAACGCTAGGGGCTCACGCCCCCACGTGGGGGCTTCGCCAAAAAAAAGCCACCTTGGCACCGAGTACCGTAAAACTCCTCCGCTACCAAGAGTAATAAGCTTGTCAATTTGTGCTTCTTTATGTTTGTGTGTGCACATGCTAGCTTACGTGTACGTGTGCGCACGTGTGTGTGTGTGTGTGTGTGTGTGTGTTTGCGGTATGTATGTGTGTGCGTATTGCTTGCCTGTTTCAGGCCATCCACAATGGTGTCTGCCTCTTCATGAGTTAGGATGCCGGCCTTGGCAAGCGCCCTAGCATAGACTTGACTGCCCTATGTATGTAAGTAGATTGTGGGTGGGAGTTTGTGCGCACATACTTGCGCGAGTGTGCGCGTCAGTGTGAGTTGTGTGTATACACGTGCATGTATGTGTGCGCGTGCTGTGCTTGTGCATGTGCATGTGCATGCTGTATGTGCACGTGCTTGTGTGTTTGTGTGTGTAAGTGCGTTCGTGCGTGTGTGTGGTTGGGGGGGGGGGTGAGCGCCTAAGCGTTTGTGTGCGTGTGTGTCTGAGTGTATGTGTGTTTGTGTATGTGTGCGCCTAATTGTATGTGTGTGTGTGTGTGTATTTGTGTGTGCGTGCATTGTATGTGTGTGTCTGTATGTGTGTATGTGTGTGTGTATGCACATGTGTGTGAGTGTGTGTGTGTGTGTGTGTGTGTGTGTGTGTGTGTGTGTGTGTGTGTGTGTGTGTGCGTCTGTGAGTATTTGTGTGTGCGTGCAGTATTTGTGTGTGCGTGCTTGTAAAGTTTTCAAATGTGAGAGCCAGTTAGTGAGAGACAGTTAGTGAGTAAAAAAGTGAGACGTGTGTCTTGCACAAGTGATGCACATGCGCAAGCACATGATGAGTTGCAAGACTTAAAACAGAATAAAGTCCTTGGAACCTCTCCTGACCTTCAAATCCTCAGCCCACATGCGCTTGTCAAAGGGCAGCGATTCGTTAAACTTCTCCATCAAGGGGTCAGTCTGTCCAGTGAAGCGCCCTCCCCACAGCTTCTTTTCTCCAGCAGGAGCAGCCCCTTCACCTTGAGCACTGCTACTAGCCATCTGCATCACACCATTTCGACAAGCAGGCCTTAACCAACCAAGGGTGTAAGCAAACTCGGCTTTCGACACGTTTTATCGTGGAGAGGAGGCACTCACGCTCAACGTAGTTCCGCGAGACGAGGTAGGCACCATCTTCACTGGCAGAGGTAAACGAGTGTGAAACGGCCTAGTTGATGGTGCAGCCTGCCCCTTTCCCACGGGTTTGCCTTGGCTGATTAAACCTGGATGCTTTAGTTGAGACATGCTGGAAATTTTTGAAATTATAATCCGCGATTCGAAACACCTCGGTAACCTGGCACTTCCTGACCAGCAAAAATTGCTTGCGATAAATAATTTAATTCATAGAACTCCGTGTTACTACACTACCAGTGTGATGCATTTCCTGATTCAGGATTTAGCATGCATCAGAAACTCACTATCTTTCATTGTTACGCCCTCGCGGGCTTTCTGTTGGTTGCTCGTTTCCCCCACCTCGCTGTGATTCACACAGAACAGCACCCGCCAGCGATAATTGCGCATCAACACCGCGTGTACTGCTCATCAAAACGGCATGGGCCCATAGCCGAGGCAGTTGCACATAGTCTGCGCACAAATATTTAGTCTGCTTCATCAGGGTTCTGCACAAGGTTCCTGTGCATGCAACAGGCCTGCTGCTGGAGAAAGAAAAGAAAAAGAAATACTACGCAGGCAGTGAAAACCACTCCCCACATAAATTAAGGAAAAGGAGCCACTTTAAAGAACTTTGGTACCGAGTACCGTAAAGCTCCTCCACCGCGAAAAGGAAAGGAAAATCAATGGGGATCAAGAGGGTTGCAGGCTTGGCCTGAAACCGGCTCCTGATGTTTGAGAGTTGATAACAGTACTGGAAAGGGCACGTCTGGTATGGACATATTTAGCAGTGAAGTTCACAGAGTTCGCAGAGTGCTGCTGGATAATACTGTCGGTGTTTCACATGATGACGGCGTGCGGGGTTAAAATGTTCTATAATTTTCTTGTTCCTTTTTCGACCTGCTGTAATTACACATTTGTCTATCAAACTAGATCTGACAAGCCGTGGATATAAAGAGGCATTTTGCCTGGAGTTAGGGGTTAGGGTTTAATTTTCAGGATGATGTTTAAATTGAACAGAAATTGACCCATGATGTCAAAGCAGCATTTGGAAGCTTCCATGGGGAATTACACAGCTCGGGTGTTTTGATTTGCATTGGACTCATCAGTTAATACAATGACACCGGGGAGTGCTACACAACCAGCAGAAAAGCCCTTTCTGCTTGTTGAGAAGGGAAAGTGTCCACACAGTATCTAATTTCGATGAAATGTATATCAGTGTATATTGGAGTATATTGGAGCACATTGGAGTAT
>Ga0307972_1001156_pt1 | contig 14038 bp, 11 predicted proteins | sample OrgLakmetagen780_FD_201848 | JGI IMG/M metagenome (GOLD analysis project Ga0307972, IMG submission 201848) | Saline water microbial communities from Organic Lake, Antarctica - #780 | ecosystem: Environmental > Aquatic > Non-marine Saline and Alkaline > Saline | place: Antarctica: Organic Lake...
TGAAAAGGGAAGGTTGTAACGACCGGGATATGCTGACGTAGGACGCAGCTGTGCAATAAATAAAGTCTTTTTATGGAAAAAATACCTAAATCGAAAGAAGGTTGGAACAAGATTAAATGGACAACTGTTGAAATTCATGTTCGAAAACTACAAAAAAGAATTTATTTTGCTTCTAAGAATGGGCAGGTAAAACTGGTACGTAATATTCAGAATACATTAATGAACTCTTATCATGCAAAACTGTTGGCCACAAGACGTGTTACACAAGATAACAAGGGTAAGAAAACTGCTGGTGTGGACGGAATTAAAATTTTAAAAGCGCCAGCTCGTTTAGCCTTTGTCTCTAAAGTAGGTCTTAATGGCAAAGCTAAGCCACTCAGAAGGGTTTTTCTTGACAAGCCAGGAAAAGCTGAAAAGCGTCCACTTGGTATTCCTACCATAGCTGATAGAACTAATCAAGCAATTCTTAAACTGGCCTTAGAGCCAGAATGGGAAGCTAAGTTTGAACCCAATAGCTACGGCTTCAGACCTAGTCGCAACTGTCACGATGCGGTCAAACAAATCTACTTGTCCATAAATAAAATGCCCAAGTACGTTCTTGATGCTAACATTAAAAAATGTTTTGACAGAATTGATCATAGCAAATTACTAAATAAACTTGCTCTTAGTAAGGGTAAAATGCACCAGCAGGTTAAAGCGTGGTTAGAATCTGGAGTAATTGACGAAGATGCTTTCAGTAGCACTGACACAGGTACTCCTAAAGGTGAAGTTATTTCACCTCTTCTAGCCAACATAGCACTGAATGGTATGGAAGATATGTTAAAACAACTTATGAATGACATTAAATTACGTACTCCAAGTGGAACTAGCATGGGAAGTAGAGATAAAGAAAGATCGCTATCGTTTATACGGTATGCAGATGATTTTGTAGTAATGCATTATGATAAAGAAGTTATACTAAAATGTAAAAAAGCTATTCAATCTTGGTTAAACGATATTGGATTAGAATTTTCCGAAGAAAAAACCCGTATAACCCATACCCTTGAGTTATCTGAAAAAGAGAAAATTGAATTTGGTGTTAAATCGCCAGGTTTTAACTTTCTTGGTTTCACAATAAGACAGTTTAAATCTAAATATGGTGTAGGCAAGATTAAAGGTGGCTTTAAAACACTAATTGTGCCTTCAAAGGAAAAATGCGAAAGCTATCAGCGAAAACTGGGCTTAAAAATCCGAAAAAACCGTAACGTAAGTCAAGAAGTTTTAATTCAAAAATTGAATCCAATCATCAGTGGTTGGTCGCGTTACTTTGGTAGATCGGACGCAATTACGTGTAAAACGTTGCAGAAAATGGATTTCCTACTCTACTTAAAACTAAGAAGATGGGCTAAACGCGCGACGAAAAGTGCGTCGGCTGGATTCTTAAAATATTGGAAACGCCATCAGGGTCGTTGGGAATTCATGACTGCAACTGAAATAAGACTGTATAAGCATGTTGAATATGCTGACAGTATAAAAGAATATAACAAAGTTATTGGCAATTCTAGTCCTTATGATGGCAATGAGATATATTGGGCAACGCGCTTAGGCTCAAGTCCCTTTATGTCAAAGAGCCAGGCATGGCTTCTAAGAAAGCAAAAGGGCCGCTGTAATTTATGCAAACTTCCCTTTGTGGAAGAGGATGTTCTTGAGACGGACTACATTATTCCACTATCCGATGGCGGAATGAAGGCTTCTCATAATATTCAACTATTACATAGACATTGCCATGACCAAAAAAACCAGCCCCCCATTCTCAATGAATAGGGAGGTCTCGCCTGACCGTTCTTAAGAGTTCCATGAAAAGGATAGCATTTGCTGAGTAGCCGTATGATGCGAAAGTATCACGTACGGTTTCGGAAGAGAGGCGGGGATGGTAACAGACCCGTCGACTCGTCTTTTAGAATTATTCCGTGACCCACGTACAGGAAAAACTGCATTAGATTTACCTAAAATTTTTGGTATTCATCTTTTCTTAGCAGGACTTATTTGTTTTGGTTTTGGTGCTTTCCATACAACAGGTGTTTTTGGACCTGGTATTTGGGTATCAGATCCTTATGGATTAACAGGTAGTGTTCAACCAGTAGCACCTTCTTGGGGTGCTGAGGGGTTTGATCCTTATAATCCAGGTGGCGTACCAGCTCATCATATTGCTGCTGGTATTTTAGGTGTTTTAGCAGGTTTATTCCACCTTTGTGTACGTCCATCTATTCGTTTATACTTTGGTTTATCAATGGGTTCTATTGAATCAGTTTTATCAAGCAGTATTGCAGCAGTATTCTGGGCAGCTTTCGTTGTAGCAGGTACTATGTGGTATGGTTCAGCAGCAACTCCAATTGAATTATTTGGTCCAACACGTTACCAATGGGATCAAGGTTTCTTCCAACAAGAAATTCAAAAACGAGTAGCACAAAGTACATCTGAAGGTTTATCTGTTTCAGAAGCTTGGGCCAAAATCCCTGAAAAATTAGCTTTCTATGATTACATTGGTAATAACCCAGCTAAAGGTGGATTATTCCGTACTGGTGCTATGAACAGTGGTGATGGTATTGCTGTAGGATGGTTAGGACACGCTAACTTCAAAGATCAAGAAGGTCGTGAACTTTATGTTCGTCGTATGCCTACTTTCTTTGAAACTTTCCCTGTTGTTTTAATTGACAAAGATGGTGTTGTTCGTGCTGACGTACCATTCCGTAAAGCTGAATCAAAATATTCTATTGAACAAGTAGGTGTTTCAGTTACATTCAATGGTGGTGAATTAAATGGTTTAACATTTACTGATCCTTCAACTGTTAAAAAATATGCACGTAAAGCTCAATTAGGTGAAATCTTTGAATTTGACCGTTCAACTTTACAATCTGACGGTGTATTCCGTAGTAGCCCACGTGGTTGGTTTACTTTTGGACACTTATCTTTTGCTTTATTATTCTTCTTTGGACATATTTGGCATGGTTCAAGAACTATTTTCCGTGACGTATTTGCAGGTATTGACGAGTTGCGAGTTGTTAACGTATATTGCTTAGCTACTGCTTAATCTCCTGATTTTAAGCAGACATTTGCTACTACTACGAGCCATTGTAGAATCCATATCCTCGACTCGTGCACACACGCCAACGCACACGCATCTCGACATAAATTGGGGAAACCCCTCGGGTCGCAGCTAGGATAAAAGCGCTCATGTTCTTTCAAAACGGACCCTGCTCCAAAACGCAGTGGACTAGCTCCACATGACAACGTGACCGAACTATAAGAACTCGACAGAGCGCGAGGAAAGAGAGCTATACGCCTACACACACAACACAAAAACGAATTTAGAGGGAAAGCTATTCAGCCTAAATTGAAGGAGTTTACGGGATATTCCCCCGACTGTCACTACGACAGAGGTCGTCTCCCATCAGCAGCTTCGTCGCTGATTGGGATAGGCTCAGACCAGACCAAACGCTATGCTCGTTTGCATGGTGCCGATATTCGGACTCCAGAACAATCCTCTTAGCTCTCGCAATATAAAAATTGGGGCGATACTTGCGGTATCTCCCTGCGTGAAACAACTGGACTGACTAAGGTCACCTCTTACAGCTACATATATACTATCGATAAGCCAACGCCACGGGCTAAAAGAGGGGCTACGGCGTTTAAGTCTTAAGACGAGACGCCCCACACAAGAGTCAGGAGAGGCCCGAAACCCCAAGCGGGGATCGCGGGCCAGGTGGTACTTCCCACAATATACGCTCGGCCAATTGATTGGCCCCTAGTGCTAAAATCGATGATGAACCTTGATGGTTCTACAGCCAGGCAAAAAAAGGGAAACTACGTAGACAAATCCTCTGTTTACACTTTTACTTACCTATGTCTAATAAGACAAATAATGCTAGGGTTACGCCTAGTAATAAAACAAAACTGCCACGACTTCCCGTCGTTACGCGGGAGTTAAGCGAAGCTTCCGGTAATATACGTGGAAAGGCTCAAAACAAAATCAACGTTCTTACGAACATGCGCAGCAAGGTCACAACGGCAATCAAAGAAAATCAACCTCTACCGGTTTTCAATAACCTGATGCCAATCGTTTCGAGCCGCGAAGTTCTAATTCTCGCATACTCAAATATCAAACGCAACCCTGGCGCAATGACGCCCGGTACAGAAAATCAAACAGCTGATGAATTCAGCAACGCACGACTAGATTCCTTATCCACCCGCCTAAAAAACAACACGTACGATTTTCCTGACGTCAGACGCACCTGGGTTCCAAAACCTGGTAAATCCAACTCGTTCTGGAAAAAGAAGGAAAACCTTGTGCAATCTGGCCGCCCATTAGGGCTGCCCGATTTCGACGCTAAGGTGGTACAATCAGCTATCAATTTAGTCTTAATAAATATCTATGAACCTCTCTTCGATAGCTATAACGTCAGCTTTGGGTTCCGTCCGGAACGAGGCTGCCACGACGCTGTAAAAGATATTCCTAACAAAACTCAGGGCCTACACACAGTAATTGAAGGCGATATTAAAGGCGCTTTTAACTGTTTACAACACGACACACTTATACAAATCCTCAGTAGACGCATCAACGACAAACACTTTCTTTCCCTTATCAACAAATGTTGTAAGGCAGGTATTTTCGATCAACTACAGCAATCTCGACAAGACTCAGTTTCAGGGGTCCCACAAGGTGGAATTGTAAGCCCTACCCTTTGGAACATCTATATGCACGAATTCGACCGATATATTAAAAACGATATCGGCGATCTTATATCTTCTATTAACAAAAGACAGAACCGCCAAAACAAAAACTCCAAAACATATAGACGAATTCTTGACTATAGAAAACGCCACTTAGACAACTACAAACGCATCACCCACTCTGGGAGTGGCGCTACACGCATAGGAAACAAAACAATTCACTTACCTAAAGGACCACATGGAAATAAACTGAAGGCCCTATCTCCAGAATATAGACAACTAGCTTTACATCATAAGTCTGAAGCTAGACGCTATAGCCTTCTTTTACTACAAACGCCAAGCAAACACCCGAAGGACTCTCCCATTCGCATATTCTATGTGCGCTATGCGGACGACTGGATCTTATTCGCTAATGGCAAACGCACACTGGCAACCTACCTTAGAAACAAAATCGCATCTTTCCTAAAATATCAATTAGGGCTTACCTTATCCGTAGAAAAAACAAAAATCACGGACTTAACAAAAACGCCAGCATTATTTCTGTCATTCTCTATATACGCCTTCAGTAATAAAAAGGTCTCTTTTACAAAGTACGGTACTTTAAAAAGAATCACAGGCAAAAACTCTATCGGAATCGACTTTGGGAGGCTTAACCTCCGCTTAGGATGGAAAGGCTTCTTAAACTCCAAAAACCAACCAAAAGAACAACCAGCCTGGTCCGTTCTTACTGACTTTGAAATTGTTGAGCGATATAACGCTATCATCTCGGGTCTAGTAAACTATTACTGTCCCATAATCACATCCCGCTCAAACATCAATTGGTTCATTTATGTTTACGAATACTCGTGTTACAAAACATTATGCCAAAAACATCGCACAACAATCCGTAAACTACTTAGGAAAGAGGGTAACCCGCTTACAGTCACGGCTGAAAAACACTCTAACCAGAGATCCATAAGCCTATTCACCACACACACATACTGGGAAAGACTCAAACCTACAGTAGATTTAATCGCAACTAACTTGTGGAAGAAGTACCAAATTAGAGATCCTAATCTACTTATAGACGGTAAATTTCTATCCTACGCTAAAACGTATTATCGTACGGCTTTTAAAATGAGCGGTCGATGTGCGATTTGCGGTTCTAAAGATAAGGTAGAAATGCATCATGAACGCCGTATCCGTGGATATGATGTAAAACAACAACAAGGCTTTCTTGCTATCATGGGAATCCTAAACCGAAAACAAGTTCCTCTTTGCAAACATCATCATGTCTGCGTCCATAATGGAACATACGACGGAATATCTCTGTCAGAACTATACGACACCCGCGTAGTACAGCCAGAAAGCTTCATGAATTTAAATTATTAAATTCTAAGTCCAAAGCTTTGCTGCCCTATGGTGCCATACATAAAAAAGAAAATATTTAATACATAACTATGAAAAACTTTCCGCTACACCGCTCTCCGTTAATTCGTACAGCTATTGCTGCTACAAGATCAAGATCAAACTCGCCCTCGGGCGCGGGCGATCCTCCCGCTAGTAACACCGGAGGCCAAAAGGCCGATGGTGCACCAACTGAGAATAAAGAAATTCTTGGTAACTTATTGGAAGAAGCCTTAGAGCTTCCACCCACTACGATCGAAAAACCGGTCAAAAAAATCGATAAAAATACATTCGACGCGCTTGTCCGAGAAATCGGCAACTTGTATAAATGCAGCCCGCCTGCTGCGCTTTTAGGTCTATTTAGCACTCTTCAAGCCGGTGGCACTAGTAAAAACAAACGCTCAAACGTAAAAATTACTGTTGCAGGTAATTCTTTTGAATCAAAAGAAATCAATAAACTTATTGCTAAATACTGCAAAGACTTTACACCTCGCCAATTTGCGTCATATTTCAGAAATGATATCTTCGCAATTTCGAAAAAACACGAAATCACAGGTAACGCCTACGTTTCGCTTCGTAGAAACTACCCAGATTTTATAACAGAAACGTCGCCTGACGACAAATATTGGGCATCAGATTTCCAACTGGATAATGAATTATGCCCTCCGTTAATCCGTGATGGATTAAGAAAACGTTATAATGACAAATTTACAAACATAGGTAAAAGTTAAAAACATATAGGTGAGTTCACTTCGTAGTGTACCGCTGGAGAGCCGTATGACGGGCGACTGTCACGTACGGTTCGGGAACGGGGCGTTGTTATATACAACCGAAAAGTGGCGCCCTAGTTTCATGACATTAATGATCAATTAGAATTCGGTAAATATAAAAAACTTGGTGACACTTCATCTGTTCGTGAAGCTTTCTAATTAATTAATTAAGTTTAATTACAATATTCTTTATCTTTTAAATAAAACGGTCATATAAAATTCTATCGCCCGCTCGTAAAGAATTTTATATGACCGTTTCACTGTTTTTCATATAAAAAAAATCTTAGAAAATTAAATTTTCTTCTTCTAGGACTCCGTCCGTCGCGTTTAACAAAATAAAATAAAAAAAAATCTAAAAAAATCTAAAAAAATCGTAGATTTTTTTTCCCGATTTTTTTTCCCGATTTTTTTAGATTTTTTTAATTAAATTTTATTTAGTCGTATTAAAAAATTTATAAATTTTTTAATACGACTAACTCGCATCTTGGTTGAGTGCCTCGCATCTTGGTTGAGTGCATAGCCCCCGTTAGGGGCTATGCACGTCAATCCTTAAAATCGCATCTCAGGCTTATAAAATTTTTTTAGCCGAGATACGAGTTTTAATCAAATAAAAAAACTAAGTTTTTTTATTTGATTAAAAGAGGCTAAACCGAATGCGACTTACTTTAAAATATACTAATTATTAAATTTCGTATTCGATTAAAAAATTTTTTTTTTTTTTTTTTCTTACGTTATTATTACTCAAATTCTTTACGAGCGGATTATTAAAATTTACGTCTTACCGTTTCGCTTATTAAATTAGCAAATAGTTAATTTTCTTTAAATAATTAATTTTTTCTTTCTTATAACCGAAATGTTAAGAAATTTTTTTTACGCAGTATTTTATTTAGTACAAAAGATGGGCTTAGATTTTCTCTGAGCAAAAGAATTTTAGTTAATGTAAACAAATGTTATCAAACATAATTATAAAAACTTAATAATTTTTTTTTTATTTTTATAAAAAAATCAAATATTTTGCCTAGTACGATGGCCTACGGAAAAAAATTAAACAACCGGTTTAAATACAGATCCTTAAAACAAAAATGATCTAAAATTTTTTTTTTTATATAAAAAAATTAAAATATTAGATTTGTTTTTATATGTACGAGGCGTGACGGATGTAGTCCTAAACGTAGATATCGTCTAATAAAATTCCCTTTAAAATTCCCTTTAAAATTCCCTTTATATATATAGGGGGAAATTTTATTAGGAAGCCGAGTCTATAAAATTAAATTATCTAAAATAATTTAATTTTATTCATAGAGCTTACTTCAGTAAGTATACGAACGTAACGGACGTAGTCCTAGACTAAAGATATTCGCATCTAGGCTAATAAAATTTACGTTAGTAATAAATTTTTCTTTAGTAGAGGTGATCTACAGATGATAAATTCTGATTTATCCCTTAAAATCTAACATTATTTTTGAAATTTAACAATTTTTACACTAATAAAAATTTGGTATTATGTTCCTATTTGAAAAGCAAAGTCTTTTCAATAAATTTATTAAACACCTTTCATGGAAGCTTTAGTTTACACTTTCTTATTAATTGGAACGTTAGGTATTATCTTTTTCTCTATCTTTTTTAGAGAGCCTCCACGTATTGCAAAATAGTAATAAAATAATTTAAATTACCAAATACGTTTCAGATTAAAGTGTTATAAGGGTTAATACAAAAAAATTTAATAAGCCGAATGGTAATTTCTATATTCATAGGAATCGATATACCAACCCTTATAACACTTTAATTTTAAAATTTTAATGAGATTATTAATTTAATCTTCATGTTCTTCAAAAGGATCTCTCAATTTTTTTGAAGGTGGTCCAAAACTAACATAAACTGAATAGCCTGTAGCACTTAATAAAAGAAACCATAAAAAGAAGGTAAAGAAAAAAGCCGGACTTTCCATAAATTTAAAATTTTTAACAAGACAAAATTATTCTCCATAAATATTATACAATATTACAGAAAGGAAAAAAACACACAGATTTTATTAATTATCAATTATGGCTACAGGTAAAAATAGTACACAAACTTCAACATCTCAAGAACCAGGTATTGTTACTCCATTAGGTACTTTATTACGCCCTCTTAACTCTGAAGCAGGTAAAGTTTTACCAGGATGGGGTACTACAGTTCTTATGGGTGTAGCAATTCTTCTATTTGCTGTTTTTTTACTTATTATTCTAGAAATTTATAACAGTTCATTAATTTTAGATGGTGTTACAAACAGCTGGGAAACTTTAGCTAAATAAAATTTTAGCTATTTAGCAGTGTTATACCATTAGGTTTAAACACTATATTATTCATTTTTAATTAGATGAAACCCTATGTGTTACACACATAGGGTTTCATCTAAACTTTTTATCAGTCTATATTGTCCTCGGGTAACGGAAGCCGAAGGGCCCCCCATGTTTCACGAGTTGATTTAGATGTAATCCTACAAATAGCTGTTAATAGAGTAGCAGGTGGTCCAAATATTTGACTTTGTAAAGGGCGCAGCTTCACTAGATCCCCAGACTTAGAACAGCTAAAGGCATTACTTCTAAAATAGTCCACTTCCCCAAAAACACTTTTCCAGTTGATCTGGTTACACTCCTTTGGGAGTTTAATATTATTAGAATTATTAGATAATATTAATGACATAAATAAGAATAAATTAGACTTATACGTCCTGGCCACCTCTCCCTAGTAGAGCGTTGATAACATCCAAATGACAGACAAGTAAAATAGTGTAACCACATTCATTCATGGCAGATTATAGGATCTATAGAAGCTACACTTCCCTTTTACTTTCTTCAGGATTAGACGCAACTAAACAAATTGGCAAGCCACTGAAACTAAGCAAGAAAATCGTACCATTCCTTAACGGATCAGTTATATCAAGTTACCTTGAGTGTACTCATGCAGCCCATAAAATATACGGGAGCAACTCAAGGAAACTTACACGTTCACCAATACATAGATACGAGTGGATCCTCAGTCTTATAGACAATCGTACCGGGATTATAAGGTCACCTGGAATAACATCACTAGTTGTTAGCTTTAAAATCCAGAATGGAAAACCTAATCATATAGGCTCCATTTCGCCTTGGTTGACAATACCGTAACTATAGTTACACCACTTTTTGCCTCACCTAAAGTACCGAAGGCGATATTGCAGTACCCGGCTTTTAATTCCTGTTATAAGCCTAAACCATTACTCGCTAAAGCCCGTAAAAATGGGAACACACCAAAAGTTGACAAATGTTGATCAGGATAGCAAATCCTATAACTATGTACAGGTGCAGCGTGCCGCACTCGCGAATACGCAAATTTCTGACCGGGATAAAATTACGCTATCGGGTAAGATTCGTCTACTCCTGATGCGCTATAGCCTACATAGGTTTTAACGTAATAAAAAAAAATTATAAAACATTTTTATCTTTTATTTAATATTGTTTATCAATTATTTTATTGACATAAGTCATTTATTATGCTATATTAAAAAAAAAGCCCCCATCGTCTAGAGGCCTAGGACATCTCCTTTTCACGGAGGAAACAGGGATTCGAATTCCCTTGGGGGTAAAAAAAAAAAAAAAAAAAATAAAAAAAAAAATAAAAATATTGAATTGATTTTATATATATAAAATAGATAATTAAAATAGAATAAAAACAATGTTAATATTATTGTGCTAATATTAATTTAGCACACAAATAGTTAAAAATAAAATGGGGAAATTCCCCAAGGAGTATATTATGGCTGGAAAACCAGTAGAACGTCCTTTCTCAGATATTTTAACAAGTATTCGTTATTGGGTAATTCACAGTATTACTGTACCTTCATTATTTATTGCAGGTTGGCTTTTTGTTAGTACAGGATTAGCTTATGACGTATTTGGTAGCCCACGTCCAAATGAATATTTTACAGAAGACCGTCAAGATGCTCCATTAATTACTGATCGTTTTAATGCTTTAGAACAAGTTAAAAAATTATCAGCTCAATAAATATTAAAAGTTAATGTACTATGTGACGTACGTAGCACTCTATTACTACGTCCTCTAGGACGTAGCACTCTATTACTACGTCCTCTAGGACTACGTCCGTCGCGCTTCGCTTGGCTACGCACGTTATTAAAAATTATTTTATAAAATTTATTTTAATTAATAATAAATAAGTCTCATTATTATTAATTAAAATAAATTTTATTTTATCCTATATATATATGATATTATTAGATTGTTTTAAACAATGACGGTTTTACGTCATAAAAAAAGTCTATCGTGATATAAAAAATTATAATTTTTTTATATCAATTCGAGATAAATTTTATCGACATTATTTATTTAAATATTAAATAAAAAAAAAAATGAAAGTATTTTGAAGTAGTTAGGTTTTTTTATTATGCGTTTTTGTACACAATAATAAATTAAACCAACTAAAAATCCTCTATTGTTGTTATAGTTTAACACTATAACTTCCAAAATTCGGTTAAAAATTTTAAATATTTAATATTAAATAGGATGTGAGAAGTAGGTAGCACCTCATAAAAATAGCAGGCGACCTACAAGTGATCTATACTAGGCATCCTAACAATATTTCCCAATATAAGGGGTAAATATTTTTCGAAGATGTTTGTCACGAAGAAAAACGCTTTATTGTTTTTCTTCGTGATACTCCTTTTTTTTGTCCTCTTTATCGTATTAAAATTTTATTACTTTTTTAACCAATTCCGGTTACCTCCCCTCCTACCGTTTAAATAAATTTTTTACCGAAAAAATTTTTTTTATAAAATTTTATTTATAAAATTTTTTTTATAAAATTTTATTTATAAAATTTTTTTTATAAAATTTTATTTATAAAATTTTTTTTATAAAATTTTTTTTATAAAATTTTATTTGACCGTTTCACTTTTTTTTTTTATTTTTTTATATGAAAAAAGAAAAATTTGTTATTTAAATCGTATTAAAAAAATTAAATTTAATTAAACGGTAGGAGGGTATTAATAATAGATGGGCTGTAAAAACATAATTTATGAATATTTTAGCGCGTGGCGTAGGAAGACGTAAAGAAGCTGTAGCACAGGTACAGATTGTTAAAGCTACAAATGAAGCACCAGGTGGTAAATTTGTTATTAATAACATAGCTGCAGAACATTATTTACATAATAATACATGTTCAATTCTTTCAATTAAAGCACCTCTTACTATTTTACAAAGTTTAAATGATGTTAATGTAGAAGGTGAAAATACTGATAAAACCCTTGAAATGAATACAGGTTTATTAAGTAATTTTAATACTATAGTTAAAGTTAAAGGTGGTGGACTAGTTGGACAAGCAGAAGCTATTAAATTAGGATTAACTAGAGCTATTTGCCAATTAAATGACATTGCACCGTATAATAAAAATAAATCTATAAAAGAATTTTCAACTGAAAATTCTATGGAAGAATCTTCTCAACTTCCATCAAATGGAATGAGCTATGAAGCTACCATCGAACTGCGTAAACAATTTAAAGATAAAGGATTTTTTACACAAGATTCACGTGTTAAAGAACGTAGAAAATATGGTTTAAAGAAAGCACGTAAAGCTTCACAATACCACAAACGTTAAAATTTTATTTTTTATAAATAGAATTTTTATAATCCCAACACGTTTATAAAAGTGTTGGGGATAATTAGATAATTTTCTTTTATTTTAATCATTTAAAATAATTTTATAAAAATAGAAAATTATCTAATTTTTTTTACAATCAGTTTTTTGTAAGTCGTTTCATACATGAGCTGACGTAAGTAGCCCTTTAAAGGGGCTACTTACGTTCTTTATTAAATGAGATGCGTAAGTTAATAAAACTAAAAAAAAAAATTTATATATTTATTTAATAAAATATAAAAAATTAAATATATGAATAAAAAAATTAATGAAGGAGAAAAATATGACAAAAAATGAACAAAAAACATCGCTAGAAGCGAATGTCGAAACAGGTACGCAAAATAAACTGCCAATTAAAGCAGCGCGTAACCTTATAAGACGTTATATTATTATAGGTGAAAGACGTATAAGTAATTATTGGTGGGCTTTTATTGTATTATTAGGCTCTTGTGGATTTATATTAAGTGGTATTTGTTCTTACAATTATAATGCAGGTGTTTCTTCAGGAATTTTATTTAATTTGATTCCTTTTGTGGATTTTAAAGAAATTGCTTTTTTCCCACAAGGGCTTTTAATGTCTTTTTATGGAAGTTTAGGATTTCTTTTAAGTTTTTATTGGTGGTTTCTTATTTTTTGGAATGTAGGGGGTGGCTTTAACGAATTTAATAAAAAAGAAGGTTTCATTAGAATTTTTAGATGGGGTTACCCTGGTAAAAATCGTCGTATAGATTTTACATATTCTTTAAAAGATTTAGAAGCTATTAAAGTTGAATTAAAACAAGGATTAGACCCTCAACGTACTATTTTTTTAAAACTTAAAGGTAAAAAAGAAATTCCAATAACTGGAATTGGAGAACCATTAACTTTAAAAGAAATTGAAAAACAAGCATCTGAATTAGCCAATTTCCTTGATGTAAGCATTCTTACATAATATATATATATACAAATATAAACAACTAAAAAAAAATTAAATATATAACATAAATAAATAATTTTCTTTTTTCATATAAAAAAATATTTTATTTTTTTATATGAAAGAAACTCGCATCTCGGGCTATAGCTCCTTTTAAGGAGCTATAGCCGAATGCGACTTTGTAATATACGTTTTTTTAGTGAAAAAGCGACAATTTTATTTAAAAAAATTAATTAAAAATATTATAAATTGTATTTTTTTTTCTTTTAATTTATTGAACTTAAATTTTTTGAATTAGTTAAACTGTCTTTTTTATTACTGATTTATCTTAATTCGTAATATAATGTTTAAATTTAACGTCCAAATAAAATAAAAAACTTAGTTTTTTATTTGACAAAACTCGCATCTCGGTCAAGAAAATTTTTTTTATTAAAATAATATAGTGAGACGCGACGTCTAGGACTACGTCCTCTAGGACTACGTCCTCTAGGACTACGTCCTCTAGGACTACGTCCGTCGCGCTTTTTTCATATAAAAAAATATTTTATTTTTTTATATGAAAGAAACTCGCATCTCGGGCTATAGCTC
>Ga0307972_1001165_pt1 | contig 13977 bp, 17 predicted proteins | sample OrgLakmetagen780_FD_201848 | JGI IMG/M metagenome (GOLD analysis project Ga0307972, IMG submission 201848) | Saline water microbial communities from Organic Lake, Antarctica - #780 | ecosystem: Environmental > Aquatic > Non-marine Saline and Alkaline > Saline | place: Antarctica: Organic Lake...
CTATGTACCAGCTGGGATTGGAGCATGGTTCACATTATTGCACACATTCATTCTTACTTGCAATAAACAAGAAGGACCTGTCAAGTGGTGGTGTGAAAACAGGTTCACAAGCAGGAAAATCTAGGTCCCTCTTACATGCAAAATCAAGAAAATACCTTGCTTGTCATAGCAAGTCACTGTCTCCCCCTCTCACAAGTGAGAAGGAGGCGACGGCTTGAGCAACGCCCCGGGATGCTGCTGATGGATGTTTCTGTCTGAGAGCGCAAATTTGTTACAAGAAGACCATCTAAACTGCAAACAACCAAATAACTGTAAAACCGTTGATCACATTCTAGGTCCCAGGGATAATCACACGATTTGTCTCTGCCACCAATTGGGCGTGACATGCAAATTGTTCCCTCCTGGTTTCCTCTCAGGTCCCCAAGTCTGCCGCTCCTACTTTCACCAGTGCTGCTGATGCTAAGGCCATGGGCAAGCAGGTGCGCATCGCAATATTTATATGCCATGGGCAAGCAGGTGCGCATCACAATATTTATATTTCTCCGTTCTTTAGGCTAGAGAGAAAGCTACCCCTGGAATGCTGTGTCCTACAATGTTCTGAACCTGCCTTCTGATACTCCATGTTGTATGCAGACATCCAGGATGTACATGTACCGCTCCAGCCTGGCTCCTGCAGCTCATGACAATGCAGGTGATAAGTTGTTAAGAAATGGAAGAGCTTTGTCAACTCTCAGCCACTCTTTACATCGTTGCAAATCCAGGAGGCTGGTGGCCTTGCAACAAAGAGGTGTTTATAAATTCCTTTGCCTGAGTAATGTGCATAGCATCATCAGTGCTTGCCTATTCCCTTACTCACATCTACAGGTCTTGTTGGGCCCATCCTGATCACCTCCCCTGGCATGGCAAACAGGGACGGCAGTGCTGTTGACGTTGATCGTGATTTCATCAGTGCATTCCAGGTCAGCAGTTTTAGGGAAGAATTATGCCTCGCTGCCTTTTCCTTGAATTTTTATATGCTCAAGAGCTCCAACTGCAATTGCCCTTGGCTCTTCGTACGCTAAGAGCATTTATGTGCAATGTGTACCTGCAGGTGTTCACTGAGGAGCTTTCTCCATACTGGGAAGACAACAAGGCAGTCGCAGAAAAAGTTGGTGGAGTTCAGCATGCTACGAACGGTGCGGCTTGTTTTGAGCAATATAGCTAATTGCCTTAAACGTCGCCATTGCCATCAAGATGCGGACGGAGAAGTAACTATGACCACACAAAACTCACTAAAGATTCAATCACATTAGAATATGACCACCACGAGTATCATTAAATTACCACAAGAAGGATATTTCTAGCCCTGACTGTTCTTATGGTGCTGTGGAACAGATCTACTTGCTCACTATCACTGCTACGACGGTTCTGCAGGCTTTGTGTGGTGCAATGGTGAGGGCTTGACTTCTGACGTCGGTGAGAACGTACGCTGGCACATGGGCGCAATTGGATCTGAAGAGTCCATGCACAACTTCCACTGGTGAGAGTTAGTCTGTTACATTGCAGCGAAAAGGTGTATTAGAAAAACGGGCTCTCAGCAGTATAATCTGGTTTGGTGTGGTGCAAATTTCAACTTGTTCAATAATTGCGTGAAACAAATTTCAAAACGACAGACAAGCCTTTGTATGTTTTCCATGACACATTTTTGTGCTTACTCGATCACCAGGCTAGGGCAAGTAAATTGATGTTTATGCTCTTTTGTGTCCATTCAAATACCCCTTCTTACTGCATTGCCTTTGGTTACAGCCGGAAAGTGTTCAAATAAGCCTTGACCCGTCATGGACCGTAACTGACACGTTCGTACTGGTGATCTGTGTTTTCACGCAGGCATGGAAACACTTTGCTGCACCAGGGTCACAGGATTGACCAAATCAACCTAGTCGGAGGGTCAACAACCACAGCAGATCTCAGCAACGACAACCCAGGGACTTGGATGTTCCACTGCCATGTGTGAGTGCCGTAGCATGGTGTGCTAAGCTGTTTGCTAAAGGATTGTTTAAATTTCAGGCCATCCTGCTACTTTTCTGCTTGGCTGCAACTTGCCTATGCTGACAGTGTGCTGGCCAAAATGTGGCACATTAAGGCACCGTTTGTACCATGTGTTAAACGGCACACCCTTAAACTGCAGTGCTGGGCAGGAAGTGTTTGAGCATTGCAGTCAAGTGTTTGAATTGCAGTCAAGTGTTTGAATTGCAGGAAGTGTTTGGGCATTGCAGTCAAGTGTTTGAATTGCAGTCAAGTGTTTGAATTGCAGGAAGTGTTTGGGCATTGCAGTTAAGTGTTTGAATTGCAGTCAAGTGTTTGAATTGCAGGAAGTGTTTGGGCATTGCAGTCAAGTGTTTGAATTGCAGTCAAGTGTTTGAATTGCAGGAAGTGTTTGAGCATTGCAGTCAAGGCACCCTTATTTGTCTGCCTCTGCAGGAATGCCCACTTTGGCGGTGGCATGGTTGCACTGTACACAGTGAACGGGGCAGCGCCTGCTGCCGTCACGGGCACTGTGCGCGAGCACTTTATTGCTGCTGAGGACACGGTCTGGTAGGTGGTAACTCAAAGCTGAGGCAGACAGAAAGAAATTAAAATTGCATGTTCTGGAGTGGTCATGCATGTTTAATCGCAAGTGTGATTTTAAAGCTACAAAAGTGTGACCTGTAATATGCAGATGTTGCACAGGCATGCTGTGCAAGGAGAGTCTATGTTGTTGGGTATATGCTATAAAGAAAGATGACAGAAACCACGGTCTTGATACCCTGATGCCAAAAGATACGCAGACAGAAACACCCTCCGAACTACTGCATCTTTTGCCACAGGGATTACGCACCCTCTGGAGAGAGCAAGTGCAAGAACCCATCGGTACCCCTCAGTGAGGATGAGGCAGCCAAAGTGTTCTTGGGTACACCTGACGAGGACATGGGCAGGATTGGCTCAAAGTAAGATTGCTCTTGAGCTCTGATCAGGCTACCTGCTCAAGGTCACTACTTGTTGGGTAACGCACAAGCTGTGGAGCGCCGCTTGCTCAGACCAATTTCACGTTTCTACCCCAGGTACATCAAGGCTAGGTATGTAGAGTACACCAACGCTACCTTTAACGTCGTCAAAGAGCGCCCTGAGTCTGAGAAGCACCTGGGCCTTGTTGGACCTCTTTTGAGGGCTCGTGTTGGCGAAAAGATCAAGGTCACCTTCAAAAATAGCCTGGATGCTGCAAAGTGAGTGGTGCGGCGCGAAGCATTGTGCATCATTTGTTGTGCAACAAAGCAGTTCTGACTATGTGCCGTTGCCCATTACTTTGCATTGCATTGAGCAGCAAAAGGCGCAGAACGGGAGGTATTGACTGGCAGATGAAGATACCCAGCGCTGTGTCCCTATCAACCTACTTGCTTTTATGCAGTGCATATACTGTGATTTTGCAAGAGGCTGGATTGAGTAAAGTCTCTGCGCTTATATTTTTCTACATCCCTACGTCCCTGGGAAGTAAGGCTCAATTGAGACCTGCCTTCTCCTTTGTTAGCTTTGCACATAAATTATAACAAAAAACTCCCAACTTTTATGCACTTTGTGGACTGTACTTGTTATAAGAATAAGTGGGATAAAACGATTGCCTCCATTGTTGTGGCTTCCAGGTACGACTATCCCGTCACCATGCACCCTCACGGAGTGAGGTACGGGAAGGATGGGGAAGGGGCCCCTTACAAGGATGGCACAGGCGACGCACCTAACGACGCTCCGCGCCAAGATGACGCCGTGAAACCTGGCAGCACCCACGTGTACGAGTGGGAGGTACGTGTTTTGCAATAATTAGATATGCAGCAATATACTTGTTGCGGCTCGTTGAGTAGGCTAGAGATTTCTGAGTGAGAAAGGGCAAACGACTGAGAGAGAAAACAAGACAGATTTCTCCAAAAACCAAAACATCAAAAACTAAAAGGACTAAAAGCTTAATAAAAGGTTGGATGGACAAGAAAGGGAAGCATGCGCTTTGTGCAAAAGTGCATCTTGCAAATCACTCGCCTACAAGAACTGGAATTCTTCTGCTTGCCGCAGAGAACTCAGAAGTTGTCTGAGGACTGCAAGGCCAGCTGAGCCCATGTCTGTGAAGCCAGTTTTGATATCAGTTTAAAGCATGTAGAGTGACAGCTGAGAAACCATGCTTTTCCTTGCTTCTCTTGCACAAAATGCTGGCAGTAGTTTTCCCTGGTTTGAAGTTTGACTGTTCTGCCTGTTTCAGGTGTCAGAGAACTCTGGCCCAGGGCCTGCTGACCTTGACTCCATCCTGTGGATGTACCACTCACACACTGACGAGGCGCGTGACACGTACTCCGGTTTATTTGGTGGCATCTTGATCTACCCTGCTTCATCTGAAATGCTGAGCCCTGACAGCGCCGACCAGGAGGTGGTCGCTTTCTTCAGCGTGATCAACGAGGCCAAGTCTCTGTTCGCCCAAGACAACATTGAGGAGTAAGGGGCCTGTGACGTTTTTGTCTGCTCGCTCGGTATTTAATGAGAGACTAAATGTGCTTCCGTTGCATTTCCAAATTTGTTGCTCTTGTCTGCCTCGACCACACTTGTAATTAAAAAAGAGAACATGAAAAGCTACACAGACAGTGAAAAGCCACTCCCCACATTAATAAAGGAAAGGGAGCCACACCTACATGCCTACATGCAGTTACTCCTTCTGACTGTGCAGGTACCTGCCCGACTCTGGCAAGACACTGGAGGAGTGGATGGAGAACCCTGACTTTGAAGAGTCCTCGCTCAAGCATGCCATCAACGGTACGGCTGCAAGAACCAGAAGGCTGTGGGGCAAAGGCAGGCGCTGATGGAGGATTTAGTGCACCAGCAATACAGTAAATCCATTTTACTGTGTCCAGGTTTCTTGAGGTTTGGCTTGCGGCGACCCTATCCTTGACAATTTGGCTTTTTCAATTCCGTGTCCTTGCGATAGAAAATATGCTGTCCACTTATGGTTGGTCTACATCCCGTTGCATGCCCACGCAGGATACATGTACTGCAACATGCCTGAGCTTAAGTTCAAGATCGGAAAGCGCGTCCGTGTGTATGTGATGGCCCTGGGCACGCAAGAGGACCTGCATTCACCTAACATCATGGGTGAGCATCGACAGCCCCCATCGTTGCAGCCCCTCCCCATCGTTGCAGTTCCCTCATCGTTCCCCCATCGTTGCAGCCCCTCCCCATCGTTGCAGCCCCTCCCCATATGATTGTTGCAGTAGAAAGACTACTCAGTCTGTTTTAACAATTACCTTTTTTGGTTTTGCATTTTTGCAGGGGGTGCCTTTGCTTTGCTAATGCTATTATGCTCAGATTTTTCTTAACTGACCGTTTCATGGCATTGCTGTGCTGCAGGTGGTGCCTTTGTCTCCCTGAACCAGGGGCACTCAGACTCGCTTGTCATGCTGGCAGGCAGCATGCTCACACAGGATGTCGTGGTAAGTGCAAAGGGAAAATTGACAGTACGTCCTACTGAGCTGTCAAACCCATCCACAAAGCCTGCTCTGCTGGGTATAACAATAGTGGTGCCCCTATGCTCTGCTTCCCAAATGTATTCAAGTATATTCACACCATCACGCCAGCGCTGGGTAAAGCAATAGTGGTCCCCTACAACGCACTCTGCCTCCCAGGTGTGTTCAAGTGTGTTCACACCGTCACGCCTCTCTGCTCCACTTCTTGACACCTATGCAGTTTACACAGAGTGGCAGGTACCCCTTGACATGCCGTGTGTCTGACCACGTGTTTGCTGGAATGCAATCCACGTACGAAGTCACAGGTCGCAAGGGCTACTTCATCCCAGCAGGCAGCACAGAGCGCAAGTATTACATCCAGGCTGGTAAGCGTGCATGTAATGTCCGCCTGCAGTAATGTGCTGTGTGTGTATATCCGTGGGCACGAAGTAAGGCATCTACGGAGCCTATATGAGGCTTCTCTTTGCTACATGCACTAGTTGCTTTAGATCCAAGGTCCAGTGTCCTTGCTGGGAAATGGAGGAGCAACGTTAAATCGTCGTCAAACATCAATCTTTTCCCACATGATCACTCACACCTGAAGCTCCCAATCGCAACACACGCACACCACGTGGGTACTTGTTTTTAAGGCACTTCTGCAACGTTGGCTTGTAATGCATCCCTGCTCCATGTCCTTATTCCAGAGGAGGCTGATTGGGACCTAGCACCAGAAGGTTACAAAAAGTGCATCTCCAAGGATCTTGAGGAGGACTCAGACATCTGGCTAAAGAAGTCAGACCACACCATTGGCTCCCTGTAAGTCAACTGCTTGTCGATCAGTCCGCCTGGTGAGCTGCACTTCTTGTTCTATACTGAAATTGAAAGGCAACGAGAAAATACGGGTTAAGCATCACATCATGCTAGTGCACATGCATAGCTTGGCAGACAAGTACGGTACCGTACTTGCTCTACGTTCTGCAACAATGCGCCATAAAGAGCCTGCACAGCTGCTTGCAACTCCTTGCGACAAATTGAGTTGCAGTGTGCTCAATAAAACTGCTGTCCCACACGTAAACTTTAACGTAGGCGCCGCAAGGCATTGTTCAGGGAGTACACTGACTCCTCCTACAAGACGCTGTCCGCAAGGCCTGACTACTTTGGCAACCTGGGCCCCTTGATCTCAGCTGAAGTGGGAGATGTGGTGCACGTAGAGCTGAAGGTGTGCATGCAAAGACTCAAGAGTGCAACAGGGGTAGTAGACAGTGCAGTGGTCATCAACGTCAGCACACGGGGGGGAAAAAGAAGAACTATGCAGGCAGTATAAAACCGCTCCCTGCATTAACTAAGGAATAACTCAACGTCAGCACACGGGGACAAGTAGGGGGAAGCATCGCAAGCGATGCTGAAAAGTTGGCGAAGCCTTTTGCGCTGTGAACTGGCAACTTGTGTGCTTTATGCGCGCTTATACATGTGTGTGTGTGTGTGTAGGTGTGTGTGTGTGTATGTGTGTGTGTATGTGTGTGCGTGTGTGTGCGCGTGCGTGCGTGTGTGCGTGCGTGTGTGCCTGCGTGCGTGCGTGCGTTTGTGTATGTGTGTGGGTGTGTGGGTGCGTGTGTGTGTGCGCGTGTGCGTGTGTATGTGTGTGCGTGTGTGTGTGTGCACGTGTGTGTGTGCGTGTGTGTGTGTGTGTGTGTGTGCGCGCGTGTGCGCGTGCATGTTTGCCTTCAACCTGCTCACATCTGTCAGTCAAACATGGAGACTCGCATCCTCTCAGAACACGCTCCCATCGTCATCGCGTCATTAAAATTAATTTTAAAGTCCCTTGCAACTTGAACCGTGGAAATCCGTGCACCCAGTCGTGTGCTTGCATGGAGCAGCGAACTTTTCGTCCCGCCTCTCCCTGGCCCCGGACCCAGCAGGCACACTCAGAAACGTCTCCTGTCAACGCCTGTGCTGTCAGATGATGTTCGGGGGGCATGGGCTGGGCTGAGCGCTGGGCAGCTTCCTCCAGCTACCAAACATTGAGTCACTTCTTTCCACAGCACTTCTCACTGCACCCCTGGTCACCAAAACTGGTATGCCCCGACAAAAAATTTTGCTTGGCCTATCTGCCAAGTTTCAGACCTGGACGTTGGCTGCGTGGCTCTGGCCAGGCCCTGAGTCTCAACTTTTACATAACTCGTTCCGGGGTACGCCCAGCAGCACCACCCCCTGCCCCTCCCCTCCCCCTGACACCACAGGGCTGCCTGATTTGTAGGTCTGAGTCACGGTGCAAGTTTTGGGGGCGGGGGGTGGGCTGGGCGGGCCTGCGCACACTGGTGTGAACTTTGGTGGGAAGACATCAAACCTAGGGGCTGCGCCCCATGAATGGGGCTTCGCCAAAAAAGGTTGTGTTTGGGGCTGCCATTTATTTGTTTAGCACAGAGGTGAGCAGAGCAGTGAGTGCCTCCACTGCCGCACTTGTGCATAGTGATTATAGGGTTCCATACATGTACCTATACAGCGTACCAAAGCTTTTTGAGAAGGGAAATTACCATACGTACGATCATGCAAAGTGTGTAGATAAGCTCTGACCAACCATTTGTGATCATGATGGCACAAAACACAAAATGCGCACAATTCGAAGTTATTAATTACTGGGGCTGCACACACTGCATGGCTTTTATGCTTGTAATCAGAGCACTCCAAAATCCAAATTGCAGAACACCCTTGGCTTTGACATCAACTTTTCTGTGGGAGGGGGCTTTGTTGCCCTAAACGGCCACAATGACAACAAGGTCCTGAAGCCAGGAGAGAAGTACACCTACCGGTGGATCGTGCCCAGCCAGGTGCGCTATATTGTGCAATGAACGGAAACTAGTGCCAATAAGTAATATATAATCAAAACTTCAGGTACAAGGGATCTTGCTGAGCTACTTGGTTATTGGTAATACACGTAGGGGCCTAGCGTAATGGTCAACCAGGGTGCTGCGACACACACACACACACACACACACCGCGTGTGTCAGCCTGAAGGGTTTCCCTTGCTGAACATTTGGTGCATAGCTCTACAAGTAGCATGGTACGCCTAGGTTGCCTTCGTGCTTCTTCATTTGCTTGGATTTGCTCTCTGCACAGGCTGGCCCAGACATTGAGAAGGGTGACCTCAGCACCGTCCCTTACAGCTACGCCTCAACTGTGGACTGGGATGGCCACCAAAATGCAGGGCTTGTTGGTAAGTTGATAAATTGTTGGCTTGAACTTTCCTCGTGTCGCTGCATCTGAAAGGCTTTAGGGGGTGCTATGCCTGCAAATTTAAGTAGGAAGCCGTTTAGACAAGCTGGTACTTGTCACATGCACAGACTGCGAAAAACCTGCCTCTATTCACCTGTTCCTTTTTAGGCATGGTTCAAGTTGGACGCCCTGGCACCTTTAAGGAGGATGGAGTCACTCCAAAGGACGTTGACATGCTCGTCCCGCTGAACTTTCAGGTAAGAAACACGAATGCATGCTCTCTTGTCTTTGTTGTCACCGAAAAGGTTTGTAGACCAAGAACGCTGCCTTAAATACCATAAGAAACACGAATGCATGCTCTCTTGTCTTTGTCACCAAAGGTTTGTAGGCCAAGAACGCTGCCTTAAATACCATGTGAGAGTTGTTGCTTTGCTGCCAAGCATCGCCTGATTTACCATATACAATGGGGGAAAATCCAGCGAGCATGTGTGCTTTGTTGCTTGAAACAAAACTCAAATGCTGATATTTACAACGCAAATCCAGGTATCAAACGAAAACTCCAGTCCCTTACTGCACTCTTCCATTGCCAATGTGGGGCACTCTGCGGATGTCAGCAGCGCGCAGGCATGGATTGACGGCATCTCTTCAGATCTGGCCCCTGACTTTGAGGTACGTGGGGCTACAACCATCCTTTTGCTGTCTTCAATAACAGCTCCCCTTCCTGTTCCAAGCAAAGGCACCTATTGATCTGATCTGAGCTTATGATTAGTGTAGCTGCCAGCTCTGTGGCACCTGACCAGACCGTGATTATGCTGCTCTAAAATGAATGTACAGCCAAATTTGTAGCAGCGGACCTGAATGCGATCATGCTGCTCCCCAGTACATGTAGCGGCCAAAGCTGTAGCAGCTGACCAGAGCGTGGTCATACTGCTGAAATGCAGGAGAGCAACATGATTCACCACATCAATGGCCGCATGTTCTGCAACCTGAGAGTGGACACTAAGCCAAACACAAAGCTGCGGGTTCTGCTTGCCTCCTTTGGCTCAGAAGAGGGGATTCACAGCCCACGCATCATTGGCCAGGTACTTTTGTCTCTTTTATGTACTTGTGGCTGAAATTCTCTCCTTGCCCTGTGAAGCGTGATGTTGTTCAAACATTGCACTGTGGTGCAAGCGACCCCGTTTATAGTCAGCTGGGCACACCATGACGCTCAAGTGTAGTAAGGCTGTCCTTCCCTTAAAAACTCTGTCATGCATCAGCCGGATCCCACAAACACAGCCATGGCAATGTGTGCCAACTTGGCCATCAACAGGAATGTGTGCCTACTTGTGTGCCAACTTGGCCATCAACAGGATGTGCCTACTTGGCCATCAACAGGATGTGCCTACTTGGCCATCAACAGGAATGTGTGCCTACTTGTGTGCGTGCCTACTTGGCCATCAACAGGATGTGCCTACTTGGCCATCAACAGGATGTGCCTACTTGTGTGCCAACTTGGCCATCAACAGGATGTGCATACTTGGCCATCAACAGGAATGTGTGCCTACTTGTGTGCCTACTTGGCCATCAACAGGATGTGCCTACTTGGCCATCAACAGGAATGTGTGCCTACTTGTGTGCCTACTTGGCCATCAACAGGATGTGCCTACTTGGCCATCAACAGGATGTGCCTACTTGGCCATCAACAGGATGTGCCTACTTGGCCATCAACAGGAATGTGTGCGTACTTGTGTGCCTACTTGGCCATCAACAGGATGTGCCTACTTGGCCATCAACAGGATGTGCCTACTTGGCCATCAACAGGAATGTGTGCCAACTTGGCCATCAACAGGAGCCGCTTGATATACCATGTCAGCACGTTCAGTCAGCAGCCCCTTCCCCTACAACCCCCCTTCCATTTACAGCACGTGTTCCCCATCAACAACACGTTAAATAATATGATAATATGCAACACACACGCAGGTCATGCTTGTAATGGGGGCCCCGCAGCAGTCTCGCGTGCTCATGCCCGCAGTCACACGCGCTGTAGACATAATGGTCACCTCTACCTCAGGTGCTTGGCCCATTCTGTGCGACATTCACGACCATATCCTTGCGGGAATGATTGGGAAGCTGCAAGTTGAAGCATGATTATCTTGAAAGATTATGACGCTTCTAAAGAGTGACGCTATTAAAGAGTGACTGGAGTGTACAAATTAGTATTAGAGGAAGAGGAAGTGAGAGGTGTGAGAGGCATAACTAAAAACAACACTGATACTTGCTTGGGGAATCCAACAGAGCGGCAACCCAACAGAAGTGATCCATCAGCCTTGTGATAATATTTGTTACCTTTTGTTTATTTTTTTGAAGGACATCGTGTTTGATGTCACGCCCAATTGTTGGCAGTGACGATCTGTATGATTTGGCTAGTTAGCTTTTCAGTTGAGGTTATTTTGCCTAGTCTCGTTCAATAAGCTGGGAAGCCAGTTTATTGAAGAATTGTTCACAGGTAGCCAGGGTTAAGTCTGTCTTGAGCAAAGGCTGGGAACTGCACTTCAGACTGGCAATTCTCCTGATTCTCTCTCTTTCTCTGCATTGTTTATTATGATGAGTCTTAGAACTTTGCAATGACGGTAATTTGCTACGGCAATGTTTTGATGATTCCTTCCAAATTGTTCACTTAAAAGCTCCAAAGGCAAGCTAAATACTCGGAGTGCTCTATCTGTCCTCCAGAAGGGATACTACAAACACGTTATGATGTGCTGACAAGCGAAGTCTTGTCGGATCAAGATAGATTAAAAAAATGCAGGTAGTGTTCACATTCTGGCATGGATGTTTTTAGTCCTGCACTGCACCCAAGAAATTGGGCTATCCATCTGAGATCTGGTACTCCTTAGGTTGTCAAAAGGCAGGGGCCTTCACATCACCAGGGGCCAGGGGTATTCCTCAGAAGTTTTTGAGGGTTGCGTTCAATCTCGCGTCTGGGTTAAATGATTTTTGTTGCTGATGTGGTAAGTCTCATCTGACAGTGCTACTTACTTTGGTATTTCTTAGGTTGTCAAAAGAAGTTAACAATCACCAAAAACAGACACCCACACACGGTCAAGCCACATTCCTTCAAAACTTCCAATGGCAAACTGTCATATAGAAGTTGGGCTGGAAAAAAACTCGTGCTTAATTTTGTTGCAGAGGGATGTTAATATCTTAGAGTTTTGCAATAATAGTATGCAGATAAACTGGAGTTGTTTTAGGTTTTACCAAGAAAACTACCAGACCCTTATCAAGAATGGCCAATGGAGCTGCTAGCAACACTTATCTAACAACAGCATCCTATGTCCCTGCCTGTTAAAACCAAGCTGCATCATTATGAAGTACAGAACGGGAAACCTGTACAACCAAAAGCATGCGATAGTATGGTTTCAGCACTCAATAAACCTAACTTGCCCGCCCCCCCTGCCCTCAACAAGACAGTGCCTTGCATGTCCTTTCTGGATGCCAACACACGCAAATAAACGTAAAAGTAAAAGTCTACGCTGGAAGTCACTAGCGTGCATTAAGGAAAATCAGAAATATGATCACTGGGAGACAAAACTTAGCATGCAGCATGATATTCAAAGCCATCAGCAAGACAGGCTCCGTGGGATCCTGCTTTGTCTGCATGGATTTAGGTAGTAACGAGCGGCTGGCTATGCAAAATCGTCAGATTCCCAATACAGCTGAAACCAGATTATGCCAAAGTGACTCCTTCCACCCCACTTCTCAGACAAAATTGAATTTACCTCCAGCTGTCCAGATGCTGTACTGGTAGCTCCCATCTTCTTGGAAACAAAAAAGCAATAGACTAGTAGTGGGAGGAGAGTGGCTTCTGAAGTGACAGGAGGCAAATGGGACACTAGGAGTACACCTTGGGGTGTCTTGTAATACTCATTGTTACAGAACCAGCTGAGCGCCACGTAGGAGTACAAAGTCCTTTGCACCAACCTTCAAGGAGCCCCCGTTACCCTCCACAGCACCCTTTTAGGACTGTGGCACTATCTAAAATACTCATACTACGTAGCCTTTCAAGGACACGGGTCTTGATTCTGATGGAGTTAGCAAACTTGCCTCTAAGCTCCATGTGCATCCTGTTTAAATTGCTGCCAAACTTGTCCATACCAGACACGCCCTTTTCAGAACTATCACCAACGCTCATCAAGAGCCGGTTTCTGATCAAGCCTGTACTTCTCTTGATATGCATCGATCCTCTAGTGTTCTTTGTGGTGAAGGAGTTTGAAGGTACCCGATAACAAAATGGCACCTTTTCTTTAGCTCTTGATATGCATCGATCCTCTAGTGTTCTTTGTGGTGAAGGAGTTTGAAGGTACCCGATAACAAAATGGCACCTTTTCTTTAGCTAATGTTGGGAGTGGTTTTACTGCCTGCGCAGTATTTTATAGTGCAAATATTTTAGCCTCGCAGTTCTTGCAGATCCTCCTTTGGGTGCCATTCTTTTGTTCCCTTATCCTATGTTCTGTATCCTTTTTGGTATTGATTGCATGCTCTCCCCTTCCTCAATCATTTTTGCAATCAATTGTGCCGTAGAGTGCTTTTGTCCATCCTATACTGCAGCAGTCGACCTGCCTTCTCATCGAGCCATAAATAGAGCTTACACACGACCAGCTGTTCCATAGATGCAAATCAGGCTATTAAACCCTTAAAGGCTTGTTTTATTCGCCACTGACAATCTTTTGTGATCATGCTGCTAAAATATGCCTCAAAATAATCAAAATAATCAACTTACGTGTATTGACACCCTCACAGATATCAGCAGTTAAATGCCTTGTGATGCAAGCGACCTACTGGTTACAGCGCCTAAACATTCTGCTCTGCAAACACAGGAGCTGTGTGCCGAGCTAGACCTATTGAACCTGGAGGGGAGAGAAGGCCAGCACTCGAATGGGATCGGCGCCTGAGATCTCCATGAGAGACCCTATGCATGATCTGTGAAAGAAAGACAGCAACACCCATCAATTTGTGACTTGGAAATGAAAGCATGGAGCAGACTTTGATTTTGATTGAAAATCGACAATTCTTACGCGATTATTATGAGTTCAGTATGAAACACCTGAACTCAGGCTCTTGAAGCGTAGCATAGAGTGAGATGATCTCACTTTCTGGTTTTCTCAGGTTTCTGCTTCCCTTCTCCATCCTTTTTTCCCTTGGAGAACACAACTCTCTCTATAGCATGCTTATATTTTGGGTCGCTTCCTGCAAGGCGCTATACGCCCCAATTCTTCGCCCACGGCCCAGTGGG